>Ga0075163_10009392_pt1 | contig 12834 bp, 14 predicted proteins | sample JI1023141ADNA_FD_71478 | JGI IMG/M metagenome (GOLD analysis project Ga0075163, IMG submission 71478) | Wastewater effluent complex algal communities from Wisconsin, to seasonally profile nutrient transformation and Carbon sequestration -... | ecosystem: Engineered > WWTP > Effluent > Algae...
CGCGCGCGGGCCACGCCGGGCTTCGACTTCACCGCCGAAGCGGGTCTGGAGCAGATCGCCGCGCACGAGAGTATGGTTTTCGAGGGTGCCGTGGCGCCCAACTCCTCCATCATTGGCCAAAGCGTGAGCGAGTTGAATTTCCGCCAACGTTTCCGCGTCGTCGTCCTCGCGATTCATCGCTCCGGCCAAAACGTGCGCGAAAAACTCGAGTCCATCCCGCTCCAAATGGGCGACATTCTTTTGATGATGGGCACCGAGCAGGCCGTGAACGGGCTGCGGCGCGGCGACGATGTCATCCTGTTTGACCGCCCGCCCCTGCCTTCGTGGTCGTTGCACAAACGTATTCCGCTCGTGCTGGCGACGATTGCCGGCGTCGTGCTCGGCGAAATTTTCGATGTCATGCCCATCGAGCTCGGAGCGATTGCCGGCGCGGTGTTCCTTTGCGTCACCGGCTGCATCAAACCCAAGGAAGCCTACGAATCGATCGAATGGCAGCTCCTCTTCGTCATCTTCGGCATGTTGGCGCTCGGCCTTGCGATGCAGCACACCGGCGCGGCCGCCTGGATCGCCCACAATGTCGTGGCCGGCGTCGATCAGCTCGTCGCCGCACCCCACAAGCCGCTCGTGATGCTGGGCTGCCTCTACTTGGTGACCATGGTGCTCACCGAAATTCTTTCCAACAACGCCGTGGCCGCCCTGATGGTGCCCATCGCTCTCGGGCTGGCTTCCGAAGCGCATATCTCCGCGCGACCGCTGGTGATGGCCGTGATTGTCGCCGCCAGCGCGGCCTTCGCGACGCCCATCGGTTATCAGACCAACACCTACGTCTACGGGATCGGTGGCTATCGTTTCGGCGATTTCCTAAAAATCGGACTGCCTCTCAACGGACTGTGCTTCGCGGTGGCCATGATCGTCATACCGCTAGTCTGGCCGTTTTGATCCGTGCGGAGCCCTCCGGCGAAGCGGCCGGTGCTCGTCGCGGGCACCGGACCGAGTGCAGACAGCTTAGTTCTGCAACAGCTTCAGGACGCTCTGGGGCGTCTGGTTGGCTTGCGCGAGCATCGCGGTGCCGGACTGCACAAGGATGTTGTAGCGGGCGTATTGGGTGGATTCTTCGGCGACATCCACATCGCGGATACGCGAGATGGCGGACGAGAGATTTTCGAATTCGACCTGCAGCGTGGACGAAGCGATCTCCAGGCGGGAGAGCGAGGCGCCGAGCGACGCGCGCTCCGTGGCGATGTGTTGGATCGCGCCGGAGATTTTCGCGGTCGCATCGCTGTCCGTCACAGAAAGCGTGTAGGCACCGGCGCCGTCCTGACCGATGATATCGAGCATGCCACCGGTCCGGAGGTTGGACTCTTTGATGTGCATGTCCTGCCCGACGGCCTGACCGATCGTCACGGGGAGGCCGGTGGCGTTGGGTCCAAATAGGATGAGTCCGTTAAAGGCGCCGAGGGGCGAATCGACTCCGGCGGTGCCGCCGATCTCGGTCGTGTCGCCGCCGACGGTGGCGCGCAGTTGTTCCTGTAGCGCACCGAATTCCTGTTGGTAGAGATCGATGTCGCTGGGGCTCTTGGTGACGTCTTTGGCGAGGATGCCAAGCTCGCTCATGCGCGAGAGAATCTTGGCCATCGCGCCCATGAAGCCGTCGGCCGTCTGCACATACGAGACGGCATTCTGGACGTTGGTGGTCGCGGCTTTGACGCGCTTACCCTGCGCATCGAGCTTTTCGGATACAGCCAGACCAGCGGCGTCGTCGGAGGGGTTGACGATCTTGGAACCGGAGGAGAGGCGGGTGAGCGAGCGGCCGAGCATTTCCTGACTGTGGTTCAGGTTGCGGGCACCGGCGATGGCTTGGATATTGGTGTTGATGACGCTCATGGTCGAAAGGGAGTTGAACGGAAACGATTAGGATTTGACGGGCGCCGACGTGGCTGCGGCGACGGGCTTGGGCGGGAGCGTGGGGAGCGCACCGGGTTTCGGAGCGCGCACGGCGGCGGCATGATTGCTGGCAGCGATCGCGGAAAGGACTTCTTTCCGGAAGATCGCGATGTCACGGGGAGCTTGGATACCGATCTTGACCACGTCGCCTTCGATGCGGGAGATGCGGATCTCAATCGAGTCGCCAATGACGATCGACTCGTTAACTTTGCGGGAAAGGACGAGCATGGTGGTAAGTTAGGCTATGCGGGCGACCTGGGCCACCTGCGAGTTTTCGACGAGGGCGTGGTGCGCGCTGTAGCGTGAGTAATTGGAAATCACGAGTTGGCGCCCGATGCGAGTCCGACGATTGACGATAATCGGGCCGATCAGATTCGCGGTGGCCTCGATCGGGGACTGGCGTTGCAGCGTCACGATGTTGAGGACCATGGCTTCCGAAGGTTCGGTGATGCCGAGGTTTTCAGCATCTTCCTCGAAGAGTTCGGGTTCGTAGCCGGGGACGATGCCGCCGGGCTCGATGACGATGAAGTGCAGGAAATCGGCCGAATCCGGATCGCACAGTTTCATCCAGAGAAACGGCAGATGGTCGGGGAGGTAGAGCAGTTCGGCCCGTTTGAAGGCGCCGAACCCGATGATGCCCTGAGGGAGGATGATTTCGTTCGCGGGCGGTGTATCGAAATCGGTCGGATAGATATCGGGGAGGACTTTCATAGGAAACGAGGATGGGTTCAGCGGAGGTAATCGAGCAGGGACACTTTCATGATGTTGGCAGCGGACTGCAGGGCGGCCTGATACGCAGTCTGCGTTTGGTTGAGCTTAACAATGGTGGACGGGAGATCGGCTTCGGTTTCGTCGGAGACGAGCGACTTGAGGCTCAGCGTGCGGTCGGTGAGCTGCGCCTGCGCGGTCTCGATACGGGTCTGCACGCCGCCGTGTTCGGCGATGGAGGAGACGAGCAGATCCTCCGTGACCACGAGGGCCCCCTGCGCGGTGGCGACGTCCGCGGGGCTGTTGACGTTCAGCGCGTCGCGCAGAGCCACGAGCTGGTTGAGGAAATCGCCGATGCCTTGGTTGGTCGGACCGTCGGTGGCGACGGTCAGCGTGGTGTTTTCGGAAAGCGGAATCGCGGCGCGGTCCGAGTTGCCGAGGTAGGCGACCGAGGTGATTTTGCCGTCGGCGCCACGGGTGGCGACAAACGGGGCGGTGCTCACGGCCGTGCCGGCGTAGAGGTAGTCGTTGCCGAAGCGGCTGTTGCCGACCTGCACGCTTTGCTCGATGAGCTGGTCGAGTTCGGAGGCGTAGGCTTGGGCGGAGGCCGTGCTGATCGCGCCGCCGCCGAGCGTGCCGATCTCGGTGGCGCGGTCGGAGATTTTCTTGATGGCTTGGAGGCCGGAGTAGGAAGCCTTGGTGAGATTGAGCGCGCGATTGGCGTTGCCTTGAAACTGGACGACTTGGCGTTGTTCGGACTCGAGATTGAGCACGCGGCCGACGGCGGCGGGATCGTCCTCGGGTTGGCTGATGCGGAGGCCAGTCGCGACTTGGTTCTGATATTTCGCCTGCTGGGCGCCGAGCTGCTGGATCTGCCGCACGATGCTCTCGGAGACGGTGTGGGTGGCGATGCGCATGGTGAAAAGGGATTAAGCTGCGCAACTCAGGTGCCGAGACGGTTGACGACGCCTTCGAGGAGTTCGTCGATGACGCTGAAGACGCGAGAGGAGGCCTGAAACGCGCGTTGGAACTTCATGAGGTCGGCCATCTCCTCATCGAGGGAAACACCGCTGACAGTGTCGCGTTGGGAGCGCACGAGACGCTCGATGTTGGTCTGGTCGTCGACGCGAGAGTTGGCGCCGGCGAGCGCCTGGCCCAGATCGCTGACCGCGTTGCCGTAGAATTTTCCGAGCGTGCCGTCGATGAGGTCGGGAGGGGAGCCCGCGGTGGAAAACTCGCGGTCGGCGATCGCCGCAATCGCGAGGGCGACGGTGTTGTCGCCGGCGGCGCCGCCATCGCTGGCCTTCAGCGTCACGGTCGTGACAGCCGGATCGAGCGAGAGGGTCCCGGCGGAAAGTCCGGTGGCGCGGAAAAAATTGCCGGTGGCGCCGGTCGGGTTGTAGGCCGCGTTGACGGCGGTGACGAGTTGGCGGGCGAGCAGGTCGAGGTTACTGCGGATCGTCTGCACGGCGCCGTCGCGCGCGGTGAGCGAGCCTTTGATCGCGCCGGCGGTGAGCGCGACGGCCTGCGCGGGTGAACCGGCGGTGATCTGCGTGCCGTCGAAGGCGACGCTGCCTTGCACCGTGGCGAGATCGACGAGCACGATATCGCCGCCCGCCGAGTCCTTCAGGACGACTTGCACTTGGCTGCCGGTGGTGTCGCGCAGCTCGATGGGGAGCTTGGCGGCGAGTTCTTCGAGTTTGGCTTGGCGTTGGTCGCGGAGATCGACCGCGGAGCCGGGGGCGGTGATTTCGAAGCGGCCGATCTGTCCATTGAGCGCGGCGATGGTGCCGAGGAGCGTGTTGACGGTGCCGACGTCGTTGGCGATCTGCGAATCGAGATCGGTCTGCACCTGCGCGAGGCGGCCGTCGGCGCTCTGGAAACGGTCGGAGAGGATCGCGGCGTTTTGGAGCAGAGATTGGCGCGCGCCGACATCGGTGGGGCTGGAGGCGAGGGTTTGGAACGAAGCGAAAAAGCGATCCAGCGAGGCGCCGAGTCCGCTGGCGGAAGCCGAGGTCGCCTCGGTGCCGCCGGTGGCGCTGATGGTCTGGCCGAGGCCGGCCTGGGCGCGTTGGTAGCCGGCCTGCTCGGCGTCGAACGAGGATTTGAGCGAGACCTCGCGCATGAGCTGGCGGTCGATGAGCGAGTCGCGGAGTTGTTCCGTGCCGAGGACTTCGAGCCCGAGGCTCTGCACGCCGGTGGGCGTCACGACCGAACCGCGGTCACCGAAGATGACGCGCTGCCGGGCGTAGGACGTGTTGTTCACGTTCGCCAGATTCTTGCCCGAAGTTTCCAGCGCGCGGCCGTGGGCGTTGATCGCCTTCACGGTAGCGGAGAGACTGGAATAGAGGCCGGACATCTGGATTGGGAATTGGTGATTTTCGATTTTCGATTTTAGCGGGCGGCTAAAACAGAAAGGGAATCGAAGTCGGGGGTGTTGGCGTCGGAGGAAATCGAAAATCTAAAATCGAGAATCGGAAATTCGCTCAGCCGGCGGCGCGGAGCGTCGCGGTGGCGTGGGCGGAAGCGACGGAGAGGCGGCCGCCGGGCGAATACGTTTTCGTGAACGAATTCGGACGGAGGTGGGAGAGGGTTTCCTGGTGCACTTCGACGGCGCGGGTGAGCAGCGTGTGGTTGTGGCGGCTCGTGCGGCGCACGCGGTGGAGGAGCGCGTTGACCTCGTTGATGAGCGCTTCGAGGAGCGGACGCGCGTCGGGCTCGACGAAGGGTAGGAGCGAGCGGAGCGAGGCGGTGGTGGGCTGGCCGTTTTCATCGGCGAAGGCGGCGACGGCCTGCTCGCGGCGGGTGCGGGCTTGGGCGAGGGCGAAGGCGTGGCGCTCGATCTCGTTGGCGAGGTGGAGCACGGTGTTGGCGTCGCGTTCGAAGAGCGCACGCTGTTGCGCTTCGAAGAGGTGCAGGAGCCCGCCGTAGTCGGCGAGTTCTTCGCGGAGACAATCCGCGATGAATTCCCAGGAGGTGGTCGTGGTGATCATGGTAGCGCCTCGGTGGAGGTGTTGCGCGAGGCGGTGGCGGCGGAGAGCCCGCGGGGCGTGAGTTGTTTTTCGAGCATGCGGCCGAGCCCGAGTCCGGGGCCGGAGGTGAGTTGCTGGGCAAATTTGTCGGTGAGCATGTCGCCGTAGACATTCGCGGCGGGGCCGGATTTGTCGGAGCCGAGCATGGAGGTCATCGTCTTGCTAAGGAGCTGGCGGACGAGGATGGCTTCGAATTGCTGGGCGACGGCCTGGCGTTGCACCTCGGGCGAGGCGTTGCGGAGCGCGGCGCCGGAAAGCGGTTGGCGGGCCGACGGGGCCGAGCGCGCGGCGCCGAGTTCGGCGAGTTGCGCGACGGAAGCGGGCGAATTCGGATTGGTGATACCGGCGACGTTCATGGCTCAGTTGATGACGAGCTCGGCCTGGAGTGCGCCGCTGCGTTTGAGCGTTTGGAAAATGGCCATCATCTCACGGGTGGAAACGCCGAGGGCGTTCAGCGCGGCGGCGAGGCGTTCGATGGTGGGCTGCTCGTCGAAGACGATGAAGCTGCCTTTGCCTTCGTTGACGTCGGTCTGCGTGCTCTGCGTGGCGGTGGTCTGGCCGCCGTTGCTAAACGCGTTGGGCTGGCTGACGCCCTGCTGGCTCGTGACGGTGATCGTGAGCGCGCCGTGAGCGATGGCCACCCGCGAGAGGCGGACAGTGGACGTGGCGACGATGGTGCCGGTGCGCTCGTTGATGACGATGCGGGCGAGCGTGTCGGACGCGCTTTCCACTTGGCCGAGGTCGGCGATGAAGGCGACATCGCGACCGCGATAGGTGCCGGGCAACGTCACGCTCACCGTGGCGGCATCGACGGCGTTGGCGGCGGCGGGCCACTTCGCGTTGATCGCGTCGGCCATACTGGCGGCGGAGGAGAAATCGGGATTGTGCAGGAGGAGGCGGAGCGTGTTGTCGCGCACAAACGTCGCGGGAATCTCGCGCTCGACGATGCCGCCGTTGGAGATGCTGCCGACCGTGGGGTGATTTTTCTGCACGGTCGCACCGCCGGCGCCACCGGCACCGCCGAGGAAGCCGCCGATCGCAACGGGGCCTTGCGCCACCGCGTAGACGCGGCCGTCGGCTCCGAGGAGCGGGCTCTGGAGAAGGACGCCGCCTTGGAGGGACTTGGCATCGCCCATCGAGGCGACGTTCACGTCGACCTTGGAACCGGGTTTCAGAAAGGGTCCGATGTCGGCGGTGAGCATGACCGCGGCGACGTTCTTGGCCTTGATGTCGGTGGGGCTGAGCGCGAGGCCGTAGCGCTGGAGGGTGTTGGCGACGGCGCGGAGCGTGGCGGTGGCGTTGCTGTCACCATCGCCGGCGAGACCAACCACGAGGCCGTAGCCAACGAGTTGGTTGTCGCGGCCGCCTTCGACCAGCGCGAGGTCTTTGATCCGGGAGGAGGCGAAGGCGAACGGCGCGAGGAGCGCGGTCGCGAACAAGATTTTCAACATCCGTGTCATGGGAAAATTCCTCACTCAGAACGGGCGGAGCTTTTCGTAGACTTTGGACAACCAACCGCGCTTCTGGGCGTCGGTGAGCGCACCCTCGGCGTAGAACTCGACGCGGGCGTCGGCGATGTTGGTGGACTGCACGCTGTTGTCGCGCGCGATGTCGTCCTGGCGGATCATACCGTGGAGGACGACGTATTGGGTTTCCCCGGAGAAGGTGACGACGCGCACGCCCTGGATCACGAGATTGCCGTTGGGCAACACATCGGTGACGAGGACGGCGGCGCGGGCGGAGAGGCTCTGGGAGTTGCTCACATCGCCGCCGCCGGAGAAGCCGGACTTGCCGGTGGCGGACATGCCGGGGAGCTCGCCGCCGTGTTTCGCCAGGCCGGTGTAGAGGAATTTTGCGATCGTGTCCTCGAGGCTCGATTCGCGGGAGGATTTCTTGCTCTGCGAACTCGAGGCGATGGCGGATTCGGCGACGACGATCGTGACGATGTCGCCCGTCGCAGAGGCCTTGCGGTCGGCATACATGCCGCGCTGCGTGCCGTTGCTCGTCGAGGGCCAGAGGGAATCGGCGCGGGCGAGCGAAGCGCCGCACACGAGCAGGAGCGCGAGAGAAAGGGTGCCAAACTCCAGCGAGTTTGGCCGGTTCGCCGGCGTGAGCGGCAGAATCACACGAGTCTGTGACTCAGGCACGGGGAGCTTAAAAGCGGACTTGAACACGGTTTTCATCGACGACAACGGCGGCGAAATTTTTGAGCGAAACGGGATTGCGAACGGTGACGGTGTCGCCCTGCGCGCCGCTTTCCATGGCGAGGGCTTTCATCGTGACGAGGAGCTGACCGGAGTTGGCGGAGACTTCGACGACGTCGCCTTTTTTCACGAGCGGGCGGCGGGTGATGTCGCGCCAGGTGAGCATACGGCCGGCCGAGACGGCGCGGGCGATGATGAACGAGCGATCGCCGACCGCGGCCGGCAGCGCCTCACGTTCGCGGAAGAGATCGACGCGTCGGGCTTCGAGTGCCGACGGATCAAACGTGGTGCCCACCGTGAGCGGCTGGCGGGCCGCCCAGACATCGCGCCAGAGAGAGGCGCGGAGCACGAGCGCGGCATCCGCCGTGGAGCTGACAACCTTGCCGTCGGCGATGATGCGGACGCGGACCAGCATCGACGAAGACGGCACCGAGGGATACTCAAGGACGGCCACATCCCAAGCCGTCGCGCTACGGGCAGGTGACGTCCAGGGGCGGAGCAGATCGAGTTGGAGTTCGCCCTCGAGATTGAAGTGGGTGGCGAGATCGCGGGCGACCGCGGCGACCAACTGCTCGCGGGTGAGCGGCGTCGCCTCGGCCTCGGCGGACCGGAGCGCGGCGGTCGCGGCGAGCGTGCAGATAAAAAGGGAGATGAGTCGGAGCGAGCGCATCGGTATCAGCGTTTCATGTTCGCGATATTCTGGAGCATCTCGTCGGAGGTCTGGATCGACTTGCTGTTAATCTCGTAGGCGCGCTGGGCGACGATCAGGTTCACCATCTCTTCGACGATGTTCACGTTGGAGGATTCGATGTAGCCTTGGATCGTGCTGCCGAAGCCGAGTTCACCGGGTTGGCCGACCTCGGGCGTGCCGCTGGCGGCGGTCTCTTCGTAAAGATTGCCGCCGAGGCTGCGGAGGCCGGCGGGATTGGCGAAGCGCGCGAGCGACAGACGAAAACTGGTGGTGCCGGTCGCCGTCTGCACGGTGACTTGGCCGTTTTCCGAAATCGCCACGGAGCTGGCGCCGGGCGGAATCGGCTGGAAGCCGCTGAGCACCGGCAGGCCGTCGACCGTGACGACCTGCCCCTGGGCGTTGAGCTTGAACGAGCCGTCGCGGGTGAAACCGATGGTGCCGTCGGGGCGCTGCACCTCGAAGAAACCGTCGCCTTGGATCGCGACATCGAGTTTTTCGCCGGTGGCGTTGAGTTGGCCTTGCGTGAACACTTTCGAGGTCGCCGCGACGCGGGAGCCGTTGCCGACTTCGACGCCGGTGGGGACGAGATTGCCGCCGCCGGAATCGGTGCCGGATGCGCGGGTGGGCTTCTGGTAGAGCAGATCTTGGAACTCGATCTTGCTGCGCTTGAAGCCGGGGGTGTTCACGTTCGCGAGGTTGTTCGCGATGGTGTTCAGGTTGAGTTGCTGCGCCTCCATGCCGGTGGCGGCCGAGTAGAGTGAAAGATTCATGTGCGGAGGGAGCTGAAGGCTGCGGAGGCGGACAGCTCACCGCTCGCGACTGGGGCCGGCCCGACCCCATATCGGGCTCGGCCATGCAGTCGTGATTCTAGCGGTTGTCTGTCTGGGGAATTCATGGTGACGGGTCGGCTCAGCCGAGGGCGTCGAGGGTTTTCTGCATCTGGTCGTCGACCGTGCTGATGATCTTCTGATTGGCCTCGTAGGCGCGGGAGATCAGGACGAGATCGACCATTTCGCGGAGCGGAGTGACGTTGCTGCCCTCGAGGTAGCCTTGGAGGAGCTCGGGCTCGTCGACCGTCTCGGGCTTCATGTTGTCCGGCGCGGTGAAGAAGCCGCCGGCGATCGGGATGAGGCGGGAGTTGTCGGCGAATTTCTGCACCGAGAGTTTACCGAGGGCCGTGGTGCCCTGGAAGAGCGTGCCGTCTTGATTGATGGCGACCTTGCCACCGCCCGGGAGGAGAATGATCGGTGCGCCGGCGTCACTCATCACTTCGTCGCCACTGGAGGTGACGAGCGTGCGGTCCGGACGCATGCGAAACTCACCGCTGCGGGTGTAAACTTTCGAACCATCTGGGCGTTGGATCTCGAAGAAGCCGTCGCCCTGAATCGAGGCGTCGAGCTCGCGACGGGTCGGCTGCGTCTCGCCGGCGACGAAATTGATCCCCGAGTTAATCTTCGGAAACAGCGTGGGCATGCTACCTTGATGACCGATGCGCGCGCGTGGGTCGGACATGAGCTCACCGGCCGCCTGGGTTGAGAAACTGATCGTGCGCTTCCGATAACCCGCCGTCTGACTCGAAGTGATATTTTGAGACACGGAGTCCTGCCAACGCTCCAAGGCGGAGAGGGCTGAGGCACTTTGATAGAGTCCGATGTTCATCTTCGCAGCCTATTAAGCCAACCGTGTGCCGCCACGGTTTCAGTTCACGCAAGTCCCTGTTCTTCCGTGAACTAAACTTTTTCAAAAACTTTAGGAAAATTTTGCACGCGGCTTCATTTTGTAGGCCGGCAGCTTTTGCCGAGCAGCGCTGGCGATTGAAAACGTCGCCTTCGGGGCCGTTGCCTTGCGGGGTTCGCGGCGTCTTCTTCGTCCCACACATCTACTATCTACCGTGAAGCCCGGCATCTCCCGCACCCTCGCCATCCTCGCCGCCATCGTGCTCGGCGCACTCGTGCCACAGGCTCATGCCGGCGCGTGGCTCGTGCGGTGGCTCGTGATCGGGATGCTCTTCGTCGTGTTTTTGCAGACCCGGCTCACACGCGAGTCCCTGCATCGCAGCCACGCCGTGCTGTTGGTCGCGAATTTCGCGATCGGCGCGGTCGCGTGGGGCGTCGGCTGGCTCGTGGGCGGACGCGAGGTGGCGCTCGCGGCGTTTTTCTGCGGCATCACGCCCACGGCGACAGCCGCGCCGGTCATCACGAGTTTTCTCGGCGGGCGCGTGAGTTACGTCGTCGCGGCCTTTATGTTGTCGAACCTCATCGTGGCCGCGCTGCTGCCTGCGATGCTCCCCGTCGTGCTCGGGCGAGCGACGCCCGATGCGTTTGCCGAGGTCACGCGCAGCGTCGGCGGCCTCGTCTTCGCCCCCCTCGCGCTCGCCTGGATCGTGCGCCGCCTCCATCCCGACGCCGCGCTCTGGCCGAAGCGCCTCGGCAACGTGACCTTCGGAGCGTGGGTGAGCGCGATTTTCCTCATCACCGCCAACGCCTCGGAATTTCTCCGCCACCAATCCGCCCTGCCGCGCACTGTGATCCTCGAAGTCGCGGTCGTATCCCTCGCGATCTGCGTCGTGAATTTCACGCTGGGCCGGCTCATCGGCGGGCGCAACTACGCCGCCGAAGCCAGCCAGTCCCTCGGTCAGAAAAACACGACCTTCACGATCTATCTCGCAATGACCTACGCGAACCCACTCGTGGCGCTAGGCCCCACGTTCTACGTGCTCTGGCACAATCTCTGGAACTCGTGGCAACTCCACCGTCACCACCGGCAAGCCGCGCCGCCCGGTTAGCCCTGCGGCCAATCGGGAGCAGCGCGACGCCCGCACTCACTCACTCGCTCACTCAAAGCGGACGCACCCAGATATTCCGCAGGCGATCCGGCACGGAGTTCTTGTGATCTTGGAAACGGAACGGCGCCGCGGCGGGAAACACGCCGTTGTAGCTCGTCGCCTTCTTGTGGAGCGTCGGCCCGAGGATCGTGGTGTTATTCTGCACCACGATGCCGTTGAGGATCGTCGTGATGCGGGCGGGCTCGACGACTTTGCCGGCTTCGAGGCGCGGCGCGGTGAAGATGATGTCGTAGGTCTGCCACTCGCCGGCCGGACGCACCGCATTCACGAGCGGCGGAGTTTGCCCGTAGACGCTGCCGGCCATGCCGTCGGCGTAGGTCAGGTTGTTTTCGCAATCGAGAATCTGGGTCTCGTAGCGATCCATAAAAAAGATGCCGGCATTGCCCTTCTTCTGGGATTTACCCTCGGTTTTCGGATCGGTTTTCCATTCGAGGTGGAGCTGGCAGCTCGCGAAACTCGCCTTGGTCCACACATCGCCGCCGTTCACGATCAGTTCGCCGTTTTCGATCTTCCACGGACAAGGCACGCCGGCCTTGCCGACAAACTGATCCGTGCTCTTCCCATCAAACAGCACGATCGCATCCGCCGGGGCGTCCGCCGCGGTGCGGCCCGGTTTCACCGCCGCCGGACGCGGACGGTCGATATCGTGCACTTTCCACTTACCGCCTTCGACGATCAGCGGCGTGTCCGCATAGCCGATGGGATAAGGATCGGCCTTGGTTTTGGTTTCGGCAGCGACCGCGGAGGAGGCTGCAAACGTGAAGAGCACGGCGGCGAGTTTCATGGAGGTGGAGGGGGCGAGGTTGGCCAATTCGCGAAACGACCACGCATGAAGCCCTCCGCGCGCGCGTTGGCAACAGCGCTTTGCAGGGCGCGAGCATCGCGGTGACGCCGACGATTTCTTTGCCCTCCCCTCACCCACCCGCTCTGCGCATTTCTTTCGATGGACTCCGGCAAAAAATGCGCGGAATTTGCCCGCGTCCGAGATTGCCCACCCCGCTGGCCCGACCTTTGCTAAAAGTCCTCGCGCTCGCGCCGCCACCTCCTCCCGACTTCCGCTCCCTCACTCATGCCTTCCCTCGCCGCCACCTCCGCTTCTGTCGACTCCGACGGCCAACTCCTCGCCTACCTCAATCTGAAGCTCCGCGAGATCGGTCAACCCGGCGTGCCCCTTGCCGCCGGCTCTGCCGACGGCCTCGCGCCTCTCGTCGACCATTTTCTCGCGATCAGCCGCGAAAAAGACCGCATTCTCACGCGCCATCTCTGCCCCGTCGATCAGCGTATCCAAAACTTCCTCTACGATTACCTCGACGGCCATGCCGAGGCCCCGCGCGTCCCCGCCACGACCCTCGTGCTCGACCGCCCCGGCCTCGCCCGCGTGCTCTCGCTCCCGCCCGGTCGCGATTCCCA
>Ga0075163_10009393_pt1 | contig 12833 bp, 12 predicted proteins | sample JI1023141ADNA_FD_71478 | JGI IMG/M metagenome (GOLD analysis project Ga0075163, IMG submission 71478) | Wastewater effluent complex algal communities from Wisconsin, to seasonally profile nutrient transformation and Carbon sequestration -... | ecosystem: Engineered > WWTP > Effluent > Algae...
GCTGGCGCCGGCGTGGTTCGCCCACGTCGACTACCGGCTGGCGCGCGACACCTGGGGCATCACCAGCCACACCGGCTCGGCGCGCGTGGTGCGCGCGCTCGACGACGACGCCGTGCTGCTCGGCGCCGAGCTGCGCGGCTACCTGCAAGACGGCGCCAGCTTCCACCGCGCCAGCTACGCCGGCGAGCTCGGCGCGCCGGTGTGGCGCACCCGCGACCACGTGCTCGGCGCGATGCACACGCTCACGCTCGGCGCGACCGCGCAGGTGCGCCTGCCGTGGCGCGCGGCCCAGGCGACCGTCGCCGCCTCCTGGCTGCGGTTCGGCTGGAGCGACGACCTGCGCCAGCGCGGCCGCGACGCGCTGGTCAGCAGCCTGACCGTGCTCGTCCCGCTGTGAGGTGATCATGCGCAACTCGCTCCTCGCCCTCTGCCTCGTCGTCGCGTCGGCCTGCCCCGGCACGACCTCGCCCACCGTCGACGCGCCCGTCGATCTCGACTGCGGCGACCGGCTGGCGCTCGCGGTGCGCGCGCCGGGCGTCGGCTATCGCCCGATCGCCGACGCCGCCGACGGCGCCGAGCTGGTGCTGGGCTTCCAGGGCTTTCGCTACGTCTACGCGCGGGGCTGGCTCGACGTCGACCCCGGCGCGGTCAGCGCGGCGGTGCGGGTGACGCTCGACGGCGGCGCGCCGCGCTCGCAGCCGGTGCAGCTGGCGTTCGGGCCGGCGGCGGGCGGCGGCGTCCAGAGCGTGCCGCTGCAGGTGTTCTTCAACGACGACCCGTTGCCCGGGCTGATCGATCACGGCGTGACCCTGGAGCTGCGGCTGGGCACGCGCTGCGTCGCCAGCGGCCACACCGTGCTGCGCTACGATCCGTCGTGCATCGAGGGGCCCGACGGCCAGCCGGTGTGCGACGGCGGCGACGGCGCGCCCGACGGAGGGCTGTGATGCGCGCGGCGGTGATCGCGCCGGCGCTGGTCGCGCTGGCGCTGGTGGCGTGCGCTGGGCCGGCGACCCCGCCCGATCCGTGGGCGCGCCGCTCGCTCAGCCCCGATCCCAACCCGTTCACGCCCGCCGATCCGCTGTACGCGCCGCAGCCGCACCGCGACCGCCCGCGCGCGGCGGCGCTGACCGCCGACGGTCGCACGCTCTACGTGGCGCTGCCCGGCGCCGACGACGACCCCGGCGACCGGGTGGCGGTGGTCGACGTCGCCGCGGGCGCGGTGCGCCGCACCGTCGAGGTCGGGCGCGCGCCGGTCGCGGTCGCGCTGCACCCGGCCGGGCGCTACCTGATCGTCGCCAACCTGCTGTCGAACTGGGCGACGGTCATCGACACCCGCGACGACCGGGTCGTGCTCGAGCACCCGGTGCCCTGGTACACGACGGCGATCGGCTTCGCGGCCGACGGCCGCACCGCCTACCTCGCCAACCGCTGGAAGGACGCGGTCGTGACCTGGAACCTCGAGGTCGCGGCGGACGGGCGCTTCGCGATCGTCGGCGACGACTACACCGCGCGGGCGCCGTGGGAGCCGATGGGCACGCCGGTCGCGGCCAACCCCGACCAGCTCGTCGTCGACGCCGCCGGCCACGTCTGGGTCGGCGCCGCCACCGGCCAGGCGATCGACGAGCTCGCTGCCGACGCGTCGCCGCTGGGGCGGATCGCCGTGGGCTCGCCGGTCGGTGGGCTGCTGGCGGTCGGCCCGTGGCTGGTGGTCAGCCACATCGGGCGCGGCGCCGGCTTCGCGCCTGCGGTCGGCGTCGACGGCGACGGCGACGGCGCCCCCGGCGACGGCACCGGCAACGTCATGTTCCAGGATCTGCAGAACGAGCTATCGGTGTACGCGACCGCAGATCGCGCCCTGGTCGCGACGGTCACCAGCGACACGATGTGCTGCCGCGACTACCGCGACGTCGATCCCGATCACCCCGATCGCGGCCTCGCGATCCCGGCGCCCGAGACCTGGCCGCCCGAGCGCGTCGCCGCGTTGCCGCCGCGCGCGACGTGGATCGTCGGGGGCGCGCTGCCGACGCGGATGGCCGCGCTGGGCCCGCCGCGCGACGGGCGGCAGCGGTTCGCGGTGGTGATGGCGGCGTCGAACCAGGTGCAGCGCTTCGACCTCGCGCTGGCCACCGGCGCGCTGACCGCGCCCGACGGCGATCGCCTGTACGCCACCGGCCACGCGCCGATCGACGTCGTGGCCAGCGCCGACGGCGCCACCAGCTATGTCGTCGATCGCCTCGGCGAGGACGTGACCGTGCTGGCCACCGCGACGCCGCCCGATCCAGCGGCGGCGCCTCCGCCGCGGATCGTCGTCGGCGACGTCGCCGGCGGCCCGTTCCCGGCGACCGACGTCGAGCTGGGCGAGCTGTTCAACAACGTCACCGCGCCGCTCACCGTCGACGGCGATCAGGCGTGCGTGAGCTGTCACCGCGACGGCGGCAACCTCGATCGCGTGGTGGCGATGCCGCTGCAGACCAACCGGCTGTGGGGCTCGCGGCAGGTCCAGGCCTACCGCGGCGCGTTCGACACCCGGCCGTGGTTCCTCGAGGCGGCGATGGACGAGAAGAACTTCTTCCCGGTGCTCAACGAGTTCAACCGCAAGGAGAACTTCTGCTGCGAGGGGCTCGATCCGCTGATCTGGTCGCGCTACCCGACGGTCAACGCCTGCCTGGCCGCGCCGAGCACCGCCGGCTGTGATCACGTGCTGCACTGCACGACCGATCCGCCGCCCGAGTGCGCGGTCCGCGGCTACGGCTCGCCGCACCTGACCCGCAACGACTTCTTGCTGGCCGCCGCCGAGCGCCTGACCGGGCGGCGGACGACGTTCGGCGACAGCCTGCGGCTGGCCGGCACCGCCGAGCCGATCGCGCTCGACTTCGACGGCGTGACCCGGGCGATCGGCCTGTTCCTGCTGGCCGCGCCGCGGCTGCCGCCGAACCCCAACCGCGCGCTCGACCTGGCCGCGGCGGCGCGCGGCCGTGCGCTGTACGCGCGGACCGAGGTCGGCTGCGCGACCTGCCACCCGCTGCCGCTCACCACCGTCGCGATCGAGCCCGCGTTCAGCCCGGCCGGCGTCGCGGTGCGCGTCCCGCCGGTGATCACGCCGACCCTCGACCCGAGCGGCGCGATCGCCGACACCGTCACCGAGGGATTCCGCAACACGTTCTCGGTCGGCGGCATCGGCGCCACCGAGCAGGGCCCCGAGGGCATCCACCTCGGCATCCCGCAGCTGCGCGGCCTCTGGGATCGCGCGCCGCGGTTCTTCCACGACGGCCGCGCGCGGTCGCTGCGCGAGGCGCTGGCGTCGCCGGGCCACCCGGCGCTGGCGTCGGGCGAGACCGGCTTCAACGAGCGCTGGGGCCAGCCCGACACCCACGGCGGCACGTCGCAGCTCTCGGCCGACGAGCTCGACGATCTCATCGCCTTCCTGGAGACGCTGTGATCCGCGCGGCGCTCGGCGCCGTGGTCGCGCTGGCCGCGTGCACGCCGACGCCGCCCCCGACCTGGGAGGTGGTGCTCGCCGACGACGGCGGCCCGCTGCTGGCCGCGTGGGGCGAGCGCAGCGACGACCTGTGGCTGGTCGGCGGCGGGCCCGGCGACGACGGCGCGCGGGTGGTGCGCTGGACCGGCGTCGCGACGCCGATCGCCAGCCCGCGCGCCGAGCGGCTGTGGTGGGTGTGGGGCGCGCGCGACGGCACGCGCTGGCTGGTCGGCGCGGGCGGGCTGGTGCTGCGCGGCGACGCCGACGCGCTCGCGGTGGTGCCGACCGCGACCGTCGCGACCTTGTACGGCGTGTGGGGCAGCGGCCCCGACGACGTCTGGATCGTCGGTGGCGTCGCCAACGGCGTGGCCGACCCCGACGACGATCTGCTGCTGCACTGGGATGGCGCGGCGCTGACCCGGCGGGCATTGCCGGCTCGCGGCGCCGCGCTGTTCAAGGTGTGGGGCAGCGCGGCCGACGACGTGTGGCTCAGCGGCGAGGCCGGCACGCTGTGGCACTGGGACGGCGTCGCCTTCGCCGCGCATCACCAGGCGACGCCCGCCAGCATCCTGACCGTCGCCGGCTGCGGCCGCGACGAGGCCTACGCGGTCGGCGGCAGCCACCTGTGGCAGTGGGACGGCGCGGCGTGGCGCGAGGACACCGCGCTGCCGGCCGCCGCGCTGATCGCCGGCGTCGCCTGCGGCCGCGACGACGTGCTGGTGGTGGGGGCCCAGGGGCTACGCCTGCGCCGCCCGCGCGGTGGCGGCGCGTGGATCGACGAGCGCGACGCCAGCGTCGGCGACCTGCACGGCGCGTGGGCCGGCGTCGACGGCGGGCTCCTGGCGGTCGGCGGCGACTACCTGATCGCGCCGGGGCCGGTGCGCCGCGGCGCGGCGGTCGCGCGTGGGCCGTGAACGCCCGACGTCAGCGCGCGTGCTGCGCCAGCGCGTCGCGATCGCGGATCGCGACGTGCTTGCGATCGACGTGGATCGCGCCGTCGCGCCCCAGCCGGGCCAGCGCGCGCGACAGCGTCTCGGGCACCATGCCGAGCAGCGACGCCATCACGGTGCGGGGCACGTGGTGATCGTCGTCCTCGCGGCCGAGCAGCCAGCGCGCGACCCGCTGCACCGAGGTGCCATCGGCGGCGGCGGCGCGCGGCGGCGCGGCGCAGCCGGTCGCGAGCGTCACCTCGAGCGCCATCCGCGCGGGCGTGCCGCGCGGACCGAACCAGGCGTCGACCGCCGCGTGGCTGATGCCGCACAGCACGCTCGGCTCGGTGGTGCGCGCGGTGTCGGCGTAGGTCGGCTGGACCAGCGCCTCGAGGCCGACGAACGTGCCGGGGCCGCGCACCGCGTGCGGGTGCTCGACGCCGTCCTCGCCAGCGCGCGACAGCACCACCGTCCCGCGCTTGACGAACCACACCGACGAGATGGTGTCGCCTTCGAGGTAGATGGTCTCGTCCGAGCGCCGCTTGCGATCGACCAGCGGGCACCGACCACCGAACCGCACACCCGCGGCCTGGCCGCACGGACAGCTCGAGCAGCTGGTGATCTCCCCCGACTTGATCGGCGTCATGAGGTACCGGCGTGCAGGCCGCATGCCGCGCGCACGCCGCTTGCTACGTGTAGCGCCATGGTGAACACGGCGCGGGTTGCGACCCCCTCTCCCAGCGTCACCGAGTACCTGGCGCACGATCACGATCGCCTCGATTCGTTGCTCCTGGAGGTGATCAAGCTGATCGCGGCGCGGCGGTTCACGGAGGCCCGGCCTCGGCTCTCCAACTTCGCGTTCGGGTTGCGCCGGCACATCCACCTCGAGGACGAGTTCGTGTACCCGCGCTTCGAGCAACTCACCGGGATGATTGGAGGACCGACGATGGTGATGCGCGACGAGCACCGCGCGATCGAGCACCACCTCGCCGGCATGATCGACGCCGCGATGCGCGACGACCGCGACGGGTTCGACAGCGAGCAGGAGGCGATGGTGGCGGTGATGTCGGACCACACCGCGCGCGAGGAGGCGCTGATCTACCCGCTGATGGATCGCCACCTGCCGGTGGCCGAGCTCGACGCGTTCGTCGGCGAGATGCAGGCCTACCGGTGAATCGGCGCCAGCGCGAGTGCAGCGCTTGCGCCGGGACCGCACGAGGCGCGCGCCGCTTGCGCGAAAGCCGCATGACGCGGTACGCCGAAGCGAGCCCGCGGAGTGACCATGGCTGACGAGTTGACGCTGCGCTTCCGCCTGAACGGTGAACCGGTCGCGGTCGCCGCGCCCCCGCACTGGACCCTCCTCGAGGTGCTGCGCTACCGCCTCGATCTGATCGGCACCAAGCAAGGCTGTGACAAGGGCGACTGCGGCGCGTGCACGGTGCAGCTCGACGGTCGGGCCGTGCCGGCGTGCCTGGTGCTCGGCAGCGCCGCCGACGGCTGCGCGATCGTCACGGTCGAGGGGCTGCGCGGCCCCGCGCTGCACCCGCTGTTCGACGCGTTCGACCACGCGGTCGCGGCGCAGTGTGGCTTCTGCACGCCCGGCATCGTCATGGCGACGGAGGCGTATCTGCGCCGCGTGGCCCGCGTGGTGACCCGCGACGAGGCCGCCGCCGCGCTGGCCGGCAACCTGTGCCGCTGCACCGGCTACACCAAGATCCTCGACGCCGTGGTCGCCGCCAGCGAGCGGATGTACGGAGCGACCGGTGGGTGACGGCAAGGTCGTCGGGCGCGCGCACCGCAAGGTCGACGCGGTCGATCGCATGCGCGGCGTCGCGCGCTACGCCGACGATCTCAAGCTGCCCGGCATGCTGCACGGGCGGATCAAGCGCTCGCCCCACGCCCACGCGCGGATCGCCGCGATCGACCTCGCGCCGGCGCTGGCGTTGCCCGGCGTCCACGCGGCGATCACCGGCGCCGATCTGCCCACGCCGTACGGCGTGATCCCGTGGACGCCCGACGAGAATGCGCTGGCGGTGACCAAGGTCTGTCACGTCGGCGACGCGGTGGCGGCGGTGGCGGCGATCGACGAGGACACCGCGATCGCGGCGTGCGACGCGATCCGCGTCGACTACGAGGTGCTGCGCGCGATCTACGATCCGGTCGAGGCGCTGGCCGCGACCGACGTGACGATCAACCCGTACGCCAAGGCCGGCAACCTGTCCAAGCACGTCGACCTGGCGTTCGGCGACGTCGACGCCGCGCTGGCCGCGAGCCCGCTGGTGGTCGCCGAGGACTACTTCTTCGAGGGCTCGACCCACGCGGCGATCGAGCCGCACTGCGCGCTGGCGACGGTCGACGGCGGCGGCGTGCTGACGGTGTGGTCGGCGACGCAGGTCTCGCACTACCTGCACCGCGAGCTGGCCAAGGTGCTGGGCTGGCCGGCCCACCGCATCCGGGTCATCCAGCCGCCGCTGGGCGGCGCGTTCGGCGGCAAGAGCGAGCCGTTCGATCTGGAGTTCTGCGCGGCGCTCTTGGCGATCCGCACCGGCCGGCCGGTGAAGTTCCTGTACACCCGCGAGGAGGTGTTCCTCGCGCACCGCGGCCGCCACCCGATGGCGATGCGCTACGCCACCGGCTTCGATCGCGACGGCCACATCACCGCGGTCGACGCGCGCACGGTCATCGACGGCGGCGCCTACTCGAGCTTCGGCCTGGTCACCACCTATTACTCGGGGCAGCTCCTGGGCGCGCCGTACCGGCTGCCGGCGTTCCGCTTCGACTCGACGCGCGCCTACACCAACAAGCCGGCGTGCGGGCCCAAGCGCGGCCACGGCAGCGTCCAGCCGCGGTTCGCGCTCGAGAGCCAGCTCGATCAGGCCGCGGTCGAGCTGGGCCTCGATCCGATCGAGCTGCGCCGGCGCAACTTCCTCGGCGCCGACACCCGCACCGTCAACGAGTTCGCGATCGGCTCGTGCGGCTTCCTCGAGTGCCTCGATCGCGTGGAGGCGGCGTCGGGGTGGAAGGCGCGGCGCGCCGCGCTGCCCCACGGCCGCGGGCTCGGCGTCGCCGGCTCGACGTACATCAGCGGCACCAACTACTGCATCTACCCGACCGAGCTGCCGCAGGCGTCGGTGCAGATCACGCTGGATCGCTCGGGCCGCGCGCGGGTGTTCACCGGCGCCAACGACATCGGCCAGGGCTCGAGCACGATGGTGGCGGTGATCGCCGCCGAGGAGCTGGGCCTCGAGCTGGCCGACATCCGGGTGCTCGCCGCCGACAGCGATCTGTGCCCGGTGGATCTCGGCGCGTACAGCTCGCGGGTGACGCTGATGGTCGGCAACGCGTGCCTGGCCGCGGCCCGGGCGCTGCGGGCCAAGATCGTCGAGGTGGTCGCGGCGCGCTGGGGCATCGCGCCAGGGCAGGTGTCGCTGATCGAGCGGCAGGCGATCGATCAGACCGATCCGGCGCGGCGGGTGCCGCTGACCGAGGCGTTCCACTGGGCCGAGGCCAAGCACGGCCTGTTGACCGCCGCCGGCAGCTACGACACGCCGCGCGATCGCCATGGCGCGTACCGCGGCGGCACGATCGGCGCGTCGCCGGCCTACTCGTTCACCGCCCACGTCGCCGAGGTCGAGGTCGACGCCGCCACCGGCGAGGTGCAGGTGATCGCGGTGTGGGCGGCGCACGACTGCGGCAAGGCGCTGTCGCCGCGGATCGTCGAGGGCCAGATCGAGGGCTCGGTGTACATGGGGTTGGCCGAGGCGCTGATGGAGGCGCACACCGTCGACGGCGCTCACGGCGGCGTGGTCGCCGCGCCGAGCCTGCTCGACTACCGCATGCCGACCGCGCTCGACACGCCGGCGATCCACGCGCTGATCGTCGAGCACGCCGACGCGCAGGGGCCGTACGGCGCCAAGGAGGCCGGCGAGGGGCCGCTGCACCCGATCATCCCGGCGATCGCCGCGGCGATCTACGACGCGGTCGGGGTGCGCCTGCGCCGTACGCCGTTCGGGCCGCCGCAGCTGCTCGCCGCCCTCGCCGACCGCGGCGTCCGCGAGGCGTCCGGCGCGCTGGCCCCGCACAAGCAGCGCCCGCTCGCGGAGGTGCGCTGATGCTGCGGCTGCCGGGCTTCCGCGTGGCGACGCCGACGACGATCGCCGAGGCGGTCGCGGCGCTGGCCGAGCCGGGCGCGCGGCCGATCGCCGGCGGCACCGATCTCTTGCCCAACCTCAAGCACCGGCTCGGTGCGCCGACGGTGCTGGTGCAGCTCGGCCGGCTGCCGCTGCGGGAGATCGCAGTGCGCGATGGCGCGCTGTGCATCGGCGCCGGCGCGGTGCTGGCCGACCTCGCCGCGCATCCGCTGGTCGTGGCCCACGCGCCCAGCCTCGCGCGGGCCGCGGGGCTGGTGGCGGGCCCGACGCTCCGCAACCTCGGCACGCTCGGCGGCAACCTGCACCTCGACACCCGCTGCCGCTACGTCAACCAGACGCCGCTGTGGCGCGAGGCGCTGGGCGGCTGTCTGAAGTCGCACGGCGATCGCTGCCACGTCGTGCCGGGCGGGCAGACCTGCGTCGCCGCGCTGTCCAGCGACTGCGCGCCGGTGCTGGTGGCGCTCGATGCGACGCTGACCCTGCACGGGCCCGACGGCGCGCGCACCGTCGCGCTGGCCGACTACTACCGCGCCGACGGCACCGCCCACACCGGGCGCGCCGCCGGCGAGCTGGCCACCGAGATCCGCGTGCCGCTGGCGCCGGGGCCGCGCCGCGAGACCTACGTGAAGTGGACCGTACGCAAGAGCATCGACTTCCCGCTGATCTCGATCGCGCTGCGCTTCGATCTCGCCGCCGACGCGATCGCGGCGCCGATCGTCGGCGCGCGGGTGGTGGTCGGCGCGCTGGCCTCGGTGCCGAAGGTGGTGCGCAAGCTCGACGGCGTGGTCGGCGCCCGCCTCACCGACCCCGCGACCGCCGACGCGATCGCCACGGCGGTGGCCGCCCAGTGCAAACCGCTGCCCAACGTGCCGTATGATGCGAGCTACCGCCGCGCGGTGCTCCCGGTGCATGTCCGCCGGGGCATCGCCGCGCTGATCGCCGCCGAACCGACCCATGGCTGACGAACCGCCGCTCCCCGATCGCGTCGACGCTGCGCTGCGCGAGGTGATCGATCCCGAGATCGGCCTCGACGTGGTCGAGCTCGGGCTGGTCTACGGCGTCGAGTTCGACGGCGCCGACGTCACGGTGCAGCTCACGATGACCACCGCAGCGTGCCCGCTGGGTGAGCAGATCCTCGAGGACGCGACCACGCGCTTGCAGGCGATCGCCGGCATCGGCGCGGTCCACGTCGAGCTGGTGTGGGAGCCGCCCTGGTCACCCGCGCGGATGTCGGCGGCGGCCAAGGAGCTGCTCGGGTGGAGCGCGTAGCACCAACCGAGCCGCGCGGGCTGCTGGCACGACGCGGCGTGCTGCTGATCGTCGCGGCGACGCTGGTCACCGGCGTGCTCGCCGGGCTGGCGCGCCTGGGCGTGCTGGTCGGGTGGGGGCCGCGCTACCTGGTCGACCACGGGCCGCTCTTGGTGCTCGGCGCGTTCGGCACGATCATCGCGCTCGAGCGCGCGGTCGCGCTGGGTCGTGCGTGGGGCCTGGCGGTGCCGGCGCTCGGTGCGGTCGGCGCGGTCGCGATGCTGGCCGGGTTCGACGGCCGCTGGGTGACGGTGGCGTCGCTGGTCGCGCTGGTCGCGCTCAACGCGGCGATCGTCCGCCGCCAGCCGGCGACGTTCACGTGGCTGATGCTGCTGGGCACGGTGGTGCTGGCCTACGGCGCCGTGCGCTGGGCCCGCGGCGCGCCGCCGTTCCAGATCGTCGCGACCTGGATCGCGTACTTCGTCTTGACGATCGTCGCCGAGCGCCTCGAGCTGTCGCGGCTGGCGCCGACGCCGCGGTGGGCGTCGCGCGCGCTGGTCGTGCTGGCGGCGCTGCTGGCGCTGGTGGCGATCGCCGCGTGCGATCACCCGCGCCTCAGCCGCGCGCTCGGCCCGCTGCTCGCGCTGATCGCCGCGTGGCAGCTGCGCTTCGATCTGGCGCGCCGGCTGGTCCGCCGCGCTGGGCTGCCGGCGTTCGCCGCGACCGGCGTGCTCGCCGGCGCCGCGTGGTTGCTGGTGACCGGCGGGTTCCTCGCCGCGGTCGACCTGCCGCCGGCGGGGCCGCGCTACGACGCCGCGCTGCACGGCGTGTTCATCGGCTACGTGCTGTCGATGGTGTTCGCCCACGCGCCGATCATCTTCCCTGCGGTGGCGCGCCTCGAGGTGCCGTTCACCCGCGCGCTGTACGCGCCGCTCGCGCTGTTGCACCTGGGCCTGGCGGCGCGCGTCGTCGGCGACCTGGCCGAGGTCGCGGCGCTGCGGCGGACCGGCGCGATCGCCAGCGCGCTCGCGCTCGCGCTGTTCGCGGCCACGGTCGTGATCGCGCGGCTGACCCGCACCGCGCGCCGGCGGGAGTCGCGGTCGACTTGATCGTCGTCAAGTCGGGTGGGCGGCGCCCGGCTGAACATGAAGCGGCATTCACTTCTGGGGGTCGCCGAATGCACATCGCCGAGCTACCGATCAATCCGCGCGCCGCTGCCTGGAACCGTCGGATCGAGGCCGCGGTCAACCGCGTCGTCCGCGGCAAGGACCGCGTGCTGGGCCGGCTCGGGCTCGGCGGTCGCGTCGCCGACTACGACGACGAGCACTACCAGTTCGTCGGCGGCGCCAACGACGAGATGCGCCGCAAGCACTACGACAAGAGCCTGCGCCTGTTGTGGAAGGCCGAGGCCGCGGCGCCGTGGTCGACGTTCCACGATCTGGGCGCCGCCGAGCAGGCGCTGCGCGAGATGGCGGAGCTGTCGGTGACGCCGGCCGAGCAGCAGGTGCGGGCGCGGGTGACCTCGGCCGAGTTCAAGGCCGAGCTCGACCGCCACTACACGCCGCGCCAGAAGCAGGCGATCGTCAACGTGCTCTCCGCGATCGGCCACGGCGAGGCCTACGCGTGGCTGGTGTCGGCGTCGAACCTGCGCGACGTGCGCTCGAGCGGCGCCAAGGCCGCGGTGACGATGCAGGTGCTCGAGGAGGCCAAGCACTTCGTCGTGATGCGCGAGCTGGTCGGCGCGTTCGGCGTGCCGGTGCCGCGGCAGAGCGCGTGGGAGTACCTGCTCCTCGAGGGCGTGCTCGCCGCCGACGGGCTCGAGAAGTTCTACGGCATGAACGTGCTGGTCGAGACCATCGCGCTGTCGATCTTCGGCGCGCTGGCCCACCTGCCCGGGCTCGAGATCTTGCGGCTGTTCCACCTCGACGAGTCGCGCCACACCGCGCTGCCGATGAACTACTTCAAGGAGCGGCCGCTCACCCGGCGCCAGCAGCGCGGCTACTTCGCCCGGCGGCGTCGGCTGCAGATGGCGTTGCCGACGTTGCCGCTGATCCTCTTGCTCGAGGAAGACCTGGCGATCCTCGGCATCGACGCCTTCGACTTCGCCGGCTCGATCTTGCGCAAGGTCGCGCACCTGTCCGAGCGCGCGGGCTTCTACCTGCCGCGCCCGGCCGACGAGACGCTGGCCAACTTCAACCGGCTGTTCAACCTGTACTGCCGCTGGACCCGCCACGGCCACCAGTTCAAGGACTTCATGGCCGCCGAGACCAGCAAGGACGGCGCCGTGGCCAAGGTCGAGCGCGAGATCTTCGCCGCCGCGCCGCCGCCGGTCGACCCTGTCGCGCCTGCTGCGCCGAGACCGACGGCGGCGTAGCGTCGACTTACGGCGCCAGGCCGGCGGCGAGCCGGCAGCGCTCGGTGGCCAGCCGCGGCAGCTCGGCGGCGACCGTCAGCGCGGTGCGCGAGTTGTCGAGCTCGTCCTTGTACCGGGCGCGCAGCTCGCGGCGGGCGATGGCCTCGAGGAAGCGCCGCACGTCGTCCCTGGTCTCGAGCTCGAGGCCGGGCACCTCGGCGGGGCGGCCGTCGTCGTCCTTGGCCACCATCGTGAAGTACGACGTGTTGGTGTGGCGGATCTCGCCGGTGGTCACCCGCTCGGCGTCGACGTGGATGCCGACCACCATCGAGGTGCGGCCGACGTAGTTGACCGACGCGCGCAGCGCCACCAGCTCGCCGACCTCGACCGGCGCCTTGAAGTCGACGCCGTCGACGCTGACCGTCACGCAGTAGCGCCCGGCGTGCTTGCTGGCGCACGCGTACGCCACCTTGTCCATCAGCCCCAGGATGATGCCGCCGTGGATCTTGCCGCCGAAGTTGGCGTACGCCGGGATCATCATCTCGGCCATCGTGGTGCGCGAGCGGCTGACCGGGCGGAACGCGGCGACGTCGGACATGCCGCGAGGATCGCCCGCCCGCGGCCCGCGCGCTACCGGAACGCCGGCGCGGTGACGCGGGGCTACGGCGCGGTGG
>Ga0075163_10009394_pt1 | contig 12832 bp, 17 predicted proteins | sample JI1023141ADNA_FD_71478 | JGI IMG/M metagenome (GOLD analysis project Ga0075163, IMG submission 71478) | Wastewater effluent complex algal communities from Wisconsin, to seasonally profile nutrient transformation and Carbon sequestration -... | ecosystem: Engineered > WWTP > Effluent > Algae...
CACACCAGAATAGATACGCTTCGAAAAGAAAACGCCAAAAAGGCGGAATGCGGGTAAATATACGATACTTATGCACTAAAGGCAATGAATGCGCACAGAGAGATATAGACACAGGAACCGAGACGGCTCCATACTATATACGGTATGAAAGGTGCCAATTCACCTTTCACAGTTCATTGGGAGTACTGAAATGAGAGAACCGATTGCAAGCAGATGGGGACTGCTCATTTGCGCCGTCCTCATCATCATCTTCGGGCTCCGTCCGGAAAGCGCCTCGGGCGCCGAAGGAGCGAAACAAGAACCTGGAGAAGCCACGTCCGCATGGAAAGAAATACGAAAGGATGTGTGGCTGAAGCAACTTAAGGGCATAGACGGCATCGTAACCCTTACCTATGCTCGCTACATGGAGAAGGACTGGTTTGGGGTCACTATCCCCTGTGGAACACTACCTCGGACATACTCGGTGGTATGGGAACGAGGAGACGAAGTTGGGGTCACTCGCGTCAGTTGTACCGGGCAGCAGAACGTGATGCGTCCGGTATACCATCTTGAAGAGCTCTTCACCGACCTGCCGAACGGTGCGCCACCAGCACGACCTGCCGAAGTGTTCATGGAAGACTATGCGTACTACGCATGAAACCGATCGAAGACGCCCTGCCATGCAGGGCTCTTTTTATATTCCAAGTGGTCTTGCACTATCTCAAAGCTCGGTACATACTTTCACTCAATTGCTCTTTCACACGGAGGTGATCCATGAAACTCTCCCTCACCCACGTAAGGACATCACGACTGGTGATCTATCTGATCGCTACCATCGTGGCCGTCGTCCTCCCTGCGATTGTGCCGACACTGCCGTAACGCACAACCCGCACAGAAAAAACGCCGCATTCCCTGCGGCGTTTTCTTTATAGCAACACTACCACCCCAGCTTCTCCATGGCGTCGAACACACGAACGAAGCCACCGATATTCGCACCATTTACATAGTCGACTTTCTCACCATCAGTCCCGTACTGAACACACACCGCATGGATGTGTCGCATGATGGCATGGAGTTCGCCATCCACGGTCTCACGTGGCCACTCTGCATGGCTCGCGTTTTGTCGCATCTCGAGTCCTGAAACGGCGACACCTCCTGCATTCACCGCTTTCGCTGGACCAAACAATATCCCCTTCTCCTTTAGGTACAAAACTGCATCGAGCGTACACGGCATATTTGCAGCTTCTGCAACAAGTACTGCGCCACGACTCACCACCTTTTCTCCATCAGTGAGATCAAATTCATGTTGTGTCGCAGCGGGAATAATGAGTTCAGCATCATGAGCACCCCACACCTTCCCTTCGTGATAGGTGACTCCAGTCGGAAGTACGAGCTCTGAAAGTTTCCCGTCACGATCTTTAAGCTCCTTCACCGCATTGATGACCTCAAGAGAAAGTCCTTCTGGAGCAAGAATATACCCACCTCTATCGGAAAGAGTGAGCGGTATCGCTCCCACGTGCACAAGCTTCTCAGCGACATGTGTCGCCACATTTCCAGAACCAGAAATAAGTGCACGTGCTCCTTGGATAGATTTCCCAACATGCCCAAGCATTGCTTCAATGAAATACACTGCACCATATCCCGTTGCTTCCGTGCGAATATGCGAACCGCCGTATCCAACACCTTTTCCAGTGAGGGTACCGTCTGTTCGATTGAGTATTTTCTTCAGAGCACCGTACATGTACCCAATCTCCCGACCACCGACACCAATATCCCCCGCAGGGACATCCGTATTCGGCCCAATATATTTTGAAAGCTCTGTGATAAATGCAGCACAGAACCGGCGTATTTCACTGTCGCTTTTCCCGCGTGGGTCAAAGTCACTTCCTCCCTTCCCTCCACCAAGCGGGAGTCCGGTGAGTGCATTTTTAAAGATTTGTTCGAAACCAAGGAATGTGAGTACGTCTGGCGTAACCGACGCATCAAAACGGAGACCGCCTTTGTACGGACCAAGTGCCGAATTGTACTGCACACGATATCCCTGATTCGTATGGAGCTTTCCATGATCATCCTCCCAGGTCACTTTGAAGACGATTGTCCGTTCTGGAATACAGAGACGGAGAAGACGTTCGTAGTCCTCTTCATGTGCTCCTTTTTTTTCGAGAAACGGGACAATACTCCCAAGAAATTCAGTGAAGGCATCGTGAGTGAGTTCACCGTGCGTAAATGCGCTACTCAATCGCTCAAGAATATGTGTCGTGTTCATACGTGGTAATTAGGTCAGTAAGTTCTAGCATTGTATCACGCACAGAACCACCGCAATTTTCGCCCAAATAGACATATAATGTACCCGTATGCGCATATCAATGTACCTACTCCTTACACTCCTTATCCCACTCACGGTAGTGCGTGGAGCGGAGCTCAATGCTGGATTTGTCCAAGGGCTTTGGTATGGAAGCGAAGACATCATTGCAAACGAACCGACACGTATCTACGTTGCACTCCGAAACAATACCGACCACGACCTCACCGGCACCGTACGATTCAATGACAACGGCACACGTATTGGTATTGCGTACGTAAATGCGCTCCCTGGGCGCATCGTAGAGGCATGGGTGGATTGGACACCACAATATGGCGAACACATCATCACTGCATCGCTCTCTGACGTACGTGTACACACTATCGGCGAAACACCTGAAACAGGTGAGGTCGAGAATACCATCGCAGAGGACACCGTATTTGTTGATTACGATACCGATGCAGACGGCACGCCAAACGAGAAGGACACCGATGACGACAATGACGGTGTGAGCGACGTAGATGAAAACACTCGAGGTACAAATCCACTCAAGGCAGACAAGAAATCAGAAGAATCTACTGACGCGACCGAGGAGGAGCGAGCGGAAACAGAAGACGCATCAGACGATACACCTCTCAAAGAGTCGACAACAGATACGCTGCCCACCCCACCTGTACGAAGTGGCCTCGAACAATACGTTCCTGAAGGAACAGCAAAAAATATTGTCACCAATCTAACAGAAACGATTGATGAAAAACGAAACGAACTCGACACATACCGTAATGAGCGAAACGATGCAATCAAGGAGTATTTCAAGGAGCAGAAAGAGACGGTAGAAGAAACAACGACACTTCCTGACGGCACTGCAACCATCACACGAAAGCAGATACAGAAAGAGGAGTCGTTCTTTGAATCAGCGGTACGTGGCGGTAAGGCACTTATAAGCGGATTTTACTCACTCATACTCTGGATGACATCACGTGCACTCGCACACCCAGCAGTACTCGAACTCCTCCTTCTTCTTTTTATCGTATATATCACCTACCGCACTGCGAGGCGACTAGGACGAAGGCGTACCAACAGTACCAATTAATATATGAAAACAGCGAGGAGAATACCCTCGCTGTTTTTAAGAACGCTTCTGCCAAACCCGTACCGTTGGCGGCGCCCAAACACTTCTGTAGATATACCCATTCAATTTCTCTTTTTCCTGGTATCGCTCTGGCTGCTCCAACACTCTCAGTCGCTCCCGTATCGTGGGTGATGCAGGGTACCGGATAATTCCCACTCCCTCGACTATGAGTCTCGCTTCGTACGAGACAAACCACGAGGAAGACTTCGAGAACTCTGCGACATGCCCAGGCGAAAACAAAGGAATGAGGTGGGACGATTCGACTTCCGGATGCACCCCAATCGGGTGCGCAGAAATGAAGATACCACCGGGTCGAAGACATCGGACCACTTCGGGCACAATACCGCACGGAGGAAACATCGGATGGTACGCATTGAGTGTCACGATATCGAGCACTTCGTCAGCAATCTCAAAGTCGTCGTACTGTGCACGTGCTTCCTTGATCCTCCGCCATCTTGTGACACCATCCCAAGGATTCAGGTATGTTGGCTCTCCGCAAATGAAATCCGAGCAAAGCCCTCTATTAAGGAACAGAAATTGTGATACGAAAGAACTGTCTCCCGCACCAATATCGAGCAGTATACGAGACACAACTCTCTCCAGTGATGAAGATACTGAGCATACTACTGCGTATCCACGATAGTGCAACCACTATTCCATCACCCGAAATCCCACGTCTCGAGCTTCGCGTATGATCCGCAATTTCGTCTTCTCCACGTTTTCGGTATAGATACGCAACTCCTGTTGCGAGATATTGTCACGAACGATAAGAAGCAGATTCCCGCGCAGGGTTAGTATCTTCAACCGTTTGAGTCCTTTCGCAGGAGGAAGTCCACCTTTTATGAACCCGAGTGCAATCTTTGAAACATACGCACACCGGTCGGCAATGTCAGCAATGACGGCAGCACCAGGTACCACAGTGGTGTGACTCCCGGTGTACTTCCCACCACTTCGTGCTCCTTTCTTCGTCCTCATGTAAAAGTACTTTTCTCGTACAGAAAGTCTACTTGATTTCAAGAATTTTACGTTGAGGTGTACCGTCTCGTTTATGAACTTCGTACTCAACGTGCGACTCATCAACTTTCACCACCGAAGATTCTGAAGATCCCATCTCATTCGGAATAGAAATGGATTCATTCTCACCAACACTAAGGAGAGTGCGCGTGTTGAAAGTCACGGGGTCGAATTCGGCTATTTTTTGGTAACCAGCAACGATGACTTTTCCTCCCACAATACCTACAAAATCTTCTACCTCATTTCTATAAAGATTCTGAGTTATGTCGAAGTAAGAAAGTGGATAATTCGGTCCTTGATTTAATTCGATCATTGATATGGGTCCACACCCTTCGTAACAATTCTGGAGATAGATTCTCGGATACTGAGTTGCAGCAATTTTAGTCCCCACCTCGTAACCATACTCCATTGATTTTATTTTCAGGTATTCATTAGTTGATGGCAGCTTTAAATAGAGGGAATCTGTATCATCAGCCACAAACTCATCACTTTGGTTATTATCAAAACCAGCACAGAGAACCAAGAGCTCATACCCATCTTTCGCATCGAGTGAATACTCCTTACTCGGATCACTTGAGCATTCCGCATGCACATGCGACTCGGCCATCGCTGATTCATTTACATGATCTTGGAGATTTTTTCCTCTTTCTTCTCTCTCATTATGCTCAGAACTTACGTAAACCTGATCGTTATTTACAATATTGTGCAAGCAGTACCCTAAAAATACTCCAAAGAGAGCAAGTGAAACTCCAATGCTCACAGTGTGAACATTACATCTCCTCAATACATCAGAGCCAGCAGTGGCTGTATCTTGTTTTATTTCGTTCATACATAAAATTGTATCATGTAAGCATTTGTCCCTAACCGGTAATCGAGTCTTGAAACACACTGTCTGTTGTATTAGTAAATTTCAGTCTTGAGGAAAGAATGCGAAGAAAGCCCCAAATTTTGCTCACCGTACGCAAGTACGGCTCGCAAAGAATTTGGAGCTTTCGACAAAGTTATTTCCCGAAAATGAGGGTTACTTTCAAACGAGTGAGCAAAAAGAAAAAGAGACGCATATGCGTCTCTTTTTCTTTTTCGAGCGAGTGTAGAAAGAAAGCTTTGATTACCAAGCGAAGTGGGCGAAGGCGCGATTGGCCTCTGCCATCTTGTGCGTATCTTCCTTCTTCTTCACTGCTGAACCCTGCTCCTTTGCAGCGAGCATAATCTCCTCTGCAAGTGCCTTGTACATTGGCTTCGCTTTCTGACCGCGCGCTGCGCCAATCATCCAACGAAGAGCAAGTGCGAGTCGTCGTTCAGGACGAACCTCACGAGGTACCTGGTAGTTTGCTCCACCAACACGGCGTGAGCGAACTTCCATTTGTGGTCCTGCGTTTCGGATTGCTGTCTCAAAGATTTCAACAGGCTCACCTCCTCCTTCCTTTGCATTCTTGATTTCTTCGAATGCTGCATACACGAGTGCTCGTGCTGTTTCCTTCTGTCCGCGGAGCATAACGTAGTTGATGAGGCGAGTGACGTTCACAGAATCGTACTTCGCATCACCTCCATGCGGTGCTCGGCGCTTTATTGGTCGTCGCATATATTTGTAATTGTTCGTCGCATACGTGGCATCCAGAGGAACCCACTCAGTATCTTTAAGCGACTATAGACTTATAAGGTTTACGCTTTTGGCTTCTTAGCTCCGTAGCGTGAACGGGAAACACGTCGCTTGTCCACACCGGTTGCGTCATACTTTCCACGAACGATCGTGTAGTTAACACCGATATCCTTCACACGACCTCCACGCACGAGGACCACAGAGTGCTCCTGAAGCGTGTGTCCTTCACCAGGAATGTACGCGGTGATCTCCTGACGATTCGTGAGGCGAACACGAGCAATTTTTCGGATCGCTGAGTTCGGCTTACGAGGCGTCTTGGTAGTCACACGAGTACATACTCCTCGCTTGAACGGTGAGTTGTATGAATTCGGACGGTTCTTGATCGAATTGAACCCAGACTGGAGTGCTCCGGTCTTTGAACGATTCGGTCGATTGCGTCGTGCCTTCTTGGTTAATTGATTTATTGTTGCCATATAAATGGTGGCGATACTCTACTATATTCCACCGTTTATGCAACCCTAGAAGCCACCCAACGTAATAATAAATTCGGTAATACCCCGAACAAAATAGAAGAACGGTTCGGCGAGTACGAATACGAATACCATAAGAACCAGAACTGAACCCATAATACCGAAGCGCTCCATGGAGTTTCCTAGAGCACGATACCGTGTTCCAAGCCCCCGTGGGAGGAACGGCTCAATGACCTTTGATCCATCGAGTGGCGGGAATGGGATGAGGTTAAAACAGCCAAGAAATACGTTTATAAAGACAATGTACGAAGCGAGATCGACAAATGCCTGGTCGAGGCGCAAGATGCCACTCATATTGATAAGGAGCGCGAATATCAGTGCAAGAAGAAAATTGGTTCCTGGTCCAGCAAAAGCAACAAAAGCCTCTCCCCACTTTTGATTCCGGAGGTTGTACGGATTGTACGGGACGGGTTTTGCCCAACCGAACATGAACCCCGCGCTCGTGAGGTAGAGTATGGCAGGAATGATAATCGAACCCATTGGGTCGATGTGACTCACCGGATTCAGTGTGAGGCGCCCTTGAAGACGCGCAGTCGGGTCACCGAGCCAATTGGCTGCGTATCCGTGAGCGACTTCGTGAAGGACAATTGAGATTATGAGGACGGCAATAGTTATGATTGATTCCATAGGATATATAGTACCGTACGTGCTGTTTTGGGCAAAAGGGTTGCGAAACAAACCATATATGGTAGGATGTCGCGACTTATGGCAAAGCAGTGTCAAATAACCGGCAAGACTTCACAGGTTGGAGGCCGCTACAGTAACCGCACTCGTGCGACGCAGTTTAACCCATGCGGCAAAGTGCGACGTCAACCAAACCTCCAAAAGAAGGCTATCTTCGTGCCTGAACTTGGAAAGACCATCTCAGTAGTTGTTTCAACAAAGGGTCTTCGCACCATCGCAAAGAATGGCGCGTACAAGACACTCAAGGAAGCCAATCTCATCTAAGAAGCTCCGTCTTTGGCACATTTCATTGTTGCCTACACAAAAATCCCGCTCACCGTACACGTGTACGACTCGCGGGATTTTTGTTTGGCGTCGCGAACTGCGCTCAAAGATGGAGCTCCTACTCAAACCAAATCTCCTTCCCGTTCGAGCGCATCATGATACTGCCTACATCGGCAGTGTTTTTTGTTTCAACCATATGCGAGCGGAGCGTATCCATAACCTCCTTGTGTGGATGTCCGTAGTCATTATCCTTCCCTGCTGAAATGATACCGAGCTGTGGTTGTACCATTTCAACAAAGGCAGCGTCGGTCGAGGTGCGCGATCCGTGGTGCCCAACTTTGAGCACTTCACTTTGGAGCGCCGTGCCATCGATATCAACCAGGTATGTCTCGATGCTACTCGGCGCATCTCCCGTGAGGAGAACGTCAGCATTTCCATACGAGAGCTTAGCTACAATGGACGAAGTATTGCTTTCGAGATCGCGCACACTTCTGTCAGGAAAAAGAATCGTGAGCGTTGTGCTCCCTCCCGCACCAAGACCGAGATCAAAGACCTGACCTCGTTGTGCATACCGCAGCTCGGCACCTTCATGCATAACTGCCTCCATGAATGCTTCATACACAGGTGTATCACTTTCGTTGTCAGTGATGATGATACTCGCCACCTCATATCGTCTTAGTACTTCAATAAGACCCCCAATATGGTCTGAATCAGGGTGTGTCGCCATAACTACATCAATTTTTCTATCAAAAGGACCCATGACGAGTGGCAGCACACGAAGCACCGCATTGTCCCCTCGACCACCATCAATGAGCACTTGGGTTCCAGAAGGCGACTCGATAAATGTTGCATCACCTTGCCCGATATCGAGGAATCCCACCATGAGATCCCCTGGTGACTCTTTCGAAAACGAGACTTCCTTTGAAAGGAGGGTGACGAAGCTTATTACCAAGACAATACAGACAAGGAAAAAACTGAGTTTCCACTTCATTCTCTCATTGTATCCCAAATGCTATACTCGACGTATATTCTCTATTCGATATTCATATTTTCTAACGCTTTATGCACACCTACACCCCACGAACATTTGCACTTGGCACACTTGAAGGACTCTCGGAAGAACAGGTAAAAGTACACCTCGGCCTCTATGAAGGGTACGTAAAACATGTGAATGTGTTACGCGAGCAGATCGCAGAACTCACGCTTCTCGATAAAGAAAAGTATGCATTCGCCATCATGGAGACTCGGCGCCGTCTTGGCTTTGAGTTCAATGGTATGCGGATGCATGAGTACTATTTTGAACAGCTCGAAGGTGGTCCTTCACCAATTTCAAGCGATGGCGCACTCGCACAAGCGGTCACGGAAAAATATGGAAGCGTCGACGAGTTCCTGGCGCATTTTAAATCAGTTGCAATGAGCCGCGGCATCGGATGGTCTGTCCTCTACGCTGACCCAATCGCACATACCGTCCATACCGCATGGGTTGCCGATCATGAGCTTGGACAACTTGGTGGACTTCCCATCATCCTCGCACTCGATATGTGGGAGCACGCATTCATGGTGGATTATCGCCCAGGAACAAAGAAAGACTATGTTGAGGCATTCATGAAGAATGTGAACTGGGGTGTGGTTGAAAATCGATTCGCCAATTCACAGAACTAACGAACGACAACAGTGTTTGACTCGCCTCGTGGAGCATCCGCTCCACGAGGCGAGTCTTTTTCTTCCTCAATGACCCAGCCCTCATAGTCATTTATAGTGCTGTCCGACTCATCTACATCTTCGGTCATACGAATGCGGGTGTTGTCGATAAGCCTCCACGTCCAAAGAATTATGACGACGTACATGAAGAGCACAAACCAAAATGAAAACGCAGGAATCAAAACGGACGCAAGCGGAAGTGCTGCAAATAATTCTGCGATCGTAATAATGTATGCAAGCACGAGATACGCACCAAATCCGAACAGCGTGCCGAGCGTTTCAGAAATACTGCCCAGAACTCCAACAATGAATGTCGCAAGCATGGCGAACGGAACTATCGGCAACACGAGTACATTCACAACCACGCTCACCAATGAAAGTGTCCCCATGCTGAAGAGGAGTATCGGGAGCACAAAGAGTTGTGTCCCAAGCGTAGTCGCGAGATGGCCACGAATCCATTCTGGTATACGCGTGAAACGAAGTTCAAATTGTGGCGAGAGGAGCACAAGTCCCACTGTTGCGAGGAACGAGAGTTGAAATCCTGGATCAAATGCGAGGAGGTACGGATTGTGGAGAAGCATCAGTGCTCCGGTGAGACAGAGTGCACGCATGACTGCATATGTCTTCCCCGAGCTTCGTGCAACAAGTACCAATACTGCCATGATTGATGCCCGTATGACCGTCGCACTCAGTCCGACAAGGAGCGCAAAAAGTACTATCGCAAGTATGCCAAGAATGAGTCGCGTGCGAGGAAAAAAGAAAAAACCGAGAACACGCATCACTGAATCAGCAACAACCATGATGTTGTACCCCGAAAGTACTACGATATGGATAATACCGGCAATACGAAATGTCTCGGTAAGGTCTTCGCCAAGCGCGCGTTTCACTCCAAGAAGCATTCCCTCCCCAAGTCCTGCCGCCGGCTCGCTGATACGCTGTTCGAGTACATCCATAAATGCATGTTTAAGGACAAAGAGCGTATGCATAATCGGGTTACCTCCATTCGATTCACGCACCGCTAACTGACCAAACGAGATCACTTCCCTTACCCCTTTTGCTTTGAGGTATCCTCCGTAGTCGAATGCTCGCCCCGTCTCTGTTTGAAACGATTGCGGTATTTCAAGTACACCACGAACGGTGACATAGTCTCCGTATGAAACAGGAGCAAATGTATCGGCAGTAACGAGCACGAGTGTTCCTGTTTGTGATTCACGAATATACAGATGCTGGGATGACTCACGAAGATCAGGCTCGCGAACCACAATACCCTCGTATGTCGCGGTTTGACCGATATATGGTTCTAGAGGTGACTCCACTGATTCACTGAGCTCAAGACGAAACATGCCAACGCCGGCAGTGAGGACGAAGAGTGCAGCAATAAGTAGAATCGAATCACCCACACCACCTCGAAGTCGCCATACGGTAAGGAGCGCAAGCGCAATAAGCCCTAGTGCATATATTCCAGGAAGACCTGTATCGAAAAACGAGCGGAGAAAAATTCCGCTCGCAAATCCTATGAGTACTGTATAGAAAAATCTACCACGCATATCATCTCCCCCACTCCCGCATGAGCGCAGTCTCCTCCTCTTTTGAAAACACCTTCTTAAATTTTGCTGGTTTCCCCTTCACACGTTTTTCACACTCTGCCCAAGTTTTATGGATGGTAACTTTTCCATCAAGGACTGACACGTACGAGTATGCCGGTCCAGTCTTTTTCGACGATGACTTTGATTTGCTCACGACACGCGCTTTCGGCAGTGAGGCAAGGACCTTCTTGTACTGTGCAAGCGAGCCATAAAAAAGTTCGACCTGTTCCTTTCGCGCATACCCATTTGCAATCATATCGGCACGTTCGTTGAGTTCGATACCAGCGTGTCCTTTCACATGTTTCCAGGTCACCGTGTGCTTTTCGGCGACCATAACGAGCTCCTGCCAGAGATCTTTACTGATGACGTCTTTCTTTTCCTTCGTCATCCATCCATTTTTTACCCACCCCTTGACCCATTTTGTGATGCCATTGATGACGTAGCTCGAATCGGTATGGAGAGTGACTGATGATGCATTCTTTACTATACGAAGCGACTCGATCGCTGCGGTGAGTTCCATGCGATTGTTGGTTGTTTCCTTTTCGTATCCACCGAGCTCCTTAGCGCGAGCACCGTCAGAAACCACCGCACCCCATCCACCTGGTCCTGGATTCCCTATCGAGCTTCCATCGCAGTAAATAGTAATTTCTTTCATGTGTGAGAGTATAGCATTGACTCGTATACTCGAGAGTATAAAGTATAGAGAGTCACCAAGAGGAGATACCTGTGGCACAGACATACATTGAGCGAAGGCTGTTCATATTCAGAGTTGGCATGGACATCCGAAATGATCTTGAGGCATTGAAACAATCCGGATGGTTTATCCAGAAAGGAGGACATTTTCTCACTCGAGAGCCTGATGGATCGAAGTGTGTGAATCTCTTCATTGTGCGCATAGCGCGCAAATAATCACCAAGCCCGCGCGGAGCGCGGGTTTGACTTACACAAAGAGAATGCGTACTGTGTTTTCTATTCCAAACGCAACCCGGAGACTACGATGGAAAATTGGAATGATGTGCTTTTGTGGACAGGTTCGCTCTTGGGCCTTGGTCTCATGTTCTTTGGTGTCTACTACGCGCTCAGGAACAAACCACTCGGAACACAAGGGTCACAACTTGTGGGGGCAGTCATTGCGCTCGGTATCCTCATAGTACTGGCGTTCATAGAAAGGTTCGGTGATCGTCTTACTATCACTTTCGGATAAAGGTGAGGTATGGCAGAAAAAACCCTACCCTACGAGGAACGGAAGTTCGTGTACACATCAGACACGATACGCCCAGATGATTTCCGAACAGTTTTTGAAAACGGATGGTCAATCTCACGGCGTGTAATACAAAAACGTGTAGGGCTACCGCCTTTGTATGTTCTCACGATAATACGGCCAAAAAGAGGTCTCACGTAAAACCCGCGCCTGCGCGGGTTTGACTTTGCTTGGCAATAAGCGTAGCGTTGTACCGGATTCAACACCATGTAAAGGCTTGGTATGACAGAGATTACTGTTCACGTAGTCATCGCCCTCACCTACTTGCTGTTTACGGTCACGATGTTCGTAATCAGTGGATTCGAGTTTCAAAAAAACCACAGGGCGCGGGGTTCTTTCTTCCTCGCTTTTGCCCTAATTCTTCTCTTTCTTCTTTTGAAAGAGATGGGGTCGTTTTCACAATCAAACCATATTTCGTAAAGAGCTAGGAGGTGACCATGTCAGCTACACCGACTACGAAATCGTGGGGAATTCCCCTACTTGAAGGTCCGAGATCGGACTGCACACGGCGAGTTGAAAGACTTACGCAAGAGGGATGATCACTCTGCTACGAACCCCGAGAGGTTGGCAAAATCTTCTACAGCAACCAGAGGGAGTGATGTAAAGCGAGTTGTACGACTATCATCATGCGCAAACCCATCTGACTGTTCTCTGAATAGAACCCGCGCCTGCGCGGGTTTGACTTTTGCTCGTTCATATAATATCGACAAGCGTCAGATTTCTAAGCTCATTACATTCGCTAAGAATCTCCTGCCCGGCCTCGACTGTTTTTTGCATTA
>Ga0075163_10009395_pt1 | contig 12832 bp, 9 predicted proteins | sample JI1023141ADNA_FD_71478 | JGI IMG/M metagenome (GOLD analysis project Ga0075163, IMG submission 71478) | Wastewater effluent complex algal communities from Wisconsin, to seasonally profile nutrient transformation and Carbon sequestration -... | ecosystem: Engineered > WWTP > Effluent > Algae...
CGGTTCACCCGCTTCGTGCCCTTGTTGAAGCGGATCAGGTCGTCGTAGAGGCGCGGGTTGTCCTCGCGCGTCATCTCGAACAGCAGGCGCACGGGCTCTTCCTTCGTCGTGCCGTGGTTCATGCGTCGCCCCCTTCGGTTTGCATCGAACGCAGCGTCCTGCCAGCGGCCTGCAGTGCGGTGTAGGCGTAGTTGGTGCCGGCGATCTGATAGCCCCTGACGTTGGCGAACATCGGATCCCTGACCTCCAGGATCTGATGCGTGGCGAAGGCTTCCTTCACCGCCTTCTTGAAGAGGAATGCGCCGCCGCCGACCAGGATCACGTGCTGGACGTTGTAGGACTCGCCAATGCGATGCGCCATGGCCGCGACCGCTTCCTTCGCGATGATCTCCACCATGGGTTTCATGCGCGCGATGTTGTAGGTCCGCTGATAGACCGTCAGGCCCTTGCCGGTGCGCAAGGCCAGGTCGATGTTGTCCAGGTTGGTGTAGGGCTTGCCGATCTCCAGGCTCACGTCATCGGCGATCAGCTGCAGGATGTTCGACACGCCGCGGTCGACCGAGTGGCTCTGCTTGTGCGACAGCTTCATGCCTCGGGCCACCAGCCAGTCGAAGGTGCGAGACCCCGGATCGATGACCAGGCTGTGCTCCTGCTCCATGGCTTCGACCTTGTCGTTCTGCGTGGCGTAGTCGATCAACGCGCCGTTCGGCTGGGCCATTGCCAATGCCTTGCGGACCGTCACCACCTTGCCGCCGCCCACGTCGTGCCGGCCAGTCATCAGCTTCTCCAGCGCCGCCTTCTTCGCCGCGAAAGCCGCGACCGGCAGGCCGACCACCAGCAGGTCGATGGTCTCGACCTTCATCATCCGCAGCGCACCGCGGGCCAGCGCCAAGTACTGCGGCGTTTCGGTGTAGTCGCCATGGATCTGCGTCGCGCGAAACGCATCTGCCGCCAGCATCACATCCGGACCGACCTCGTAGAACAGGCCGTTGATCGGGATGGCGACGGTCTTGCGCCCATCGGCGCCCAGCGTCTTCGCTGGATCGCGTGGGCTGGGGTAGGCACGGGACGGGAAGCTGGCGCAGCGGATGTCGCCAACCTTCCCGCCACCGATGCCAGTGACGTACTTGGTGTTGCCGAACCCGACATCCACCGCTCGAACGACCAGTTCCATGGGAGCGCTCCAAGAAAAGGTTGCAAGGCGATCAGCATCGACGCGTCGAAGTGATCGATCCACGCGGAACGCCCCTTCAAGTGCCGGTCTTTCGCGATCAGCTTCGGCCTGAGAGCGACCAGACACTGGTTCAGTCTCGGTGGAGCGAGAGTGCGTTGCCAGGCGGCCAGGGGCGGCCCGCGTGTCGAACCACGGTCTCACCCGAAACGGCCCCGTCAAGAGCACGCTGCCGTGGTCGGGTCGCCGCCGGCTGCCGTGCCAGGGGGTCCGCGAAGGGCCTTCCACATCCCGGTCGGGGCCAGAGGCAGCAGTTCCTGCTGTCAACCCCGCGTGCAGCCTCGCTCTCCAGCCGTTCGGGACAATAAGGGCGGCTCGCCGCTGGATCCCGGCCGCCCAATCGCCACCGTCAAACGCTGTGGAATGCCAGCGCTTGCAGTGCCCTGCCCTTGACCCTCATCCGCCCCGGTCGTCAACTACGGTTTCCCGAGAGCCACCCCGGCTCCGCCCCTCATGGAGCACAAGGCGTCGCAGTCGTTACCTGCCCTTCAAGCCTCGGCCTTCGAGCCGGGACAGCCATCGCCATTCGAGGCGCCGGCCCCGAGGTCCCCTTTCGTAGTGCATGTGCCCGTGGCCCTGCCGGCGTTCACCGCCGGGCGTTCCTGAAACGCGCCACCGCCTTCGACACCCAGGTCGGCACCCGATGCCGCACCGCTGTTCCCGCCATCGTTTGAGCACGCGTTCGACGCAGCGCGCGGTCGTGTTTGCCCTGTTGGGCTCCACGCGCGCCCCCGCTCACAGACTCGGCACCGCCCTGGACATTCGGTCAGGGGCGGACCCATGCGAGTCGATGGCGCTACGAATCCAGAACTGATCCACCACGCGCGTGCAAGGCCTGACCTTGCCGCCGATGCCGATCGCCGTGCCCTCGAGGCCGGCGGGCATCAACAACCCCACGGTTGCAGAAATGCACAGGTGGGACGGATCAACCCCGTTTCATTTTTAAGACCGACCGAGCTGGCCGCTGCGTGTGCAGCGGTTGGCAAACCGCCTGGGTAGGTGCCGCAACGCCGTGGTCGCGTGCGGCGCCGAATTCTTTGATCACACACCGGCCGGGGCGACGGAATCCGCCCTGCCGATGGACCGCTTCGGATTCCACGTCGCTGCCAACCAACCCGCCGTTCGGGCGGCGGGTCTCAGCCTGGAGCCCTTCCATGCCCGCCCTCGATCACCGTGAAACCCAACCATCGACATCCCGCCGCCGACGTCAGGAGCCTTCGAGTCCGGGACGTTCCACGCGGTACCAGCCCACGCGCCGCCAGAGTTGGGCGGGCAAGTCGCCGAAGGAAATTCTGGCGCGCTACACGCCTGGCAAGGCATCGCCGGAGAAGGTGCTCGAAGTGCTGATCGAGCTGTTCAACACGCTGCACACCTCACTCGAGAAGACGGTGTCGCACAAGACGCGGCACGAACGAGCGCACTTCCTGCGGCGCTTTTTCCGCGACCTGCGCCTGAAGGCCGGGTTCAAGACGATGCCCGACCCACGCAACCTCGGGCAGAAGCACATCCGCGCCATGGTGCAGGTCTGGAAGCAGGATCACCTGACGCCGGCGACCATCCAGACCTACCTGAGCTTCCTGCGCGGCCTGGGCATGTGGATGGGCAAACACGGCTTCGTGCGCAGCCCTGCGTACTACGGCCTGATCGTGGATGAGTACCAGCGCCATGAGTACGCCCAGCGCGACAAGAGCTGGTCGGCCCAGGGGATCGACATCGACGCCTTGATCAACGACGTGTGCGCCTTCGACGGCCATGTCGGCGCGTGCCTGCGGCTGATCCGGGCCTTCGGCCTACGGCGCAAGGAAGCGATCCAGTTCCGGCCTTTCGAGCACGTGCTGCCGTTTGCTGAAACAGGCCTGCCGCCGGACGACAAGGCGGCGGATCGGTATGTGCGCATCAAGGGAAAAGGGGGACGCGTGCGCTGGCTCCCGCTGGAAAGCCCCGCACGGGTGGCGGCGGTCGCGTTCGCGCAAGACCAGGCCAGCAGCCGGGACGCCCACATGGGCGATCCGACGCGCGACCTCAAAAGGAACCTGCGCCGATTCGACTACGTGATGGAAAAGTTCGGCATCACGCTGCGCGGGCGGGGTGCCACCGGACACGGCCTGCGCCATGAAGTGCTGATGGAGACCTACACAGGCCTCACCGGCGCCCTGCCCCCGGTTCGTGGCGGCGGGCCCGTGGCCCCGGAGGGAGATATCGCGGCTCGACGCACCGTCTCGGCCCTTGCTGGCCACGCCCGCATCAGAGCCTCGGGGGCGTACTTAGGTGCCGTCCTTCCGAAACTGCGCGAGCAGCCGGCGACGAGACGTGGCGCGCCGCCACCAAGGTCACCCGGAGACGACGAGGCACCAGGCCCAGTGCCGACCTGAGCTACTTCGCGCTGAGCAGCGCCCGGTGTGGCCGTGCCGTGCGCTGCTGGCTGCCGGTCGTTGTCGTTGCTGCGCTACGCAGCCAGGGCCTCGGATTCGGCGCGCTCCGATGCATCCTGAAGTGTTTCCTCGGTGGCGATCCCCGCCTCCCGTCGCGTCCGCAGGCATGCCGGCAGCCAGCCCGTTGTCGCCACCGTCTGTTCCGCGCCGTTTGCCGCGTCCGCCTTCTTCAGTGCGGCCAAAGGGCTGGCCGCGTTGGCGTCCACCGCTTCCGTCACCACATCGAGAATGCGCGCCTTCGACACGTGGCTGAAGTACGAAGCGCTGGTTGCTGTCCACCACTTGCTCATGTCCAGCCCCAAGGCCGCGGCCAGCGTGTCCGTGCGCTGCCGTTCGGGCTCGGTGCCGTAGATGCCGGTCACGGTCATCGCGACCGTGAAGGTCAGCAGTTGAACCACGGTCGCCCGGTCCTGCGTCATCAGCCAGGGAAACATCTGGTCCATGTGCTGCGGCAGGCGAGCGGCCCACGATGTGCGCTCGGCCTGGACGCTGGCCCAGGCGGTGCTGGCCTGCAAGTCTTCGGCCGCGGCAAGCAAGTCGGACTGGCTGTCTGCCGCCGTGATGGCAAACACCGTCTCCGGCCGGTGGTAACCACGGGCGTCGTCGCGGAAGATCGACTGCGCCAGTTGTGCCGTGAGCGCTGCAAGTGCCACGTCGGGGCGGACAGTCAACTCGGCCTGCACGGCAGCCACGCGATGCGCGGTGAGGCGCCGGGTCAGCTTCTCGGAGTGCACGGGTCGCGTCTTGGCCGATGGCAGCGACACCAGGGACTCGCCATCGCCGTCCACTTCGCTGGCCTTCCGTGCCACTTCGGCCACGCCGTTGCGGTCGTCCGGTCGGACCAGGCCGTACTTCACCTCAGGCGTTCCCTTGCTGCCGACGAAGACCACGCACCCTGCCTGGGTCATCAGTTCGGAAGGCCAGACGCACAGGGCATCCTGCAGGGCCTTCAGCTGTGCCTCCAGCGGTTCGCCCTCGGCTTCCAGCTTGAGGAACTCGCGGTCGTCGTTCTCGCCTTCTCCTTCGCCCACACCTTCGTGGTCCTGCAACGCATCCATCTGCGCATGCAGCGTTTCGAGCAGGGCCTGCAGGCTTGCGATGGCGGCGGCTTCTTCACCGCTCGGCGCGCGCCGCGTCTTGCGCACTTCGCCGAACTTGACGAATTCCTCGAACACGTAGCGGGCCCGCACTTCGACCCACTTCCAGCCTTGGGCCGCAATCTGCTGCGCCTTCTTCTGCAGCTTGGCGGTGGCCAGCGACTCCAGGAGAGCGGTGTCCAGCAGGTAGGCCTTCTTGTCGTCATCACTGAACAGGTCGCGCCGCAGCGCGCCGCCCGCCTTTTCGTAGGCTTTGAGCGTGACGTAGCGCGCGACCGGGTCCGTATCGGACTCGATTTCGCCCTGCGTCAGCAACTGGCGCAGGTACTCAGGGCGACGATTCCACGACGGCATGCCGTTCCAGACCTGCTCCTGTCGCGCATGGTCGTCGCACGAGGCCAGCACCATCAGGCAATCCAGTCCGATCTGGCCGTCGCGGAACTGCGCCATCAGGGTTGGCGACACCGCGGCGAGCTTCATGCGCCGTTTCACCACCAGCGGCGTGACGCCGAACGCGGCGGCCACGTCCTCGACCGACTTGCCGGCACCGATCAGTTTTGCGAAGGCGGAGCACTCGTCGGCCGGATGCATGGGAATATGGAACACGTTCTCGGCGAGGCTGGCGATGAGCGCCTTGTCGGCCGGCACGATCAACACCGGCACCGGGTAGTTCTCGGGGATGTCGTCGGCCTGGGCCAGCATCGTCAGCGCTTCGAGCCGGCGCCCGCCGGCGCAGACTTCGTAGAGACCGCGCGCGCCCTTCACGACGATCAGGTTCTGCAGCACGCCGCCGTCCTTGATCGAGGCCCCGAGTTCGGCAATGCTGAGCTTGGGCGTGCTGCCTTGCGGGCGCACCTGACGCTCCTCGGACAGCACCAGTTTGTTGAGCGGCACCGTGGTGCGCGGAGACGCCGCGATGACGGCGTCGATTTCGGCTTTGGAGAATTTCATCGAAGGCTCCTGTACGCGGTGAGGGGACCCGCTCCGTGCGGGTCCGTGCGTTCAGAATCTCACCAGTGGCCGTGCCATCAAGTGCTTCGGCGACAGGGGCGATGCCCATTGCGATCTCCGACAAATTCAGCCCAACGCGCCGACGCGCGGCGCTGGAGCGCGGAAGCGAACTTGGTCATCGAAATGGTGGTGGTGAGCAATGCAGAGGTTGCGGTCGGTGTCTGCCGCATGCGTAGTCACGCTCTCCGGCACCGAGCAAACACTGGCTCGAAAGCGGCTTCGGCCCTGAACCGGGTGACGAGCCGCAGCACGAACTCATGCACCGCCTCGTGTGATGAGTTCCAGATTGCTGAGCAGTTGACTGCAAACTTCCTCTCGCTGCAACTTCCATACGTCGCACAACAACGTCGTTACGCTTGCCGTTTCCCAAGGAAACCAAGGTTCCCCGTTAGGCTTGGTTGCGAACGGTCCATCGGTTTCCAGCAGGAGGCGCGACTTGGGCATTCCTGCCACAAGCTGGCGGCCCTTTTCGCTGGCGATCATTGAGGGGCCAACACTGAACCAGGCGTCCTGCTCCACCGCGCGACTCAGTTGCCTGTTCGTGCCGGAAAACCAATGCAGCACTGCCGTCCCTGCCATGGGGTGCGCGGCGAGTGCATCCAACACCTGATCCACGGCGCCGCGCGAATGCAGGCTCATGACCCGTCCGCCCACGCGCTCGCACTCAGCAAGGACTGCATCCAGAATCGCCCGCTGAACCGTCAATGATGACTTGAAGCGCGGCGAGCCGTCCAAGCCAATTTCACCTATGTATTCGGCTTGGGCGATGAGGCTGACTAAGAGATGCTTTTCTGCAGCCTTCGCCACTGCTATCTCAGGATGGAGGCCGAGCGCAACCTTGATGTTGGCGTAACCGGCGAAAACCTTCGACGTTGCCTGCCAAGCCTTGGGGCTGGTGGAGACAACGAGGGTGAAGCGGTTTTCCTGGGCCACGCGCGGCAGCAGGCTCAGGGCGTTCGGGTAGAGATCCAGATGGCTGTGAAAGTCGATCAAATGATGCCTTCGTGCATAAGGTAGGCCCCCAGTTCGCTGATGCCGGCTTCGACGACACGCTGATATGCAGCGCGCTCGGAAGTAGGCGCAAAAGTGAGCGCACCGGCAGCCAATGACCGAATGCCCTCATTGCGATACCGGAGGTAGGCAATGGCAACAGCGTTCGTGTCGTTCGCGTTTCCGGCTGGAGCCGCACTCTGGAGATCCTCGTAGAAATAGCTCGGCGTGGGATCGGGCATTCCTGCCCGAAAGAACGCTGCCTTCCTCACGAGGCATGGAAAGCACCTGCCACACTGCTGGTTTAGGCGGCCGTACTTCCCGCAACTAGTCGTCCTGGGCATGAGCAGGCCCATCTGTGGCTGGTCGCGGCAGTTCAGGAGGACTTCGCCCTTGGTCAGGTACTTGTAGGGCGTGTGCAGCGTGGCAGCGATGCCCAGTGCAGTCCACAGTTCCTGAAGGTGCTTCAAGAACACGGGGTGCGTCGTCTTCGTGCTGAGCGAGCCCATCCGGCCCGGGTTCAACGGAATGTTCAGGCTGATGAAGCCATTTTCCGGCACGTAGACATAGAGCGGGGCAACGTCCGGAAGCGCGGATGCTGCCATGGCGGCGAATCCATAGAAGACGATGGAGCGAGCGCGGGTCGATAGCTCATGCTCCACTGTCGATCGGACATTGATATTCCAAAGTAGATGTCTGTCCGCACCACCCAGCTTGCGCGCGAAGTAGTGCTGGTCCTCTTTGTTGCCCTTTACGAGTTGTGAAACGAAGAGCGGCTTCCTGCCCATCGCCGTGAGGTCGATCGCACCGACAAGGCTGTCCATGCCGCCCGATAGCAGGGACACACAGTCCGCGTCGAAGCGGGCGGGAGCGGTGGATTGGGGTCGGGCGCGTCCCCCGTCCAGAAATCGAAGATGCCAGAAATCGCCCGTAAGAAGTCGAAGCATCTCCTCGATGTGTCGCTGCTTGAGCATGAAAGGCGCAGGATTCTGAAGAGCAACGTCCAACTCGATGATGCGCGTCCATCCGTCAGCGCTCGTGCCCCTCGGAACCGCCAGGTCTGCCGCGCCTACGGACAATGCGAATGTCACGAAGTCCCAAGCCGCAAGACTTGGATAGACACCCTTGAACTCCAGGTCATCCAGGAGACCGGTCGCCACAGAACCAACGTCCTGCCGCTGGGAATGTGTGTACATCGAGTAGTACACGGCCCCACGCTCCAACTGCGTCGGCAATACCTGCTGCGGAACACAGATGACCCGACTCATAGCTCGTCCTCAAACACGGTAAACGTGGTTTGCACCGCATCGCGGAGCAAGCTTTCGAGTTGTTGGCGCGTGGGGTTCGGCGTGGCCTGCCTCAGGGTATCCAGCTGAGCTGCGACCGCGTTCTTCAGGAAACTGCGCATTTCGTTGGTCCGCTGCACGACGACGGCGGGATCGAAGCGAGCACTCTCGAACAACTGGCCGATATCGGCGTACATGCGATTGCACGCCTCGTGCCCCAGGTACAGCTGCATCAGCGTCCAGATCTGCGCGTCCTGGAGCGTCAACAAGTCGACTTGAGGGTCCAGCACCATGAGTTCGGACAGGGCCTGCGCCATCGAGTCCTTCGCGGACTCTTCGTCGACGCTGCCGCCCTCGGGAAGGACCCGAGAAACGATGGCGTCGATGACGGTCTGCGCGGACGGATTCGTCGCGCGCAGCGCATCCATCCACTGGTTGATCTGCGGATCCGATCGCTCACGCGTGGCTTGAAGGAGCGAGCCCAGCCCTGCCCCAGCTTTCGTCGACGTGCGCATGCGCGCCGCCACATTGCGCGCACCGCCCATTCCCTTCCGCGAATAGTGGCCGGCCGCGCGCGCAAGCGCCCCGCTGTCGCCGTTGCGTGCAAAGGCACCGAGGCTGGTACGCGCACCTCGGAACCTCTCAGCGGGCGCAACGCCTTCGGCCGGAGCCTCCGCAGGTGCCGATGCGCCGCCATCGACCTGGCCCGCCCCGCCGACAGGGATGTCATTGAGCCATGGCGGGTCGAAGGAGACATTGGCGCCGGGCCCGGCGCTGGATGCGGAAGTTCCCATCAAGCCTTCCCCTTCGTTGCAGAGATTGCCCTCTTCACCAGCGCAGGCGTGGCGGAGTCATCCGCCCAGGCCTGCAGTTCGCCCGCGGCCCACGGTTCGTTTCGCAGCAGTGGAACGAGCTCGCTAGGTCGGCGACTGGCCGGAATCTCACCCAAAAGAAGGGCGAGCTGTGGGCCCAATGTCGGGAACGCCTTCGTGAGGTTCAGACAGCGGCCGATGGAAGCCGCCGTGAACTGCTCATTTCGAGCCTTGCGACCCAACCGGTTGAGAACCCGCTCGGCCTCCTGCTCGCCCATTGCCTTGACCTGATCGATGAGTGTAGGAATGACAGAGTCCGCCCCCAAAAGAGCCGCCAGCATCTTCTGGGCTTCCTGGCTGAGCTCGTCGTACGCGGCGATCGACAACTTGCGGTCCCGGCTCAAATGCATGAGAGGGCGCAGATCGACATCGCCCAGCGGCGGCGCGAGTTTGACCCACTGCTCATAGAAAACCTGCGGCCACTGCGGAGGTGCTGTCCACGCTTCGCCTTTGCCGGCAGACGTCTCCAAATCAGCCAGGAACTTCACCTTGCCGTCGTCGCTTGCTGCGACGGCCTTCGCCAGATGTTCGAACCCTGCAGCGCTTGCGCAGCGCTCGAACAGCTGAAGTTTCACCAGTTCAGGGAAACCTATGGTCAGGTTCTGTGACTTCGCGATGGATTCGCGGATCAACAAGTTGTTAAGGAACCGCTTGATCAATCGAGGATTGCCCGAGATTTGCTCGGCACTCGCCAGGATCGGCGCAAGTTGATCTGCCAGGTCGATTTCCTTGGCAACACCCGCTGCAGCCGCACCGAAGGCCGCCCGAATGTCCGTGGCCGACAGTCCGGACCAACCCGACATCGCCAACATCAGCACCTTCCCCTGCGCTTCCTTGACCGCCTGTTCGGAGATCTGCCCACGCCGGTGAGCCAGATCGGCCAAGAGCAGAACGAGATAGGCCTTGACCTCGGTGTTGCCGAGGCGGGGCACCTGCAGCGGCACCTGGATCAGCTTGTCGAAATAGCTCGTGACCAGTTCGTTGTTGATCTCTGCATCTCTGAAGTGGGATCGAACTGCACTGCGGATCATGCCTTCGTCGGCGGCGATGATGAAGGCCGTGCGCTCGACATGAAGCAGCAGGCGCATGGCTTCGAGTGTGTGGATCGCCGTATCCGGCAGGCACCGGTCCAGATCGTCGACGAGCACGACGAGGGTAACGTCCAGTTCCTTCAAGAGTTCCTTGAAAGCCCCCCGCAGCGCCTCGATCTCCTTGGGCAAGGACTGCTCGCTCTTTTCCTTCAGCAGGCCGGCAAGCTCCGGTTGCAACTCGCCATAGGCCTTCCGAACCTTTTCGATATCCTCTGCAGCGACCGCCCCCGCCTGGGCCATGCCACTAACGGCACCGACGAGCGCGCCAATCGGTCCGCCCAGCGTCCCGCCTATCAGCGCCTGGATGCCGATCGGCGCCAGCATGCGGCCCACGCGCAGCAACTTGATGCGCTTGACGAATCCCCAGGCCTTGTCCACTGCTGTCTTGCGTGATTCGGCCACCGCGACCAGCTTGTCTCCTACGGCATCAAGCAGCGCCTGCCGTGCGTCGTCGTAGCCTTGGTAGAGCCACGCGTTGAACTCAAGAAAGATGTACTTCTCATCTCCCGCCTTGGCCTTCAATTCGGCACCGATCATCTTGACCAGCGACGACTTGCCGCTGCCCCAGTTTCCAGACACGCCGATCGTCAACGGCTCACCGCCGGAGTCCTGGATCAGTTGCGCGGCTGCTTTGGCAATATGCGAAAAGTTCAGCAGGTCGATCTTTGCTTCGACGTCATTCCACATCCGTAGGTCCTTGCCGTTGTGTTTGATCGCGCTTCGAGCGAATGCACTCACCTGAAGTATTCGCAGGTGATTTTTGATTGCGGAAACTGCGTGAGTTTGCAGCAGTTGGGCTCCACGATGGGCCACCTGTATGGCTGCTTGCGAGGTCAGCGGTCGCTGGCGTGCCGATGGCGACTGTCCGCACGCAGTCTGTTCCTGATGCACCGTTGGTGCCGTCGATCATGAGGTCGCCGGCCGGTTCCAGCAGGACGCAGCCAGCACTTGAATGCGCTGTCTTGCCAGCAGCAGTTCTCTCATCGCCAGCGTTGGGCGGCAGCAAGGTCTGCCCAAGATTGGCGCGTCCCTGTCAGGCTCGTCCCGCGACAACGCGCACGCCAATCATGTCGGCCAAGGTCAGCAAGTCCATGTAGGCAGGCCCGTCATCGAGCAAGGCGCGCGAAGCGTCCCTCCGCGTCAGCAAACCCGCTCCGATGCGATCACCAAACAGCATCACCGCCATCGCGCTGTCGTCCTGCCTCGAGGTCCAGCACAGGCCCTGGATGTGCGCATGCTGCGCATGGATAGCCGCGGCCCACTTGCGGGTCTGGCCGTAGGTGTCCTTCTCGGTGTCGACCAACTGCTTGCGTTCGACGCCCAGCTTGCGCAGCGGCACGTTGCGCAGGTCGGCCAGCGTCAATGCCGCCGTGGTGGCCAAGACCGAGTGCACTTGACCTTCGAGCTTGTGCTTGGCGAAGGTCTTCAGCCCCGGTGCGAAGGGTACGTCGTGGAAGACGGTTTCCATGGCCGCGCAGTTGAAGCTGGTGCCGCCGTAGAGCGTCGGGATCGGCTTTCCGGCGGCGTTGACGACGGGGCTGAACCTGGCGTTGCCTTTGACGCCCGGGTTGAACGCCTCTGCCGCGTACACGTCGAGGTGAATGCGGTGCAAGGCAACACCGGCCTTCCAAGTCGCTGTGGTGATGTGCAAGACCGCAGGCGGGTCTGGCACGGTGCCGGCCAACGCGGCCTTCGACTTGGAAGCGCCGGCGCGCCGCGGACGGCCTGCGCCGGCCGGGTCAGCCATGGGCGACTTCGGCCATTTCGTCGGCCGCAGCCGCCAGCACACGGTCGGGCGACTTGAGCAGTACGTCCTGGGGCCGCTTGCCGCCGAGGAAGCTGTTGGCCGAGGCGAACCAGTACGCCAGACCCCAGCCGTCCTTCGCATCCCCGAAGAGCGCCAGGACAGGCGCCAGCGGTTTCAGAGGCCTGTAGCCCGCCTCGGCGTCCAGGCCGTAGGCCGGAAAGTAGTCCAGGCCCTGGTGGCGGATCGCAAAGATCTGCCCTTCCTTCTTCCACTTGTTCGGCTGGGCGCTGAGGTTCGAAGTGCTGAAGCCCGCCAGCTCGGCCACCTGCGCCGCCGTCAGCCAGTCGCCTGACGCCAGGACTTCGCTGCGGGCGTGCGCCGTCATGCGCGCTTCCACCATCATGTGGGCCGGCATGGGTACGTTCGGCACCAGCGCATCGACGATCTTGTCCAGCGCCTCGCGCTGGCGCCGCTTGATCAAGCCGGCCACCATCGGCGCCAGGCTGCCCAGCGCGTCGGCAATCGCGCGCACGGTGCGCTCGCTTTCATGGGCGAAGGTCAGCGCGATGGCGCGCTCGGCGCCGGAATGCCGCAACTGCTCGCCGATCTCGCCGGGCGTGCCGGCCAACGTGCCCACGCCCGACGGCACCGCCCGCCCATCGTTGACTTCACGCATCACAGCTCCCAAAGTGATGACGGATATTATCATGATTGCACGCTCACCTTCATCATCGAGTCGGGGCCGACACGGGACACGTTGCCCGTGGGCCATGCTGCCGCCACCCACTTCGCCGCAATGCCGCCGGACGCGTTGCGCCATCACGAAGCACCCGGCCTGCGGGGCGCTTTCGGGTGGCACGTGCCGGCGACCTCAGGTGTGATCTTGAGCTTGGCCCCCTCGGGTGTCAGACTGCAAGGGCTACCCGTGGGCATCGCGCCTGCAAAGCCTTCACCAGAGGCTCCGGCCTCCTGAAGTCCAGTTCGCTGGCGTCGCAGTCGTTACCTGCCTTGTAGAGCCCGGACATCGATCCGGTTCAGCCACGCCCGTGGCTGTGGATTGCGTTCAGCCCCCAGG
>Ga0075163_10009397_pt1 | contig 12830 bp, 6 predicted proteins | sample JI1023141ADNA_FD_71478 | JGI IMG/M metagenome (GOLD analysis project Ga0075163, IMG submission 71478) | Wastewater effluent complex algal communities from Wisconsin, to seasonally profile nutrient transformation and Carbon sequestration -... | ecosystem: Engineered > WWTP > Effluent > Algae...
GAGGCAACCGACAACCAAGCGCTGGCGACCGCTCCAGGACAGGTCCTGGCCGAGTTCGAGCGCTTCCGGCACAAGCTCGGGTTCAGCAGTCGGCCCGCCCCGCTGATCGATGATCGCTATCGGCTCGACCAGACGCTCGGGCGTGGTGCGATGGGCGAGGTTCACCTCGCGCACGATCATCGGCTCGAGCGCTCGGTCGCGCTCAAGTTGGTCCGCGCGAGCTCGAAGATCGACGCGGACACGCTGCAAGCTCGGCTCGAGCGCGAGGCGCTGGCGTTGGCGCGGGTCGATCACCCCAACGTGATCGGCATCCACGACGTCGGCAGCCACGCCGATCAGACCTACTTCACCATGCAGTTCGTCGCCGGGACGACGCTGCGCGAGTGGCAGGCCAAGCATTCGAAGCCGGAGATCCTCGCCGCCTACCTGCAAGCGGCGCGCGGGCTCGCGGCGGCGCACGCTTGCGCGGTCGTGCACCGCGACTTCAAGCCCGACAACGTGATCGTCGGCGACGATGGCTTGGTTCGCGTGCTCGACTTCGGGATCGCTGCGGCCTTGCGCGACGAAGCGAGCGGTGCGGCCGAGCCCGGGTCGACGCCGATCGAGCTCGAGTCGACGACGGCGGGCGTGATCACGAGCGGCACCGACGAGACGGCCCGCTCCGGCTTCGATCCAATGACCCGCGCGGGCACCTTGCTGGGCACGCTGCCCTACATGGCCAGCGAGCAGCTCCAGGGTCGGCGGGCGGACGCTCGCAGCGATCAGTTCGGGTTCTGCGTGGCGCTCTGGGAGGCGCTGGCCGGGCGGCGACCCTTCGCCGGTCGCAGCCCGAGCGCGCTGCTCGAGAGCATCGACGCGGGCCCGACGATCGACGCCGCGATCCCGCGCTGGATCCGGATCGTTTTGGCCCGCGGCCTCGCGGGCGATCCCGCCAAGCGTTGGCCGAGCATGGACGCGTTGATCGATGCGCTCGAGCGCGGGCGCAGCCGTCGACGCAAGCTCGTCCTCGGCACGGGCCTGACGCTGCTGGTGAGCGTGGCGAGCGTGGTTGGTTGGGCGATGGCGCCTGCGCCCGAGCTGGCTCTGAGCGAGACCTGCGAGACCTTCGTCGCGTCGATCGATCCGCTGTGGAGCGCGAGCCAGCGCGCAGCGATCTCGACTCGCGCGAGCGTCGACGAGCCCAGCCGTGATTACGTGCTCACGACCCTCGATGCGCTCGCCGACGACTGGCGCCGAGCGGCGCACGAGCTGTGTGAGGGCGAGGCGGCGCCGGCCAAGGACTCGCCCGCGCGCGCGTGCCTGAGCGCGTGGGAGATCAGCTTTGGCGATCATGTCGAGCTGCTCGTCGAGCGCGGCGACGCAAAGACGCTCGCGCGCGCGCCCGACCTGCTCGCGCGGCTCTCCCCGCCGAGCGGCGACTTCTGTGCGTTGCGACCCGCTCGGCCGATCGATCCCGAGGTCTGGCGCGGGGCCGAGCTCGCGCGCGCAGCCGTCGTGCTCGGTGAGATCGAGCAGGCCTTCGCGTCGGCCGACGCCGCGCTCGCGCGGGCCGAGAGCTTGGATCCTCGCGCCTTCACGCCCGACGCCGCCGCGGCCCACGGCGCCCGAGCGGAGGTCGCCGCGTTCGCGGGCGAGCGCGAGCTGGCCTTGCGCGAGCTGGCCTCGACCGAGCAGCAAGCCTTGGGCGCCGAGGTGCCCGAGCTGCTCTTGGCCGCCTGGTCGCTCGAGGCCAAGCTGCTGGCGCTCGGCGGCGACCCGGATCAGGCCGAGCTCGCGCTGGCCTTGGTCGATCGCGCCGAACCATTGCTCTTCGCCCTCGAGCTTGCCGAGCTCGATCCTCGCCGGGCCGAGCTGCTCGAGGCGCGCGGATTGGCCGAGCGTGGTCGCGGGCGTCCGCGCGAGGCCATCGCCCTGCATCGTCGAGCCCAGGCCAGCTTCGTCGCCGCGGGACAGCCGACCTTGGCTGGCAAGGCGCTGATCAACATCGGCGCCGCGCATCAGGATCTCGACGAGCCCGAGCAGGCCCGAGCGGCCTACGCCGAGGCGCTCGTGCTCTTCGATCGCGCTGGCCTCCCGCCCGGCTACCGCAACCGGATCCAGCTCGAGCGCAACCTGGCCTTGTTGGCCTACGCGAGCAGCGAGCCCGAGGAGCTCGCGCAGGGCCTCGGCCACTTTGAATTCGTCGTCGCCCACGGCAGCGCGAGCGAGCGGCTCGAGGCGCTGAGCTTGATCGTCGCGCTCGCGCTCGAGCTCGAGGACGACGCGCTGATCCTGCGCTGGTCCGAGCGGGCGCTCGCGCAGCTCGAGGCCCAGCCCGAGGCGAGCGTCGGCGAGCGGGTCGGCATTCAGCGATCGGTCGGCATCGCCTTGGCCAGCGCTGGTGATCCGCGCGGCGAGGCGCTGCTCGAGCAGGCCGAGCGCGGGGCCGAGTCGCTCTCGCTCGAGGTCCAGTTCAACCTCCAGCGCAGCTGGATTCAGTGGCTCGAAGACGCCGGCCAGTGCTCCGCCGCCAGCGAGCGACGGGCAGCCTTCATCACTCGAATGGCCGATCTTCCGGCCGACGAGGCTCCCTCCAACTACTCGGCTTGGCGCGACGCCGGGCCCGATTGCACCCCCTCGAACTCGGATTGAACGACCCCGAAGGATCCTAGACATGCCGCTCACATTCGAAGACACCGACACCCTGACCCTTCACGCCTACTTCAACGAGGATGGCGATCTCGAGCTGCGCCATGGCGAGGTCGAGCTCGCCAACTACGGCGACGGCGTGCTCGCGCGCAGCGATTCAGCGCGGATCCAGGTCGAAGTGGCCGCGCCGAGCGGCTGGCAGCTCAGCGCCACGCACGAGCTCGATGACGGCAGCGTGGTGAGCTGGCTGCCGAGCACGCTCGGCATCGCTCACGCCTTCGCCGAGCCGACCACCGATCCGCTCGAAGTGAGCGTCAACGCGACCGACAGCGCCGGGACCAAGAAGAAAAAGAAGGTCTACGTCGAGGCCAAGCCCGGCGGAGCGCTCCCCGATCGCGGCTGATTCGCGTTACCCTGGGAGGGCATGCCCGAGCCCACGGATGCCGAACTGCTCGACGCCTGGCGCGAGGGTGACCTGCGCTCGGGCGACGCGCTCGCGGTCCGCTACTTCACCGTGATCCGGGCCTACTTTCTCAACAAGGTCCCGGCCGAGCACGAGGACCTGGTCCAAGAGACCTTCATGCGGCTCTCGAGCAAGCGCGATCGCTACCGAGGCGAGTCCTCGTTTCGCGTGTTCTTGTTCGGGGTCGCCCGGATGGTCTTGTTCGAACACCTGCGGGCCAAGCAGAAGGCCGAGCGCTTCGACCCGCTCGAGCAGTCGGTCGCCGACCTCGAGGGCGGGCGGATGTCCTCGCTGATGGCCCAGCACGAGTCGCATCGGGTCTTGCTCGACGCCCTGCGCGAGCTCCCGCTCGTCGACCAAGAGCTGCTCGAGCTCTACTACTGGCAAAAGCTCACCGCCGGCGAGATCGCGACGGTCCAGAGCCTGCCCGAGCGGACGGTGCGGAGTCGGGTCCGCGCGGCGCTCAAGCGGGTCGGCAAGGCCTACGCGGAGCTGGTCGGACAGCCGCAGGTCCGCGAAGAGGCGGAGGTCGAGGGCTGGTTGGGCGAGCTTCGAGGCGAGCTCGCGGGCTTGCGGCTCGCGCTGACGCCTGGGTGATCGGCCGCGCTGCGCGGACTCGATGGGATCACCACGAGCACCTTCGAGACTGCTACGACGATGAGGATTCGATGACACTCGAACGCGAACTCGCACGGTCGCTCGGCGACGGTACCTTGGTCTTTTGCGTCGGCTCTGGACCCTCGATCGCGGCGGGCTTGCCCGACCTCGACGCGCTCGCCCGTGGCTTGCTCGCGCGCGCTCGTGAATTCGATCCCAGCCTCGACGCCGCCGGCTTGGGCCAATGGATCGATCAGGGTCGCGGCGCCGAGGTCCTCGAGCAGCTTCAACATCGGATGGGCGCCGAGTTTCAACGCGAGGTCGAGCGCGCGCTCTCGGATCAAGGCCGAAGCCTGCCGCCGGTCGTGCGCGCGCTGGCCAAGCTCCGCAAGCAGCTGCGGGCGATCTACACCACGCGCCTCGATCGCCTGGTCGAGCGCGGCCTCGAGGGCCGCTGGCCGACCTTCAGCGCCGCTCGGCCTGACCTCGCGCAGCGGCGCGGGCTGGTGTTCAAGCTGCGTGGCACGCTCGAGTTTCCGCAGAGCTGGGTGCTGACGCGCGAGCAAGAAGAGCGCGAGTTCGGCCCGGGCTCGCCACGGCGCGAGGTGTTCGAGGCGGCCTTCGCTGCGCACGTGCTCGCCTTCATCGGCTTTCGCGTCGGCAGCCACGAGCTGCGTCGCCTGCTCGACATGCTGCCCGCGAGCGCGGGCCAAGGGCCCTCGCACTACATCGTGTTGCCGGCTTGCGAGGGGCTCGAGCGCGAGCAGCTCGAGCGTCGCGGCCTGCGAGTGGTGATCGCCGATGACGAGGCCTTGCTCGCCAGTCTCGGCGGCGCGGCCGAGGCCGAGGCCAAGCTGGCTGCATCGGCGGCGAGCTGTCCTTATCCCGGGCTCGAGGCGTTCAGCGAGGACCAAGCGTCGGTCTTCTTTGGCCGTCACGCCGAGGTCAGCCAGGCGACATCGCTGCTCGGCGGGCTCGGAGGCGTCGATCATCGCTGGCTGGCGATCGAGGGACCGAGCGGCGTCGGCAAGTCCTCGTTCGCGCGCGCGGGCGTGATCCCGGCCCTGCGCCAAGGCTTCGCCGAGGGCACGCCTGGGCAATGGTTCGTCGCGACCATGCGCCCAGGCACCAGCCCGCTGGCCAATCTCGCCAAGGCCGTCTGCGAGGCGCTGCGCATCGACGCGCTGGCGAGCGAGCTCGAGCAGCTGCGGGCGTCGCCGCGCTGGCTGGCCGAGCTGCTGCGTCGGCGTGTCGGCCCGGGCCAGGGCTTCGCGCTGCTGATCGATCAGCTCGAAGAGGCGGTGACGCTCGCGCCCGAGGCCGAGCGCGCGGCCTTCGGCGAGCTGATCGCTCGGGCTCTCGACGCGCGCGTGCTCTACCTGATCACGACCACGCGCTCGGATCTGATCCCCGCGTTGCAGCGCGACCTGCCCTCGCTCGCTGGGCTGCTCAACGACGTCGCGCAGCGCTACGCCTTGCCGCCGATCAGTCGCGTGGGCCTGCGCGAGGCCATCTGCGAGCCCGCGCTGCGCCAGGGCGTGACCATGGCGCCCGACCTCGTCGAGCGGATCCTCGTCGACGCCGACGAGGGCCAGAGTCGCGCGAGCACGGACAAGACCCGGACCGCCGACGCGACCTTGCCTCTGGTCGCCCACATCTTGCGCGGGCTCTGGACCGATCAGAACGTCGCCGATGGGGTCATCACGCTCGACGAGTACCTCGGGCTGGGCGGCATCGCGGGCGCGCTCAGTCGCAGCGCCGACACCTTGGTCGACGCGCTGGGTGATCGACCCGACGTCCGCGAGTTGTTCTTGCGCTTGATCCGTCTGCAGCCCGACGGCACCGTGACGCGGCGCGTGCTCGGGCTCGACGAGGGCCGGCAGGTCAGCGACGACCAAGTGCTCGGCCTGCTCAGCGGCGCCGAGGGCTCGAGCGGCTCGGGTCCACGCGCGCGCCTGATCATCATCCGCGAGGGCGCCGACCAGCAGGAGGTCGAGCTCGTCCACGAGGCGCTGATCCGCGACTGGGGCCGGCTGAGCGCGTGGATCGAGCAGAACCGCGCGCAGCTCGAGATCGATGACGAGCTCGGGCGTCGAGCGGCGCGCTGGCAGGCGCAGGGCAGCGCTCGCGCGGACCTGCCCACGGGCAAGGACGTGATCTCGCTGCTCGCCGCCCGGCCTCACGGCAACGCCGGGCAGCGGCAGCAGCAACAGGCGTTTCAGGCGGCGCTGCGAAGTCGTCGAAGTCGCCGCCGCTGGATCCTCGGGGGCGTCGGCGCTGGGGTCGTGGGCCTGGTCGTGGCGGCGGCCTTCATGATCACCTTCGACGCCGACACCTGCTCGATCAACATCGAAGGCGGGCCGAAGATCAGCAAGGCCGCGACGCTCTCGGGCACCGGCGACGTCGCGTTGGCGACCGCCGTGCCGCATACGACGATCATCTATCGCTGCGAGGCGAACGAAGCCTTGCTCGGCGGCAAGGTCGGCGCGTTGGGGCGAGGTTCCAGCGTCGCGATGATCACCCTGCCCTTGGCGTTGGCGCTGCCTCGCGCCGACGAGGCGGTGACCGTGATCGCCGAGCTCGAGGATGGCGAGGTCCGTCACTTCGAGGATCTGCACGCCAACACGCAGGTCGAATTCGAAGCCTCCAAGGTCGGGCTTCCGTCGGGCATGAGCGTCACGCAGCTCGAGCAGCTCGGCGAGATCATGCCCAGCGCGCCCGAGGTGAGCGGCGCGCTCGCCCAAGCACAAAAAGCCGAGTCCTCGCCGAGCGCGACCACGACCACGACCTTGGCGGCCGCGGCCGACCAAGGCACGAGCGCAGCGCTGGACGCTGCCACGACGGGCCCGAGCTCGGGCGCCGCGGATGGGACCGGCGCGGGCGAGACCGATGGCACGAGCGGCTCGGACAGCGGAAGCGACACCGGCGGGCTGATCACGGTCTTCGACGCCGCCGCGAGCTTCAGCGCGCAAACCCCCAACGGCGTCTGGTCCTACGGCCTGGGCACGATCGGCGGCGACTTCACGGCCGCTCCCAACTGCGGCGTCATGCCCGACGAGCTCGCCCAGGTCGACTACTGCCGAGGCAGCGAAGAGGAGCACGGCATCTTTCACAATCAGTCCGACCAAGCCGTGGACGGGTCGGACATCGAGTTCGGCCCGCACGCCCTGCTGATGCTCCCCGGCGGCGGCAACGATCACTTGGTCAAGCTGCGCTTCACGGCCCCGGCCGACGATTGCTACGCGGTCGATGTCCAGTGGCGGTCCTTGCACCCGGACGCCACGCTCGCGTGGGCTTGGGTGCACGGCAACGCGGTCAGCGTGGGCGGCACGGGCCAGGACTCGAGCGCTGGCTTTCGCGAGCTGTTCACGCGCGGGCTCAGCGGCTTCGGCGACATCGCATCCTTCACCGACACGATCACCCTGGCGGCGGGCGAGATCCTGTCCTTCGAGGCCGGACAGGGCGGGGACGGGGCCGAGCACGACGCGCTTCGGATCGACCTGATCATCACGCGGACCGGCTGCTGAGCGAGCGTCGGAAAAAAAATCGATCGAGCTCAGTCGTTCGCGATCCCGGCCTCACTCAGTGGCCGAAGCGGTGAAACGCACCGCCCAGGACGCGAACATCATGACCATCGACATCAAGCCCCTTCGACTCTCCTTGCTCACCTCCAGCCTGATCGGCTTGCTCTCGACCGCTTGCGTGATCGAAGAGCTGCCCGCCGACGACGAGGCCGGGGACAGCACGAGCGAGGGCGACACCACGAGCACGGACACGAGCACGGACTCGAGCAGCGACACCAGCAGCGACACGTCCTCCGAGACCACCGGCGGCGGCGGGATCTGCCCGGGCTCGGAGGAGTTCTGCAGCGAGGCCGAGTCCCACTGCGACGAGCAGGGCTTGCTGCAGATCTGTCAGTACGACCCCGAGCAAGACTGCATCTTCCACGCCAGCGCCGACTGCAGCGTCGAGGTCGGCCCGGGCTCGATGTGCGTGACGGTCAGCCCGACCGAAGGCGGCTGCACACAGGCGGCCGAGCCGGCCCACATCCGCTTCCTCAACCTCTCGGATGGCTACGAGGTCGGCTTCCGCGTCGGCGGCCAAGAGGCCGTCGGCGTCGATCTTCTCTTCACGGAGTCGGCCCACTACATGGACTTCCCCGCGGGCGTCGACATCACCGTCGATGTCATCGACCCGCAGGGCAACGTGCTTTCGAACTCGGTCTACCCGGAGTTCGTCGCGGGCCACAAATACACCGTCGCCGCCATGGGTCTGGGCATCTGGCCCGACACTTGGGTCAGCCCCGACCAGCACGTCGACGACCTCGACGTGCCGGCCGACAACACCCGGCTCACGCTCGTCAACGGGACGCCCGACAACGACAACGGCATCTACGCGCAGCTCGTCTACGACAACGAGTACTTCATCGACTTCTACAACGAGCACGACTCCATGCTGCTCGAGTACGTCCAGCAGGTGACCGTCGACGCGCCGCTGCCGACCGTCCAGCAGTCCGACTTCATGGCCTTGGCCGCGCAGTGGGGCGTGCCCGCGGTCTACGCCCAGTACTGGAAGGGGGCCGCCTTCGCGCAGGTCGCCAACAACGAGTCGATCTACGTGTTCTTGACCTGCACGGGTACCTGCGACAGCGACGCGGACCGCTTCGTGTTGGGCATGATGGAGGACAGCTCGACCTTCACCGTCGAGCTCCTCGCGCCCTGAGTCGCTTCGATCTTCCAACGACCCCGAACCCACAACGAGGGCGGTGCTGCTCGAGCAGTCACCGCCCTCGTTCGTTCACCGACTCGAGCGCGATCATGAGACCATGAATCCGTCCACGATGACTCGTCGCGCACTGCTGATCGGCGTCCCCGGTGGGGGCATCAACGTCGGGCTCGCGGCCGAGCGCCTGACCCCGGTCTTGACCACGCTCGGGTTCACGATCGAGCGCCGGACCGACAATCGAGCCACGCGCGCGGGCATCCTCGCCGGCCTCGATCGCTTGATCGAGCTCAGCGAGCCGGGCGACGCGGTCTTCATCCACTACTTCGGCCACGGCGGTCGGGTCCAGTTCACCGACGTCGACACCGATCAGGTGTTCGGCTACGTGACCTGCACCAAGAGCTTGCGCGGCGCCTTCGAGGCCGTGCTCGACGTCGAGCTCTCGGCCCGGCTGAGCGAGCTCGACGCCCGCTGCGGCAACGTCACGATCATGCTCGACTGCTGCTTCTCGGCCGAGCTCGTCCGCTCGGGCGAGCCTGACGTCCCGCTCGCCTCGCATCGGCTCGAGCCCGCGCCGGCTTGGGCCGCGGAGCTGAGCATGTTGAGCATGGCCCCCAAGGTCGATCTCGCCCTCGACTCGCACCCGCGGATCGTTCGGCTCTGCGCCGCCTCGCCCAAGCGCGAGGGCTTCGCGGCGGTCCGCGGTGGTCGCCACATCGGCCGGCTCACCGAGGCCTTCCTCGCCGCGCTCGAAGAGGTCGGCGAGGACTGGACCAAGCTGTGCTGGGACACCTTCAGCCACCGCCTGCGCGAGCATGTCGTCGAGGCCTTGGCGATGGAGGGCCAGTGGGTCGCGTTGGCCGGCCCGCGATCGCGTCGCTTGTTCTCGACTCAGACGGTCGAGCTGCCGGGTAGCGTCGGCTTCGTGCCCAGCGACGAGCCTGGCGTCGGCTGGCTGCGTGCCGGTTGGCAGCAAGGGGTCGGCGTCGGCGATCGCTGGGCGATCCTCGATCCGCGCGTCGACGAGGCGCCGCGGATCCTCGTCGAGGCCACCGTCAGCGCGGTCGAGCGCAACCGAGCCACGCTGCAGCTGGCCGCGACGAGCGAGCCGCTGCGGGCCGGGATGCCGGCGATCGTGCTCGGGCTGCACGAGCCGCTCGCGGTCGAGGTCGAGGACCCGGCTTGGATCGCGAGCTCGGCCTGGGTTCGCGCCGCCGACTCGGCGAGCGCTCGCGTTCGTCGCGAGGGCGAGGCGCTGATCGTCGAGGACCTCGCGGGCACGCGCCCGCCCTTGCGCGTGCTCGACAGCGCTCGCGCATTGGCGCTGCTCGAGGAGCGCGCGCGCGTCGAGGCCCTCGATCGCAGCCTCGCCGGCCAAGACCAATCCGAGTGTCCGCTGGTGTGGAGCTGGAGCCTGATCGACGCCCCGGGTCGAGCGCTGCCGGACTCCGGCGCGACCCTGCACGCGGGCGATCGAATCCGCGTCGACCTTCGCCTCCCCGCCGACGCGCCGCCCTTCAACTGGTTCGTCAGCCTCGTGCTCGTCGACGTGGCCGGCCAGCTTCGCCTCCTGAGCACGCGCATGCCCGAGGGCATCGAGCTCGCGCCTGGCGACGCCGAGGTCGTCGGGGTTCGGCTCGGTCGCCGCGGCGCGCAAGGCATCGAGCTGCGCTGGGCCGCCGAGGTCGAGGCCGACGAGGGCCCCGCGAGCTTGCGGATCCTCGCCAGCCGTCGACCGATCGAGCTCGCCCACATCGTGCGTCCGCAAGCGCTCGACGACGACGACGCGCTCGCGCTGCAAGGTCTGACTGGCGAGACGATGCGCGATCGCAAGCCCGAGCACACCCGCGGCTGCGCGTGGGGTCGCTTCGACTTCTGCTTGCGCCGCACCCCGCGACCCGATTGACTCGACTTGGCGAAGCGACTTGGCGAACATGGCTAGCGACATCGACGATCTCCGCAAACTCGACGCCCCGCTCATCGTCTACGCCGGGCCCGAGCTGAGCCTCGCGGCCGGCTTGCCCAGCCGGCGCGAGCTGTGTGGCGCGCTGCTCGAGGAGGCGACCGACTACCTCTCGGCGCGCCAGCACAAAGAGCTGCAAGCGCTCGCCGCTGGGCCCGAGCTGACCGACGTGTTCTCGGAGCTCGAGCGCGCCCTGACCTCGGCGACCTTCGGCGGCGTGGTCGAGCGCCTGCTCGACGACGAGGACAAGCCCGTCCCCGCGCTGGCCCGAGCGATCGCCGGGCTGCGTGCTCGGCTGCGCGGCGTGATCACGCCCAACCTCGATCTGCTGCTCGAGCGCGCCTTCGAGGGCGAGCTCGTCGTCCATCCCAAGCCGGTCGCCGACCTCGCGAGTCGCAAGGGTTGGTTGCTCAAGCTGCACGGCACGCTCCACGATCGCGCGACCTGGGTGCTGACCAGCGAGCAGCGCGGCCACGCGCTCTACCGCGACCCGCTTCAGCGCGAGCTCTTTCGCACCCTCTTCTTCGCCCACCCGATCTTGTTCGTCGGTACCCACCTCGACGACCCCGTGCTCGCCGAGCTCGTCGAGCAGATCACCGCGCTCGCCCAGGGCCAACCGCCGCGGCATTGGGCGCTGGTCGAAGCCGACGAGGCGGGGCCGATCAGTCGTCGCAAGTTTGCCGGCGCTGGGATCCGCTTGATCCCCTACGAGGGCGCCGACGAATGCGTTCGGATGCTGGGCGAGCTGGCCGGGGCCGCGCCCGCGCCCGTGCCCGTGCAAGTCCAAGTCGTCGCGCCTGCACCCACGCCCCCACCTGCTGCCGCGCCCGCGCCCGCACCTGCACCCGCCCCGAGCACGAGCACGAACATGGCGGTGCTCTTCTTGGCCGCCAACCCGAGCGGCACCGATCCGGTTCGGATCGATCGCGAGCTGCGGATCATTCGCGACGCCGTCGAGCGCAGCCGGCATCGCGATCGCCTGAGCCTCGACGTCCGCACGGCCGCGACCGTCCACGATCTTCGCCGCGCGCTGCTCGACAAGGACTACGCGATCGTCCACTTGTCCGGCCACGGCGAGCAGGCTGGCTTGATCCTCGAGGACGAGCAGGGCCAGTGCGTCGAGGTCCCGCGCGACGCTCTCGCTCGGCTCTTGTCGCGGCGGGCGAGCAAGGGCTCGCTCCGGTGCGTGCTGCTCAATTCTTGTTGGTCGCTGAAGACCGGCGAGTCGGCCGAGATGACCGTGCCCTTCACGATCGCGATGGACGGTCCGATCAGCGATCTCGCGGCGCTCGAGTATTCGCGCGGCTTCTACGACGCGCTCGGGGCCGGCCTCGACATCGCCGACGCCCACGAAGAAGGCATGACCTGCGTCGACCTGGCCGCGGCCGGATCGACCTTCGACTGCGTGCTCTTGCGCGGCGCGTGAGCTGGCGGCGTCGCGGCTCACGAGGGATCCACGAGCGAAGCAAGCCCGCAGCCCATCGCGTCGCCTGCTTCAGTCGCCGCGAGGGCTTGCACCACTTGCGCGCGAGGAGGGAGCGCGTTGGGCGAGGGACGGACGAAGAATGGCCGAGGCGTGAAGAGGCTTGCGCTGCGCGGCCATCCGTGGGACTTCGCGCCCGTGAGTTTCAAAGATCTCGGCCTCGTGCCGCCGCTGCTTCGAGCGCTCGAAGCCACCGGCTACGAGCATCCGACCCCCATTCAAACAGCAGCGATCCCTCCGGCCCTCGCCGGTCGAGACATCCTCGGCTGCGCTCAGACGGGCACCGGCAAGACCGCTGCGTTCGTGCTCCCGATCCTGCAACGCCTCGACGCCAAGGCTGGCGACGACGCGGTGCTTCGGGCCCTGATCGTCACCCCAACCCGCGAGCTCGCGGCCCAGATCGGCGAGAGCTTCGCCACCTATGGCGAGCAGCTCGATCTCTGGCACGCGGTCATCTTCGGCGGCGTGCCCGACAAGCCGCAGATCAAAGAGCTGCGCAAGGGCGTCGACGCCCTGGTCGCGACGCCCGGTCGCTTGCTCGACCTCATGAACCGCGGCGAGATCAACCTCGCCAAGCTCGAGGTCTTCGTGCTCGACGAGGCCGACCAGATGCTCGACATGGGCTTCTTGCCCGACGTCCGGCGGATCGTCGCCAAGCTGCCCAAGCAGCGCCAGACCCTGTTCTTCTCGGCGACCATGCCCGACGAGATCCGCAAGCTCGCCGAGGGCCTGCTCCACGATCCGGTCAGCGTCGCGGTCGCGCGCGTGGCCGAGCCGATCGAGCGGATCGAGCAGCGGCTCTACTTCGTCGACAAGAACGACAAGCGCCGGCTCTTGGTCGACATGCTCCGCCGCGAGGGCGTCCGCCGCTCGCTCGTGTTCAGCCGGACCAAGCACGGCGCCAACCGGATCGCCGAGTGGCTCGATCAGGCCGGCATCGGCAGCGCGGCGATCCACGGCAACAAGTCGCAGGC
>Ga0075163_10009398_pt1 | contig 12830 bp, 12 predicted proteins | sample JI1023141ADNA_FD_71478 | JGI IMG/M metagenome (GOLD analysis project Ga0075163, IMG submission 71478) | Wastewater effluent complex algal communities from Wisconsin, to seasonally profile nutrient transformation and Carbon sequestration -... | ecosystem: Engineered > WWTP > Effluent > Algae...
GAAAATGATATCGCCGCCCTCGATGTCGCACTTGATGTAGTAAGGTACGCCATGATCACGCAACAAGTCATGAAGCGTCATCGTGCCGACCGTGATGACATCGGCCACAGCGACGCCCCTCTCGGCGACGGCCTTCGAAAGACTTCCCCAGTCATCCTTCTTTGGATTGACAAAGAAATCCACATGTTCACCCGATGCGGCATGAAGGGCACGCTGGTAGGCAACCACCTGCCCTGATTTGACAAAGTCGGAATTGAGTTTCATCGCTTCGTTGTAAAGCGAAGGGACCGCCTCGACACCCACAACCCTGAACCCCTTGCGAGCATAGTACAGCGTATCGAACCCCTTGTGCATTCCAATGTCAAAAATCGTTCTCATGCTTTCCAATCCCGAAGATCATTTAGGTCCGAAAATCTTCTCAATAATTCTCTGCGCCGCTGATGAGCGCCTCACAAATTTTCCAAATCTTGTCCTGGAAAGCACGTCACTGACAAACTTCATTTCCTCGACGTAGTTTTCTCGCACCGCCTGGGCCGCCCAGTCGAGATCCTCCGGCTTCTTGTAGTAGTTGTCATAGGGTCGAACCATGCCATTGAGCACCTTGGTAACCCACGGCGGCGATTCAGCGGCATAAGTATCGAGAATAAAAAGTTGGCTTGGGAATTTGGGGGCGTTTGCAAGTACACCAGTTGTATTCTTTCGATACCAGAACAGCCGCTCAGGAACGACAATCTGTTTGAAGCCCTTTAATGAAACACGGGCGAGAAACTCCCAATCCTCCCAACCGACACCACGGCGTTCCGAGAACTTTCCGACCGCCTCCCAAACGTTCTTTCTCACCAGGAAGTTCGCATCACCAAATACGTTCTCCAAAACGCCGAGATTGAGCGCAGGACCAAGAGGCATGAACGTGTCAGTGGGCGCAATACCATCACGAGGGGACTGGTGGTCCTGAAAGACATCCATCATGCAGGTCGCCACATCCGCGCCCGAATACTGCAGCGCATCAACCAGAGCGGAAACCATTTGTGGAAGGGGGTAGTTGTCAGCATCAATAAACTGCAGCAACTCGTACTTGGCAAGGGAGGCCGCCCGGTTTCTGGTTCCGCCAATGCCGAGGTTCTGTTCATTGAATTCGAACCGGACATCTTTGATTCCAGACGACTGGATGCGTTTGCGCTCGATCTCGGAGAGTGGAGCGGTGCTCGCATCATCGACGAAAATCACTTCCCAGTTCTTGTATTCAATCCGCGAGAGGCCATGGAGCAAGTCGTCAAGATACCGGCCAGCATTGAAGAATGGTATGCAGACGGACACGCCGGGTGAACTAGACGTGGCGGCATGGACATTTGGCGACCCAAGCGAGTTTCGTGCGGCCAACTCCTCAACCAGCGCCGACCAAGTATCCGCTGCCTTTCCGGCTTCATATTTATGCCGCCCAGGCAAACAACCTTCATCCAGAATGCGCTCGAGCCGTTCGCGCAATGCAATGGGTGTGGGATCAAAGAGACCGTCCTGATGCAGAAGTTCAGGCACGCCACCAACATTGGCCGCAATAACTGGAATCTTGCGGACCGAACACTCGACAATGGTGTACGGCGAATTGTCTGAGAGCGACGGGCAAATGGCTGTGGCCCGCTTTTCACGGATGAATGCGAGTGCGTCCTCGGCCCCAAGGTCTCCGACAATCTCCCAGTCAAGGCCACAGCCAGCCAACTTTTCGGAGATGTAGGCATCTGCACGTTGTCCATGGACAAACCAGACCTTCCCGACAAACCACAGCTTCTTGATGCGGGCTCTGCTTTCAGGCGTCATGGCGCGCACTGCATCTATGAGCAGGGTCAAACCTTTACGCGTCTCCAATCGCCCAAAGAACGCCAACACACCGCTTTCAGCTTCATAAGGGACATCGTCTGCATCTTCGGCGTAGCAATTGAACTGCACGCGCACATCCGATGGGAGGGACCAGCCGTTCTGGCGCACCCAATCAACCATGTAGCGCGAAGGACTGACGACAACATCGGCATTGCTCGCGGCGAACTCTTCAGCATACCGAATGCGAGCATCCTGGAGGACATGTTCCGGCCAATACTGCATCCCATCGCTCGACCAATGGATGCTGCTGTGGAGCGTAACAGTGATTGGCGTGGCGCGGAAAGCAACGCCCGCTTTCTTCGCCATCACTGTGTGAAATCCATTTCCCTTCCAATCCTGGAAATGGATGGAATCAAAGGTGCGGGCCTTGAGATAAATGAAGATGCGATAGGAAAGGGACAGCTCCCAATCGAGCGCAATGGGATGGTCAGGTTGTTGAACTTCACTGAGAAACACCAGCTTGATGCCGAGCGCCGCATAATGTTTGGCCCACTTGGCATGACCGTTGTCATGCGGATCGCCAGAAAACAAGACAGTCACACTGTGACCGCGCTTGGCAAGCGCACGGGACAGCCAATGGACATGGGTGCCAATGCCGCCATTCTTCACCGGACCAGCGAGATCCGGCGTGACAATGCATATACTCGAGGGCACACGCCCTGTGCTTTCGGCGCTGTACATCAATTTGGCTCTTTGTGAATTTGAGTCATGTGCATTTCAGTCAAGGAGGCGAGGAAACACTTTGGCGTTTGCCCTGTCCCACATTTGCATGTCGTCGACTTCGGTCCAGATCAAATCAGGAATCGAGACAGGCAAGACGTGATGGAATTGCAACAAGGGCGTGAGGCACTGCTCATAGGCCACCAATGGTTCCTTCGCGATCATATCCGGCGAGACATCGCGCAGATCACGCATGAGTTCGGGCGACAATTTAACAATTCCCACATGTTCACCGTCAGGCGGACGGTCCATTGTTGTCCTGTCTTTGGAGATATGAACAACAGCCATCCCGCCTTCCACGCTCCGCGTCCAAGCCAGGTTGTCGTCTGTCGAACCGGTTATGTCTGACAACAGGACACCACCGCCAACCGCCGGGTCCAGGATACGGTCGATGGCGCGCGCCTCATAGACAATATCGGCGTCCATGACGACAATACTTCCGGAAATGGCTTCGAGGGCCACGAGAAGGCTCTGCGCGGATCCTTTTTCCGCGTATTCCGGATTGTGCACAGTTTCCACATGCGGACCTCGTCGCAGCGCAAAGCTGTCATAAAAGTCGCGCTGGTGCCCCGTCACAATGACCGTCCGCGCAACACCTGCGGCAGCAAGAAGATCGATAGCGCGCTCAACAAATGTCGTTTCCCTGAAGGGCAGAAAGCCCTTGGGTTTGCCGCCCAGGGCCCCGCGCAGACGCGTGCCCCGGCCAGCGGCAAGAATGACTACAGTCGTATCTGTCATTGTGTTAGAGACGCCGTGAATTGCTGAGAGAAACTGACCTTGACTAGCACGGCGCAAACCTCACTCAAGGGGATTTTCCACCGCTATCTGCGCAATCAGATGCGGGAGGAATTGCGGGGCGACTGGGGGTCTGTCGTGTTCTACAGGCTGCCGGCAATCCCGCTGGCCTGGCTCTTGCTGCAACTGGGCATCCCAGCAACCTCGATTACCCTGTTGGGCCTCGCATTGGTTTTCTGCCTGCCGGTGATTGCATGGATCCTTCCCCTCTCTCTCGTCCTCCCTGCAGCTGCAATGTTGTCCATTCTGGTCTACATACTTGATTGCACCGATGGCATCGTGGCTCGTGAAAGCGGGACCACGAGCAGGTCTGGTGCCTATCTGGACTTTGCAACCGACATTCTGCACAGGGCTTCGATGCTGGCCGCCATTGGCATCATAGCGGATCGCGACATGCCTGGCACGTATCCAACATGGCTGGCCGCGGGATTGGTCAGCGCCTTTTTGGCGACTTTTGCCCGGCTCAATCGCTCACATCTGTCCAACCTTCGCCCACCAGAGCCCGTGGGGCCTTCGCGCGCCAGCTGGGCAACACTGATCTACAGGCTTCTCTCGGGCATTGATACGTTGCTGCCGCTTTTGGCCCTCACCGCATGGAGCCTGGGAATGATGGGAGAACTGCTGCTGTGGTTGCTGCTATATACAGCAGCGGACGCAGTTATCGCTGTCGTGGAAAACGTCCTCAAGCTGAGATCAATGGATGAAAAGTCGGCCGCGTAAACTCGTCATTCCCGTAGGAGGCCGGGGTATGCGCATGCAACCAGCAACGTGCGTCACACCAAAGGAATTCCTGACCGTAGTTGACCGGCCACTGATTGATTACGCTTACCAAGAAGCCGTTGCCGCAGAAATCAACGAGATCATTTTCGTTACAGGAGCCAATATCATACTGCTGCAGCAGTATTTCTCTGGCAACAATCCAAATGGACTCCACCTTACATACGTGCCGCAAGAGCAACCGAGAGGCTTAGGACACGCCGTCCTAAAGGCAAAATCAGCGGTTGGTGACCAGCCTTTTGCGATCCTGCTGCCGGACATGCTGATTGATGCAACACCTTGCTGTCTGGCGCAGCTGCTCGCATTGGACGCCGCAAATGCGATTGCAGTGGAACAGGTGCCGCAGGAGTCTATCAGCAACTACGGCATTGTGTTGGCAACTCCACCCGGCGGCAAGTGTAGTGAAGTCACGGGATTAGTGGAAAAGCCAAAAGAGGGAGAAGTCTCCTCCAACTTGGCGATTTCTGGCAGATATGTTTTTGAATCTGCCATCTTTGAATGTCTGGAGGCACAGGTCGTCCCGGAAGGGGGCGAATTGCAGCTCACCGACGCCATAGCAAAACTCATGGCAACCCGCCCCATCAAGGCGTTGCAGTATGTTGGCCAGTCATTTGATTGTGGCAGCAGGGAGGGATTGGTCTTGGCGGGCCTGCACTTTGGTTTGAAACGCCCCACAATTCGAAGCGCAATCGAAGGCTATCTGTTCAAACAAAGCAACCTAAAGGGCGACTTGCCTTGAGCATCCATCATATGGCCAGCCAACACCTCTCACAGCAGGCACGCAGGCACCAGGAGTTGCGCAGGAAAATTGTTGCCCAACATCCGAATGCGCGCCTCCTCTCTGGTTCCAGCCCTTGGACTGTACTCGCATTGCCTATGCTGCTCATACTGCATTGGGGTGCAGCCTATCTCGTGGCAGAGAGCGCTAGTATTCTTGTGTGTTTTATCGCTGCATTGACATTTGGCCAGCTGTGCATCCATGCCACTGGTGCCCTCGTGCACGAGACGGCCCACAGACTGATTTTTCGCGGGCGAGTTGGCAAACTGTTGTTCGATATCGGCTTGGAGGTCATCCTCGCCTCGTACAGCCGCCAACTCACATACCAATACGAACACGTAACCAGCCACCATCCCCGGCTTGGTGACTATGCCGGAGACTATGAGTTTGAAGATGCCTGCCACGCTCAGGCCCGCCGGATGGTACGTGTAAGGAATCCCATGTTGAGCAACATGTTCACCTTATTGACTCTGCTTCTGCATGCGTTGCCGTTGGGCATCCTGATCGCCGACAAACTCCTGCCAGTTCTGCTGCGGCGACAGAATGAAATGGGTATCCAAGACCATCACCGGCATATTGGGGCGCGAAAGGTGCCCAAACACCTTCGTCTGCTCTTTTGTGTGATTTCGCTCCTGTCCAATCTGGTTCTCCTGGCTTCCTTTGGCTGGTTGGCCCTGCTCTATCATGTCTGGGCCTTGTCACTCTTTCTCGGGAAGCTGGGCTTCACCAATCTGGGCCAATCCCTGAGCGAGCATGAAGGTGACAACGTCGAGCACCCAACTCTGTCAGACTACGGCGTCCTCAACCGGATATTGTTCAACACGGGATACCACAACGAGCATCACACCTTTCCCAACGTACCATGGCACCGGCTTCCGGCACTGCGGGCCGCTGCACCAGGCGTCTTCAACAGGGAGAATCCAAGGGGCTACATCAAGTTGTGGTGGGATCACATCCGTGCCGATTTCAGTGAAAGCAGGCGCAATCCGCTCGTCGGATCGCTCAGCCAAGAGCAATGTGAAGAACCAGAACGGTGACCGGCGCGACAGTAATCCAGGCATCATAGATGTCCAGAGCGCCGCCCTGTCCAGCGACGAGGACCGGATAGTCTTTGGCACCTGCCAGGCGCTTGCTCCACGACGCAAAAAGATCGCCCACCGGCGCGAATACGACTGTGCAAAGGGCAGTCAGCGTGACTTGCCATGGAGACGCCATATTGAAAAGCAGAGTGAGCGCTGCTGCGCCGATCAGTCCCGCGACACCGAACCCGTAGCCTTCCCATGATTTTCGCGGACTGAGCGAAGGCCACACCAGCCTGCGGCCAAAAAGGGTGCCTCCCAACAAAGCCAGGCTATCAAAAACCTCCACATAAAGCAGCGCAAGCAGCAAGGTCGCGGCAGTCTCGGATGCAGAAAAAGCGGCCCCCATGGCCACCAGCGGCAGAAGCGGCATTGCGATGAAGGCCAGGGTTGAAAGCACCTGACTGCGACTTGAACGCCAGACACGCACGGCCTCAAACGCAATGCGCAAAGAGAAAACCGCAAATGCCAACCATCCAAGGGCCTTCGGTAAAAGTAGCATTGCTGCAGGAAACACCAGGATGCCGAATTCGCTCTTTAAGAGGCCACTCAATCCTGCCACACGCTGAGCAAGCGATGTTTGACGAGACAGCAGCACGATCAGTGCCATCCCCGCTGACCATGCCAAGGCCATAAACATCAAAATTCTTGGTGCTGCCTCATTCGAAATCAAGGGGGACCAGCCAACCGCCGGACTGTGCGGAGTTGATAGCGGCGGAATGGCTCGCCGATCAGGCTGTGCAGCCACGCCAAAGCGTGCAGGCGTACACCAAATGTCACGTGAAATTTGCCGCGCCGCGCCCTTTCGATTGAGGTATTCGCGATTTCTGCTGCTTGCCTGACGTCATGGCCAGCGATCACCTGGGTCACCGCTGGCCGCCGGGCCACATCATGGGCGAGTTGGGCGGTATCTGTGTCGCCAGGCGAAACCAATGTCACAACAATCCCTTGGACCATCAGTTCAACACGAAGGCTTTCGGCCAGTCCTCGCAACGCGAACTTCGAAGCTCCATAAGAGGCATAACCATAGATTCCGGCGAACGCGGCACCCGAGCCGATGAAGACCAGATGGCCACCTGAACTGGCCACCAAAGGCACTGTAGCCTTCGCCAGGAAAAGTGCCCCTAGGTAATTCGTCTCCATTTGCGCAACGCACGTTGCGCTCGTCTGCTGCGTAAACAGGCCAGGTTCCACGATGCCCGCACTGGCAACCACCCAAGTCGGGGAACCATAGTCCGCCACGGCTTGATTGACCGCCTCAACGAGGGCAGACTCGTTTCTGACATCGGCTGGATAACTTCTGACGGCCACGTGTTGATTGTGCGCGCGCAAATATGCCTCCGCCGCCGCCAACTTTGCTGCGGAACGGGAAATAAGACTGATGGCCAGACCTTCCCTGGCGAGTTGCGCTGCGAATGCCAGCCCAATACCACTGCTTCCACCCGTGATGATGGCGTGTCCGGCCATTATACGTCTCTGTTTGCCGTCGTGGTATTGGCCATTGTCCATCCCAGAGGCGCAGCATCTTCCGGCATCTGCTCCAGCGAAATCATCACCAAAAAGGCCACAGCAACACCCCCTCCGACTCCCGTTAGACACCCCGCCAAATCTGAAGAGCCGTCGGCAAGAATCCCACCACCCATCAATCCGCCAGCACGACAGCCCCATCCAGGCGAACCGGTACATCTTCCCATCGTAATTTTGGCAGTCCTGATCACGATGCTAACCTGTGGCTTTGAATTGTCCTTTGAGTTTGTTAGCTAGTCAGCCATGCTGACTCAACTTGAATCTCCCGTGATTCCCACACCATTGCCACGTCTCATCGCAGGCAATACCGCCCAGCAGCGGTTTGTACTTTGGGGAGGTCCAGCAATGACAATGGCATCGGTCATGGGTGCCCATGCCATGAACTTCAGTATTCGCCCCGAAGCCTATGCTGATGCCCCGCCGTCCATCAGTCGCGCCATCGTTGATCCAGTTGTCGGGCAGCCCTTTGCCATTGCGATATTCATTACAGCGGCATTGATTCTCGCGGGCGTCCTCCTGACTCACTCGGTTTATTGTTGGTTGACAGTCGCCCTGGATCGTCCGGCCAAGGCAAGACTTCGCATGTTTCTGGTTTGCGAATGCGTTGCCGTCGCCGGCATGGTACTCCTCTCACAGTTCCGGACACCGGACTGGCAGGTTCTGCACAACGCCGGAAGCCACATGCTCTTTTTCGGCCACACATTTGGTATCCTGCTGGCAGGAAACATCGCCGCAGAGCTGGGCGCAGCAACGGGCAAAGACAGGGCTCCTGACTCGATATCCACCGGGAGGATATTGCACGCTATGCCACTGAGAGCCGGCCTCGTAGCGGTAAGCGCACTCATCTTCGGAGTTCTCTATTTTGGCGGACGCCACCTTCCCGACTCCTGGTTCTTTTGGCAGCGGCTCTGCCTCGCCATTTGGGAAGTGGCTCTTCTCGCCATGTTTGTGGCCTTCGTCGCCGGGAATGTTCAAGTCATCAGACTTGCGGTCTACATATCGTCGACCCGGAAACAGCCCGAGAGTCGAGTCGCTATGTCTCAACTGCCTGCCGAAATCACGGGGCAATTGGCATGAACATCAACTGGCGGATGTTCATTGATCTGGTGTCATTTCTTTGGCGGCACTCTCCCAGGCGCGGGAAATACTTGCTTTTGATTCTTGCCACGTTTGCTGGGTTGTCTCGGGATCTGGTGATGGTGGTCGTAAATAAAGCTGCAGGATCGGACGTAAGCACAGCCCTGCATGTCTGGTTGCCGACCTTCCTTTGCCTGCTGGTTACCTTCATTGCGTCGTCATTCTCTTATCAGGTGCTTACGACTTCCGTGACGACTGAAGTCATCAACCGCGTTCGAACCAACCTCATACAAAAATTGCTGCTCATGCAACCCACTTTCATCGAACGCTACGAACATGGAACCCTCTATCACGTTCTGACGACTGACGTCGGTGTGGTTGCTGGCTTTACCAGCACGTTGCTGGGATTGCTGCCGCTGTTGGTTTTTCTTGCATTGGCAATTCCGCAGTTGTTCTTCTACTCAATTGTGGCCGGGGTATTTTCAGTTCTTGTGATGGTGGGCGGCGTTTTGGCTTACTACTTGCAACAGAAATCGATGGCAAATTTGGGGGTGGACGCACGCAAGTGGGATGTTGCTTATTTTGAGAACGTCTCCGGTATGCTCAGCGGGCATCGTGAACTCAAATTGAATGCCAACCGCCGGAGTGACTTTCTCGGTGGACTGGGTTCTGTCTTGGCAAATCTTCGGGCGGCACTTATCGCTGTAAGCAAGGTTTATGAAACCGGCGAGTCAGTGGTCAACATCCTGAAGTTCGCCTTGATTGGTGGAATCGTTTTTCTCGTTCCGTTTCTGAGCGACACGCCGTCGCATGTCGTCTTCTCACTGCTTACTTTGGTGCTGTTCTGCCTGATTCCATTTGAACAACTGGTCTCGAGCTATCCAGCAATAGTTGGCACGCTGGTTTCATTTGTTCGTATCTCTGCCTTGGAGAAGGAGATAACTCCGCACGAAAACGTATTCCCGCAAGGGCACCGACAACAGCCATTTTCTGGACTGGCCTTGCGATCCGTTGTCGCCAGTCACAGGACTTCGGCAGGAACCAGCTTCACCCTTGGCCCATTGGACCTCGACGTTGCACCCAATGAGATCATCTTCTTTGTAGGTGAAAATGGTTCGGGCAAGACAACATTGCTGAATGTCTTGGCAGGCCTTCACGACATTGACTCCGGAACAGTCATGGGAAGCGGGGCCATCGTCTCTAGCGAAGGCATGGAAGCGCATAGGGCAACCATTTCAGCCGTTTTTGCCCGCTTCCATATCTTTCAGACACTCCTCGGTCTGAAGGACACTCCCGACATGCAAGCAAACGACATGATCGAGAAGGTTGGCCTCAAGGATGTCACGGCCGTAAAAGCCCACGCCCTCTCCCGGACAGAACTGTCAGCCGGTCAAAGGCGGAGATTGGCGCTTGCCATCGCGCTTCTTGAGGATAGGGATGTTTTGATACTGGACGAGTTTGTGGCGGACCAGGATCCCGGACAGCGGAAGTTCTTTTTTCACACCCTTCTGCCGTGGCTAAAGGCCAACGGCAAAACCGTCCTGCTCTCCATTCATGATTTGAGCTGGACCAGCGCTTGCGACCGCGTTGTAACGTTGCGGGACGGGCGTATCGAAAGCGTTGTCTCTCCGGCCTCACCCTCACCAGATTGAGATGCAAGCGATGAGACCTCTACGCGTGCTTCAGGTCAGTGCCTACAGTTTCGCGCAGTTTGGAGGTGTCCAAACGCATGTGCTCGACCTGTCTCGGGCACTCCGGCAGCGGGGCCATGAAGTACGGACAGTTGGTCCCGGCCCCACCTCAGGTCATCCTGAAGCATATGCATTGGGGCGGGCAAAACGCGTTGGGTTGGCGGGAACACGCTTTGAAGTAACGTCAGTGGATAATGCCGCGATGGCGGGCTTTTCGGCCGACATGGCATCTTGGCGGCCCGATATCGTGCATGTGCATGGCATTTGGGTTCCGTTTCTGCCGCTCCAGATCTTGCGCACTGTGAAGGCGGCGCGCGTCGTGACCTTCCATGACACGACTGCCCCAACGATCACCGGCGCTGTCATGCGCTTCGCTTTCCGGCGTATCAGCAAGCGCATTCTTGATCATGTGGATGCTTCAATCGCCGTTTCCTCAGCTCCTCTTGCCCATATTCGATCCGGGCCGTCCGGCATGAGTCCAGTGATCATTCCGCCGGTTACCGATTTGGCACCGTTCGCCAAATTGACTGACACGAGATCAGATCGCCAACACCATGTGATCTATTGGGGCCGCCTTGAACCGCGCAAGAACATCGCGGTACTGCTCCGAGCAATTGAACTGATCTACTCCAAAAAAACATCACACCAGTACCAGACACAATTGCCGCGCTTTACCATCGCCGGCAGCGGACCTGAGGAAGTCATGGTGCAGCAGGCTGCAAGCCGCTTGGGACCTGATATTCTAAATTATGTTCCGTCCCATGATGGCCCTGCTTTGCTTGAACTCATTTCTTCGTCAAACATGTGCGTCTTTCCGGCGCAGTATGGTGAGAGTTTTGGTATCGTTCTTGTTGAGGCATTGGCCAGCGGCAGGCTGGTGATAGCGGCCGCCAACGCGGGCTACAGTGGCGTTCTTACAGGACCGGGTCAGGAGCTCTTGTTTCCACCTGCCGATTCACAGGCTCTGGCCGACAAAATATTGTCGTACCTCGGAGATGAAATAACCTTCAGGAAGCTGGTTGGTTGGGGTCGCAAACATGCAGAACAATATGATGTGACAGCCCGGGTGAAGGATTTTGAGGGGCTCTATCGTGCCGCAATGGTTCAACGCTCAAAACGTGAAGGCTCTGGAAACCATGACTGAAGTTGCCAGCGAACAAGTGCTTCGGTCACAACAGACGGCCGCGCAGGGAGATTGTCGTTGAAGGTAAGCCATTCCGCCTGGCGCCATCTGGCCTGCAGCATCGCCCACAGGGTAATTGGCCAAACGTTCTCAAGCGGTACATAGCCCGAGCGACTCTTTGCTTCTGACTCGGGCGCAAGCGCGGCACTGTTTTCAGCCAACATCATCCACGGATAGATAAACTCCGGGGCGACATTTCCTGACTGCCGGAAGCGGGATTTGCGTGTGGCAGCAATCGCTTCATCAAACATCTCCATCATGCGCTCCCACTGCCGCTTGTTGATGAGCCGCGGCATATGACAAAGTTGTCGCCTCAGACTTTCTCCAAATTGGGAGTCCAGCAAGCGATTGCTTTCCGCAAGGGCAAGATTCCAAGGTCTCTCGGTGTCAGGCGACGCGATGTCCTGCCATCGTGGTGCTCGCAGATGCCATCTGAACACCTTCAGCTTGCCATCACCTGTACAGAGACTCTCCGGGTGGAGGGGCGCGCGCAGTAGCATGTCATCCTCAAGGTAGACAAAGTTGTCGCTGAGGCCAGGAATGAGGTGGAGATAACTAACAATTGCCAGGGAGTTGAAGGTCGGCAGAATGCTTCCTGGAATAATTTCATCGTGATGCACAATGCGGATTTGCGGATGATTTGGATTTAGCCAACCCGGCACCTGTGGCCTGCAGGTGAGAAGATAGATTTTCCGCACCCATGGTGCAAAACGCTCCAGAGAACGGAAGCTGAAACGCAAGAGATCAAGGTTGTCACGCGTTCTGCTGGGATCGAGATCAACGGGCTCTTGGGCATGCTGTGCAAGGAGATTTGCATAGCCAGGCCATTGGTCGTCGACCCACGTATAGACAACATCAACCGGCATCTCTCCAACTGCACCTGGCCCCACCATCTGTGTCAAAAACCTCCTTGACCCCCGTCGGTGGAAGTCCATATCAGTCAATCTTTTCCAGGGATATGGGTGGCAATCGCGGTGGGCGAACTTCTCGTGGCGGCAGACGTTGGTACCACATCGGTAAAGGTGGGGCTTGTGGACCGCCATTTGTCGATCTTGGCCGCGGTCCGGGAAGATATTGTCCTTTCTTACCCTCAACCCAACCGAGTGGAACAAGACCCGGAGGACTGGTGGCGTGCGCTCTGCCGCGCAGTTCGCGTCCTTCTGCGGAACCACCCCGAAACATCCAGGAAAATTGGCGGTATCGTGCTGGCCGCGCAGATGTGCGGCGTTGTAGCTGCTGACGAGGACGGGCGGCCGCTCCGCCCTTGCATGGTTTGGCTCGACAAGCGGGCAGGAGCCCTGATGCGCTCTTCAATTGGCGGCTGGCCC
>Ga0075163_10009399_pt1 | contig 12829 bp, 11 predicted proteins | sample JI1023141ADNA_FD_71478 | JGI IMG/M metagenome (GOLD analysis project Ga0075163, IMG submission 71478) | Wastewater effluent complex algal communities from Wisconsin, to seasonally profile nutrient transformation and Carbon sequestration -... | ecosystem: Engineered > WWTP > Effluent > Algae...
CTGGAGACATACTCCCCCTATCAATGCCTTGTAACTTTCCTGGAGACATACTCCCCCTATCAATGCCTTGTAACTTTCCTGGAGACATACTCCTCCCGTGAAAGTGAAATGTGATAACCTTCTGGCCTAGAGTTGGCCTGGTAATGTGGTCCATTTTTGTGTTCGTGGTGCTCGTGGTTGTGTGTTGGGAAATTATCTTGATTCTAGCACTTCACCGTTCTTCCCATATTTTACAACTTGAATGCCCTTGCGTCTGAGCTGTGCGATGTAGGCATTTTGCACATCTAGAATTTGCTGTCTTGCCTTCACTCTTCCGGCCATTTCCTCGGGGGTTTTCGCGCTCATATCTTCATCGCTGGAGGTGCTGCAGGGTTGTGAGTATTTGTGCTCGAATTCCATGTCTGGTGGTGTGGTGGTGCCAGTGGTGAGAATTCCGGGGCTACTTGGCTCACTTCCTGCATCGAGTGGACTGTTGCCACCAGATGGGGAGGATTTGGGCGTTGTTGCGGCGGAAGTTACCTTGGCTGGTGCTGTGGTGTTGTAGTTCTGGGAATTGATAATTCTTGTGCTGGCGGGGCGGAGTTGTGGTATCAGAATATCATCTGTGAAAGTTTCTACCTCGGATGGTGCAGTTGCGGGAGTAACTTGTGCTGTTGTAGTTGTGGTGGCTGTTGCGGGAGTAACTTGTGCTGTTGTAGTTGTGGTGTTGTTCTGTAATTCACGTTGGATGTTATCAATCTTCATTCTGAGCTCGTAATTTTCTGCCTCTGTTCTTGGGAGTATGAGTGATCTTGCCCTCCAATGCAGGCCGTTGATGCTGTTCACCTCCTTCATCACTGCATCTTCTTCAATTCTGCCACCTTTCAGGGTAACTTTGAACACGTGCTTTCCCTCTTGTTCTTGCACGTAATGCTGTTGCACAGTTTGGCCTCTTTCATCTGCCACAGTGATGAAGGTCAAACCATCAATTGTCTCCGCTTTCACCAGCATAACTTGTTCCTTCGGTGGTTTGTAGTTGGCATCATCTGGAACGTAGTCAATTTGGCCTGGTGGAATGGAATATGGTTCCATGAAACCTGGGAGATCATTATCGCAGTAGTTGGTGACGAAACGTGTGAATGTAGTGCTGAGAAATACAGTGAGGCTGCGATCGATACGACGTACGAGCAATTCCATTTTATCGTGGAATACTGAAGTACCACCGTTGGAAGCTACCACATCTGTGGTGGCACGCCTGAGTTCCTCTTCTGCGGTAAAACCTAGAAAGAGTTTGCCCATTTTCATGCTCCATGGATCACGGGTCCACATTGCTGAAGAGTTATACTCGGATTCCCTATACTCTTTGGACATCGGTACCAGCATGTACTTGTCAATGAAGAAGTTATCGAAATCGATCTTATCATAGCCGAAGGATAGCTGGTGTACAATTCCGTGTTGCATCATTTGGATGAGGTCGGGATCGTCGAGGACAAATCCTTCACCTGTGATACCACCGATGTATTGTCTCAAACCGCTGTATCTACGCCCGAAGTTGTAGAAGATGTATGTTTTCTCATTCACCAGTGCCCAATGTGTACCCATTTTCGAGAGACCGTAGTATGGTGCTGCCTCGTCCGCAATGATTGGCCAGGCATTCCTAGTTTCACGGGCGTAAACGCAGATGTAAGTTCCCAGGATTTGAATGCAGTAAAAGTTCTTACCATGCCAGGGAATTAGTTCTCTGTCTTCGAAACAACCGAGGAAGCTGCCATCCCAGGTTGGTGCCTTGCGTTCCAATTCATGCAGGAGACGTTTGTTCTCTGTCACCACAGCCCTTGCGTTCCACTTGCACGAAAGATCTGAAATTTGGATGGTGCTTGGATCTTTCTTCGTCTCTTGATTGCGGCCTTCTGTGAAGAAGTCTTGCGAGATGTAGTCTTCCCAGTTTTCGGGTATCTTTACGCTGGTCGCGCCTGCATTCGATGATGGTGAACTTTTCCATTCAAATAGGCTAGACATGCTGGGATTCATTTTGCCTGATGTATCTTGGTGAACCTACTATACCTTTACCCTCTATATTTGCTGCGTTAAGTTACCCCAACTTCTTGATTTGGAAGTGGCGAGTTTTGCACTGATATGTGTGGAGTAATTCTATACATTGTTTCCTCTCGCTGCTGTACCGTGAGAAGTTATAGCATGCTGGTGTAGTATTTCACATTCTATATCCCTGAATGCAAATGGAGGAATTGTTCAGCACACTGGCACCATACTTCTGTATTCAGGGATTGACGGACTTGATCGAGGGAATGCCGCATGAATATGGCGAAAGTAGTGATGTGCAGTGCGGAGAAATGTACCCCTGTGAAAGTGCCACTGAAGTTAGGGAAGAAGTAGTGAGTGTGGGGTGTGTACCGTGGTGGTCCAAAACTGCCCACAGTGTGGACGTTGTGCGGTACTACTGCTTTGCTGAAGATCCTAACATGGAATTGGTACTTTCTGGACTCGAAGGTGTGGAAGGTGCAGACGAGGTAGTGGAAATGATGAGAAAGTATGGTAAAATGGCACGCATCTTCTTCTGCAGTGAGGCAAGATTGAAGGAGATGCTGGTACCACTAACATGCAGGGATTGCGAGAAGGGTATTTTCCAGAATTTGGAGTTGATATTGCAGCACCCTGAGTCGTACGATTCCAGGGTATTCTGTTACAACATAATGAAGTTATACGAAATCTCCGGTGGTTATGCTGCAAATATGGGAAGTGTCAATCTGGAACTCTTGCACCACCTTCCCTGCGATCTTGTGATGAGGAATGAAGGTGGTGTTGTGGTGCTGCAATCTCGCAACATTTCACGCGAGAGTGGCACCAATATTGTGCCCCTGATTCTGAATTCTGAATGGCCTTCGAAACCTATACTGCAGCTGCTGGAATATCCATTCTGAAGTTGTGGGAACTGTGTCTGAAATTTACTGTGCATCGTGTGAATGAAGTGTAACACGGGGTTCGTGCGAACCTTGTGATATTGACACCCCTCGGAAAGCAAGCAGTTTCCCAACCTCATTAGTGTACTGGAATGTGTAGCGATATTACCCCGGAAGAAGTGGCACAACTATCACACCTCATCCCATACCACTACTTGATGGAGAATGTCCCTCCCTTGGTACTAATTCGTGGCCTGGTACAATTAGATCCATCACCTGTTACTCTTTGCTGGATGGCAGCGGCAGTTGAAGCTACCAGTGCTCGAGATGATGCTGAATTCACAGGTGATCCCACAGAGCCTTGGTATTTTTGGAAGGAGGGTTCTAGAATTACACCTTCGCCATCTTCGAGGCAGAATGGTGGACATATTTCCAGGCCACCTTCCAGGCCACCTTCCAGGCCACCTTCCAGGCCACCTTCCAGGCCACCTTCACCGCCACCTTCTGCAGAACAGCAGTGCGTGCGAGAGAGTCAACTTGATCCTGAAACTCCACTGATGTTGTTGCGAAGATGTCCAGGTTCAAATGTCTCACTACCACCGAGTCCACCTTCACTCTCTCGTCCTGCGAAAAGGATTTCAGGATCTCTCAGCAGAGATGTGCTAATTTCAGCACTTACTGCAGAAGGTGCAGGCCCCATCTTGAATTACCGCAACAACAAGCCATTTTCTCGCGAAGTGACACCGCAGAAAATGAGGTCCTCATTTGCTGGTACTTCCCCCCACATGATTGTGATATATCCTCGCTACGCACGCTATTACAGAGAAGTGGGTGGTAATATGGAACTTGAAACTGAACGTCCATCTTCTGGAGTTACACTTTCGCAGTGGTGCTCTTCAGCGGAGTGTATTTCAACTTGTAATGCTGGAGAAATGAGTGAGGAGGAGAGGGTTCAATTCGACCTTTGTCTCGCAGTATCTGGCAGGATGGAATTGGCACCCCTACTTCGTCGCTGGAACCAGGCAAAGTTGGAGGAGGCTGTGCTGCAGGTGATGGCGCTGGATCTCATAACCATTAGTGAGGCCAATATTAACTCACTGTATTGCAGAATGTTGGAGCAGCAGAAAGTGGTCACAACTTCGAACTGGAATAGGATACTCTGTGCACTGGATAGGCACCTTGTACCACGCCTGCTACACTGGATTGATGAAGAACACCCCTTCTCCAATGAATTACTTTCACGTTTTCTTTCCCTATTTCCCAGGGTAACTCCGTACCTCGAATCTGTGAATAGGCATGGACGCGCGGGCCTACTTTCATGCTGCAGAAGTAGCGTACTTCGTCATCTTGCAGGCATACCACAGAATGTGAAGCTAACTTCCCAGAAGAAAATGGAATTGGTTGATCTCATCCTTGGAGATTGGAATTCCTACAGTCTCTACCTTCAGGATATGAACTTGGAAAGGTTGCAGCATTTCAGAGATTCAATACCCTGGGAAACTACGGTGGAAGTTGATAAGAGTGTTCTGCTGTATCCACCGGGGGATTTCGTGCTGTATTGCACTGCAAAATCGAGCATCAGGGCCTCTTTGCGCAGCAGTGCCAAAATCAAGGTGAGCAATGCGAACGAAGAATTACTCAGGCTGCAGCAGCACGCGAGTGAAGTTGAACTCCCCGATCCCAGACCCTTTACAGCACTGCTAAACTGGCTGCTATCACAACTGGATAACGTATCACTAACCTAGGTATTTCCTTCGAGCGATGCCTGCTACACTCGGGAGATGTACATCCCTCGAAAGGTGTGGGAATGTTGGTGAATGTTAACTTCAGGTGCGAGGTGTGAAATTAGCCCACACTTTGCATCTGTGTGAAGAGTTCTGAGAGTGGGCGTACCTTCGAATTTATCCACTGCTGCATTACCCTACCGTGGTGGTAGATGGAGGTGAAGCTGCAGTGGTGTGCTTCTCTGCGCCGCAATGCATAGGGGCCAAGTCCATACACAGTCCAGTTGAACCTTCCCTCTGTACCCGAGCCTGAAGATGAAGGATTTAGCATGGTGGGTGATGTGAGAATGCCTTCTATTTCTTCCACCGAAAGTAGCAGCGATTGTACAGCAGTGGGTTGCAGGCAGGTGTAGAAGGTCATTTTCTCCAGTATGAAGGTACCATTTGTAACAAGGGGACCCCTGCGTATTGCGCGCGCAACTTCAGGGCGAAGTAGAAGGCCACCTTCAGTTATTCTATCCATGAAGTGACGAAGTTGATTTCCAAGGTAAATATCGGAGTAAGTTGATAGTAGCTTTTCCACAGATCTCAAGTTCAAAGTTACAGTGCTAATGTAGTTAGTTTTCATCTCTCTCACTTCTGCTGTATCTACGTTCTCACTTTCCACCGCAAGTACCCTACGTTGCTCGAGTGCGAACACAACTCCCGGATCGAATGTAATAAGTGAGGGACCTTCAGGCGTACGAATTGAGTAGCATGCCCTGCACCTATTACCTTCAATATAGCAGCCTTGATTGATGGATTTCAACTCCAGTGGCCACTCACCACGATATATTTTCAGTATTGCCGGATCTGTGTAGTCCCCCGGATCTACACATTCGCAGAGTAGTGGCCACTCCACAATGCCACTGTAGTGCTCTGTAATGGAGAAGTTTGCTGTACCAATCTTCCTTGTTATCCATTCCACCGTAATGTCGCTACGATGTGCCATGCATACAATTGTACGTTCACTCCACGCTACAACCACAGTCTGATCCTCTGGAGAATTATCCACCACGGTACCGAAGACTGAAATTCCAAGATTGCCCAGTTCTTCAACTGAGATAATGATACGGTGTGTAGGCTGTAATTCTCTCGTTTATCCATACCCAGATTACAGCAAATGTAGTGCGAGTTCACAGGAGAATTAGCAGCGTGGAATTGCAGCCTGAGTACGAACGTTGATGAATATCCATTATTCTCCTATACTTGAAACACATTTACCCATCAATCACAGGACAAATATGCAAGGACCAACAGGACCAACAGGACCAATGGGACCCCAGGGACAATGGGGACCCCGCGGTGTAGCAGGACCTTCTGGTTCAACAGGACCAACAGGCCCCACTGGTATGACCGGACCCATGGGTGCACCCGGTCCGCAAGGATTTCAAGGAATACAGGGCCTGCGTGGCATATCTGGTGCAACAGGACCAGCGGGAGAAAGGGGAATTCAGGGAATTCAGGGAAATACGGGACCTACCGGACCTACAGGACCACAGGGACATACTGGACCGCAAGGTCCCACTGGTACGGCGGGAAATACGGGAAATACTGGACCTACAGGACCACAGGGAGAAACCGGGCACACCGGGCCCGCGGGATCAACAGGACCAACAGGTGAAAGAGGTGCCACTGGATTCACCGGTATTGCAGGTACAAATGGGATAGATGGTGCAACAGGACCAGCGGGAGAAAATGGGCCTACAGGACCAGCGGGAGAAAGAGGTGAAATTGGTGCTACAGGACCAACTGGAGAAACAGGCCCTGCTGGTGCTACTGGAGAAAGAGGAGCAACAGGAGAAACTGGTGCTACAGGACCTACAGGACCAGCGGGAGAAACCGGTGCTACAGGTGCTACAGGTGCAACTGGACCGCAGGGTATACCTGGAGAGGCCTGTTCCACTGGTGCAACAGGTGCTACAGGTGCTACAGGAGAAACAGGCCCTGCTGGTGCTACTGGAGAAAGAGGAGCAACAGGAGAAACTGGTGCAACAGGACCAGCGGGAGAAGTGGGACCCACAGGAGCAACAGGACCACAGGGTGAAGTTGGTGCTGCTGGTCCTATTGGTGCTACAGGAGAAACTGGTGCTACAGGACCAACAGGACCAGCGGGAGAAACGGGGCCTGCTGGTGCTACTGGAGAAAGAGGAGCAACAGGAGAAACTGGTGCAACAGGACCTACAGGACCAGCGGGAGAAACTGGCCCTGCTGGTCCTGTAGGACCACAGGGAGAAATTGGTGCAACAGGACCGCAGGGAATTCAGGGACTACAGGGTGAAGTTGGACCACAGGGAGAAACGGGCACTGTTGGTGCTACTGGTGCAACGGGACCACAGGGTGAAGTTGGTGCTACAGGTGCTACAGGACCAGCGGGAGAAACTGGTGCAACTGGTGCAACAGGACCACAGGGTGAAATTGGTGCTACAGGACCAGCGGGAGAAACTGGTGCAACTGGTGCTACAGGACCAGCGGGAGAAACTGGCACTGTTGGTGCTACTGGTGCTACTGGTGCTACAGGTGAAATTGGTGCTACAGGACCAGCGGGAGAAGTTGGTGCAACAGGTGCAACAGGACCACAGGGAGAAACGGGCCCACAAGGACCAGCGGGAGAAACTGGTGCAACAGGAGAAACTGGTGCTACAGGACCTACAGGACCAGCGGGAGAAACTGGTGCAACTGGCGCAACGGGAGAAGTTGGTGCTACAGGACCTACAGGACCAGCGGGAGAAACTGGTGCAACTGGTGCTACAGGGGCAACTGGAAATGGTGCCAATGTTGCCCAAATTACAGTGAAGTTGATTGCACCTGCATCAATACCAAGTAACTTCGACAATGCCCAAATATCTTCACCACTCACAGGTACCAACTCTACATTCAACAGAATCTACAACTTCAACGCTGAATTATTCGCAACGTATGCCACGATACTCTCAACGGATGAAAGTAAGGTAATTACCGGGGTAAATTTGGCCTATGATGACACCGCGGTACCACCAACTCTGACTGCGAGGGTACTTACGGCGGAAAGTATTGCCAGAATCAAGATGACATCCTTCTTCGTTAACGCTGCGGTATTGTCCTTCGAAGCTGCAAGTGTAGGCAGCGGTGATGTAGTTCTTGAATTCGTGGACGGTGTAACGGCTTCCGATTACATTGCTGCTGGCACGGTGATATTACTCACAATCTACTGGAACTAGCTTCGTAATTCTGAAGTTACAAAGATGGAGGGATGTACATCTCCCCAAGTATCTAATTTCAGGGCACTTTTCACACTTCAAATTTCCAGCGGTGCAGCAGGAGCAAAGATGGAGCAACACAGGCGTAAAATACTGAAGATATACGAGCAGTTAGCCCCCACTAGAATTTCACTGCAAAGTGGTTCACAAAATACTAGTGGTGACCTGCCACCTCCAGCAGAAGAAGAGGTCCAAAGTAGCGTTGTAATGGTGTGCCAGAGTTGGACGATATACGAGCAGGCGAAATATGCCACACCTGCTGGATGGAAGGATGTATTTCAACAGGCCGGTCCAGCATTGCAACTTATCACCGCGAACTTGGCACAATATTCAGTGTGGTATCCCGCGAAGGAGGATGTTTTCGCCGCCTTCCACTACACTCCCCTGAATTCGGTGAAGGTGGTAATTGTGGGACAAGATCCATATCCCCAGGGGCAAGCAATGGGATTATCTTTCAGTGTGAAGCGTGGTGCACCGATACCCTCTTCTCTCGCCAACATCTTCAGGGAATTGAAGAATAACTATCCTGAATTCAGCTACAGAGATGGAGATCTTACGAAGTGGGCCAAATCTGGGGTGCTGCTGCTGAACAAGTGCCTCACTGTAAGTCCGGGCCAACCTAACTCACACGAGAAAGTGGGATGGATGGGATTGATAAGTGTGGTTGTACGTGCGATAACAGAGACAAAACCCAATACCATATTCCTCTTGTGGGGTAATGATGCGAAACAGATTGCTTCCCTGCTGCCGGAGAAAGTGAGAAGGTTGACAGCACCACATCCTTCTGGACGTTCGGCAAATTTGGGCTTTTTCGGGTGTGGGCACTTCAAGGAGGTGAATAGAATGTTAACCTCGAAGAATAGGGCATATCTTCATCAACTGATACAGCACTGGGTCTTACTCCGTCCAGGCCTTCAACTTCAGGGGAAGAAGTGGCAGCAAATGCTGGAGGATACCATGTTTGCAGAAGTGTACCTTGAACTGGAGAAAATATCACCAGATCCAGAAGTGAAGGGTGAAAGTGAAATTGTCCAGTCTTTCAAGGATTGGCTGCTGTACACGCAATCTGAAATGGTGGACTGGAAGTTGTAGTTGTGATGCTGGAGTTTGAAAATGATGGAGGTACCTCCACCATAGCGTGAAAATTGTCTGCAAGTTGTTGCACATTTCCTCGGTGTATCAAGTGGTGAAGGTATACATTGGAATTCAGTAGAAACTCCCATCAATTCCTACTGTTGTACTTCAACTGCTGCACCTGAAATGGAATTTGCCATACTTTCTCCGTGAAACAACAACTTTCAGCGCGGGGATAACGGGAGAGGGAATTCCCCCGTTTTTGAGACCTTTTTTCTACACTACTCTTTACTGCAACTCTATCTCTATTACTGCGCTGTTGTATGGACATTTTCACTTCACTAGTTACTTCTGAGTTCTGAGATTGTAAGTGCGAGCATGAATGGTACGATATCATCATCAATTGTGTGTAGAAACCTCACTCTCTGTATCGCCTCGTCGATCTGGTTCCTGAAGTAAAATTGCCGCGTTGGATTCCCAATTTTCAACATTCTATGGTCAATTGCACTGATAATTCTCTCCCTTCTCTCCTTGAACTCCGCACCATTTTCGTCCAGCATTTTGCCCAAGTTATCTTTCAACCATGGATCTCTGTTGATGTAGTGATTTCGCACCAACTTTCTGGCATTTCCCATTACTTCAGTGAAGTTGTGCAACTTGATAATTCCAAGCCTAACATTGTGGGCAGTTCTTCTGCTTGCAATCCAGGTGTACCACATCTCCCACTCTGTACCGAAAGTGCCCCTATTTTCAAACTCCAGTACCTCATTCTTCACTTCATCGTAGAACATCTTCACTGTGCGTCGAATGTAGTTGCCACAGCAGTTCCCTCTACTCTCATATCCAATTTGGGCACATATGCAGGCGCAACAAGTTACTAGATGCACCATGCCTACTCTGTAGAATTTTGCTTCAATTTGCTCCCCACTTCTAGCAAGTTGTCCAATGTCAACCACACCTCTCATTTCTGCCACATTTGCGAAGCCTTGTTCTCCACCTCCTGCTCTGATAGCAATGTGTGGGAAATTGGCACGTTCCAGCAACTCCAACTTCATCCATTTATTCTGTGAAATATACTTCCCAATTGTGTTCGCAGTTGGTACCCACCACCTTTGCACATTTCTCCAGTGCTCAAGTTCGAGTGTTCTGAGCACATTGTGCACGAATTTCAGCAACTTGTACATCAAACCTTCCTCTCTCAATATTGCCAGTATTTCAGGAATGAGGCCTGGATTTCCTACCTCCACATCCCCAACTTCGGGTTGTCCATTACTTGGGGATCTTTCTGCACCATTCATCCTCTGTAGTATGATTTCGAGAATCGCCACATCATTCCTCACATCGGGGAGATCTTGGTTCTCCTCCTCTCCACCGTAGTAATTGTGCACCAGGCAGTCCCGAATTACACATGCATCTCTCACTGCCTCCAGTATAGGAATAATGTATTGTTCTGCCGCAGATTTCAACTCCTGCAATACGGCTGGAAGTTTATCCTGTGGTATGGGCCACAAGCATAGCATAGCTCTATCCTTCCATCCTGTGGATCTGAAGTTGTCGTAATTGTCGCCATCATGGTTGTAAATTTGATAACTTATCTCCGAGGGGTATGTGAGAGAATTCTTCAGTAGTTGGCATACTTCTTCGAACTTGGCCCGCTTCAGCATCCTTCCATACGAAGTTGTATCCATCAGTATATCTTCCAGCATTAGGGTATTGTCATGTGAAGTTAACTCACACTTCATCAGTATTATGCTCAGTTGTTCAGTGTTGATTTCTGCTGCTTGTATTTCATTGAAAAATGCCTGCAATACACCCTGCCAGAGTAGTGTGGTACGTTTCACTCCCAACCACTTGGAAATGGTACTACTGACGGTGGAATTTGCCATGCATGTGAACATGGTATTCTGTAGCGTTTTCACAGGGTAATCGTGGGAGGAATCGATGTATTCGTTGAACATCTCTGTAACTATAGTATCTATGGGCTCAAGGTTGGAGATTTCATCGAACCACAGTATGGAGGAATCATGTACTGCGGATACCCCAGGTGCAGTGGGTAAAATTACAACTAACTTCGTTGCGATATGCTGTAGTGTATGTTGCCCACATTCATCCCTGTTACCCTCATCATCAATTCTCACACGCTGTATTTCTCTGAAAATGAGGGATTGCATCTCGAGATAATCAGGCATGAAATGGTGTTCATCTTCTTCTGGAATTTGGTCCATTTATCCCACGCTTCCTTCACATTTCCATTCCTTGGGTATTGCTGTGTATTTTCCGTGCCCAGTATGTGCTTCGTTTCGGAAGTGTGCCGCAGCTGCAACCTGGTACTGCGGATTATCTTGTGGTGTGGTTGGTAATTTCCAGATGTAGTGGTGATGTGTGCGTGCGCTACTTTATTAGTTGTGGTGTGCTGAAATGGAGTTACAGTGGAGGTGCCTCCTCTGTAGTTTTGAATTTAGCTGGAGTTGCGGTATTTTCTTCTCTGTGTTACGTGTGGCAGAATTTCACATACTTCCTCCGAAGTTTATCCACTTCCCCCCTCCTCTTCTGCAACGTAACTACCAGAAATGGAAATGAGGGTATTGTGCATGTAACGGTGTTCAAGGTGTAGCAACAGAGTTTGATTTGTGTACATTAGGTCTAACTTGCCCAGGAATTCAGCCTCACTTCTCGAGGGTATTAGGTTGTGAAGATGTCCGATGATTGCGGTGACTATTGCATCCCGTATTCCCGTGTATTCACTTTCGTTACTTTCGAGCAACTTTGCAAGGGATGATAACTCGGGGTACCTATCGATGTAGTGCATCTCTATTACTCTGATGATTTCGGTGTAGAATTCAGCAATGGAATTCAGCCCCACTTCCTCAATTCTCTGCCTCTGGTGTGTGGGAATGCCGTACTGCGATATCTGCTGTATTGCAGTTTCAATATTTGCCCCAATATCCTGGCGTGCCAGAAGTGTGCGAGCGTAGCTTCTAACTTCGTGAAATAGAAGCCTATTCAGTGAGTGTTTGTGTGATGCTGTGCTGCTGTAGCCGTGGTCTGTAATTATTCCCTCTTTCAAGCAGATATAGCATGCCAGCAGCAGGGTGCTGTGGTATGTGAGTTCCACTGCACCAACTTGGACCAAATCCTGAAATGGAAATTGTGAGATTCCAAGTTCTCCAACTCTAGCTTTGGTGTTGCGAAGTGTGGAATATTGGCGCCCGTGAAGTAGTGAGGAGAATTTACCCAGCACATCAGACCAAGTTACAGCAGGTTGCTGCTGCTGTGCAAGTTTTCCCATTTCCTCCATCATTATGGAGGTAAATTCGAGAGACACATCAATCAGAACATCAAGTTCGAGATTTTGCCATATTTTGAAGACTTGCCTGTTGCTGAACACATCACGGAATGTGGGGCTTGAAAGCGCCTCTCTCTTGTACGACTTGTCACCACTTTCAACCGCTGAAGTGAGAAGTGAGAGTAGCGGGGCATCGTTGGAAATATTTCTCACTGCCACATCATCTGCAGTAACTTCACCTATTTTGCCCACAATTTGGCTTCGTAAGTTGGAGGCAGCGTGTATGGAGTGTATAATGGGTTGTAGTAGCGAAAGTGACTTGGATTTCAAGTCTAGCATTGCAGGATTTTCCATCATTTCAGGGTTGTGCGCCAGTAGTGAGGCAGTTTCGAACTTGCACTCCTTCAGCATTCTACCGTAGGAAGTGGTATCCATTAGCAGATCTTCCAGCAGTGTGGAATTTCCCATTGCAGCTGTGGTGTGATATGCCCTGAATACCCTTCGAATTTGCCAGATGGGGATGTTGTACATTTCAGCTTCATTTTCCAGCACTGTGAACGTGGCTTGCCA
>Ga0075163_10009400_pt1 | contig 12826 bp, 16 predicted proteins | sample JI1023141ADNA_FD_71478 | JGI IMG/M metagenome (GOLD analysis project Ga0075163, IMG submission 71478) | Wastewater effluent complex algal communities from Wisconsin, to seasonally profile nutrient transformation and Carbon sequestration -... | ecosystem: Engineered > WWTP > Effluent > Algae...
GTAGCACTGATTCTGTATCTTATCGGTAAAACCAGAAAGTAGCATTCTTTATTTCAGATTTGTTCAGTTAACTTAGCAAACAACCGATTTTAACTATAACCATGACAATAAAAAGTTTTATTGAAGGGATCGATAAAAGGAAAGTAAGCGGCTTCGTGGCTGCGTTCCTGTTATTAATGATTTCTTATTTATTGCTTGTGTACAATACACGCAAAATGAACGACCAGTCGAAACTGGTAGATCATACCAATAAAGTTATAGTAAGCCTCGAGTCCCTGATATCTGATATGAAGGAAGTGGAATTCAGTTACAGGGGTTATATCATTACCAGTCAGGATACTTATATAGAAGATTTTGTCATTTACAGAAGCAGCACCGATTCTCTTTTTAGTTTACTCAAAGGGCTGCTCAAAGATAATTCCGAACAAATGCAGAGCCTGGATACAATCATTCGGGCAACCCAAAGAAAATATGCAGATGCGGAGGCTGCCATGCTGTTGTATAAAAGCAACCCTTCAATGAAGGATTCTTTGCTAAAGTTTGGTTATGAAGGAAAGTATACCGGGAAAATCAGTAAGAAAGTGCGGAATATGCAATATCATGAATCTGCACTGTTGTCGATGCGTTCAAGGGATCTGCAATCAATGTCGAAAGCCATCCAGGTGATTAACCTTACGATTTTATTCATTGCCTGTCTGCTGGCGGTGTATTCATTTATTACGTATGCTTCAGAATCTTCCGAAAGGAATAAAGCCGATAACAAAGCCAAAGAATACCGGGATGAGCTGGAACTCCGGGTACAGGAACTCAGTAAAGCGAATAAAGAACTGACAGAATTAAGAAGTATTGAAAAATATGCTGCTACCGGTCGTATTGCACGAACGATTGCACATGAAGTGAGAAATCCGCTTACCAATATTCACCTGGCTTCAGAACAGTTAATCGAGATTACTCCAGCCGGTGAGGAAAGAGATATGTTGTTGAATATGATCAACCGGAATGGAAACCGCATCAATCAACTCGTATCCGATTTGCTCAAGGCAACCAAATTCCTGGAACTGAAGCTCACAGAATGCGGTGTTCATGATATCATCAATAAAGCCATCTTACAGGTGAAAGACCGCTTTGAACTTAACCAGATGCAACTGGAAGTCAACTATGCAGCCACACAGTGCAGGGTAAAAGTAGATGAAGAGAAAATGGTCATCGCTTTTCTGAATATACTTGTAAATGCAACAGAAGCGATGGAACAAGGGAAAGGTAAGGTTATCGTGCAAACAATACCAGAAGGAGCATGGTGTAAAATTATTATCACCGATAATGGATCAGGAATGAATGAAGAAACGCTTTCGAGATTATTCGAACCTTTCTTTACCAGCAAACAAAAAGGAAACGGGCTGGGCCTGGCCAATACCCAGAATATTATTCTTAATCACAAAGGAAATATCCAGGTTAGCAGCGAGCCCGGAAAGGGAACCAGTTTTACCATTATGCTCAGAACCATTGCCGGGCAGTAATGGTAAAACCGGTGTTTATGCTAACCAATATAACGGCGAAGTGTCCACGCAATTGTTTCATGTTTCTCCATCAGGCCGGTAAGAAAATCTGCTGTGCCTTTGTCTTTGAATTTATCATCACAGTCATCGATGTTTTTCCGCAAGGCAACCACAACTTTTTCATGATCAGCAAGTAGTTCTTTGATCATTCCCATTGCATTGGGATTCTTGCCCGGTGTTTCTTTGATACTGCTTTTGGAAGCAAATTCCGATGTGGTACCAATAGTGATACTACCAAGCTTGCTGATTCTTTCTGCAATCTCATCAATGGCCTGTTCCAGCTGTGTATACTGCGATTCAAAAAGTTTGTGCAACTCCATGAAATTTTCGCCTGAAACATTCCAGTGAAATTTTCTTGTTTTAATATACAGGATCATGCTATCAGCTAATACATCCGATAACATATCGGTTACCTCTTTAAGGTTTTTGGCACTTATGCCAATAGATGGTTTCAACATATTATTTTGATTTAATAATGATATATACTATTCTAATCCAGCTGCAAATTCATTCCTTGAAGAAAGTGCCAGTTTAATTTTCATGAAGGCACATTGAAGAGAATTCATCTGGTATTGCATTAATTCCCGCAGGCAGGGGAAAGGAAAATTTTCACTGAAGATATCAAGATAAGCTTTCGTGATCTGTTCTTCAGATTGTGAACATAGCCTCGATAATTCATTGCCTGTTTCTTCATCAGCTGTGGCTGTAGCTTCCGCAGGAATAGCCGGATCGGCCTGGTAGGCAGATTTCACTTCTTCTCCCAGACCATGTGTAAGCATCTGGGCATACAGTTCATCTACATACTGAAAGCTTTCCAGTGAAAGTGAGTTCAGGGCAGATTTAAGGTTTACATTCTCAACTTCATCTGAAACAATTTCAAATTCCCTGTTTACTCCCTTGAGCGAATGAAATAACCTGAATAATTTATTTTTAAAACTGGTATGCAATTGTTCCATTGTTTTGGTTTTAGTGGTTTAAATATGTCAGGATCCGGATCCCCTGATTACTCTGAGCAACACTGCTATGATGGCAATTACCAGTAAAAGATGAATCAATCCACCTGCCTGGTATCCGATGAATCCGATCGCCCATCCGATAACCAGGATAACTGCTATGATGTAAAGTAAATTTCCCATGTATTTATTATTTGAATGTTAAAGAATGTTTATACTAATGAAAAAACTCTGCCACAAACTGTTTCCATGTACCGAATTCAGGCATTAATTTTTGCACATAAAAAAGCCCGGGAAACCGGGCAGCTTTGGGGAAAATATTCTACAATATTTTTAGTTGATCAACTGATCCACGGCTTTGTAAATAATATCTCTGGTAAAAGGTTTTCCGATAAAATAATCAACCCCTTCCCTGAGTGCTCTTTCCCTGTCGGAAGTAGTATCGTGGGCAGTGATCATCACGATTTTAGCAAATGGGTGATGTTGTTTGATATACTCAATGAAGTTCATTCCAAGCCCATCTGGTAAGTGATTGTCGAGAAAAATCAACTGTGGATTGCGCCCTTTTAAAGCCAGTGTGGCTTCAGTAAGGCTGTTAACATAGCTTGTTTGCAGGTTTTTCTGCTTTAACAGGGTACTTAGTAAATAGCAAATATCAGACTCGTCGTCGATGATCAACACGCTATGCGGCTCTGCTTTAGTATCATTTTGATATTTCATCTCTTCGCTCATTTCATTATAAATGGGAGATAATAGTGTGCCAATAAAGAATCTAATGAGGTAATTGGGTTTATTTTTTTGGTTAACGCTTATTTACTACAATAAATATGCAACTTTTATAGAATAAGTGAAAAAGTTTTTAAAAAATATTACATATGTAATGGCCAGGCGAAATACAGGCGGGCATTTGAGGGGAATAAGCAGGTTAAAAAATCCCCGGATTGCGGGGAATTAATTACATGGTACAATTCTGGCATAGAGGGGTATATAACAGGTACAATGAAAAAAAAGCTGATCGGGTTTATAAATTTCAATAAACAGGTGCTGCATGAATATTTTGCTGATAATGTGATTAAATACAGTGCATCACTTGCTTATTATACCACCTTATCACTGGCGCCCATGCTCGTGATCATCATTGCAATAAGCGGATTCCTGTTCGGAAAGGAAGCGATGGAAGGCGGGGTTTATAACCAGATCAACGGGCTTGTGGGTAAAGAAGCAGCCATTCAGGTGCAGGAAATGATTAAGAAAGTTCATCTCGATCGTGATTCACCGATTGCAGGAACCATCAGTTTGATCGTACTCATCATTAGTGCAACCGGTATTTTCGGTGAAGTACAGGATTCGCTCAATAAGATCTGGGGATTGAAAACCACCAACAAAAAAATATGGTGGAAAATTATTCTTAACCGTTTGCTGTCTTTCTCACTGATCATCAGTCTTGGATTCGTAATGATGGTATCATTGGTATTGTACGCATTTGTGGGAGTACTCAGTGAACGTTTTAATGGGTTGATGGCAGGAGTAGGTGATAGTCTGTTGCCTTTTGTAAACCAGCTTTTATCGGTCGGAATTTCAACCGTGTTGTTTGCAGCAATATTTAAAATTCTGCCCGATGCAAAAATAAAATGGAAAGATGTTTTTATTGGCGCATTCATCACTTCATTGCTCTTTACAGCAGGGAAATACCTGATAGGAAATTATATCGGTAATGGCACTGTTACATCGGTATATGGTGCAGCAGGCTCAGTGATCATCATCATGATCTGGGTTTATTACAGTTCGGCAATTCTTTATCTGGGAGCTGTATTTACAAAAGTATATGCAGTTAATTTCGGCGGAAAAATTTATCCGAATGCTTATGCAAGCTGGATCAAACCCCTGGAAGTAGAAATGCCCAATGCAGTTTTGAACGGATAAAATCACGAATATCAATTAATTTTAAATGCAGAAGTAAATATGAAAAGAAAGATCCTGATAATCGACGACGACATTGATATGTGTCTTTTGCTGAGCAAGTTTCTTACCCGCAAAGGATACGAAACAGATACAGCCCACACAGGCGCTAAAGGAATAGCGAAATTTAAAGAAGCCGAGTATGATATTGTATTGTGCGATTACAGGCTTGGAGATAAAGACGGTAAAGATGTACTGGCCGAACTCAAAGCACATGCTCCACATGCCATCGTGTTGATCATAACCGGTTATTCTGATATCAAAACAGCAGTTGATGTAATTAAGCTGGGTGCTTATGATTACATCACCAAACCACTGATACCGGATGAAGTGATCAATGTACTGGAAAAAGCGATTAGCCAATCGGGTGAGCAAACAGGCAATGAAGGAGAAGTTGCTCCTGCTTCCAGAACATCGGCAGTTAACAAATCAAAAGCACAAAACAGCGAGTTCCTGGTGGGAGATGCACCTTCTACCAAAGATCTCTATAAACAGATTGAAATAGTAGCGCCAACCAATTACAGCATCATCCTTTATGGAGAAAGTGGAACCGGTAAAGAAGTGATTGCAAAAACAATTCACCAGTTAAGCAGCAGAGCCGATAAGCCTTTTGTAGCACTTGATTGCGGAACCCTGTCAAAAGAACTTGCCGGCAGCGAATTGTTTGGTCATATGAAAGGTGCATTCACAGGCGCTTTATCAGATAAAGAAGGCCATTTCGAACTGGCCAATGGCGGTACTTTGTTTTTAGATGAAGTAGCGAATCTTTCGTACGATGTACAGGCTTCATTGTTGCGTGTTATCCAGGAAAGAAAATTCAAACGCGTTGGCGGAAACAAGGAAATGCCGGTGGATGTACGCATCATTGTAGCATCCAATGAAAATCTCCAGGATGCTTATCGCAAAGGAAAATTCAGGGAAGATCTGTACCATCGTTTCAATGAATTTTCTATCAACCTTCCGCCACTCAGGGAAAGAAAAGCAGACATCGATCTTTTCGCTCATTTCTTTCTTGAAAAAACCAAAGCTGAACTCAACAGGGAACTCGATGGTTTTGATGAGGATGTACTGGAAAAATTCAGACAGTACTCCTGGCCAGGCAATCTGCGGGAATTCAGAAATGTGGTACGCAGGTGTGTATTGCTAACCACCAGCGGCAGTATTGATGCATCCAAACTTCCCTGGGAAATTAACAATCCGGCTACTCCGTTGGGTACACCTGTTACAGAACAACCGGTTCAGCAGGTAGCCATGCCCGTTAATACCAGCATCAACGACCTGAAGAATGCTTCCAGTAAGGCAGAATATGAAACGATACTCAGTGTACTCAAGAAGGTAAATTTCAACAAAACAAAAGCAGCTGAAATGCTGAACATTGATCGCAAAACCCTTTATAACAAAATTAAAAGTTATGAAGAGATGAATAAGATCAATGAACAGAATTAAAGTACCGGGGAGAATAACCTGGCAAATTTTTCAGGTAATTGTTTATAGGCTGATCTTGACAACCATTTTTCCGGATTTATTTGTTCTGCAGCTTTAAGGTCGTTGAAAAACGATGTTCGCATACTGGTTGCCGTTGGTTTGTCGTATATAATCGCATTTACTTCAAAGTTCAGTTCAAAACTGCGGTAATCCATATTCGCTGTTCCAATCATGCACAGCATATTATCGGTGATCATTGTTTTGGCATGTACAAAACCTTTCTGGTATAAATAAATTTCCACGCCAGCCTGCAGCAGATCTTTGTAGTAAGACCGGGAAGCGGCATTCACCAGTTTGGAATCGCTGATACCAGGAACAAGAATTTTTACCGAAAGACCGCTCATGGCTGCGATACACAAGGCATTCATGATACTGTCGCCCGGAATAAAGTAAGGCGTCGTAATGAGAATTTCTTTTTTAGCCAGGTAGATCGCCTGCAGGATTGCATAGAGTATAGAAGGTTGCAAAGAGTCGGGCCCAGCTGCTGCAATCTGAATATATGCATCGCCTTTGTTTTCAAAGCTGGTTGCAAAATGCCGCTGATCTGCAACCAGCTTTTTTGAACAGCAAAAACTCCAGTCGGTAAGAAAAATATATTGAAGATAGTATACTGCCGGACCATCAATGCGAACATGCGTATCTCTCCAGTATAATTTATTTTTATTGTTGTTGATGTATCGGTCACTCACATTGATGCCACCAACAAAAGCGGTTTGTCCGTCGATCACCACAATCTTCCGGTGATTGCGGTAATTGAGCCGGTTTGCGAGTATGTAAAACCGAACTTTGTGAAAAGGGAAAATGCAGATACCGGCTTCCTGCATTCTTTTTTCGGTACTTCTTTTTATACCCGGACTACCAAAATCATCATAGATGAATAAAACCTCAACCCCTTCCTTTGCTTTTTCAATCAGTAATTCTATTATGCTGCTTCCGATTTCATCGTATTCATAAATATAATATTCAAGATGTATATGGTTTTTAGCCAGGCGCATGGCTGAAAGTAATTCGGGGAATTTTTCCTCACCATTGTTCAGCAATTTTACCCTGTTGCGATTGGTGAGTGGGCTTCCAAGATCTGATAACAACATAGAAGCCAGTTCTGCATGTTGCTGTACTACTTCGTCCATTTGTTTTATGCCCGACTGATCAAACTGTACAATATTCTTTTTTAACTGATCGAGCATCTTCCCGCCTTCCTTTAGTTTTTTATTGTACTTCCGTTTCTTCCAGTAGTTGATGCCAAAAACAAGGTAAAAAGCCATCCCGATAAAAGGGATCAGTATGCTGAAAAGCAGGTAGGCCAGGGCTTTGCTGGTACTATGAGTTGAAAATACAATCCTTATGCAGATCAACAACAGAAATGCAAGGTATATAACAGCAGCAGGAATCAGCCAGTTCATTGGTATAAGTATACTATAAATATAGAAGATAAGCAGTTGAATTGCTAATTGATTATTTTAAAAGTCAATGAAGAAATATTTCCACTGTTTTTGGTTTGTTGTGTAAACAATTTCCTATGATTTTGTTTAAAGTACTTTAACGATTGCTGGCACAGTTTTGATACAGTTAAATCAGAACTCTTTTAAAAGCATTCCCGTTACCTGGGCAAAGATCCATAAGTACTTTCAGCATGAAAGCGGTAAGCCACCGGATAAAACTTATGTGAAACCGATCGCTATAAATGGTAAGTCAGTTTGTATTGCCCTGTAATGTTCATATAAATTTGGGTTTAATCATAGAAAAAGCACCGCTCCCGGAGGGTGCTTTTTCTATTTCTTTTTGCTGAATGATGATTTTTTCTGCAGATGATTATCTCTGGCTTCATCAATAGAATGAGTATTGAAAATACTGTGTTCTTTTTTTGATAAAACCGCTAATTGCTGATAAAATTTTTTGATCGTTTGTAATTCTTCTTCTGTTAGTTCTTCGATGTTTACAAGCCGGTTACTGGCTTTATCATTAGCAGCAATCAGTTCATTTAATTTAAGCTGGATAGCAATGGTGTCTTTATTCTGAGAATGCTGAATAATAAATACCATGATAAAAGTGACGATGGTTGTACCGGTATTGATAACCAGTTGCCAGGTATCTGAATAGCCGAAAACAGGTCCCAGGAATGCCCAGGTGATAATTACGCCCATGGCAATAAGTACAGCAGCCGGGCTTCCGCTCGCTCTTGTGAGAGAAGAAGATATTTTTTCAAATGATTTGCTGAAGGAATTTTTTGCAGATGATTTAGTAGTCATATGGAGTTTATTTATGTATACTAGTAACATCCGAAAACTATGCCCATTGTGCATTTCAAATTTAATTTGTACAAAGCTTTGCACATTTCGTTGCTTTAATTCAACATTCATTTATGAATTGATTCACTATTGAGCGAAGAAGCTGTTGTTTTTTTTCTGGCAAGATTTTGCATCTGTATAAAGAAACAAAATAACAATTATGAAAACAACCCGATTTGTATGTACTGCTTTTGCAGTTATTGCTTTATCAGCTTCAGTAAGAAGTACACATGCACAAACTACAGTGACCGACAATGGCTCACTTTTCAGCAGCTTTGGTATAAAAGGCGGTCTGAACATTTCTAATCTTTATGATGATGATGTAGACGATAGAAATGCTAAAGCCGGCTTCCAGCTTGGTTTTTTTGCCAAAGCACCCATTACTAAGAATTTTTCCATTCAACCGGAATTGCTTTATACTCAGAAAGGAGCGCAGTTGCAATATGACAATGCATTAACATCCGGAAAAGCTTCATTTAACCTGCATTATATTGAAATGCCTGTTTTAGGTGTGTTTAATCTGGGTAGAAATTTTAATGTGCACGGTGGCGTTTACGTTAGTTACCTGGCCGGCGCTAACGTAGTAAACAAAGCTTCCAATGAAGACTTCAATTTTGAAGAAGAACTCAAGAAAGAAAATTTTGAATCAATTGACTATGGCCTTGTTGGAGGTGTTGGTCTGGATGGAAAGAAGATAGGCGTTGGAGTAAGATACAATTATGGCCTTAAACCAGTAGGTAAAGAAAGAACATTCTTTGGTCAGAACTATCGTATCCCGGATGCAATGAATAGCACATTGCAGGTTTACTTATCGTTGGCATTATAATCTGGTATGATTCGTTTATAGGGTAAGGTCGCATTGTTTAAATGCGACCTTTTTTGTATTGCTTAATGGGTGAAATTGCTTTATCTCTTATCGGCTTTTTCTGCAGCATCCTCAGCGGTTTCATTTCCACTGAAACCGGTTTGTATTTTTCTTAATAAGGAAGAAATCGGTCCTTCCATTTTATTTGTCCGGTCATCGAGTGTTTCGTCCTGTAAAATGTCACCCAGTTCCAGGCTTGCAGGAAGATATACCAGGATATTATCTCTTTGTGAAGCCATCAAAGATTTAAGCTCAGTTGTATCCTTGTCTTTTACTGCTTCCCTGATCTGGCTCACAGCATTGGTTGCAACGGAGTTGAATCTGCTTTCTGTTTCATCTATATTGATGGAAGCATATCGGGCAATATTTTCCAGTAAACGGGTTTTATTTTCCCCAAAAAGTTTGAATGCCCAATCCTGCACTAAAGGATCATTTGCTAAAACCTGTACACCTTCTTCACTCTTACCTGCTTTGTATAATCCAGCCATTACAGCAGGTATGATAGCCTGGAATATTTTCTGTGAAGCTGTTAATACAGTGCCTTCCGCAATGTCCTGTGTATTGGGATCTACCTTCAAAAGCGGATCAATATTCATCGATTTTTCCAGTTGTTGAACAATATTTACAGACATAATAAATGGTTTAAATGTTAAAAATCTTTCCTTAAAAAAGTTTGAAAATCATGCCATAAAATATGGTATAACATTCGCCATTATATAAATAGCAGTTCACCAAAAACTTATTTTATGGCTACAAAAAATGAAATGACAACACTAAGTGTAATACTGGAAAAATTGCGCATTAAAAAACAGGACAATGAGTTTCGTATGACTGATAAAGGATTCGGAACCGAAAGCGGTAAAGTATATCAACCCGAAGACCTGAAGATCATACGCACTTATCGTTTTGAAGGAGAGTCTGATCCATCCGACTCCTCTATTTTATACCTTATTGAAGCCAACGACGGCAGAATCGGTTATAGCATTGATGCTTATGGCGCTTACAGCAATCACGACGATGATCTGTATGATGAATTTATAAGGAAAATCCCAATGGAAGAAAGAGAAGAGCAGCATATATTCGGCTAACCCCCACAGTTATTCATTTAATAGCTGTTATTTTCAGGTGCCAGGTGTTGATTTCAATGCCTGGCATTTGTATAATGTTGATTCAATACCGCAATTACTTCATGAATAAAATCGCTGGTGCCAGCTTTTTTGATTTCTGCATCAGTACCCATCACCTGCCAGGTTCCACTATTATCGAGCATCAGCGTATACAAGTAACGGTGAGCCATATTGTAAATTTCATACAACGTGTGATTGAAATTACGGTATTGGAAATAACCAAACGCATTCAGGACGCCATTTTCAGGGTGATACTCCCATTGTAGTATTTTGGGTGCATGAGGTAATGAAGGATAATGCCGGTTAATCTGTTCACCAACCTGTTTGGCCAGATAAGTAAATCCCAGGTCTTCTTCAATCCAATTACCGGTTTCAACATCCCGGTAAAATATGTTCTCATAGCCCTCTTTGAAATGTACATGGTACATCAGTTGTTTTCTGTTGGGGATCTTATTGATCCATGCAAAGCTTTCATTGCATTGATAATTCACGAAAATGAGATTTTCCATGTGTTTCAGTTTATATAATAAAGACAGAAAGCTTGCCAATAAAGTGATGGGAATTGTTGAACGGTTTTTAATTAATCAGGGAGAAGAATCAACAGAAATCCAAAATGAGCAAAGCAATTGTGGAAAATTGTGGAATATTTTACACGGCTGTTTTAAGGTTTAAACGTAAATAATTCTGGCACAATTACTGCGCAAATCGATGTATAGGTTTTTCATAGAATATTGGATTTAAAAAACGGGACCGGATTTCTATCCGGTCCCCTTGTTTTAAAAAATCTCCACAGCATTATTTAGCACCAGTCAGTTTCAACCCGATAATCGAGAAAATCAAAGTTGTGATAAAAAACAACCTCCAGAAAGTGGCCGGCTCTTTCAGGAAAACAATTCCGGTAATAACGGTACCGGCTGCACCGATTCCAGTCCAGACTGCATATGCCGTTCCGATGGGTAGGCTTTGAGTGGCTCGGTATAGCAGTTCCATGCTAATTGCCAGGCATATAAAGAAGCCACTCATCCACCAGATTTTATTGTTCCCAGTGCTTGTATTGGCTTTTGCAAGGCATGTAGCGAAGCCGGTTTCAAATAATCCGGCAATGATCAGTAATATCCAGTTCATCATTTTATTTTTTACGGGGAATAGACAAACTCTGCCATTCTCCCTGTTTGAGCATTTTGGCTGCGTATACTATTTGTCCGGCATGATAGGAATAATGTGCCAGTTGACGATTGATCGCTTCCATAACAGTATGAGCCTCCTTCCTTATGTAAACCGTAAACAGCAACTGATCTTCTTCAATATTGTCCAGTGCCGAAAAAACACAGGCCCAGCCTTCTTCCCATAATTCGAATACTTTTTCTGCTGAAAGATCATTTTCAAATTCACCATCCCGGTTCCGGTTAGGTTTTTCTCCATCAGTGGTGAGAAAATCAGTCCACCTCGACAACATATTCCCATGCATATGTTTCACAATCGTAGCAATACTGTTGCTATCGACGTTATGGGAATATAGCATTTGTTGAGGTTCCAGTTGCTGCATGGCTTTTTCAGCAAGTAATTTATAGTACCTGTATAGTTTTTTCATGTTGTCCAGGTAATGAAAGGAAACATTCATAAGCATTTATTGAAAGGATTATATAATTCGTCTGTTGTAAATGTACAATTTCAAAAAGGCAATGAAAAGCGAATATGGTTTATCGGCGTTTGCCAGTATCTTTAATTATGAATTACCTGGCACATGCTTATCTGTCTTTTGGTAACGAAGAAATTCTTGCTGGAAATCTTTTCAGCGATTATGTAAAAGGCAAAAAGCAATTTGACTATACCGGTTTATTGCATAAGGGAATCAGGTTGCACCGGATGATAGATGCATTTACAGATGCTCATCCGTCGACTACAGCAGTAAAATTATTTTTCAAACCTGCTTATGGATTATATGCAGGTGCGTTTGTTGATGTGGTATATGATTACTTCCTGGCAAACGATGCCTCCATTTTCAATACCAATCGGGATCTTGAATTATTTGCGCAGCATACTTATCAGATGCTCGAAAATCAGTTTGACAGCTTGCCCCCGAATTTTCAACCTGTTTTTCTCAACATGAGAAAATACAACTGGCTTTTCAATTATCAGTTTACCTGGGGTATTCAGAAAAGCTTTGCCGGATTGGCTTACCGGGCAAAATACATCCATGAAACCGATACCGCTTTTGCTGTTTTCGAGCAGAATATCCACCTGATTAAACCTCATTACGATTACTTTTTCCCTTTGTTAAAAAACTATGCCGCTGATACATTATCAGATTTATTGAAGGATGATTAATTTATCTTTGGATTATTATGAATATGAAACTGTTTTTTGTGAGCCTCCTGTTTTTTGTTACAACAGGGTTATCTGCTCAGGATAAAATCCCGGCAACAGACAAATCGCCTATGGACATGAGTTATTGTCCGGCAAATTACCCCATCCTTAAAGTGCAGGATAAACTGACTGAACCATTGGTTGCCAGGCTGGTTTACAGCAGACCAGCCAAAGATGGCCGCAAAATATTCGGAGAGCTGATTGAGTTTGGTAAAGTATGGAGAGC
>Ga0075163_10009401_pt1 | contig 12825 bp, 8 predicted proteins | sample JI1023141ADNA_FD_71478 | JGI IMG/M metagenome (GOLD analysis project Ga0075163, IMG submission 71478) | Wastewater effluent complex algal communities from Wisconsin, to seasonally profile nutrient transformation and Carbon sequestration -... | ecosystem: Engineered > WWTP > Effluent > Algae...
CCCAGAGTGCCGGTCGTGAAAAGCTCTCCCGCGCAGCCGTTCGCATCGGTGAAGTGCAGTGTCAAATTGTTCAACGGACCATATGGAGCGGTGTAGTACGCGGAGTAGATGGGATCACCCATGTAAAAACCCGTGTAGTACGGCGTGCTGAAGGTGACCGGACCGTTGGCCGTTAGCTCGTTCATGACCAGATAACCTCCGTAGGCGTCACCAGGGCATAAGCTGCCTCCGCTGATCGCAGTGAACTGGTAACCTGCTGATGTGACCGTGTTGTTCCCTGTAGCCTCGTCGCTCTGGCTATCCACAACGATCACCGAGATGGGGCCGGCGCTGAGGCCTGAAACGGAAGCTGTTGTGGCACCCGTGCTCCACAGGTACGTGTAGGGTGGCACTCCTCCGAGCACAACGGCCTGGGCGGTACCATCGGCATACGAACAGATCTCGTGCGCGGTGATCTGGATGTTCACGGTGATCGCCGACGCGGTGCACGAAGCGATCGCGAGAGCGAACGAGAGGATCAATTGATTCATGATCGACCTTACTAGTGAACGATAGTGAACGGTGTCCGATACATTGATCCATCGGCATTGTTCGTGATCAAGAGGTAGGCGCCGGAGTTGAGCCCGGATACATCGAGCGTGGTTGTGGTCGAGCTAACGCGTTGCCGTCCGATCGATCGGCCATCCATGGCCAAAATCGTGACCAAGTCGATCATCGTTCCCGACACGATCCGGAGCTGATCGCTCGCCGGGACCGGCGCCAGCACAAATTCCAAAGCCGCATCTGCAGTGATACCCGTGCTGAACTCCGCCACCAGCACGCTCGGCTCCGTGATCACCGGCGGGTTGAAGTCGAAGTGGATGTTGGCGGTGTTCTCGATAAGGGTTCCGGGCACCAGAGGTGAACGCGGACGGATGCGGAATTGTACCAGTCCGTGGGAAGCGGGCTCGTTCACGTTGCTGTCCGGCAGCTGGATGTTGTTGAAGATGAAGCGAAGCACACCTTGCCCGCCCAATTGGGTAATGCAACTGTGCGAGCGTGGTCCCAGCTCGAACGTGGCAGGATCCAGCGTGGGTGGAAGTGTATCGGTTATCACCACGTTGAAGGCGGTATCCGTGCCGGTGTTCTGGAACCGGATGGTATAGTCGATCCACTCGTCCTGATCGATGAAGTAGTACGCGTCGCTCGATCCACTGCTGGTCCGGGCCACCTTGTCATTGGGGTCGTAGCTGCCGGTAACGGTCCGTGTATGGACCGCGTTGTTGTTGGTCAGGTCGGTCTCGGGCTGTGCGATGCTTACCGTGGCACTGTGCTGAAGGATGGTGCCGATCAATGCCGGGTTCGCTGGTACCTGAAGGTTCACGCTGATGTGGCGGTGCCCGAAGGAGGTGAGCTGGGCGAGCGTCCACGTGAGGGTGTTGCCGTTCACGTTGCTTGGTGCAGGGCTTGCGCTGGTGTAGGAGAGTGCGGGGTCGAAGGTGCAAGAGACCGTGACGGTGCCCGTACCGCCCAAGGTCTGATGGTGGATATGCAGGAAGAGCTCATGGTTGAAACCCGGACGTGCCGCGCTGGAGCCTAGGAAGAGTTCAACGTCACGCGGAATGAGCGCGGTATCGGCCAGGTTCTGTGTGACCTCCTGGCCGTTGCTTCCCAGGTTGAACGGGATGGCACCGCCGACACAATGTTCATCGAGCACCGCCGACGCTTGTTCCACCGTGTATGAACCAGTGGGCAGGTTGATCTGATAATACCCGATGCTATTCGTCATCGCAGTATAGCCACCGGGCTCGATCAGCAGCACCTCGTTCGGCACCCGGGTCTCTTGTCCGGCCAACACGCAATCCTGGTTGTCATCCATGTGGACGATTCCTCTTAGTGTACCGCATGGGGCCGGCATTTCTGGTATGGTGAACCACGCGGTATCCGTACAGTAGCTCTCGATGACATTGAAGTAGGTCCCCAGCCATTCCCAGGGGTCCTCGAAGCGAGGTTGGGTGACCAATGCGAACTCACCGGAAGGCAGGTCCTGTCGCAGGGTGCTGTACGGGACCTGCCCATACATCTGCCCGTTGGTATACTGGTTGGCGAGGTAGCCATAGGGTGAGCCTTCACGGACCAACCGGATGTAGTAGGGGTCATCGTTGGGGGCCTCGTCCACCTGTACCAAGGCACTGCCACTGTTCCCTCCAGCACAAGCAGCATCCACGCTGAGCACCTGCATCTCCGGGAACGCCGGCGCATCGGGCACGGTTCCGAATATCGTTCCAGGGCAGCCATTGACATCGGTGAACGGGATGGAGAGCGGCGTGCCCGGAGCAGGCCATGTATCGAACGTGGTCACGTACAGGGCAGCCAAGGCACCTGGGCCTCCGGTGATGACGTCCGAGACGTAATTGCCTTGCAAGGTGAGCGGCGGTACACCGGTTGTCCACAGGTCCGACTGCCCGATCAAGCGGAACGGAGGACCTGAGGCGCCATCCGGGCACCCGACCATGCCTTCCACATAAGCCTCGAACGGCCAGGGTGTGAGTGTGAACTCAGCGGTGGCCTGGTCGAAGTTCGCATCGGTGACCGTGACGGAATAGGTGCCCGCGACCAGATCATACAGCCAGGCCTCCGTGGAGCCGGTGTTCCATGAATAGGTGTAGGGCTCAGTGCCTCCCTGGGGTTGCGCGTAGATGGATCCCGTGGGATAACTGCAATGCGCGGGGATGTACATCTGAATGCTCACCGTGACAGCTGACGCGTTCAGGCTGAGCGCAGCGAGGAGTAGGACTGCGTAGCGTTCACTCATGGTCAGGGTCATTGGGATCGAACAAGGTATGGACACTGAAGGACGACACTGGTGGGGTGAAGGAGTGCCCCCCTGCCTCAGGCCAAGTGCACCAGGGTTCGGATGCCATGTAGCCCGCCGAGTGGAAGTATCGTGGAACACCGAAGTGGCGTCCGAATGCCTTGCAGCGAGTGTGGAAGACCCGGTGGACTGGGCGCCCAGTATGCCCAAAGCTGAAGGTGGAGAACCCATGCGTGTGCATGCATGGTTCCACATGTACCAGGTTACGGGTCATGCTTTCAGGGGGTTCCTGAATGCAAGACGCACGAAGGACGAAAGCGTTGCGTGAAGCCTTGCGCGTTCATCCGTTCTGATGAATGGGTGTGGTCGCCCTAGTTCAAGAACATGCTTGTGCCCGGTCCGTTCGGCAATTCCAGCATCACCCAGATGATGAGCAGCGTCGTCCACCCGATGAGGAACACGATCGAAAAGGGAAGCATCGTGCTGATCACCGTTCCTATCCCCGCTTTGCCATCATAGCGACCGATGAAGGCCACGATGAGGGCGAAGTAGCTCATTATGGGGCTGATGATGGTGTGCTCATGGGAAGGATCCTTCGGCAACCAAGAAAGGCCATCCCGGGCAATGTTGCACCGTTGGCAGCAGCGGTCATCCCCCTGAATAGTGAACGATCCTTATCAACTATTGTCCTTCCCCGGTGTAGTTTCGCTCCATCGACCGCGAACTCACATATGCTGCCATCGACATCGGATCCAACGCGGTGAGGCTGCTCGTGGGTGAGGTGATCGAACGAGCGGACCACCCGGTGGTGAAGAAGCAGACGTTGGTCCGTGTGCCGATCCGGTTGGGCGAGGATGTCTTCGACGGAGGGGCCATCTCCAGTGCCAAACGTGATTACTTGATCAAGAGCCTGAAGGCGTTCCGTCTGCTGACGGAGGTTTACGGGGTGAAGTACTTTCGTTGTTGTGCCACCAGCGCCATGCGGGAGGCCACGAACAGTGCGGAGATCCTCACCCGCGTGGAGATGGAGAGCGGCGTTCACATCGAGGTCATCGGTGGCAAGGTGGAGGCGGATCTCATCGTGAATACCTTCTGGACCCAGGACCTGCTCAAGGACAGGAGCTACTTGTACATCGACGTGGGCGGTGGTAGCACGGAACTCACCTGGTTGGAGAAGGGCCGCCGCGTCAAGAGCGCGAGCTTCAAGATCGGTACGGTGCGCACGCTGAAGGGTAAGGTACAATCCTCCTCATGGGATGACGTTGCCGCCTTCCTGGCGGAACTCCGCGACCAGCACGGCAACATGATGGCCATCGGTACGGGGGGGAACATCAACCGGATCTTCAAAGAGAACGGAAACCTGTTCGGCGAACCGCTGGCCCGGATGGATATCCAGCGCCAGCGCGATCGCATCGCATCTTACAGCTTCGAGGACCGGATCAAGGTGCTACGCCTGAGACCCGACCGCGCGGACGTGATCATTCCTGCGGCGGACATCTTCCTGCGGGTGATGGACCACGCCGGCATCGAAGAGGTGTTCGTACCCAAAGTGGGTCTGGCCGACGGGATCATCTACGACCTGTACATGAAGCAGTACGGGGCGAAGCGCTACCCTCGGACCACGCCGATCCTGGCTTGAGAAAGATCCTATTGCTTCAACCAACGGAATTGACGGTTGGTTCCGTTCTCCGTCACGGTGCGGAGCAGGTATACCCCGGTGCTGAGCATGCTCACATCGATCGTGCTGCCCCCTTGCCGTGGAGCACCTGACATCAGTATCGCTCCCCGGGGATCAAGCACTTCCCAGGAACGGACGAGGGGAAGGTCGGTGCCTGTGAGCGTGATGCGGTCGTGTGCGGGATTTGGCATGAGTTGTAACGCGCCGATGGATCCATCCTCATGCGTGATGCCGGTCGGTAGACCTTCGCAGTTCACGAGGTTGGCAGGTGCGTTCTGGAAGGTGAGGTCGAACGATGCATCGATCGTGCCATCGGACTGAACGAAGAGCGTGTAGGTACGGAACGGTATCGACTGGATGGGCTTCACCCAGCCATCTCCGCTCGCATCCTCCGTGTTATCGTCAGCCGTTACGAGCATACCTGTGGGTCCAGTGCGGTCGGCATTCGAACAGCGAACGGGTGGAGCATCCAGGTCGCATCGCTCTTCCTCTGTGAAAGGTCCCCAGATCGCCCAGTTCAGGTCGGCCTGGGGATCCACTGGGAGCATGGTCAAGGCTAGTGTTCCTGCGCCGTAGGTAGTGATGGAGTACCAACGACCTTCCACCTGAAGATCGGTGAGGCACCCAGCGTTGTCCTGGTCCAACTCGTCGATCAGGTTGATGGCCGATGGATCCACGGACACGGTCCCATCCTCACACAGCGTGAGCGCACCGGCGCAATCGGCCGCTGAAGCCGGTGGAACACAGGTTCCAGTGACCAGGAAGTTGAACAGCTGACCACCGGTCACATTCAGCCCGATCAGGTCCAACAACGTGGTAGTGGTTCCCAGTGAGGTCACTCGAAGTCCACCGTCCGATGGGAAAGGTGTTCCATTCTCCAAGGTCATCCACAACTGATCTCCGGTATTCGCACCGAATAGGAATTGTCCGGACCCACCAACGAGTGTGTAGGGGGTACACGTGGGTGTTGGTTCGCCTTGCGCTTGCAGGCACACGATCAGTTCGCCACCGTTCCACCCGGAACCCGATGCTGCGGTAAGTTCCACCCGATAGCGGCAGCTCCCTGTTGGGGCACTGGTACTTCCCGCGCACAACAACACATCGCCTTGCGCACCACTCTCTCGCCATACGCGCACGTACACCGTGGAGCCCGGTTCCAATCCCGAAGCGACCACGAGCGGCATGTCCGCACCGTAGGAACTGCCCGCGGTGGAGCAGTCCCATTGCGTCAGGCTCAGGGTGCCTTCGGTGCAGGACCCATCTGCGGTGTAGACGGCAAGTGCAGCATCGTTCAACGTGGAGGGCTCCATCTCCAGACGCAATTCGCCGTTATCAGGGACCACCGCCGTGAACCACACATCGTTCTCGGGTGCTCCATTGGCGCATGGTGCGGCAGGCGCCGGTATGTTGATCGCGCCAGGCGATGTCGTACCGGACGTGCCCGCGTAAGTGGTACTGAAGCGCTGGGGTAGGCAGCCGTTCACCACGGTCAATGGCAGGGCACCACAGGGCTCATCGTTCACTGGCGGGTCCAATGCGGTGGCACAAAGCGAGAAGGTGCCCGGTGCGCCATCCAACGCATAGGTGCGCAGCCAGTGTATGGTACCGGGCGCACCGGTGAGGATGAGTGCGGGGGGGGCGTTGAGGGAGGTGCTCGTGGCACAGGTCACCTCGGTGAGCGTGGCGGTGGCGCACACGTTGCCACTGCCCAGTGAATAGGCTACCAAGGCCAGTGAATCCACCGTGCCGTGCTGGGCCTCGACGCGGATGGCCGGTGCAGCGGGCATCACCACGCGGGTCCAGACATCGGCGGTGCTGGTGGGCGCGCAGGTGGGTGTATTGGGAGATAGGGTGATACCGGGGTTGCTGCCGGTGGCGAAGAGCGTGCTCAAGGGTAGGGGTTCACAGTTCTCGTTCACCGTGAGTTCGAAGGGCGTGCAGGGTCGGTCGTTCGTGGGGGGCTGTGGGTCGGTCACGCAGATGCGGAAGTCGGTGGACAATGGAGAACCACCACGGGGCCATACGCGGATGTAGAGCGGAGTGCCCGGCTGCAACACCGGGAAATACAGGTAGGGTGCAGCGTTCCCTTCCGAGGCATCGTCGTTGCAGCTGTTGCAGAAGGTGGGACCGAAGAGTTGGAAGAGATCGTCCAAGGGGCCGTCGTAGGCGGCCATGGCCATGTTGGCCCCATCGATCATCTCGGTGCGCACCTCCACACGACCGCTCAGCGGGACGGTCACACGGAACCACACATCGCGCCCAGAGAACAGTCCCGAACCCGCGCTGCACGGCGCAGGCCCGCAGTTGGTGGGGATGTTCGGTGTGGTGGGTCCGGACGTGGTCGCATTGGCGAGGTTCGCTTCCTGCCAGTCGCATGTGGTACCTACGATCAATTCGATGGCGCTTTGGGGATCATCGTTCACCGGGTATTGCACGGGTGTCACATTGACGTCCAACCGTCCACAAAGTCCAGGGTCGGCGGTGCATTCCGCAGTGAGCACACGTACCCGATAGGTGCCAGCGATGATAGGGGTGAAGGACAACTGGGAATGCCCATCGGTCGCACCGCAGCCGTCATCGTCATAGTTCGTCGAACCCGATGCGAGGTTGGTCCCGGAAGCATCGGTCACGGTGAGGGTGGAGTTCCAAAGCTCCGAGGTACACATCGAGAAGGTGTACACGTTGTTGGGACACATGTAATAGGTGGCGTACTGGCCGGCGCACACCGCTGCTTGGAACAGGGCCGGGGCCAGTGAACAGTTGATGCCGGAAGGCAGGCCTGCATTGCCGGGAGGCGCCGAACCGCCGTATGGTGGGAATTGGAATGTGGCCACGGCGGTTCCAGTGCCGATCGCTGTCGCGCTCAGTTCCAGGTCGGGGCAGGTGCCACCGACCACTGAAACGCCTGCCGGTATCCCTTGGCCACTGACCGTGGCACCCACCAGCTGAGCCACGCAACCGGTCACGGTGATGAGGTTCGATCCAGCGGTGGTGGTGATGGTTCGTTCCACGCTGAGCGAGGGAGGCACACTGAATGCCTGCCAGTTACCGGCCGGAATGGACGCGATCCCATCGATGGGGCCGATGCATTGGGCATGCAGGGCAATGGCGAACAGGAAGAGCGTGCAGCTCGATATGGAGCGACGGAGTGAAAGGAGGTACATGTGGGCGGTGATGATCGGGAACGAACTTAGGCACGGAACAGGTGAGTTGGTGCCCGGTCGTACCAACATATTCGGCATGATCCAGTCAGTGCCTTACCAAGGCACAGAGGGTGACGCTCACCCTGATGAATGATGTGAACTCACTCCTTCATCCAGCGATGCTCCTGTGCACTGCCTTCGTTGGTGCGGGTGCGGATGAGGTAGAGTCCCTTGGGCATGTCGTTCACGGAAAGCGTGAAGTCGCCAGTGTGGTTGCCGCTGCGCACCAAGCTACCGCGCGCGTCGATCAGTTGCCACTGGTAGGGTGAACCATGGCCGGGCTGAAGGGTGAGCGCAGTGTGGGCGGGGTTGGGGTGGATGGTCTCCTCCCTTGCAGCGTAGCGATCGGTGATGGTAGTGGTGATATCACAAAGGCCAAAAAGGTTCAAGTACCCAGCTGTGATATGCAAGGTCACAGTGTTGATTAAGTCATTGTTGCCCTCCAAATAGAGCATATAGTTCTCCTCTGGGCCGGTCGGAACGGGTTCGAGCCAACCATCTCCTGTAATGTCCTCGCTTTGGTCAAGTGCTCCTGCAATTAGACCGGTCACACCCGAGGTCGCTGCGCGCGAACAGCGTATCGGTTGCTGCTCCAACGGACATGCAGGATTCCATGGAACAGGACCCCAAAGCGCCCAGTTCACATCCATCTCGTCCACTTCAGGGGTGATCGTGAAAGCGAATGGACCTGGGTTGCACAAGGGTATCTTGATCCAAGCTCCAGCATGTTCTTCGCCATTGATCAAGCAGCCTTGGTTCCCCGGACCGAGATCGTCCGCGTAGTTCATCATCCATCCACCAATGCTCAATTCCAATTGGTATGTGCTGAGCCCTATCGATCCGATACAGGAGGAATACGGAGCAGGAGGCATATTACAAATTGAATTGACCGCGAAAGCGGTCAGTGGTCCTGCTGGAATTGGGGCATTCGAGTAGAGTGGAACACCATTCATGGTGATGATGGATAGGCCTCTACCCGCCGGAGATTGATCGAGCGGATAGCTGGTAATTGAAACCACGGTCCCAACACTAACGCCGAACGTGAACGTGCCAGATGAACCATCGATCGATAGGTCATTACAGATCGCCGGATCCGGTCCGGGTGGGTTGATGCAGATCCGGACGAATGAATCTCCCCAGCCGGTCCCTAATTGATCGGTCAGGTTCGCGACGAACGTACAAGGTCCTGGCACTGGGTTCGTACTCCCTGCACATAGCAAAGCATCCCCCTCTTCCCCACTCTCTCGCCACACCCGCACATACACAGTGCTGTTCGGTGTCAGTCCGGTGGCGGTGAAGAGCGGCATGGCTTCATCGTACGTGCTGCCGTCGGTGGCGCAGGCTGCGGGTGTAAGGCTCAGCGTTCCTTCTGTGCAGCTTCCTTCTGCGGTGTAGATGGCCAGGGCCGCGTCCGAGAGCGTGGTAGCTTCCATTTCCAGCCGAAGCTCGCCGTTCGCCGGTACCAAGGCGGTGAACCACACATCGTTGTTGGGTATAGCACCATCGCAGGGCGCTGGCACGGAGAGGGCTCCAGGCGAGGTGGTGTCGGAGGTGGTGGCGCCGGTGGTCGCATAGCGCCGGGGCATACACCCGTTCACGATCTGCAATGCAATGGCGCCGCAGGGTTCGTCGTTGGGCGGAACTTCGTCCGGTACAGCGTTCACAGTCGTCGAAAGCGCCATAGCGATGAACAGTACGATCGAGCGAAGGGTCATGGGTGTTGAACGCTAGGGTTGCTGCCAAGTCATTTCATAGCGTGGTCTTCACTCCTTCACCCACCTATGTTCTTGCTCCGTACCGTCATTACTGCGGGTGCGGAGGAGGTAGTGTCCCTTGGGCAGGTCGTTCACGGAAAGGGTGAGGTCGCCCGTGTGGTTGCCGCTGCGCACGAGGCTGCCGCGTGCGTCGAAGAGTTGCCACTGGTAGGGTGAACAATGGCCGGGTTGGAGGGTGAGGGTGGTGACGGCGGGGTTGGGCCGCAGAACATCCGCAGCGCGCAGTTCCGTCTCGGATACCGAGGTAGGTGTTGGCGCACAGGAGATGGTCAAGGTGCCGCACAGCAGATAGTTCGGGATGCAGGGGTTGTCACCCACGTTGGTCAGGATACGGATGAAGCGGAGGCCCGAGGTGGTCGGCACGTAGGTCAACTGGGCATGCCCCTCCTCTGTTCCACAGCCATCATTGTCGAACGTGGCGGAACCATCGGTGACAGGGAACTCCAAGGTGCCGCCCGTGATGCTGATGGTGGAGTTCCACAGTTCGTTCGACGCGCACATGCTGATCGTGTAGATGTTGCCCTCGCATAGGTACATCTGTGCATACTCGTTCCCGCAGATGTCCACAGTGAATACGGAAGGGCATACTTCGCAGAACTCGGCTGTGGAAGGAGGAAAGTTGAAAGGATACGGTGGCTCATTCGGCACCGTGGCGGGCTCCCAATCGTTGTCGGGTACCAGGGTGGTCAGTTGGATCACGAAGGTGACAGTTCCGGTCGAGGTGGCGTTGTTGCTCATCGTGAACGCGGTTGAGTTGACGATACTGGCGATCGACGTGCCAGCTGGAATACCCGAGCTGGTCAACGGCATGCCCACCGACAGTCCTGCGGTAGAGGGTGTGACGTCCGTGATGATATTGGTTCCGAGAACACGTTGGCCGGTGAAGGTGATCACTGCTGGCCCGGTGCATTGTGTTCGCGCGGCGAGTGAAGTAGCCAGCAGCAAGAGCAGCACCATGGAACGGATGAGCAAGGTGGATGTCCCCGTGATGAAGCTCGAACGACAAGAGGAGGGCCGGATCATTGTGCGATGCGGTGGGGGTAGGAGTGTCGTCATGGCATGATCGGGTATCGGATGCACGTACGTCTGTACGTGTAATGGACGCACGGTTCTGCACAAGGATGCCTCCCACCACCCATCTTTGCACCTCACGCTTCAATCCACACGCCATGCGTACGCTCCTGCTCGTCACCGCTGTGCTCCTGTTCGCGGGGTCACACGCCCAGACCTTCACCCTCGGTTCGAACAGTGTCGGCGGCCAGGCCACGCTCAATGAGGTGTTCAACGGCTTCGGCTGCACCGGTGGCAACGTGAGTCCGCACCTGCAATGGACCAACGCACCCGCCGGTACCAAGAGCTTCGCCATCACCATGTACGACAAGGACGCTCCGACGGGAAGCGGTTGGTGGCACTGGCTCGTGTTCGATCTTCCAGCGGCGACCAGCGAGCTTCCCGCGGGTGCCGGAGACCCTGCCAAGGGGGGAGTGCCTGCAGGCGCCATCCAGGGTCGCACTGATTTCGGTATGCCCGGCTACGGTGGGCCCTGCCCGCCCCCGGGCCATGGCCCGCATCAATACGTGATCACCGTACATGCCCTCAGCACGGACAAGCTCGGACTTGATGCCAGTGCCTCACCCGCCGTGGTAGGCTACACGCTCAATGGGTCCACCTTGGCCAAGGCGAGCATTGTGTTCTACTACGAACGCAAGTAGGCCAGCGACTACGGCACCTGCACCAAGCGCACTGCTGTAGGCACGGAGCCACCGATGGTGAACAGGATGGGGTCACGATCGTTGGCTGCGCCCGCGTACCGGATCAGACCATCCAGGTTCACGTCCTCGGGTGCATAGCCGCTCACCGTGTTCGTGGGGATCGAACCGCCGATCGCAGCAAGCACCGGGTCCCTGTCGTTGCTCGCCCCGGAGTAGCGGATGGTCCCGTCGCCATTCACATCACCGGGCCACAACACGCGTACATCACCTACGAACGATGCCGCTTCGTTGCCGTACACCGGTGTCGCTGGCTCGGCAAGATCGATGTTCATGGGAGCCCCAGCGGTGAAGGAGAGCGGCATCGCGGTCATCACACCGGCATGGTTGCGGTGGTGCACGGCGAGGTAATGCTGTCCCAACACCACCGGCCATCGCGGTACGCTACTCCCATTGAGGCCGACCACATCACCATCGCGCTGCAACAGGAAGGTCGCCGTGGAGATCACCTCGGATGGGTCCGTGCCTGAACGTTGTTCCAACACCACCCAATCCACGATAGCATCGGGGCCCGTCACTTGTGCCACGCCAGGTCCCATCACTTCACCGCCACCTTTCATGCGATGGTCGTAGCCCATGGACGTGTAGGGTTCAATGCCTGGAAGTTGGCCCGAGCTCCGGATGCCATCGTTCATCAGGCCGCTCGGTTGATCGAAAGGCCCACCCAACAATGTCCGTACAGCGACATCCACCGGTGCGCAGGCGGCGACCAAGCTGGTCCCATCGTATCCCCATGCGGGATCCACCGGGATGCACAGGTGCCCCATCACCGTGGGGGCAAGATCGACCTGAACGGGTGTGCGGGACAGGTCGGTGGTGATCAGCGGTAAGGTGTTCACCGTCCAGGACGAGGTCGTGGCGGATGCATTGAGGTAGTGCTGGGCACCCGGCCCGCCGGACACTTGGTTGAGGATCGTTCCACCAGTGCCTTCCTCAAGGCGCCAATGACCGATGAGGTTGGCGAGGGCAGGATGGGTGTTGTCGAGCGTACGCCCACTCCATGCACTGACCGTGTTGATCGGCAGCGCACTGTTCCAGATGCGGACATCAGTGACCGTTCCTGTGAGCGACGTACCATAGGTGGTGGTACCATCCTGCCCGACACATAGCTGCAACGCCGTGGAGACGTCACCGATCGTCGTCATTGCCGCGGACCGCAGCAGCAGCCCATCCTGGAGGATCCGTACCTCCCCATCGCGGTCGCAGGTGACAGCCAGGTGATGCCATTGACCATCATTGAGTGGCAGGCCATTGAGGTCGATCCGGTCGGTATCGTCGCCGATGTTGAACTTCCAGTTACCGCCACTGGTCGTGGTACTGAGCACCCAACCGGGATTCACGCCGCTGTTCCAGTTCTTGTTGCCCACGAAAACTGGATCACCGGACCAACTCACCGGCATCTTCACCCGGCATTCGATGGTGAAGTCCTGTGCAGTTCCGAACTGGTAGGGTGCGGTATTGGCTACGCGCAGGTGGCGTCCCGCGCTGAAGGCGATGTGTGTGGGTGGGGTCAGCGTGTCGCGAGCGGCGATCAAGGAACAGCGGGACCGTATCGCTGACTACTCCTTCGAGGACCGGGTGAAGGTGCTGCGTCTTCGGCCGGATC
>Ga0075163_10009403_pt1 | contig 12825 bp, 17 predicted proteins | sample JI1023141ADNA_FD_71478 | JGI IMG/M metagenome (GOLD analysis project Ga0075163, IMG submission 71478) | Wastewater effluent complex algal communities from Wisconsin, to seasonally profile nutrient transformation and Carbon sequestration -... | ecosystem: Engineered > WWTP > Effluent > Algae...
TGGATAGGCCGCCGCGGGCGGATGCGGCCGCCCATCGGTGTAGATGCGGCGCATCTCGTTCATGTAGTCCCAGATGATGATGGTCTGCTCCGGAGTGATCAGGAACTCCGTGGGACCCGGCCCGCCGCCCAGGATGCGCGGCATGCCATGCGGCACGATGCAGCTGCCCATCGGGTCGTAGACCTTGTACTGCTCGCGCGCAAGCGCGACGCGCGCGTCGTAGATCTTCTGGTATTCGGGCTTGTAGGGAGCGCCGGTGAAATACGAGCCGGGCAGCTCGCCATAGGTGAAGCCACCCTCGCCGGCGGATGGGTTCTTGGTGTCGACCGCGAATTCCTTGCCCGGAAAGGTGCAGCAGCCGATCACCGCCCAGGCACCGGTCCAGTCCGGAAGCTGCGCGAGCTTTTCACCCCAGGCATCACCCAGCGTGCCCAGCGCCGCGGGCGCCGAGGCCGGCGCCTCGTCGCGCGATCCGCAGGCACTGAGCATCACGAGCGCGAGTGCGGCAAGCGCCTTCATGGCTTCACCTTGATGGGCTGCATGTCCCCGAAGTCGCAATACGTGCCGCGCACGCTTTCCTGCGGCGCGGTGGAACGCTTGTAGCGGCGCGTGACCTTCCACGGCGCCGTGAACATCACCGGATCCTCAGCCGTCATTTCCAGCGTGATCGTGTCCGCCGTCGTGCGCGTGTAGCGCTCGGTCAGGCGCAGCTGGTCGCTGTACGGCGCGCCGGTGCGATCGAAGATGCCGGGTTTCATCCACACCGTATCCACCACCAGCGTCTGGCCTTCCCAGCGGCCCACCGAATGGCCCATCACGCGCGGCCATTCCTCGTCTTGCGGATGCGTGCTGCCATCGGTGGCGATGCGCCGCGTCTGGTTCATGGCATCCCAGATGATCCAGGTGCGCTTGGGCGTGAGGTGAAACTCCACCGCGCCGGGTCCGGCGCCAGCCAGGCGCGGCATGCCGTGCGGCAACCAGCAGTTCTCGACCGGGTCTTCGGCGCGACCGGCGGCTTTGGCTTTCGCCACCGTCGCCTCGTACTGCTGCTGGAACTCGGGCTTGTAGGGAACGCGCATCATGAAGGCGCCCGCGGGCACGCCCTGCTCGAACTCCACGCCGCGGATCACGCGGGGCTGCGATTTGGCATCCGGCGGCACCATCGTGTTCTCGGCGCCGCCGAACACCAGCGGACCTTCGAGGAACCACACGCCACGCCAGTCGGGCAGTTTCTTCCAGTCATCGCCCAGCGCGGCGGCCAGGCTTACCGCCTGCACGGGCGGCGCATCAGCAGCCATCGCAGCCAGCGCCATCACCGAAGACAGCAGCAGCACGTGGGTTCGCGTCTTCATTTGGCCGCCGGCGCCGGCACTGGCCGCCGCGGTGCACCGATCACCTGGCCATCGGCCAGCGTCAGCGTGATGAAGCTGCCGCCCGGGCGGCCATCGCGCAGCGGATGCGCCTTGAGCGTGACCTTGTCGCCAACCTTCAGCGCCTTGGGCTTCAGGCCGATGCGCGCCATGATCTGCGGGCCTTCACCCTCGATACTCCACTGCACGGGCTTGCCCTTCGCATCGGGCACCATCAGTTCGATCCACACGTGCGGATGCGTGAACTGGTATTCCTTGACGGTGCCGGCGAGCGTGACCGTCTTCGCCTGGTCGAACATCGCGCCAGAATGATGCGCAAAGGATGCCGTGGCCAGCGCGCACAGCAGCATGCAGGAGATGGTCGATCGCATCATTCCCCCTTCGGCCCGGCACCGGGCAATGGGCCGATCTTATCGCGGCCAGCGCTCCAGTTTCGCCAGATCCAGGTCCTCGTCGAGCAGGATGGCGCCATTCACCACGCGCACGGCAATGCGCCGCAGCGATTCGTCCAGGCAGGGGCCGGCGATGCAAAGCCCGGTGGCCTTCTCGAACTGCGCCCCATGCGCCGCGCACTGGATCAGCCCGCCACCGGGCGTCAGGAAGCGATCGGGCATGGCGTTCAGCGGCCGCAGCGCATGCGGGCAGCGGTTGAACCAGGCATGAATTTCATCGCCCAGGCGCACCACGAAGCCGCTGGGAGGCCAGTCGCCACTGCCGAGGATGAACTCACGCGTGGCGCCATCGGGCAGGTCCGCAAGGCGCAACAGTTCGGTGCCCGCGCTGACAGTGCCGGTCATGCGCGGACTTCGTTCTGCGAGGCGTCGAGCGTGTCGATGCGCCGCCGCATCAGCAGCACCAGCGCGATGCCCGGCAGGGCCAGCGCGAAACTGGTCCAGTAGTAGACGCTCCAGCCGCCATTGTCGGCCAGCCAGCCGGCAGGTCCGCCCAGCGTGTAGCGCGGCAGCAGCGCCACCATCGACAGCACGGCGTACTGGAAGGCGCTGAAGCGCTTGTCGCACAGCGCCATCATCAGCGCCACGGAGGCGATGTTGCCCATGCCGCTGGCCAGCGCGTCGAGCGCCACCGCGCCCACCATCACCGCATAGCTCTTGCCCACCGACGCCAGCAGCAGGTATCCCAGGTTGGTCACCGCCTGCACGATGGCGAACATCAGCATCGCGCGACGCAGGCCGAGCCGGATCATCCACAGGCCACCCAGCATCGCGCCGATGATGGAACCGGTGGTGAGCACCGCCTTCACCACCAGGCCGATCTCGGTCTTGGTGAAGCCCGTGTGCATCATGAACGCGGTGAAGAACTTCAGCGCGAAGGCGTCGCCGATCTTGTAGCAGATGATCAGCAGCACCAGCGCGATCGCTCCCGGCGCGCCGAACAGCTCGCGCAGCGGAATCAGCACCGAATCGGCCAGCGACGGCAGTTGCCGGCCGCGCGGATCGTCGGGCTCGGGCGCCCAGAGCGTGGCGAGCGAGGTGAGCGCCATGGCGCCGGCCAGCGTCAGGAATGCCGCGCGCCAGCCCGCGTGGTCGGCCACGATCAGCGCCACCGACAGCGAGCCATACGACAGCGCGCGATAGCCGAGGTTGGTTGCCGCCGCGGCCAGTCCCCGCTCGGCCGGTCGCGCCACATCGGTGCGATACGCGTCGATGACCACATCCTGCGAAGCGGACAGGAACACCAGCACCAGCAGCGCCAGCGCGATGCCGGTGAGCTGGTGCTCGCCGCTGAAGGTGGCCAGCGAGGCGATCGACGCGGCCAGCAGCAGCTGGAACGTGAGGATCCAGCCGCGCCTGCGCCCGAGCCACGGCAGTGAATAGCGGTCGAGCAGCGGCGCCCACAAGGGCTTGAGCAGGTAGGGCAGCGCCACGTACATCAGCAGCCCGATGCGGGTGTTGCTGATGCCAAGGTCGGTGAGCCAGGCCTGCATCGTGGCTTCGGAGAGCGGATTGGGCAGGCCCGATGCGCCGCCCAGCAGCAGTATCGCCAGCATGCGCGGCTGGCGCAGCACATCCCGGATTCGCGGCTTCGCGGTTTGCGGAGTGGGGTCGCTCAAGACTCGGGGTCCGTTATGATGCGCACGCAACGCATCATAGCGGCACGGGAAGCCATGCACGAATATCAGCAGCAGTTCATCCAGCTCGCACTGGCGCGCAACGCGCTGCGTTTCGGCGAGTTCACGCTCAAGTCGGGGCGGGTAAGCCCCTACTTCTTCAATGCCGGCGCCTTCGACGATGGCGCCTCGCTGGCGGTGCTGGGGCGCTGCTACGCCGCGGCCATCATGGCGTCGGGGCTCGGGTTCGACATGCTGTTCGGCCCTGCGTACAAGGGCATTCCGCTGGCCGCCACCGCGGCCGCCTCGCTGCATACGCTGCATGGGCGCAACCTGCCCTTCGCGTACAACCGCAAGGAGGCGAAGTCGCACGGCGAGGGCGGCAGCATCGTCGGCCGGCCGCTGGCCGGGCGCGTACTGATCATCGATGACGTCATCACCGCGGGCACGGCCATTCGCGAATCCATCGAGATCATCCGCGCGGCGGGCGCAACGCCCGGCGGCGTGGCGCTGGCGCTCGACCGCCAGGAACGCGGCCGCGACGCCGCGGGCAACGACCTCGCCGAATCGGCCGTGCAGGAAGTGCAGCGGCTGTATGGCATTCCCTGCATCAGCATCCTGACGCTGGCCGACCTGATCGAGGCCATCCGCCAGGGCGGCAACGGATTGCCCGCCGACGCGCTGGGCGCCATGGAGGCCTATCGCGGCCGCTACGGCAGCTCCAGGGTGTGAGGTTGGACGCATCCCGGACCCGTGGGTTTTGCAATCCCCTGGCCTTCCGGGTAAGGATGCGCGGATGAACCATCGTCCGGCCCTGCTTGCCCTGGCAATCAGCCTCGCCCTGAGCCCCGTGCTCATGGGCGCGCAGAATACGCAGCGCACGCAGAACACGCCGAGCAAGGGCACCAAGTCGTACAAGTGGGTCGATGAGCACGGCGTCACCCACTATGGCGACACCGTGCCGCCGGAGTACGCCAGGCAGGAACGCTCCGAGCTCAACGCCCAGGGCGTGGAGCTGCGGCAGTTGCCGCGCCAGCTCTCGGCCGAAGAGGCGGATGTCGCCCAGAAGAAGGCGGCCGCGGAAGCGCGCCGGCGCCAGCACGACTCCTTCCTGCTGACCACCTACACGAAGGCCTCCGACATCGAGCAGCTGCGCGACGAGCGGATCGCGCTGATCGATGGCCAGATGGAGATCGCCCGCGGCTCGATCGAATCCAACCAGCAGCGCCTGAAGGATCTGGAGCAGCGACTGCGGGGTTTCCTGCCCTACTCCACCGCGCCGAACGCGCGGCGCGTGCCGGACCAGCTCGCCGAGCAGGTCGTGCGCACCGTCAAGGAGCGCGATCAGCTGCGCGAGGGGCTGAGGAAGCGCGAGAAAGAGAAGGCCGAGCTGCGCGCGCAGTTCAACGAGGACATCGCGCGCTACAAGGAACTGACGACGCGACCGGCCGGGCGCTAGGGCTTCCCTTCCCTGGCCCGACCGGCCGCACGTTCACGGATTGTCAGCTCCGAAAATCCTGGTTGATCACCTGACGCTGTAGCCCCGACCAGTGAGGCAGGCCGTCATCGCGCGCAGGTAGTCGGCGCGCTGGTCGGCGTCGTAGTCCGCATCCACCGGATCGTAATTCGTCTGGTCAGCGGCCCAGCGATGGCACTCGTAGCGGTCATCGGCCTGCTGCTGCTCGCTCTGGCCCTTGGCCGGATAGACGAACAGGTCTTCGTCCAGTTCCTGCGCATACTCCTCGTCGTCCTGGTCGTCGTCATAGGGCGAGCGCGTGACCACGTAGCCGCGGCGCGTGGGCTCGTACAGGTAGTAGGTGTCGTCGGCGTAGTAGTAGCGCGTGTTGCCGAACCAGAAGGTGCTGTAGAACCCCGGCAGGTAGTTCACGAACAGGCCATAGGGCGCGCCAACCACGACGTAGCGATTGCCGTACGGGCGATACCAGTGGCCGCCGTGGTTGTAGTACGGCCGGCCGTTCCAGTGGTACTGGCGATAGCCGCCCGGCAGGTTAGACACATAGCGCGGCGGACGACGATTGCCCTGGTAGCTGCCGCCATTGCCGCCGCTGCCGCGCTCGAAATTGCGCTCGACGGTGCTGCCGATGACGCCACGGTCACCACGACGCTGCACCACCGTGCCGGACGGCGCCTGCTGCGAAGGCGCGGCGCTGTTCGCCGGCGGCAGCTGGCGCGAGTAGCGCGGCGAGGAGCGGCCTTCGCCAATGTTGCCGATGTTGCCGCGGGCACCGCGATCGGCGCGGTCACCCCGGGAAGCGCCGCGATCGGCGCGTGGCGCCGCCTGGCGCGGCGCGGACTGTCGCGGCGCGGACTGCTTCGGCGGCGCGGCATTGCCTTCGCCCTTGTCACGGCCGGACTTCGCCTCGCGGATGGCCTCGCCAATGGCGCCGCCATCACCGGCCAGCACGCTGCTGGTCAGCAGCAGCGCGCCAATCGCAGCGGCGAGAACCGTACGGGTGCGGAATTTCGTGTTCATGGCCAACCTCACTTCACCGAATAGCCGCGGCCTTCGAGGCACGCGGATGTGGCGCGGCGGAATTCACCGGCCTGCTGGTCAAAGCGGCGATCCACGCGCCGTTCGCGATAGCGCGAGACGCGCTCGGCATCGGACTGCTCGGCAGCCGCGGCGGCAGAGCCCAGCACGGTGCCTGCCATGGCACCGACCACCGCGCCTTCGGCGGTGTTGCCGGGGCGGGCCGCGATGGCGCCGATCACCGCGCCAACCGCGGCCGCGGCACCGATGGCCTGGCCGGGCGAGCGGGCCGGCACCACGGCCGCGCGCTGCTCGACCGGGACGGCATGACGACTGGGATCGAAGCCCGTCTGGCGCACGGCCCAGTTGAAGCACTCGTACTGGTCGCGATCCTGCTGGGCCTCGCTCTGGCCCTGCAGCGGATAGAAATACACCTTCGTGGGCTGCACCGCCGGCACGGGGGATGCCTGCGCCGCGGACGGCCGGGATTCCGGGGCGGTGACGCAGGCCGACAACGCGGCGCCGGCCAGCACAGCCAGGACGGCGCGGGAAAGGAGTTTCGTGTTCATGGGCTACAGCCTACGCCGCAGCCCTGAACGGTCCCTGAACCCTACCTGGGAGTGATACGCAGCAGCGAATCGCCGGCGAAGATGTAAAGCGCCCCGTCGGGCCCCTGGCGCACCTCGCGGATGCGCTGCTTCAGGTCGGTGAGCAGGCGTTCTTCGGCCACCACGCGTTCGCCATCCAGCACCAGCCGCACCAGCGCCTGCCCCGCCATCGCGCCGACGAACAGGTTGCCCTTCCATTCGGGAAAAAGATTTCCGGTGTAGAACGCGAGGCCCGACGGGGCGATCGACGGCACCCAGTAGTAGCGCGGCTCCTCGACGCCGGGCATCGACGTGCGGCCGTTGCCCACCGGCACGTTCTTGCGGCCGTCGGTCCGGCGCGCATCGTACTGGCGGCCGTAGCTGACATCGGGCCAGCCGTAGTCCCTGCCCGCGCGGATGATGTTCAGTTCATCACCGCCCTGCGGGCCGTGCTCCACCGTCCACAGCTCGCCGGTTTCCGGATGGATCGCGGCGCCTTCCGGATCGCGCAGGCCGTGCGCGAAGGTCTGCGCATCCACGGTGGCGCGCGACAGCCAGGGATTGTCGGTGGGAATAGAACCGTCGCGATTCACGCGCAGCACGCGGCCCGCGAAATTGCGTCGCACGTCGGGCTCGGCGGTGAAATCCTGCTCCACGCCATCCAGATCCGACGTGTAGCGCCAGAAGCGGTCGACGCCGGTGACCAGCAGCGTGTTGTCCCTGCCCAGCGCCAGGCGCCGCTCGGCGCCCGTCGCGATGGTGCGCACGTTCTCGAGCCTGCCGCCGTCGGCGCTGAGCCGGGCGCGCGCCACGCGCTCGATGCCGATCTTCATCGTGCGGCGCACGGCCAGCGGCGCAACGAACACGCGGTCGTAGAGATACTCGAGTGGCCAGGTGCCGCCGGGTTCGCCCGCTTCGGGCGCGAAGTAGGCGAAGTACAGCGTGCGATTCGACGCGAAGTCCGGATCGAGCAGCACGTCGTGCAGCCCCTGCGCGCCGACCTGCTTCACCTCGGGCAGGCCGCGCAGCGGCGGCAGCAGCACGCCATCCGGGCGCAGGATGCGCATCAGGCCCATGCTCTGCGTGATGAGGATGCCGCCCTCGGGCAGGAACGCCATCGACCAGGCGCCGGTGAGGCCCGTGGCCAGCCTTTCCACCTTCAGCGGCGGCGATGCCTTTGCAGGCAATGGCGCGTCGGTCTGGCCCGTGAAGGCGGGCTTTGGCTCCGGCGACTGGGCGCGCGCGCCGGCGGTGGCGAGCATCAGCATCGCCATGGCCAGCATGCTGGCCGGTACACCACGTTTCATGATTACCCCCCTTTGATCGCGAAGCGGATCGAACGGCTAGCTGCGCCCGGAATGCCCGAAACCTCCCGCGCCGCGCGCGGAGGCCGCAAAGTCTTCCACCACGGTCAGCTCCACCTGCGCCACCGGCACGACGATGAGCTGCGCGATGCGCTCGCCCGGCTGGATGGTGAAGCTGGCGCTGCCGCGGTTCCAGCACGAGACCATCAACGGCCCCTGGTAATCCGAATCGATCAGCCCCACGAGGTTGCCGAGCACGATGCCGTGCTTGTGGCCGAGGCCCGAGCGCGGAAGGATCATCGCGGCGAAGCCCGGGTTGTCGATGTGGATGGCCATGCCAGTGGGAATGAGCGTGGCGCCCCCCGGCGCAAGGTCGATGGGCGCATCGATCACGGCGCGCAGGTCGAGGCCGGCAGAGCCCGTGGTGGCATAGGTGGGCAGCGGCCAGGTGCTGCCGAGGCGCGCGTCGAGCACGCGGACTTTCAGTTGCTGCATCCGCCGGAGTGTAGCGGACCGGGAAGGTGGATGGCGCTAGCGGACGACGGCGATCTTCGGCCGGGCCGCGCGTTCGTTGAAGCGCGCAGCGATGAAATCCACCAGCTTCACCGCCAGCTCGGTCTTGGCGCCCGCGCCCAGCGACAGCTTGCCGCCATTGGGCCAGAACAGCGTCAGCGCGTTGTCGTCGGCCTCGAACACCTTGGCATCGCCCACTTCGTTGGCGGCGATCAGGTCGAGGTTCTTGCGCGTGAGCTTCGACAGCGCGTGCTGTTCCATGTCGTTGGTCTCGGCGGCGAAGCCCACGGTGAAGGGGCGATCCGCACGCTGCGACACCGTGGCCAGGATGTCCACCGTGCGCTCCATGCACAGGTCGAGCTTGTCGCTGACCTTCTTGATCTTGCAGTCGGCGGGAGAGGACGGCCGGTAGTCGGCCACCGCCGCGGTGCCGATGAAGATGTCGGTGCCGGCGATTTCCGACATCACCGCATCCAGCATCTGCGCGGCGCTTTCAACGCTCACGCGGCGCACGCCGGGTGGCGCCTGCAGATTGACGGGGCCACTGACGAGGATGACCTCGGCGCCGCGATCGCGCGCGGCCTGCGCCACCGCATAGCCCATCTTTCCCGAACTGCGATTGCTGATGAAGCGTACCGGATCGATGCGCTCGCGCGTGGGGCCGGCGGTGATGAGCACCTTGCGACCCTGCAGCGGTCCTTCTGCAGGCAGCACCGCGAAGGCACTGGCTGCGATGTCGGCCGGCTCCATCATCCGGCCCTCGCCGGTCTCGCCGCAGGCCTGACTGCCGCTGTCAGGTCCAAACACCTGCACGCCGCGCACGCGCAGCGTGGCGATGTTGGCCTGCGTGGCGGGGTTCGACCACATGAGCCGGTTCATCGCCGGCGCCACGGCGATGGGCGCCGAAGTGGCCAGGCAGATCGTGGACAGCAGGTTGTCGGCCATGCCGTGCGTGAGATGCGCGAGAAAATCCGCGGTGGCCGGGGCCACCAGCACCAGGTCGGCCCAGCGCGCCAGTTCAATGTGGCTCATCGCGCGCTCGGCGGTCTCATCCCACAGGTCGCTGCGCACCTCGCGGCCGGACACCGCCTGGAAGGTGAGCGGCTGCACGAACTCGCGCGCGCCGGCGGTCATGACCACCTGCACCTCGGCGCCGCGTTCGATGAGTCGCCGGACGATGTCGGGGCTCTTGTATGCCGCGATGCCGCCCGTGACACCCAGCAGGATGCGCTTGCTCATGGTGTCGATTATCAGCGCGCCAGCGCTGTTTTCCATTGTCCGCAGGCGATTTGCTTATCGCGATTCCGTCGCCTGGTGTCGAAACTGTGCGACATGGATCGCATTTGCACGCAGAAACTGCTGGCCGAGGGCCCTGGCCGGCTCAGCGACGCGGAACTGCTGGCCGTGCTGCTGGGCGGCGGCTGCCGCGGCATCAGCGCCGTCGACCTGGGCGGCCGCCTGATCCGGGAATTCGGCTCGCTGCGGGGCCTGATGACTGCAGAACGGGAGCGTTGCCGGGCCACACCCGGCCTCGGGCCACGCCGCTACGGGCGGCTGCAGGCAGCGCTGGAGCTCACCCGCCGCCACTACCGCCAGGAAGCCGCGGCCGGCCCGCCACTGGAGTCTCCCGCGGCCACGCGCGCCTTCCTGGTGGCCGAACTGCGCGACCGCCCGTTCGAGGTGTTCTGCTGCCTGTTCCTCGACAACCGCCACCGGCTCATCGCGTTCGACGAACTGTTCCGCGGCACCATCGATGGGGCCAGCGTGCATCCGCGCGAAGTGGTGCGGCAGGCGCTGTACCGCAATGCCGCCGCAGTGATCCTCGCGCACAACCATCCTTCGGGCGTGGCGGAGCCCAGCCAGGCCGATGAACTCATCACGCACCGGTTGAAGGACGCACTGGCCCTGGTCGACATCCGCGTGCTCGATCACCTGATCGTCGGCGACAGCCGCTGCACGTCCTTCGCCGAGCGTGGGCTGCTTTGATATGATGCACACTATCCATCAAAGTCATACACATTCAGGTGCCTGCCATGCGCACGAACATCGTGATCGACGACAAACTGATGAAGGCCGCACTGCGCGCGACAGGGCTCAAGACCAAGCGCGCCGTGGTAGAGCTGGGCCTGCAGCGACTGGTGCAGCTGTCTGGACAGGAGCGGATCCGCGAACTGCGTGGCACGGTTCACTGGGAGGGCGACCTGCGGAAGATGCGGAACGCCGAGTGATACTGGTGGATTCGAGCGTGTGGATCGACCATCTGCGCGACATATCCACGCCCCAAACGAAGCGGCTGGATGAGCTGCTCGGCAAGGAACCTTTGCTGATCGGTGACCTGATCCTTGCCGAGGTGCTGCGAGGCGTCACACGTGAGCTGGACTTCCATCGCACTCGCGAACGGCTGTCCACGGTGCAATGCATCTCGATCGGCGGGGAACAGGTCGCACTGCAGGCCGCGCGCAACTGCCGTCTCCTGCGTTCGCGGGGCCACACAGTCCGCGGCACCATCGACGCACTTATCGCCACCCGCTGCATCCAGGATGACCTGCAGCTGCTGCATTCCGACCGCGATTTCGAGCCCTTCAGCGCCCACCTGGGGCTACAGACGGTTACCTGACGGCTTACATTATGCTGCGACGCAGCATCCATTCGAGGCTGAAGTCATGGCCAACGCCCTTCGTCCTTGCCCCGCGACCGGCCCGACTGGTATAAAGCACGCCCTTTCGGCGCTCTGCCCCCCTTGGGCCTGAAGCGCCTTCCGCAAGGATTTGACGAGGATCGAGCCATGTCCCGCGTGTGTGAAGTCACGGGTAAGCGACCGACGGTGGGTAACCGCGTTTCGCATGCCAACAACAGAAAGAAGCGCCGTTTCCTGCCGAACCTGCATGTGCAGCGTTTCTGGCTCGAAGACGAGAAGCGCTGGGTGAAGCTGCGCCTGAGCGCCAACGCGATGCGCACCATCGAGAAGAACGGCATCGAAAGCGTGCTGGCGAAGATGAACGCCACCGCCCAGAAGCAGTAAGGAGGCACCATGCGCGAGAAAGTGAAGCTGCTCTCCTCGGCCGACACGGGCCATTTCTACGTGACGATGAAGAACAAGCGTCTTCATCCGGAGAAGATCGAGCTCAAGAAGTACGATCCGGTCGTGCGCAAGCACGTCACGTACAAGGAAACGAAGATCAAGTAAGCGGCCTTTCTCCAGGGCGTTTGCTAGTCCGCGAAGAACCCGCCGCCTCGGCGGGTTTTTTGCTTTCTGGCATGCTTGAACCCCCATGCCTGAACTTCCCGAAGTAGAGACCACGGCGCGCGGCATCGCTCCGCACCTGCAGGGGCGGCGCATTGAGCGCGTTCGCGTGCATGAGCCGCGGCTGCGCTGGCGCGTCGATGCCAGACTTGCCGACTGGACGCGCGGCCAGCAGGTGCTGGGCGTGCGCCGCCGCGCCAAGTACATCCTGATCGACCTGACACAGGGCTGGCTGCTGGTGCACCTGGGCATGTCGGGCAGCCTGCGCATCCTGCCGGATTCCACCGCGCGCGAGACGCACGACCACTTCGACGTGGAGCTGGATTCGCGCTGGACGCTGCGCTTCAACGATCCGCGCCGCTTCGGCAGCCTGCACCATGGCGAGGGCGACCCGCTGGCGCATCCGCTGCTGGCGAAGCTGGGCCCGGAGCCACTGGAGCCGGAGTTCGACGCCGACTACCTGTTCAGCAAAACGCGCCGTCGCCGCGTGGCGGTGAAGATCCTGATCATGAACAGCCAGGTCGTGGTGGGCGTGGGGAACATCTACGCCAGCGAGGCGCTGTTCCGCGCCGGCATCCGCCCGGGGCGCGCGGCGAAGTCGCTGACCCGCGAGGAATGCGGCGCGCTGGTGAAGGCCATCCGCGCGGTGCTGTCGATGGCCATCCGCCACGGCGGCACCACGCTCCGGGACTATGTGGGCGCGGGCGGCGAGCCGGGGTACTTCAAGCAGAAGCTGTATGTGTATGAGCGCAGGGGCGAGCCCTGCCGCAAGTGCGGGGAGCCGGTGAAGCACCGGGTGCAGGGGCAGCGCGCCACGTACTGGTGCGGGAGCTGCCAGAAATGAAGGCCCGATTACTGCGGCATTTCAAACCAAAAGATCCGGTAATTGCCTCTATTGTTGCAATTACGGATCAATATACGCTGGGCGATCGTCCCGATGGCTCGGCCTTCGAGGCGCTGGCCCGCTCCATCGCCAGCCAGCAGCTCTCCGGGGTGGTGGCCCGCAAGATCCTGGAGCGCCTGGTGGCGCTGCACGACGGCGCGTTTCCAACTCCCGCCCAGCTCATCGCGGCAACGCCCGAATCGCTGCGCGCCGTGGGCTTTTCATTCGCCAAGATCGCCGCGCTGAAGGACCTCGCGGCGCATGTCATCGATGGGCGACTGCCGCCCGACGAGGTGCTTCGGCAACTCGACGACGAGGCCATCATCGAGCGCTGCGTGGCCGTGCGCGGCATCGGCCGCTGGACG
>Ga0075163_10009405_pt1 | contig 12823 bp, 5 predicted proteins | sample JI1023141ADNA_FD_71478 | JGI IMG/M metagenome (GOLD analysis project Ga0075163, IMG submission 71478) | Wastewater effluent complex algal communities from Wisconsin, to seasonally profile nutrient transformation and Carbon sequestration -... | ecosystem: Engineered > WWTP > Effluent > Algae...
GGAGATGTCCTCGGTCAACCAGCGCCTCTTCAACAACGCCTACTTCCGCGCCGTCGACGCGCTGCTCCTGCTCGCCAGCTATCGACTCTCCACCCTGCTCGAATGGCTGCCCTGGCTGGCGGCACTCATCTTGGCTGCAGTCGTCGACGGCGGATTCGCGCGGCTCATCAAGGCCAAGGAGTTCCTTCAGCACGATCCGGAGATGTTCGCACTGTACGCCTGCCTGGGGATCGTGATCCTCTGCGCGACGGTCATCGGCTTCGTGCTGCCGGTGACGTTGCATCCGCTGCTACTGCCGTGTGTGCCGCTGGTGGTTGGGGTGCTGGTGGGACGGGCAGTGGGGTGTTTTCACCGACGTGGATGAAACATTTCCCCGCGAAGAGATCGGTGCAATTCGCCAAAAGACAGGTGCACTTTGATTCCCAATGTCATGGCTACGTCACTGAATGTTCAGCATCGCAGTACAAATGACACCGTCGGGCGATCGGTATCGGTGACAGCACTTCGGCCTGACCTGCCGGTGACTTGGTAGTCGGTATCGGGCGGCAATCCGCCGGATACCCGTCGCTCAACCCTGGGTCATGGTCAATGACCGCTTGCCCGGCCGATCAACTCGACCTTTCGAACCACAGTGGACTCTCACCGAATGAAGTTGAGGCGCGTGTTCTGGACGCCAAACAGCCCTACTACTCACAATCGGCGAAACGTCGCGATCGATGCTATCGCCGGCCGACAGTTTGGGTGCTTGCCCAGAAAATTGCCCCCCACCTGCAGGCTGCAGTGTTGCCGTCGCCGACAACTGCATCGATCAGACTTCGCTCAACGACTACATAGAGAATGATCACCAAAGCCTGCGCAAAGACTCGTCTTTGGGGAGGTGGCTCGGGCGGATCAGGGGCTCGCAATCACGCGAATATCGACGTTCGCGATGTCCCGTAGATACATGTAGCTGGTACCAAGAACTGTCATCACACCGTCGGTCACCTCGCGAACAGAGATAGCAGGCTGCACGATGAAAAAGCCTATGCGCATCTCCACATCGCTCGATTTGTGCCTCAACAGGTCAATTTGTTGCGGAGCGCCTTTGAGCAAGCGCTGCAAACCTCCTACCTGGCCGCGGCTATACCGGTCGAGCAGGCGTTGGAAGAGCGCGGGCCCCTTGTGCAGCCATTTCGCAGACCGACTTGCTTGTCCTGCAACGACATACGCATCATCTAGACGCGCGCCCGGCCGTTGGCCGCTACCGCAGTACTTGCAGTGGTAAAGATCCACCACGATGTGATCTGCAGCCTCGCGAACCGCGACTAGGTCAGCGATTTCACCGGCCCCGTCATCGTTGAAGACAATGTCGTAGCTCTCGGCGATTTTGTGATATGTAAAACCTTGGACAGAATCAAAGTCGGCGGCATGCTTCATGGACTCCTTGTGAATGTTCGTCGTTCCCCAGTCCCAGCTCGAAAGCAGGCTGCTCGGCAGAGGCACATTCAATGACGTATGGGTGTAATAGCGGTAGTTTCCGATGAGGATTGAGCCATCGGCTTGAAGCAGGCGCAGGCGCTCGCGGTCAAGGTACTCGTGAAGGTCGTACTGCTTGCTACCGATGCGAAGACTCGCCTGCCCCGTCGAATAGCGATATCCGTCATCCTCAAGTCGTATGCGGATTGTCAGTAAGTCAAGCTCTTCGCCGGCGGACGTCACAGCGGAAAGTGGAACGGAAAGCGTGTCTTCGCTCTCCTTCACGGGCGGACCAAGCCTGGTGTCGAGCAGCGCGTAGGACGTCCCGTCGACGGTGATCGCACATCGGCCCTCCGTCTCGACTCCCAGTGAGTCCGGCCAATCTGCAAAAAATATCCCGTCCGGCCAACGTGCCTGCAACTTCTCTGCACGCATGACGTTGCGAAGAATCGCCGCGGTATCGATAGAGGGATCGTTAATCTTCGATGCAACCATGTCGCACCAGGCCACCCATTCATTGACGGCACCAGTGTCCATCTTCCATAGCTTGCCCTTGGCCGAACAGCCCGCCGTGGTGCTCTCGCCAGCAGCGTGACCAACGCCAAAGATGTTCGACTTGATAGAGCGACCGCTCTCCAGATCATCCATGACACGGTTAACGTCCTGTCCGACGTGCATGGTGAAGCGAACATCTCGACCGGACCGACTTAGCCCGACGTTCTGGAGCCTGAGTCTGTTGATGCCGTGCATGATTCGGAAAACGTCGTCACCGTTAATCCGCCGCGCCGTCCGGGCCACAATGGATTGAAAACGCGCAGTTTGGCGCTCATCACCCGTGCATGAGATGAAGAGGGTCGAATCGCTCTGCCGGTAATAGGCGAGATACAGGTGCCACGTCGAGCCGTAGATCGATTCGCTCTTCGCCCAAGCGACTGGCGCAATTTCGCTGGTGACCGCCATGACAATGGCCCCGTCATCGCTGATCGAATGAAGCTCCAGCACCTCTTTTGGGGTACCCAGACGCTGGACCGACTGGGGGCGCCAATTTTCCCGTGTAAGCCGGTACGCGAGAGTGCTGATATTGGGGGCCGGGTTGAGAGCCGCGATCTTGGCGCCATCCGTGTCACCTTCAAACCGCGCCTCGAACTCCTGCCGCTGCAGCTCGCGACCGATGCGCTCGATGCTTACTTCGCGAATTATCAGGCTCCAATCCGCACTTTCCTCGTACAGACGTTTCATCGGGCTGTCGGCGCGCTGGTTGGCGATGTTTGCCACAAACTTCGCGGTTCCCAGACGTGAGTCGCTGCGGGTGAGGCGACCGATGAACTGCAACGTGACCGCCGGGCTCTGGTGCTGGTCGTGGATCGCGGCGATCTTGAGCTCAGGCAGATCGAATCCTTCGCCGAACATGTCGACACAAACGACAATCCGACTTTGCCTCGCCCTGATCCGCTCGAGATCGCGCTCCTTGTACTTGCTCTTACTGTGTATGACTACCGGCTCGAACTCGGCACCTAGTTCGACGTAGAGCTTAAAGATCTGGTTCGCCTTCGTGATCTTGGCACACCGGGCCATGAGGATGTGGTCGAAGCCTGCTTCGACGTCGGCGGCCAACAGCTCGACCGCCTTGGCAGCGATCGTTCGGTCGATCTCGCTCGTCACATATTCTCGGACAGGGAAAAAGTCGATTTTCTGGAAGTAGTTGTCGCGTTGCGCCTGACTCAACGTGTAGTTGAAGACGATCTTGCCGTCGAGCCGCTGTTGATCGAGCCGGAAGGGTGTCGCGGTGAAATAAACCGTTGGCTTCGGCCCAAACGCAGTACGAATTCGGCCCCAGGTCGCCGCAGCTACGTGATGTGCCTCGTCAAATATCAAGTGCGTGTAGTTAGCGGCGAACACATTGAGTTCGTCATTGCTCAACTGCGCGAGCGCCGCAGGCGTTGCAATCGTGACGTTAGCCTCAACGATCGCATCGAGTTTCATCGCGGCGTCATGGCCGTCGATGCGATGAACGATAGGGGAGAGCATATCCGCAGAAATCGCGTTTATCGAGCGAAGTCGCCCGAGCGTGGCAAGGCGGTCGCCGATCTGGGTGCGCAGCGCATCGGAGGGGACGATCAGCAGAGTGCGGGGAAAGAGGCCCGCGATTACGATCGAAAATATGGTGTCCGTTTTCCCGGTGCCCGTTGGCATGACCACTGTCGCCGGGACGGCGGGATCGGAATCGAGGTGAGAGAATATTGCAAATGCTGCTGCCCGCTGCGGTTTCCGAAATCCCGTGAAGTTGTTGGAATTACTTTCGACCGCGAATTTCAAGCTGCCATCGGCCCAGCTCCGGTAGACCGCATTCTGTCGGTAGAAATCGACATCGACATCCATTTAGAATGCCCTCCCTTACCCAAGATCCGATTGTGACGTCACGTTGCGGACCGCATACCGCATTCAAGGCGCCGCTCGCCGCCAGACCCTGCAAACGTTGGCAGCTACGAGGCAGGTTTGCAGGGTGAGCCGTTCGGAGACCGCTAATTGCTCGGCAATTGGCCGAGCACGAAGCATTGCTCCGGGACGACATCCCTTCGTGCTCGACCGAATCCATTGTTACATTGTTCAAGCATAAGAGGGAGGTCACATTGATCAGCCTCTCGACAAGCTCTGACGGCAACGAAGAGTGGGCATGACAATGTCCGCTCTTGGCCGATACGCCCCTTCCGCCTGTGCGCCCGTGAGCGGCCGCTCGCCTACAATGCTCCAGGAGAGCGGCCGTCCTCCGTCAGATCTCGATCTGCTCTGAGATCTCCAAGGCATCATCGACCTCTATGCCAAGGTAGCGAACCGTCGACTCAAGCTTGGAATGGCCCAGTAGAAGTTGAACGGCACGCAGGTTCTTCGTCCGTTTGTAGATCAGCGTCACCTTCGTCCGCCGCATCGAATGCGTGCCGTAGGCCGATGGATCCAACCCTGCTGCGGTCACCCATTGTTCGACGATCCTCGCGTACTGCCGGGTGGATACATGGGGTGAGTCGTGCAGCCGGCTTGGAAAGAGGAAGTCCTCCGGTTTCAGCTTTGCCTTCTCGATCCAGGTCCCCACTGTCGTTCGCGTCGGCTCCGTCAGTTCGAACTGGACCGGCCGTTGCGTCTTTCTCTGAACGACCGCCGTGCGGGACAACACTTGACTGCCATGGGTCACGTCACGGACGCGCAGGCAGACGAGGTCGCATCCACGCAGTTTGCTGTCGATGGCGAGGTTGAACAGCGCTAGGTCCCGCACCTGGTGGGCGTTCTGAAGGTGGATCCGAATCGCCCAGATGTCCTTGGGCTTGAGCGGCGCCTTCTGACCCACCAGCTTTCCCTTGTTCCAGGGTTCCCGATGCTCGTAGGATTCCATGTCAGACTCCTTGGCTGTTGATCGGAATCTGATTGAAGACCTCCGAACGTCTGACCGCTTACAGGGAGCGCCCGCCAGTTCGTGCTGTCGGCCACAAGCGGCCATCTGGCAAGCTGACTCAAAGCTGCCAGTCGAAAGCCACGGCGGACAAAATTCCCTCTTCACTTGTGCAGCAAGAGCGAAAATTCGTCTCTACCCGTCTGTTGGAATGGACATGCCGAACGGGAGGACTTCGACGTAAAATGCCGAACAGAGCGCGCGAGAAAGCGCAGCCGAAAATGGAGGTACAAGCTGTCAATGGCAAGCCCAGAGCAAGAAAAAATCGCGCGCCACGTCATTGACAGAATTCGAACGCACAACTTCCTGCTCGATATCGACTCCGCGTCGGATATGGTGAAGGAAGGTGCGCTGAACCTGCAAACGCAGCTGAACAATGCCCTGAAGCTGCTTTCCGACGACCTGTACTCGAAGAAGTCGCACTTCATCTTAGAGCTAGTCCAGAACGCGGACGACAACCACTATGCGTTGGGTGTTACACCGCATCTGACGCTTGAGGTCGAGCCCTCACGCCTCGTCGTTGTCAACAACGAAGTTGGCTTCACCGAAGCCAACGTCAAGGCCATCTGCAGCGTCGGAGCAAGTTCGAAGTCCAAGCAGAAGTCAGGCTACATCGGCGAAAAGGGTATCGGATTCAAATCGGTGTTTACTGTCTCCGACGCGCCGGAAATCCACTCCAACGGGTTCCACTTCAAATTCGATAGGACCGTTGAGGGCAACCTTCTTGGGTACGTCGTTCCGCACTGGTGCGAGCCGCCTGCAGACGTGCAGCCTGACTGCACAACCATCATCCTCCCGGCCGCAAAGACCTACGAGTTTGGCGCCGATACGCTGGTTGACCTCGACGCACGCCTGCTGCTGTTTCTCAACAAGCTGCGCCAGTTGACTCTATTGCACAACGGTCAACGCGTCACCTACCGTAGGGAGGACAAGGACGAGCTGTCGAGCCTATGGGCCATGCGCGAGTCCGAAGGGAGCGTCCCCCTCTCGGAAGACATGCATTACGTTCGTGCCGAACTGACCTTCTCAATGAAGGACCAGTTTTCTGACGAAAAGCGACTTGGCATTGAGCGGTCTACGGTGGTCCTGGCGTTTCCTGTTGATACGGCAGGTTCTGCCAAGCCAGAGCCGGCTTCGCATGTGTTCGCCTTCCTTCCCATACGCCAAATGGGCTTTAAGTTTGCGATTCAGGCGGACTTTATCCTGAATTCGAGTCGCGAAGAGGTCCTCACCGACCGGCCCTGGAACCAGTTGCTGAGGGCAGGGGTCGCTGCGGTGTTTTTAAGCGCCGTTGAGACGTTCAAGAAGACCGAACGCCTGGCGCTCAGCTATCTGAAGTACATCCCAACGGAAGGAGAGATCGTCGACCCATTCTTTCGTTCTCTCCGCAAGTCCATCATTGACAAGTTGGCAGGCGCCAAGTGCTTACTTTCCGCGTCTGGGAGCTGGAAGCAGCCCAGCGAACTACGCATTGCCGAGAAGAGTTTTCGAACGCTGTTCCCATCGAAGATTGCGAAAGAGTTGTTCGGCTTTGACTACGTCGACAGCCGGATGCAGGGCGGAAACGAGTTGCTCCGGAGCCTGGGTGCAAGGGACGCCGGATTGCCAGAGGTGCTGGCCCTATTCAGTACGCATGGAGTATGGCTTCAAAAGCAACCACTCGAATGGCGGGCGAGGTTCTACGCCTACGTGGCGAATAATCAACAGTTGCTGGTCGCCGCCGGACTTCTCAAGTGCCCTTGCTTGCCGGTATCTGACGGCTCTTGTGTTGTTCCTGCCGAATCCTACGTCTTCTTTCCGCTCGGGAAGGGCAAGAAGTATGGGTTTGAGAGCGAGCTGGTTCTCGTTGACAACGAGTTGTACGAAGAGGCGCAAAAGCATTCCGAGCGCGTCGTAGAACTCTTCGCCGCGATGAAGGTCCGCCCTGATGAACCCTACGACCTAGTCAACGCCCACATCCTTCCGAGGCACAAGGGCGACGCCTGGAAGACCTCGAACTTCAAAGCGCTGGTCGGTCATCTTCGATACGTCAATGACAAGTTGAAGGACTACCTTGAATCGGCACTGGCACACGGCAAGTCGGAAGCTCAGGCCTATCAGCTTCTCCGGGATGGCATCTGGATTGGCACAAAGAAGCTAGTTGACGGTACCTGGACATTCGACCGAGTCGGCGAGCTATATCTAAGCAGAGAGTACAAGCCGAGTTTCTGTATAGAGTCTCTTCTTGCCGATGCGCTGGACGCGGCCAAACTCGTGTCGCCAGACTATCTGGCTACAAAGACCAACGACCCTGATGCCGATGCGGAATCTTGGCGACAGTTCTTTGCCCGGCTGGGCGTTCGCTTGGCGCCAGATAGTGAGGCGGATGGGGTGGATTGGAAGTGCAGCGACGAACTGCAGCTTCTGCTTGACTCACCAAACTCTGCGGTCCGCCGGGCAACGCTTGAGTGCATGAGCATGCACTGGTCAAACTATGCCGCACACCTGACCTACACTTTCAAGATCGGTCGCTCCATTTATGGTCCGAAGGATACGAAGTTCGCTATAAGCCTGAGGGCAACGCAGGCACCGACCAAGAAGCGAACGACCGTTCCTTTGGCCGAGTCCTACTACCCAACAGCGGAACTCAGAACGCTTCTAGGGGACAGCCTCCCATACGTCGAGGCAGTTCTCACTGAGGCGATGCTTGACGCCTGTCGTGTGACGCACAGACTTGACGCGAAGGCCTTGGTGAAGCGCCTAAAGCAACTCAAGGCTGAAGCTGGCGGCACCACTAAACAAGTGCAGGGAATTTACAGAGCATTGGACGAACGCCTATGGGGTTCCGACGCTGAATACATCAAGCAAGCCTTCAACCAGGAAGGGCTCATCCAAATCAAAGGTGTGCACAAGGGGTGGTTCAAGCCGAGCGAGGTCGCCTGGTTGCCGAACAGCACCTTCTTGGACTCCCTGTACCCGCCGCTTCATTCGTTGTATCGGGACTTCAGCAAGTTCTTTGTCGGTAAGCTTGGCATCCCCAAAGAGCTTCCAACAGCGAAGTGGGTCGAGGCGCTGACGCGCCTATGTACGGTCGAAAATCCTGACGAGCGCAAGGCCGAAGCGCTGACCATCTATCGGCGCGCCAACCGAGACTTGGGGCCGAAGTTCGGTCGAGAAGTGCGGGCTCCGGATTGGGTAGAGACGTTTCAGACCAAAGCTGTCTACGTCGACCAGCGTGGCGAAATCGTCCCCAATGACGAGTTCTTGTTCGCCAACGACGCCCCCGCCATCGCTGCGCTGTTTGAAGACGACGAAGACCTTTCGTTCCTTGCTGTTCCGAACTTGGAGGTCCCCCGCCTTAGTCGGTTGCTGGACGCAGCCGAGGTTTCGCGACTTTCGGACGCAGTCACGCTTGAGGTCAGCAACGCTGACTCTGGATTTGTCGATGAAGACCTTACCGAACGCGTCCGTCGCTCGGTTCACTCCTTCGCACGCGTTCTCTACGCCAAGCGCCCCGAAGCCTTCGAGCAAGCGCTCGATGATGGCAGATTCGCTAGCCTAAGAAAGTTCGAGGTCGCTGAGGCCCTGCAGGTCGACATGGTGGTGTCCCTTGGAGACTACAGTCGCGAGACGACGGCGGATATCGCCCTCTGCGAGGACCGTGTGTTGTACCGAACCGGGGCGAGGTCAGTGAAGGACATGCTGGCTGCGGAGCTGAGCAAATTCCTCGGTGCGTCTACGGACCTGGCAGACACATTTGCCCGCATCCTAATGGAGAGTGAGCCCGACAGCATCGAGGACTTCCTCAGGGTGAGGAATATCGGAACCCTTCCGTCGGACCTGCTCGAGGCGCTTGATAGATCCGCCGACCTGACGACCGAGGAGGATGAGCCTGATGGCACCGACGGTGCATTCGTCGAGCAGCCAGACGGGGAACAGGAAACCACCTCCGAGGATGAGGACCCCGCTGCCGCGGATGGAGAAGCCGAGCAGGATGCGGGTGGTGGCGAGTTGCCCGGCGGATTGGCCTCCTCACCGACGCCGGCTCCACCTCCTTCGGGAGGTTCTGGCGTGCGCGGTGCCGCGCCCGGAAACCAGGGGACGCCGAGGCCAAAGCAAGGGACCGATCCGGCTGGTGATCCATCTCCCGCACCGCCCGCTCCGCCACCCAAGCCTACGCCCTCTCCTGCCGCACGTGCTCCACTGCCTCAGCACAACGGGGATAGACCGGCACCGTCTGGCGGACCGACTTCCCCGACAAGCCCCTCGGCAGCAGGGGCGCAAGGCCAGTCGGGGGCAGGAGGAACTCCAGGTGCTGCTGGCAACGGCGAAACGAGTTCGCAAGGCTCTGGATCGACACCGCAGACACTGTCAGGGAGTTCTTCCGAAGGGCAGACCGGCTCGGGGGGGAGCTACCAACCGACGAAGGGGCCTTCGCCCGGCCAATTGAGACGAGGGCGGCCCCAACCACCCAGAACCAAGTCAGGGCGGCTGTTGAGCTATGCAGCAGGTCCCGGCGAAGCCGACCAGCCGAATCCGGACGACGACCCAGCAAAGGCCGCAGTTCGGGAAGCGACTGGCCGCGCAGCGGTTGCGTACTTTATGACGACCCAGGTGGGGCGTTGGAAGTCCTTGACCGAGATGCCACACAACAACCCAGGCTTCGACGTTCAAGCCATCGCCGATGACGGCCAGGACGCGTTCATCGAGGTCAAGGGGCAGAGCGGTGCATGGACGGAGGAGGGCGTGGCGTTGACTCCAACGGAGCTCATGACGGCGCAGCAGAAAGGAGACCGCTATTGGCTGTGCATCGTCGAGTACGCTCAGGACGACAAGCGGAGGCAACTGCACCTGCTGCGCAACCCGTACGGCTTGACCCAGCAGTTCCGGTTCGATGTGGGCTGGAAGTCAGCCGCTGAGAGCGTTGCAAGGGTGCCGTTGAAGCCCGAGAAGGAGATGTACATCGACCTGCCGGGCGTTGGCCGTGGGCGAATCTTAAGTGTTCGTGGCAAGGGTCGATTCTTCAATCTGCACGTCCTCTTGGACGACGGACGCCAAGTCAACAAGCCTTTCAACCCAGCAAAGATGACTCTCTCGAAGGAGCCGACGTGGCAAGGATGATTCCGCAGCTGAGCGAGGAGCAGCTCAAGGCGTTTCCATCTCGTGCCGAGGCACGGTTCTACGTGGCCTGTCGTGACCGCCTACGTGAAGACATCGTGGTCATCTACAGCGCAAACTGGATATACAGAGATGCCAGGGGTCGACTCAAGGAGGGCGAGGCCGACTTCACAGTCCTGTCGCCGCAAGGAGGGTTGCTCGCAGTAGAGGTCAAGGGTGGCGGTGTCTCCTTCGACGCAGCTACAGGTGCTTGGCACTCGGTCGACCGGAACGGTAGGCAGAACGCTATCAAGGACCCGTTCAAGCAGGCATCCAAGGAGCGTCATGCTTTGCTGGACCAGATTACGGGGCATGCGTCCTGGCGGCAATGGGGCGGAGCACGCCTCACGGTTGGGCATGCCGTCATGCTGCCGGACATCGGCGACCCGACCCCCCTTCTTGGACCAGACCGGCAGCGCGAGCTCGTCGGAGCAAACGCAGACATCCAGAATATCGCTCAGTGGCATGACCGGGTAATGCGGTTCTGGCGCCAGTCCAATGATGATCCTCTTGGTGCAAAGGGGGTACGGCTCATCGAAGACATCCTCTGCAAGTCTATTGAGGTTCGGCCAGTTTTACGCGCAGCAGTGGACGATGCTGAGCAGCAGCGCATCCGCTTGACCGCTAACCAGGCAAAGGTGTTCCGGGTCATCGGTGGCCGACGGCGCGCCGTGGTGTCCGGCGGAGCAGGCACCGGCAAGACGGTGCTGGCCGTGGAGAAAGCCAAAGCACTGGCAAATACGGGGCTCAGCGTCCTGCTTCTTTGCTACAACCGGCCGCTCGCAGACTCCCTTGCCCTCGGGCTGAAAGATGAGCCGCTGATTCGGGCCCAGAGCTACCACCAGCTCTGTGACCAACGAATCCGACAAGCTCATCAGAGGGGGCACGACATTCTCAAGGATGCCGTAGAGGCCTATCCGGGCAGGGGCGACCAGCACCGCTTTGACGTTCAGATGCCCTACGCTCTGGCGTTGTCCGCAGACGTGCTTGAGGAGCGCTTTGATGCGCTTGTAGTAGATGAGGCACAGGATTTCAGTGACGAGTACTGGCTTGGGCTGGAGATGCTTCTTCGCGATCAAGAGAACAGCCACTTGTACATCTTTATCGACGAGAACCAGGCGTTGTACCCGCGAGAGGCCAAGCTGCCGGTGGAGGATGAGCCGTTCTATCTCACGAACAATTGCCGCAACACCGTCCCCATCCATGAGGCGGGGTACAGTTTCTACCGGGCTAAAGTCGAAACTGGTGTATGCCCCTGAGGGGACGGGTGGGGGTTGAAGAGGCGGCGTGCCTCTGCTGAGAATTGTTTATCGAGAACGATTTCCAGCAACGGACGAGGACACGCCACGATGAAGGATACGAAGAAGGTAGAGGCCGAGCAATCGGAAATGGGACTGTCGCTGGAGGAACTGATCCGGCGCGGCGCACGGGAACTGATCCAGAAAGCGATCGAGGTCGAGGTGCAGGAACTGTTGGCCGAGTACGGTAACGTCAAGATGCTGGGCGGGCAGCGCGCAGTCGTGCGCAACGGGTATTTGCCCGAGCGCCCGGTGCTGACGGCGGTGGGCCCGGTCGAGGTGCGGGTGCCGAAAGTGCGCGATCGCTCGGGCACGGGCGTCAAGTTCAACTCGGCGCTGGTGCCGCCGTTCGTGCGGCGCTCGCAGCGGGTGTCGGCAGCGCTGCCGTGGCTGTATTTGAAGGGGATTTCCACCGGCGACATGCGCGAAGCTTTGACGGTGTTGGTCGGCGAGCAGGCCAAGGGGCTGAGCCCGAACGTCGTCTCGCGCCTGAAGGGCGAATGGGCGGCCGAATACGGCGCGTGGATGAAACGCGATCTGGCGGCAAGCCGTTACGTCTATTGGTGGGCGGACGGCATCCACACTGGCTTGCGCCAGGAAGACGACGCCCGGCAATGCCTGCTGGTGATCATCGGCGTCCGGCCCGACGGCTCGAAGGAACTGGTGACGATCGGCGACGGCCTGCGCGAATCGAAGCAATCGTGGCTCGACGTGTTGCGCGATCTGAGCGATCGGGGATTAACCGTCGGGCCGCGTCTGGCGGTCGGCGACGGCGCACTCGGCTTCTGGGCTGCGCTCGACGAGCTCTATCCGCAAACGCGGCGCCAGCGCTGCTGGGTGCACAAGACCGGCAACGTGCTCAACGCGCTGCCCAAAGCCTTGCAAGCGAGGGCCAAGGCCGACCTGCACGAGATCTGGATGGCGCCGACGCGCGCGCAGGCGATCGCCGCCTTCGACCATTTCCTGAAGACTTATCGCGTCAAGTATCCGAAGGCCGCCGACAAGCTCGTCAAGGATCGCGACGCGCTGCTCGCCTTCTACGATTTTCCTGCCGAGCACTGGATTCACCTGCGCACGACCAACCCGATCGAATCGACGTTCGCGACCGTGCGTCATCGCACGACGCGCACGAAGAACTGCGTGTCGCGCAGCACCTTCCTCGGCCTTGCCTTCAAGCTCATCCAGGAAGCGCAGAAGTCATGGCGCCGCATTCGCGGCGTCGAACGCATTGATGAGATGCTCGCTGGAATTGTCTTCAAGGACGGCGTTCCAGGACCCATCGATGAAACCCAACAGCAGCCGCTCGCCGCCTGATCAACCTATGTCGAAAGCATCGCATACACCAGAATTGACTTTATCTCGGGCAAGGTTCTCGATGCACGGGTTCAAGCCCGACGGAACGGAAGAGTTTCCAGCGATCCCCAGGCCGCACGCCCCTGAATGGCGGACATGCCGCCAAACCCTGCTGGCCCACGACTGGGTGGTCTATGCC
>Ga0075163_10009406_pt1 | contig 12822 bp, 7 predicted proteins | sample JI1023141ADNA_FD_71478 | JGI IMG/M metagenome (GOLD analysis project Ga0075163, IMG submission 71478) | Wastewater effluent complex algal communities from Wisconsin, to seasonally profile nutrient transformation and Carbon sequestration -... | ecosystem: Engineered > WWTP > Effluent > Algae...
AAAATGACAATGAAATAGAGTACAATCACCAGTGCGAGTGCCTGGAGGGAGCGTCGGAGCAACCTGTTTTTCATGGCAGTTGATTTTGAGCGCTCAAGTAACGGAAAGTCAGAGAAATACGGAATCAACCTTTTGAGACACCCTCATGCGCAGGGGTATTGTCGGAAAGATGCTTATTGCTTGTTGCTCGCTTCCAGCCTTTTATCAACCGTTCCGGAAAATGAAAACGGAACTCCCATGTTGGGGTCAAAATTGGTGTTTACAGAGATAATTTTATAGAATTCGCCTTCGCGCTGGGCATCATAGGTAGCGCGAATGATGCCTGTTTCTCCCGGTGCGATGGGTTCGCGCGGCCACTCGATCGATACGCAATGGCAGGTAGTGCGCACCTGCAGCAACATCAGATTTTCACGGCTGATGTTTTTAAACTTGAATTCACGCGTGACAGGTACTCCGAACGGAATTTTGCCGGTACCGGCCGAACGGTTGAGCCATTCTACCTTGCCGACATTTTGGGTGTCGTCCACTGCTTTCAGGGTTTGTGCCGAGGCGTGGCTGGCGCTGAACAGGACGAAAAGGACGGGGAACAGAAGCAATAACTTTTTCATATTGACGGGTTTGTGTCAATAAGGTCAAACACCAGGCCAAAATTACAAAACAGTTGTCACACAAATTGCAAAAACGCCGGTCATCCTTTTTCAGGAAAACCGGCGTTTTGCATAGAGGTGTAATATCGAAGCCTGACAAGCGCTTTATCGCTGTACCGCCACTTTTACGTATTTGGAAGCAGTGCCAGCCTGGATGTGCAGGGTGTACATACCGGTTGGCAAATGACCGTAGTCAAAATTGCGCACCAGCGAACCGGCGCCGAAATCGGCCGCCTCACGCTTGATCAGTTGACCTATTGTATTGTAAAGGGTAAAGTCAACGCGTTCGTAGGGCAAACCACTCATTTCAACCGTGAAAATACCGGTATTCGGGTTTGGATACAGGCGGAATTGGTCCAGCCACGACGGTTCATCCGAACCGACCGTTATGACCGTGATGGTTTGCTGAATCGTGCTGGCGCCGCATACGTTGATGGCCGTCAGTTCAACCAGATAGGTGCCCGAAGCAGCATACGTATGTACCGGGTTGACTTCCGAACTGGAGTTGCCGTCGCCAAAATTCCAGGTATAATTCGTGGCGTTCAGCGATTGGTTGCTGAAATTCACGGTGCCCAGGTTGGTCTGGAACGAGAAGCCGGAAGTAGGCACGCTCTGCGCGTTCACGGCACTTTGCATCGTCAGGGTATCCGAGCCGTAAATGTTGGTGACGATCAGCGTCACCGGGAAGGTGCCCGTGGAGGAATAGGAAACGGTCGGGTTCTGTTCGGTAGAAGTGGCCGGGCTTGCGCCGAAGAACTCCCACTGCCAGGAAATCGGATTGCCGGCCGACTGGTCCGTGAACTGGACGCTGAACGGCACACAACCGTTGTTTTCGCTGACGCCAAATGCTGCCAGCGGAGCGCTGCCCGCAATTTCAACCTGCATGGTGAACTGCGTGGTGCCGCAGGCATTGGTCGCTTTCAACACCACGGTATAGGTGCCGGTGGAGGCATAGGCATGTGTCGGACTGGCTTCTGTACTGGTTTGGCCGTCGCCAAAATCCCATGCATAGGTATCCGCATTGGACGATGTATTGGTCAGCACTACCGACAGGCCGGCAGTCTGGGCCGTAAATCCGGTTGTCGGTGTGGCAGCGACAGTAACATTGGCCGTTGCGGTATCGCTGCCGGCGATGTTGGTGGCGATGAGCGTAACGGTGTAAACACCGGGTTGCGACCAGGTAGCCGAAGGATTGGTTTCCGTGGAAGTTCCGGGCTGGCCACCTTCAAATTTCCATTCAAAAGAAGTGGAATTGCCGGATGACTGGTTGGTAAACTGCACTGTAAAGGGGGCGCATCCCGACTGGCCGCTCAGGGCAAAGGCTGCACTGGGGGCAATTTCGGTGATCACCACTTGTGTAAATATCGTGGTGCCGCAAATGTTGGTAGCCGAAAGGGTCACCGTATAGGAACCGCCAGTCTGGTACGTATGTGAAGGATTGGCTTCACTGCTCGTGCTGCCGTCGCCAAAATCCCAGTGGTAGGAGGTGGCGTTCTGCGAATTATTGGTGAACGATACGGAGAGGCCGTTGATGCTGCTGCTAAAGGTGCTGGTAGGCAAACCGAGTACGGTGATGAAGCCCGTTTGTGTAAAGGTGCTGTTGCCGCCGGCCGAAGTAGCCACGAGCGTTACATCATACACACCTGGCGTGTTGTACACCACCGTCGGATTCTGTTCCGTCGAACTGGATGGCGTACCGCCCGGGAATGTCCATTGCCAGGAGGTGGAGTTGGCAGAAGAGAGGTTCTGGAACTGAACACTCAGCGATGCGCAACCGGTGGTTGTATTGGCCGTAAAGCCTGCGCTGGGCGCCGTGATGACCACTACCGTTTGCGTGTACACCGTTGTGCCGCAGACGTTGGTCGCCGAAAGCGATACCGTGTAGGTGCCGTCCTGGGCATAGGTGTGCGCAGGATTGGCCTGCGTGCTGGTTTGGTTGTCGCCAAAATCCCAGAAATAGGAAGTTGCGTTGCTCGACGTATTGGTGAAAGTAGCCGTCAGGCCATTTACACTGCTCGTAAAGCCCGTAGTGGGAGTGGTGCCTACAGTGATGTAGTTGGTCTGCGTAGCCGTATTCGAACCCGCAGAGTTGCTCGCCGTCAGGGTCACGGAATAGGTGCCCGGCGTATTGTACACCACGGTCGGATTCTGTGCTGTCGAACTGGATGGGTTGCCGCCCGGGAATTGCCAGTTGAAATTGGTGGCATTGGCCGAGGAAGCATTGGTGAATTGCACCGTAAGCGGCGCGCATCCCGTTGTCGGTGTGGCAGAGAACGCAGCCAGCGGCGGGGTAACAATGACCACCGTCTGAGTCGTGGTAACGTTGCCGCAGGCATTGGTAGCAGTCAGCGTCACGGTGTAGGTGCCGTCGGCAGCGTAGGTGTGAGTCGGGTTGGTCGCAGTGCTGGTCTGGTTGTCGCCGAAATTCCACGAATAGGACGTTGCATTGGTGGAGGTATTCGTGAACGAGGTGGTCAAACCGGTGGTGCTGCTGGTGAAGCCCGAAGTGGGGGTGGTATTTACCGTAATGTAATTGGTTTGTGTGGCAGTGTTCGAACCTGCGGGGTTGCTCACCGTCAGCGTCACGGAATAGGTGCCGGGTGTGGAGTAAACCACCGACGGATTTTGCGCCGTCGAACTGGATGGGCTGCCGCCGGCAAAGGTCCAGTTGAAGTTGGTGGCGTTTGCCGACGAAGTACTGGTGTATTGCACCGTCAATGGGCCGCAGCCGCTGGTGGGCGATGCTGTAAAGCCGGCAGTGGGCGGCGTGACAATGACCACCGTCTGGGTTGCAGTGGTGGTGCCACAGGCATTGGTGGAGGTCAGCACCACGGTATAAGTGCCGTCGTTGGCATAAGTATGCGTCGGATTGGCTTGTGTGCTGGTTTGGTTGTCGCCAAAATTCCAGGAATACGAGGTCGCATTGGTGGAAGTATTGGTAAAGGTGGCCGTATTGCCATTGACGCTGCTGCTAAAGCCCGTGGAGGGCGTTGTGTTCACCGTGACGAAATTTGTCAGGGTTACGGTATCGCTGCCAATGCCGTTGGCGACAATCAGCGTGACGGAATAGGTGCCGGGTGTGTTGTACACCACCAACGGATTCTGCTCGGTCGAACTGGAAGGGTTGCCACCGACAAAAGACCAGTTCCAGGACGACGGGTTGCCCGTGGAGGTGCTCGTGAATTGTACGCTCAATGGACCGCAACCGGTTGTCGGAGTGGCAGAGAAGGAAGCCACGGGTGGCGCTGAAACCACTACCGTTTTGGTTGTGATGTTGTTGCCGCAATCGTTGATGGCGGTCAGTTGTACCGTATAAACCCCGCCTGCAGCATAGGTATGCACCGGGTTGGCGGCAGTACTCGTCTGGCCGTCGCCGAAATCCCACAGGTAGGAAGTGGCGCCGTTGGAGGTATTCGTGAAGGTCACCGTCAAACCATTGACCGATTGGCTGAAATTGACGGATGGAATGGTCTGGACGTGGATGTATCCCGTTTTGATGAGTGTACTTGTACCGGAAGGGTTGATCGCGATCAGTGTCACGTTGAAAGTGCCCGAAGTGGCGTATTGTACTACCGGGTTCTGCTGATTGGACGATGAAGGACTGCCACCCGGGAATCCCCAGGCAAAGCTGGTGGCATTGTACGACGACAGATTGGTGAATTGAACGGTCATGGTAGCGCAGCCATCCGTCGGGTCGGCCGAAAAATCGGCCAAAGGGGCGGTGTTTACGATGACGGTTTTGGTCGATGTGCCGCAGTCATTGGTTACCGTGAGTACCACCGTGTAAATACCGGGAGTCAGGTAAGTGTACACCGGATCTTCTTCATCGCTGGTGCCGCCGTCGCCGAAATCCCAAAAGAAGGAAGAGGCGTTGGTAGAAGTACTGTTAAAGTTGACGGTAAGTCCCATCACGGTGGATGTGAAATTGGCCACCGGTGTCGGGTTGATCGTCACCTGTTTGGTGATCGATACCGGTCCGCCGGCGCCCGTCAGGGTCAGTTTGACGGCATAGGTGCCCGGGTTGCTCCAGGTCACCACAGGGTTGGTTTGGGTGGAGGTCGCCGGGCTTCCGCTGGGGAAAATCCAGGCGCGGGTATCAATGTTGCCAGTAGAAAGGTCGGTGAATTGTATCGGCTGATCTTCGCAGCCCGGATTGGGCTCCCAACTGAAGTCGGCGATCAACGGCGGCGGCGGCGGGCCACACAGTGCCAGACAGTTGCCGATCAGCGGTGCGACAAACGCGTTGATCTGGTTGATGGATTGCGCACTCCAGGTGTTCGAGTTGGATACGAACGGGCACATGATAAAGGTACCGGTCGTGCAGTTGTCGTGCGATGCGCCGAAGTTGTGCCCCAATTCATGGGCCTGCAAACAACGGAGCAAATCAGAGTTGGTAGAAAAGTCTTGCAGACAGTTGTACTTGTTGGAAGTACAAACTGCCGAAATATAGGCAATGCCAATGGTAGAACCGTCGAAATCACGGTCGGTCCAGAGGCTGGCTACGTCAAAACTGACGTTGAAGTTTCCTGCATTACCCCATTGCCTGAAACTGCCGAGCAGGGTAGAGGCATTCGTGGAGGTGGTCCAGGGATCAGTGCCGGTAACGACAAACTGGGTGACCAGGTTGAGCGAAATATCGTGGGTGAAACTGCCGAAGTAGTTGGTTTGCACATCGTTCAGCACGGCGATGTTGTGGTCTTCCACAGCGCCGACCGAGCCGTATTTCAAAAACATGGATTTGTCGGAAGCAATGGCGATGTCAGCCTGGTAGCAAGCCATCATTTTTGCCTGTTCTCCATCTTCTTCCGCGTGGTCGTCTTCTTTGAACTGCATTTCGATGGCTTTGCTTTCCGAATCCAGCATCAGACAGGTGCCGTTGATGTTGTCGCGGATCACCGCTTCTTTTTCATAAAGTACAAACAGGTTGCTGGAAGCGCCGGGTTCATAATACCGGTAAGGTTCGATGTACCAAACCTGTTCGCCTTCGATAACAAGTCCGGCAATAAAATCTTCATCGATGGTGAGGGCCACTTTACCGCCGCCATTCGTTTCATAGCCGCTGAAGGCTTTATTGGCGGGCTTGGTGATTTCAAGCCCTTCAGGGGTTAGTACCTGCAAAGTGTAATTGGCCATCAGACCGCTGGGTACCAGGCTCAAATTCCAATGCCGGTTGCCCAGGTGGATTTCACTTTGCGAGAAATCAGGGCTGTTCTTCACCCAGGTGTTGAACGCCGCCACATCGATCTGGAAAACTTCGCAACTGGTGAAGCGATCGTCGAGCGCGGGCGAGGAAACAGTGTTAGGGGTTCCGGTGAAAATTTGCGCCTGCAGTTGAGCGGCCATGAAGAACAAAGCGCACAACAGGGTAAACAGACGTAAGCGTACAGTCATGGTTTGGTTCAGTTTGACAATGTGATAGAGAAAAGAAGATATAAAAAATGGGAAAACGACCCAAATAAAGATCGGGTTGCGTCACACAGTTTCAAATTGTAAGCGAAAGGGGAAACCGGTATTCAGAAGAGTAAAAACTGACAGGGACTCTTTTTTGATCCGCGAAAGTAGCATTTGTCCGGATTTCCAAATTACCCCAAAATGAAAAAATGCTGATTTGGTCAAATACCAGACGAATGTTTTTTCCCGTGGACCCGGGGCCAATTTTACCCGACGTGCAACAATTGTGATTTAATCTGCCCGCTGATCTGTCTGACAAACAACCAACTTTGAACCAACAACCGGCAACGATGCTTTACCTTTGTCGCGCCGAAACAATTACTTTTTCACAAAAATGCCTCTACTATGAGACTTCAAAAATTTTTTTCCCTCCTTCTCCTTATTTCTATGGTACTGAGTGCCCAGGCTGTGTCCGCCCAGCGCAACAAGAAAAAATCAAAAGAAAAAGAAAAGGAAGAATCCTATGACTTCAAATCGCACCTCTGGTATGGCGGCAACATTGGTCTCGGATTTTCGGGCGGCGGTGGCTACAGCATATTCCAGTTCGGGCTTGCTCCCATGGTGGGCTACAAAATCGTGGAACCGCTTTCCATCGGCCCGCGCATCTCGCTCACTTATTTGTCGTTCAAACAATCCAACTTCAAAGCCGCCAATATTTTCAATGTCGATGCAGGGGTCTTCCTGCGGTTCCGGGCTTTCCAGGGCTTGTTCATCCAGGCGGAAGGTTCCAACGAATGGTACGAGGACGTTTTCCTCGGCACCACAGAAACCCTTAAACAAACCCGGTTCAACAAACGCCTCGGACTCGGCTATAATTTCAATGCCGGGCAGGGCGATTTTGGCTCCGAAATCGGTATCCTTTACAACTTTACGATCGCCGACGACGTCGAGGGATACGAGAATCCGATCGAATACCGCTTCGGTTTTACCTGGAATTTCTGATTTCTCTAACCATACCACCACCACCGTTTTTTATGGCAAATCAAAAAATCCTTGACCTGCTGGGTGACAAGGCCAAATTCTACCTCGAGCACGAGTGCAAAACCATCGACAAAAAATCACTGCATCTCCCTTCGCGCAGCCACGTGGAAGACATCTGGATGCAAAGCAACCGCAACGGCCAAACCCTGCGCAGCCTGCAGCAGATTCTCGGAACCGGCCGCCTGGCCAACACCGGCTATGTGAGCATTTTGCCGGTCGACCAGGGCATTGAACACTCGGCAGGGGCATCCTTCGCCCCCAATCCGGCTTTTTTCGACCCCGAAAACATCGTCAAACTCGCCATCGACGGCGGCTGCAACGCCGTGGCCAGCACCTATGGCGTGCTGGGCATCGTGGCGCGTAAATACGCCCACAAAATTCCTTTTGTGGTCAAAATCAACCACAATGAATTTCTTTCCTACCCCAACAAGTTCGACCAGATCATGTTCGGCACCGTGCGCGATGCCTGGAACATGGGGGCTACTGCCGTGGGCGCTACCATTTACTTCGGCTCGGCCGAAAGCGCCCGCCAGATCATCGAAGTGAGCCAGGCATTTGAACTGGCCCACGAACTCGGCATGGCTACCATCCTGTGGTGTTACACCCGCAACAATGCCTTCAAAAAAGACGGTGTAGATTACCATACCGCTGCCGACCTCACCGGTCAGGCCAACCACCTCGGGGTGACCATCCAGGCGGATATCATCAAGCAAAAACTGCCGACCAACAACGGCGGCTACAATGCCATCCAGTTTGGTAAAACGCACCCGAAAGTGTATTCCGAACTCACGACCGACCACCCGATCGACCTCGCGCGCTATCAGGTAGCCAACTGCTACATGGGACGTGTGGGCCTCATCAACTCGGGCGGCGAATCGAAGGGCGCCACGGACCTGCAGGAAGCCGTCATCACTGCCGTGGTGAACAAACGCGCCGGCGGCATGGGCCTCATCAGCGGTCGCAAGGCATTCCAGAAACCGGTAAAGGAAGGCGTTGCCTTGCTTCATGCCATTCAGGATGTTTACCTCGACCGTTCCATCAAAATTGCCTGAAATCAGGCACAGCCCTGATGGTACTTCATATGGCCGCCGCGCCCGGGAAACGTCCCCGGCGCGGCGGTTTTATTTCAACGCGTTCCTTTTGCTACTTTGCGGCGAATTATTGAAAACAACGCCGCTGCCATGTCTCTTCTCATCATTGCCCTTTGCATCCTGTTGCTCATCCTGCTCATCAGTTGGGGCAGATTCAACGCTTTCATTGCTTTTCTGCTGGTCTCCCTGCTGGCGGGCTGGTGGCTCGGCATACCGGTCGCCGATCTGACCAAATCAGTGAAAAAAGGCATCGGCGACATGCTGGGCGAACTCATCATCATCATTTGCCTCGGCGCAATGCTGGGCAAACTGGTGGCGGAAAGTGGTGCGGCGCAAAAAATATCTGACGTGCTGCTGCGCATTTTTGGGAAAAAGCACATCCAGTGGGCCATGATGCTGACCGGGTTCGTCGTGGGCATTCCGCTGTTTTACAACGTGGGTTTTGTACTGCTGGTGCCGCTGCTGTTTTCGGTGGTGTACCGCACCGGTTTGCCGGCCGTGTGGATCGGTATACCGATGCTGGCGGCCCTGTCGGTCACGCACGGTTTCCTGCCACCACACCCGGCGCCGGCGGCATTGGTGACCCAGTTTGGCGCCAATCTGGGCGTCACCCTGCTCTACGGCATCTGCATCGCCATTCCGACCATCATTCTGGCCGGGCCGGTTTTTGCCAAAACCCTGAAAAACATCCGGTCTGTACCGCTGCAAACTTTTCAGGCACAGCCCATACCGGACGAACAATTGCCCGGTGCAACCAACAGTTTCCTGTCGGCCCTGATGCCGGTGATATTGTTGCTGGCCACTACTGCGATTTCGCTCAGCACCCACCCTGAAGGGATGCTGCGCGACCTGCTTGCCTTTTTCGGCGATTCCATCATTGTCATGCTGCTATCCGTGCTGGTCGCCACTTATTCGCTGGGCATCGCCAACGGCAAAAACATGAAAACCATCACGGGATTTTACAGCGATGCCGTCAAAGACGTATCGGCCATTTTGCTGGTGGTGGCCGGCGCAGGCGCCCTCAAACAGGTGCTGGTGGACAGCGGAGTGAGCAAGGAAATCGGAGCCATGCTTCAGGGGCTGGCCGTCAATCCGCTGGTGCTGGGCTGGCTGATTGCCGCCGTGATCCGGGTTTGTGTCGGTTCTGCTACGGTTGCGGGTCTCACCGCAGCAGGCATTATGGCGCCGGTGTTGCTGCAGTCGGGTGCCGATCCCAACCTGATGGTGTTGTCCATCGGCGCAGGCAGCCTCGTCTTTTCACACGTCAACGACGCCGGTTTCTGGATGTACAAGGAATATTTCAACCTCTCCGTCAAAGACACTTTCCGATCCTGGACCGCTATGGAGACCATCGTCGCCGTCGCCGGGCTGCTGGGCGTGTTGGTGCTGGAGGTGGTTGTTAGTTCTTAGTTGTTGGTTCTTGGTTGTTAGTTATTGGTTGTTGGTTCTTGGTTGTTGGTTATTGGTTGTTGGTTCTTGGTTGTTGGTTCTTGGTTGTTGGTTATTGGTTGTTGGTTCTTGGCTCTGGGTTGTTGGTTGGCTAGTTTTTGCATTTGGGTTTTTGGGATAGTTAGGAATTGGGTGGGCCTGTTTTCGCCAGCATGAAAATTTGCTTGAAATCAATATGCCTATTCCCCAAATCATCAACCAACAACCCCCATCCAACAACCAAACAAGAACTAACAACCAAGAACAATTAAACATCAACCAAGAACTAACAACCAATAACCAACAACCAAGAACCAGGAACCAAGAACCAGGAACCAACAACCAACAACCATCACGGGTGCGCCGCTACCCACACTTCCCCGTCCTCGAATATCTCCTTTTTCCAGATCGGGACTTTTTGTTTGAGGGTGTCGATACAGTATTGGCAGGCCTCGAAGGCGGCTGCCCGGTGGGCTGCGCTCACCGCAATTACAACCGGAATATCGCCAATGCCAAGAACGCCGATGCGGTGGTGCAGGGCTATTTTCCGAACCTGGAATTGCTCCATGGCCTGTTCGGCAATTTTCCACATTTCCGAAACGGCCATGGGTTCATAGGCCTCGAATTCCAGGCGCAACACTGCCTTGGCCTGGGTCCGGTCGCGCACCGTCCCGATGAACACCACGGTGCCGCCGGCATCGGGCGCCTGCACTAAGGCTTCGCAGTCCTGCACAGAAAGTGGCGCATCGGTGAGTTGTATGCTGATGTCGGGCATTTTTAAGGAGTGAGGTTGAAAAGGTTGAAGGGTTGAAAGGTTGAAAAGGTTGAAGGGTTGAAAGGTTGAATGCGCACCAAGAAATCCTATTTTCAAAAAATAGGATTTCTCACCGGACAGCCACCCCCAAACTTACCGAGTCCACCATTTGCCTAATTTCAAATATCCCAATATCCCAATTTCTAATATCCCAATTCACCCCCCGCTCACCGGCGGTATCAGCACGATCTCGTCCTGCGCGTGCAAGGGAGTGTCGTCGGCGCCGTATTCGGCGTTGACGGCAATGTAGAGCGAGGAGAGATTGCCAAACGCGGGAAAGCGCTCGAGGAGTTGGCGTTTGAGTTCGCCGGCAGTGATGGCTTCGGGCGCTTCGAATGGCAGCACCCGGGCGCCCAGGATTTCGCGCGCGATCCCAAAGGCTGTAATGTGGAGTGTCATAGAGGGCAAAATTAGGCAGAATACCTTACATCACCCCTTCCATGGCCGCTTCTTCCCCGACAAAAGGCTGGTTTCTCAGCCGCTTCCCGGTCGCGCGGTACAAGGCGTTGGCCACGGCTCCGCTCAGCGGCGGCAGTGCGGGTTCGCCCAGGCCCGTGGGGTCGATGCCGTTGTCCACAAAGTGAACTTCCACTTCAGGGATTTCGGGCATGCGGATCAGCCGGTAGGTGTTGAAATTGTTCTGCTCGGGTGCGCCGTCCTTGAAGGTCAGTTGCCCGAACATGGCATGTCCCAGACCGTCCACAATACTGCCTGTCACCTGGTTGAGCGCACCGCTGCGGTTGACCACAATGCCGCAGTCCACCGCGCAATACACCTTTTGCAGGCTGGTTTTACCCTTGCGTTTGACCACCTCGGCCACCTGCGCCACGTAGGACAGGTGCGAATAATAAACGCTGAAACCGAGGTGCACGCCCTTTTTCCGCTTTTTAAACCAGCCTGATTTTTCGGCGGCCAGTTCGATGACCTTGATGAAACGCTCCGGGTCGTAGGTGGGCTTGCCCTCGTTGTTGAGCGGCGGTGTGGCCTTCCGGAAAAGTTCAAGGCGCAGGGTGACCGGGTCTTTTCCGGCCGCCTCGGCCACTTCGTCGAGGAAGGTCTGTTCGGCGCCCGCCAGGAAATTGGTGATCGGCGCCCGCCAGGGTCCGGTGGTGATGGGCGACTTGTGCTCGATGGCCTCGATCAGCACGTTGGGTATGGCGCCCGAAGGGAAATTGTTTTCCCGAGTTGGGTTGCCGGCGTTGATGCCGACACCGCGCAGTTCGTAGGCGGTAATATTGCCCGCCTTGTCGAGAGCAGCGCGGAAACGGTAGCGCACGGCCGGGCGATAGATGCCTCCGGTCATGTCGTCCTCCCGGGTCCAGATCACTTTGACGGGGGCCTTGATGATGCTCGACAGTTCGGCCGTTTCGACGGCATAATCGGGGCGCAGGCGCCTGCCAAAGCCGCCGCCGATGCGTGTCATTTCCAGACTGACGTTTTCGGGCGGGATGTTCAGCAGTTTGGCCACCTGGTCGCGGGCCGATTGTGGTGTTTGCACCGGGCCGACGAGTTCTGCCTTGTCGCCCCGCACATCGGCAAAGAAGTTCATGGGCTCCATTGGCGCGTGGGAGAGGAAGGGGCACTGGTATTCCGCTTCCACCACTTTGGCTGCTGCTGCAAATGCCGCGGCGGTATCGCCGTCCTTGCGTTTCACCTGGGGCTCACCTTTGGCCATCAGGTCCGAAAAAATCCGGTTGTGGTCGGCTGTGCTTTCCAGATCGGCTTCTTTTTCATATTCCACCCGGAGGGCAGTGCGCGCCTTCATTACTTCCCAGGTGGTTTTTCCCACTATCGCCACGTTGTTTTTGAAAGAAACGACGTCCACGATGCCCGGCATGGCTTTGGCGGCTGAGCCGTCAAAGGATTTGAGTTTCATGCCGAATGCCGGCGGGTGCTGGACCATGCCGATCAGCATACCTTCCCGCTGAAAATCCATGCCGTAGATGGGTTTTCCGGTCAGGATTTCGCGGTTGTCCACGTTTTTGACAAAGGTGCCGATGATTTTGAAATCCTTGCGGTCCTTGAGCGGAACATCGGCTGGCGGGGTGATTTTAGCCGCTTCGGCTGCCAGTTCGCCATAGGTCGCCTGTTTCCCGGACGGGTGTTTGACCACGCCTTTTTCGGTGCTGCAGGTGGTGACGTCCACGCCCCAGCGTTTGGCGGCTGCTTCCAGGAGCATCCGGCGGGCGGTGGCGCCGGCCTGCCGCAAGCGTTTCCAGGAGTGCGGGGTGGACTGGCTTCCGCCGGCCACCTGCCGTTCGAATTTGACGGTGTCGAGCGGCGCCTGCACGACCTTTACCAGGGTCCAGTCAAAATCCAGTTCCTCGGCCACGGTCATCGGGAACGAGGTTTTGATGCCCTGCCCGACTTCCGGGTTGGGTGAAAAAATGGTGGCGGTGCCGTCGCTGTT
>Ga0075163_10009407_pt1 | contig 12822 bp, 11 predicted proteins | sample JI1023141ADNA_FD_71478 | JGI IMG/M metagenome (GOLD analysis project Ga0075163, IMG submission 71478) | Wastewater effluent complex algal communities from Wisconsin, to seasonally profile nutrient transformation and Carbon sequestration -... | ecosystem: Engineered > WWTP > Effluent > Algae...
CACCTCCACCTCGAGCACCGCGTCGTCCAGCGCCTGCTCGGCCGCTTCCTGTCCCAGGGGTTCGTCCACGACGAACTGTCCCGCGCCTGCGTCCTGCGCACCGACGACCCCGAGCCCAAGCTCCTCGTGCTCGGCCGCCTCTCGCTCTACGGCCCCCGCGCCGCCCGCCTCCACGACGAGATCCTCGCCGTCGCCGCCGAGTGGGTCGACCCCGACCTCCGCGGCCGCAAGAAGCTCACCGCCCTCGGCCAGACCGGCAAGGACGAGGTCCTCGCCCAGCTCGAGCGCGCCCTCGCCACCCCGCGCCTGCGCGACGTCCCCGCCGGCATCCAGACCCGCCTGCGCCAGCACGCCTCCCGCGACATCGGCGAGCTCCTGCCCCAGCTCGAGACCCGCGCCCGCGAGCGCGTCGCCGCCGCCGAGAAGCAGCTCCACCGCCGCGGCGAGCAGGAGGCCGCCGCCCTCGCCAAGGTGATCCTCGGCCAGCAGGACCGCATCCGCAGCAAGATCGCCGAGCACGACGCGGAGCAGCTCGGCCTCGACTTCCGCGACGAGCAGGAGCGCCGCCAGATCGCCGCCGACCGCCGCTACTGGGACATCCGCCTCCCCGAGCTCGCCCGCGAGGCCGAGCGCGCCCCCGCCGCGATCCGTCGCAGCTACAACGTCCAGGCCGTCCGCGTCGAGCCGGTCGGCCTCGTCTACCTCTGGCCCGTGTCCGCCTGATCCCCGCCACTTCGCCCCGCCACCGCCCATGGCCACCGACCCGATCCTCGCCGCGCACAAACAGTGGATCGGCTACCTCCAGCCGGTCGGCCTCGTCGTCGCCCCGCACGCCCTCGTCGCCGCCCAGGCCGTCGTCTCCGAACAGGTCAGCGAGCCCCAGCAGCGCCTCAAGGCCCTCTCCCGCCCGTTCCCGTTCGCCGCCCTCGCCCAGGACATCCTCGGCTGGCGCCCCTCCGACCTCGTAGAACCCTCCGAGTCGCTCACCCACCCGCTCCCCGAGTACGGCGAGACCCTCCGCCCGAGCTTCGCCGTCCCCTCCGGCGACGCCGACCGCCCGTGGCTCCTCCTCGTCCAGGACCTGCCCCCGGGCACCGCCCTCGACGCCGCCCCCCTGGCCTCGTCCCACGGCTGGGACGCGCCCCCGCAGGCCAAGTTCGAGCGCCTCCTCCGCGAGACCAACGTCCCGATCGGCCTGCTCCACAACGGCGAATTCCTGCGCCTCGTCCACGCCCCCCGCGGCGAGACCTCCGGCCACCTCAGCTTCCCCCTCGAGTTCATGACCACGGTCGCCGGCCGCCAGTCGCTCGCCGCCTGCATCATGCTGCTCGGCGCCGACCGCCTGTTCTCCGAGTCCGACAACCGCCGTCTCCCGGCCCTCCTCTCCGAGTCCCGCAAGTACCAGAACGAGGTCTCCACCCGCCTCGCCGAACAGGTCCTCGGCGCCCTCCTCGAGCTCCTCCGCGGCTTCCAGGCCGCCGACGAGGCGTCCCGCGGCCAACTCCTCGCCACCCTGTCCCGCGAGGACCCCCAGCACATCTACGGCGGCCTCCTCACCGTCCTGCTCCGCCTCGTGTTCCTGCTCTACGCCGAGGACCGCGGCCTCATGCCCGGCGACCCGACCTGGGCCAGCCACTACAGCGTCACCGGCCTGTACCTGCAGCTCCGCGAGGACGCCGGCCGCCACCCCGACACCATGGACCTCCGCTTCGGCGCCTGGCCCGCCCTCCTGTCCCTGTTCCGCCTCGTGTTCACCGGCGGCTCCCACGACCGCCTCCACCTCCCCGCCCGCCACGGCCGCCTGTTCGACCCCGACAGCTACCCGTTCCTCGAAGGCCGCCACCGCGGCGACGCCTGGCAACCAACCGAGCACCGCGACGCCCCCCGCGTCCCCGACGGCGTGCTCTGGCGCGTGTTGCAGAGCCTCCTCGTCCTCGACGGCGAACGCCTGTCCTACCGGTCCCTCGACGTCGAGCAGATCGGCAGCGTCTACGAGTCGATGATGGGATTTAAACTGGAGCGCGCCCGCGGCCCGAGCATCGCCGTCCGCCCCCAACACGTGGTCGTCGACCTCGCCGCCCTCCTGTCCCAAAAGCCAGACGCCCGCGCCAAACTACTAAAAGAACAAACCGGCTGCGACCTCACCGGCGCCAGCCTGGCTTCATTAAAATCCGCAAAGACCCCCGATGATGTTGTTGCGGCACTCGGCCGTAAAACAAGCCCACGCACCCCTACCTTGATCCCTGCCGGATCCCTGTACCTCCAGCCCGGCGAGGAGCGCCGCAAGTCCGGCTCCCACTACACCCCGAGAAGCCTCACCGGACCGATCGTCCGCACGACCCTCCGACCAATTCTAGAAGCCCTCGGCGAACTACCCACGTCCGCGCAGATCCTCGACATCAAGCTCTGCGACCCCGCAATGGGCAGCGGAGCGTTCCTCGTCGAAGCCTGCCGCCAGCTCGGCGACCACCTGCTCCGCAGCTGGGAAATTCATAAAAACACCCCACAAATTCCCCCCGACGAGGATCCGCTGCTCCACGCCCGAAGGCTGGTCGCACAACAATGCCTCTACGGCGTCGACAAAAACCCCTTCGCCGTCGACCTCGCCAAACTGTCGCTGTGGTTGGTTACCCTGGCGAAAGACCACCCCTTCACCTTCCTCGACCACGCCTTTAAGCATGGCGACAGCCTGGTCGGTTTAACTAAAGCCCAGATCGCCGAGTTCCGCTGGGACCACGAAACCCGCCTCCCCGGCCCCCTATTCGAACGCTTCCGCCAGCAAGTCGGCAAAGCCACCGTTCGGCGTCAGGAGATCCACCATCTCGGCGACGAGCACGAAGCAGCCAAACGTGAGGCCCTCCGTGCTGCCGACGACGCCACCCACGAAGCCAAGCTCGTCGGAGATGCCGCAATCTCCGTGTTCTTCTCCGAGGAGAACGACAAGAAACGTAACGAACGCCGCGAGGAACTCTATAAAACCATCGTCCAGCCCGCCCAAAATGGCGACACGAGAGCTCTCAACTCTCTACAACAACTTGCTGACAACCTCCGTTCCAGTGACAAACCCGTATCACCATTCCACTGGGAGATCGAGTTCCCTGAGGTGTTCGACCGCGAGAATAAGGGCTTCGATTGTTTCGTGGGCAACCCACCTTTCCTCGGCGGCACGCGTATTACCAGTACGTTCGGCCCTCAGTTTCGCGATTGGCTTGCGTCATTGCATCGAGAGAGCAACAGCAATGCTGACATTGTTGCCCATTTCTTTCGCCGAGCTTTCGCCTTGCTCGCCCTATCGGGAACTTTTGGCCTCGTCGCAACAAATACTATTTCTCAGGGTGACACGCGCACACTTGGACTCGAGACAATCCTTGCGAAAGGCGGACAGATTTTCGAGGCAACAAAGCGGGTCCCGTGGCCAGGGCAAGCGGCGGTCGCCGTTAGCATTGTTCACATTTCCCGAAAACCTCAAAGAATGGCAACCCTGAACGGAACGTCCACAAATCGCATCTCAGCATTCCTGTTCCCCTTCGGTCCCGACTCTCAACCGCCCCCATTGCAAGAAAACGATGGAATAGCGATTCGTGGATGCGATGTATTCGGCATCGGCTTCGTTTTCGACGAGCGAAACAAAGACGCCAACCGTACATCCACCATGCATCAGCTCATCAAAAATAATCCGAAAAACGCTGAGCGGATTAAACCATTTCTCGGTGGTGAAGAGTTCAACGAAAGCCCCACGCTTTCCCCCAGCCGATACATCATCGACTTCGAGGAGGCGTCAGAAAGCGAAGCACGACGATGGCCAGATCTCATGTCCATCCTCGAAGAACGCGTTCGCCCGTCACGCCGCACTGTCGCTCAGCGCGATCGGAGGGAGCTTTGGTGGTTATTTGCGACACGTTCTCCTGCATATCGACGATTCATCGCAACCCACGACAGATGCCTCGCCACGGCAATGGTTAGCAACTCATTTGCGTTCGGATTCGTCGCAAACAAACCCGTGGTTGCTCACACCCTAATTGTCTTTGCGCTTGATTCCGACAGCGCATTCTGCATTCTACAATGCAGATGCCACGAAATTTGGGTTCGATTCTTATCGTCTTCGCTCGAAGATCGACTCCGGTACACACCATCTGACAGTTTCGAGACTTTTCCATTTCCTCAAGACTGGAGACTTAGTAGCGCACTCGAATCTGCCGGGGGAATATACTACCAGCGCCGGGCCGAATTAATGCTTCTCAACAATGATGGATTGACAGCGACCTACAACCGCTTCCACGACCCCGACGAGCAGTCCCCCGAAATCCTAAAACTCCGCGGGCTCCACGCCGAGATGGACCGCGCCGTCCTGATCGCCTACGGCTGGACCGACCTGGCCGAGCGCGCCACCTGCGAGTTCCGCCTCGACTACGAGGACGACGACGAGTCCGCCGACGACGACGCCCCCCGCGCCCGCGCCAAGAAGAAGCCCTGGCGCTACCGCTGGCCGCAGGACTTCCACGACGAGGTCCTCGCCCGCCTCCTCGACCTCAACCAGCAGCGCGCCGAGGAAGAACGCCTCGCCGGCGCCGCCGCCGATGCAGCACGCCCCAGCGCCAAGAAGAAGACCGCCAAGAAGGCCTCGAAGCGCTCGAAAACATCCGTACCACCGACACAAGGCGGACTCGGCTTCGACAACGAAAGCGACGAGTGACGATGCTGGGTACCAAACTACTCGTCGTTCTCGCCTCGTTCAGCCTCGCTACTCCTCCCGCGACGGCCGATCCATTCGCCGAGGACAGGTCCGTCCCGTCGCCGGAGGGACCGGAATGGGAAGCTCCACCAGAGCCACCTCCTCCTCCGCCCCCTGCGCCCCCGCGACCGGAAACCGTGCTCGATGATGAGACCGCCAGGCCTGAGATCGAGGAACTGGACGACGAAAATCCCCACAAACCGGTCATCGTTGCCGGCGTCATCGTAGGGGCTCTCGGAGTGGCAAGTGCAATCCTCGCAACGTACGTCTCTGGCGAAAAGAAAAAGACCGAGTCGCTGCTCAAGACCACCGAACAAAGCAATGCGGCGCTCGTCGCGGCGGGCTTACCTCCCTCCGGCACCTCCGATCTGGAGGACAAGATAGATCGGACCCGCACTGGGACGATCGGCCTCGGAGTTGGCGCTGCAACGCTGTTGCTCACCGGCGGCATCTTGCTGCTAGTCGGCGTGACCCGCACCCGCGCCCGTAACCAGAATAAACTCGTCACATGGGCTCCAAGGGGCACCGGGATCGCGGTGTCGTTTTGATCCGTCGAGCCCTGCCGTTCGTCCTCGCCGCTCTGCTCCTCGCGCCACGCGACACGAACTCCGCGGCGCCCCAGACCTGCCCGAAGGGCGCGGTCTGGCACGGCGCAGCTCCCCCTCGAGGCACCGGATACGCCTGCGTGAAGTCGGGCCCCGATGGCAGCATGACGCCAGGCCCCGACGGTCGGCCCATCCTGCACGGCTGGGCCGTCCTCTACGACCCCATCACGTCGAACAAGAAGGAGGAGTGCGAGTACCAGGACGGCCTCCCGCATGGACACTGCACGGCCTACGACAAAGACGGCGATCGTAGCCAGCGCGGGTACTTCGACCACGGAAAGCGCGTGAAGGAATGGTGGTTCTGGTCCTTCGCCGCATCGTCCGACGGCGCGAATCCGGGGCTGACCTCCCTCGCAAAATCAGACGACCCGGCCAAGAACGTCGCTCGCCGGGAGCACCTGGCCCGTCTCCTCAGCAGATTCGGCGCCTCGGAGACCGACGCCGCCGTGCTCACCCAGGCCGTCCTCGAGTACGTCGACGATCCCGCAGCGACCCGTCGCGTGACCTGCGGCGAGACCATGTGCGTCGGCCCCGGCCGCATCCCGGGCGAACCCCTGTACGTCAAGTTTGGCGCCGCCTCGCCCGACCCCGCGCTTGCCGAACTCGGCGAACGCGCCCGCATCGCTCAGGAGTCGGAGGGGGCAGCATTCGAGGTCGCACGCAAACAAGCAGAAGTCGAGAACAAGCGCCTCCAGGCCGAATACAAGGTGGCGCTCGCCAAGTACGAGAAGCTCTCGAAACGATGGGACCGTACCCCCCTCCGCTGCAACGACGGCGCCCGCTCCCCGACCTGTGTCTGCGGCGGAAGCTGGCGCGGCTGCTGCTCCTGGCACGGAGGTGTCGACGGCTGCCCGGACGCCCCCGTCGCCCCAACACCCCCTCCCCCACTCGCAACACCGTAATCATTTCGTGGAGCGCGGACCATGCGTCTATGGCCTTGGCAAACCTTCCGCATGATCACGTCTGCTCGTCAGATAAAGGACGGTGCGCATGTCGCAATCGAAGGACATGCCGAGTCCTCCTTCGTTGATCTAGTCGATCCCCTCACTGGTGTTCGCTGTGTAGCTATCGATTATCGAGCGTGGCCACCCGATGGAGCTCTCTACGGCGAAGGTTCTACTCGGTTCCACGCGCGGCAATATGTCGACTTTATTTTGAGTTTCACGAATATACATATTCTAGTCCGCAACACCTCCGGCGAGGACGTCACCAAGCTGCACGACAGACTTTCGATGCGTTACGGCGTGCAGCTCAGCGCCCAAGTGGACCGCATAACAGTCGGAGAACATGTCCGGGTAAAGGGACGGATTATCCGTATAGAACACGACACGTCGCCTCATCGGCGTACGCCATGGACCGCGGAGATCGAAGCACAAAATCTAACGTCGTTACGATAAATCACGGAAACTTTCGGAATTTCAACTGAGTTGACATTGCCTTAGAACCCGCTGAGACTAGTTCCGGCGGCAGCATCCGCGGTCGCCCACCTACGCAAGGATCCAGATGTCCCCTGCAGACGAGCACATCCTTCTTTTCGTTGCATCCTCCGACGTGACGGGAAAACGGCAGAGCGACGAAGAACTGCGAGCCATCGAGAATGCTATCCAGCGCGGCTCTTTCCGCGATCGGTTTCGTGTCGAAAAACATGTCGCAACCCGAACTATAGACCTTCAGTACTTACTACTTCGCCATCGTCCGTGGCTCATCCACGTTAGCGGTAGCGGCGGACCAGATGGCTCACTGCAAGTGTTAGACACTCTCGGCGCCGTCATCAAGGTTTTGCCACGCACGATGTCCAAGCTCCTCGGGGACTTCTCCAATACAATCAAAGTGGCCTCGTTGCAGTACTGTCATTCCACAAAAGCCTGCCGACAGGCCGCCGCGAACATTGTATACTGCCTTGGCAGCCAAGGCATCGTCGATGCCCGGAGCTGCATAGTATTCGGCGAGTCTTTCTATCAAGCTGTTGCATTCGGTAAACCGGTCAACATCGCCTTTGACGTCGCAAAATCCGCGCTTGAACTGGAAGGCTACGATCGCACGACGTATCGACCGGCCCTCGTGGTGAAGCAGGTATCACCCGATGTAATCGATCTTGCTCGCCCCATCGGCGATCATGAATTTCCCGTCGAGATGAAACCGGGAACGGTGTTGGAGTTAAGACTGGATCAGAAGATCGAAGACTTTGATCCAAAGACCTGCCTCCATCGACTCGCGTCGGCGCTCGGTTGTGATGTATCCGCCCTAAAGATCGTCAACATCCGACCTGGCAGCGTTATCCTTGAGATCGTCGCAGAGCCTTCGATCCTCGAGACAACGGCTCAGTTCCTTACCGGCCACAGTGCAACACGATTCTTAAAGGACTTCCGAGCTCTGAACGCAAAAAACGGCGCGTACGAACTTAATTTTAATGATGTATACCTACAAGCTTTATCAAAACGACTCCGCTACGAAGCTCTGGCCGACACATGGGAAAAGGCGATTAGGGGTGAACTCCCAACTCCGATTGAACGCCATGAGGACGTCGCGCATGTGGACCGGCCATCCACATGGAGCGTCGCGTCCCCAATTCTGATGACACCGATTGACAATGCTCCTGACGATTCGGTCCTCGTGATCTTCGACGCTGACGCGCGAGCAGATAGCCAGGCCGTTGTGGCCCTCGATGCTGACCAGTACGAAGCAGCGAGGCTCGAACTTATTGCATCCCTCAGCAATGTAACTATTCGTCGGCGATCCGAGTGCGAAGAACTAGTACAGTGTCTGGATTTATGCTCAGCGGGAGAGTTTCACGAAGCACTCATTCGTCTAGTATTAGGATTCCCCCATCGCTCAGCTGTCGCCAGCATACTCTCCGAACGAATCGGTCATCACCTCTCCCAACAAGGCGCCGAGAGCTCAGCGTGGGCAATCATCGCATACCACCAGTCCGCGTCAACGGAAGCGATCCGGGAAGAGGGCAAGTGTCTCTGGAGGGTGCTTGGGGAGGCCCCTGGCGCACTTCCTGCCGACTGGTACACCGAGACCTCTACTCGATTGTTCGAAAGGTACCTCGACGAGGCCGTGAAGCATCACATGACTCCGTGGCGACTGGCGGTCTATGCCAGAGTTCGCTCTTACCGAAAGAATTTTGAGCCACAATTTCGAAAGATTGTCGAGGTGGCGCGACCGGTAGCGATATCAGATCCGTGGAGCGCCGGGCTATTGATTGGTGCATGCCTCGAGTGGGGCCTTGACGAACTGGCTATTGACATCGCACGAGAGATCGCCGCCGCGGCTCACCCGGAACTAGAGCGGGAGAAACTCGCTGATGCCGCCCAGATCGGCGAGTATGACACCTCTATCGAAAGAACGATCTGTGGAATCTTACGCATCCCCATCCGGCAGCGCGAGGAGCCGGGGTTTGAACAACACGAAGCTCTTATTGTCAAGGCATGGTCTCTCAAAGATTTTGTAATCGCTACCCTGCTGGGCATACTAGTCGCCGCATTCCCGACGTGTCAGGGAGTAAAGTTGAAAATGGGTAATAGGGGAGTAGCCGTGGGGGCTTACTGAACCTCACGTGAGCATCAGCGGACGGACAGAGACCCAGGGCTATCTCCTGGGCGTATCTTTATACGGGGCTTGGATTCCTTCACCCCCTCCAGAGCGAGTCGGTTACATGCGAGGTCGAACGCTGCGCTGATACTCCGACCGAACCCCAAAGCTTCATAAAAGCTCGAAGAAAAAATGATGCTTGCCTGTTCGGAAAACGCTTGTGGCGTACCGAGAACAACGTCGACATGTTTGGCAAGTGCGCGCGCCTGGGCCGCGTTATAGCATCCACTCAAGACTACGCACCGCACGCATCCCCCTAATATACGAAATGTGTGTGCGAGTGCTGTGCGTTCAACTGGACGAGCACTGGCGTCTGTCGTGTCGAAGAGTAGCCGCCCCGAATCATCGCCATGCCCCGCAAAATGGACGATGGAGGGATTGTGACGAAGCAGAAGCTCCTGGATATCGTGTGCATGGACCGCCCACGCCTGCTCAATCCTAAACATATCGCGGTGGGTCGTGACTTGCAACCTGGCATCGATTGCTCTCGATTCACGATCGAGTGCACGACGCGATGTGTCGCGAGGATTTGAAGCGAGGATGAGAATCTTAATTAGAGTTGCCGACGAACGAGTAACCGCGACGAGCGGCGCTCGTTCAATAGGTCTCCACATCTCCGCGACTTCCTCGATCTCTGTATGTCGTGCCGGTACTGCGGCGATCAGCGCCTCGAACAAGTCTCGTGTGACTAGACCCCTGCGAGTGAGGATCTGGACCGCCTGATCGGCAAGCCATGCAGGTGACGATGATCCTCCCGGAAGCTGAGCAATAATATCTGCACCGCGGTCGAGACGATTTGCGAGAAAAATGCGGAGTTCCTGCTCAGAGAACAGTGCGAGCAAGAGGTCCATCAAGGCGGCCATTGGCCCGGGGTTCATGGCTTGCCTCGCGGCACCATCCCCGTGAACTCCCCCGCCGCCAGTGCCGCCCGGATGTCCTCCCACGTCCGCCGCGCCTCGAGCTGCTCGAGCACCCAGACCGCCTGCTGCGGCGCGTGCGCCGGCCACCTCGCCATGTGACCGCGGGATCCGCCGTGGTGCACTTCGTACTCCGGCATCACGCCGTTGCGGGCCCAGCGGAGGATCGTCGCCTGGGACACGCCTGCGGCCTCTGCGACGGCGGCGGTCGTGACCCAGTCGGCGGCTCTCGTGGTCTTCGCCACGGCGCGGAGTGTACCCGTCGGGAGCGCTCTCACGGGTGGCTATCGTATTATTCGGTTTATTACAACATTTAATAACTTTGCTGTAACTTTGAAATGTGTTAGCCGTGACTTTGCAGTTGCGCTTTCCCCACTACCGCCAGGGTGCCCGACCCCATGACCTCGACCAACGACGACGACTTCGACCTCACCGTCCACGACGACGACCGTCCTGCCGACGCCCTCGACACCGAGTGTCTCGGCCACTACGCGACCCTGGACGCCTACTTGCGGGCCGCGGTCGACACCCTCGTCCTGCCCGAGGGGCAATGGTTGCTCGATTGCCTCGACCTCGGCCGGGTCCGCGGCTGCCTCGAGTCCTGGGGCCGTTACCGGCTGCGGGTCCACGGCGGCCGGGTGTTCCGCGACCACATGCAGACCGGGCCGGGTTGACCGGCCGCGGCTCAAAACCCCGGCGATGACCCTGGAACTGGCATTCGTCCGGGGTTGTCTGCCATCTCGCCGATCGGCCAGTACACCCTGGTCAGCGCCGCGAGCCGGCGGATCTCCCGGTCGAGCAGCGCGTGGTCGTCGGTCGGTCGCATCGCCGTCGCGGGCCGACTCGTCGGCTGCGTCGCATGTACCCCGACGGTGCTCCTCCGATGTCGGCGGATCCCGGCGGGGGATCGTCGTTCATGAAGCCCTCGCGGACGACGACCGGAGCGCGGCGAGGAGCCGGGTATCGGTGATTTGTGGACCGACCTCGGTCGGGAACTCACGGATGCCGGCGAGGATCTGACCCGCGGCACCTCGGCGCTTTGCGAGGCTCCAGGGCCGTCACGCCACCGACGTGGATCGCGATCCGGATCTGGTCCGCCGCGGGCGCGTCGGCCTCGGGTCGATGATCGGCGGGTTCTCGGGGTTCGGCCTGGCGTATGTCATCACCGCGACGGCATTCCTCTCGGCGGAGTCGGAGGCGCTGGTCACCGGCAAGGACGACTCCCGCGGCTGTGGGCGGTCGTGCCGCTGGTCGGGCCGTGGGTCGTCGCGGCCGAGGCCGACCTCGGCAGGACGCTGGGCGGTCCTCGGGGTCATGCAGGTCGGTGCGCTGGCGACGGGGATCGCCGGCGCGTCGATCCGTGCCCGCAACCAGCGCGACGCCGAGACACGGGTGCTCCGCGACGTCTCGCTCGCGCCGTGGCACGCTGGGTCGACGACGGGGCTGATACTCCGCGGCCGGTTCTGAAATGGTCGGACGAGTCTACGGATCCGGGTGCATCGCCGTCGCGGGCCGACTCGTCGGCTGCGTCGCATGTACCCCGACGGCGGTCCTCCGATGTCGGCGGATCACGGCGGGATCGTTCATGAAGCCCTCGCGGACGACGACCGGAGCGCGGCGAGGAGCCGGGTCATCGGAGATTTGTGGACCGACCTCGGTCGGGAACTCGCGGGTGCCGGCGAGGAGCTGACTCGCTGGCACCTCGGCGCCACGCCCCGTGACGACGCTGACCCGCGCTGCCCCGTCTGGCGCCCGCCGCCAGACTTCTGTCGCCCGCGACCACGGCGCGACGACCCGTGTATTTATCTCATTGCTCGACGTTGAATGATGCATGTTCCGGGTGGGATCCTCGAACTGGTCCATCTCTGATATGGTGCCTCCGCGCGCTCGCCGAGCGCGTGGAGGCACCATGAAAATTCGCTATTCATCAGCTCTTTCGCTCGCGCTGCTCCTGTCCTGTGACCGACAGGGCGGCGAAGATCTCGACGTCGAATTGTTCTTTCGGGCAGTTCATGGCGATGATGTATTTACGTGCAACAATGAAAATGGCAAAGCCCCCGCGACCGATCTCCGGCTGTTCGTGTTCGACATCCGGCTCCTGTCCGGGGACGGGGCCGAACATCCGGTCGAGATCCAGGACGACGGCCAGTTTCAAAGCATAGGCGTAGCCCTCCTCGACTTCGAATGCTTGCTGAGTATCCCCGAGAACAAGACGATCCGGGGCCAGATCGACGAGCAATCCGCTGGCCTGAAGTTTACGGGATTGCGGTTCAAGGTCGGCGTGCCGCCGGAGTTCGACCGCATGGACCCGCAGTCGCTTCCCCCGCCGCTCAATGACAGCACGATGCTCCTCGGAGAGACGCCGGGGCACAAATTCCTGTCCGCGGATCACTACGGCGATGCCATGGTCCGCGCCGAGGGATGCGAGCAAAATACCTCGGACCCCTGCGCACAGGCCAACATTGCCGAGGTCGAGCTCCACGGGTTCGACATCGACACGAGCACGATCTCCATCGACCGGGCGAAGCTGTTCGAGGGCTGTGGCAACAACTGCCGCTGCGAATCTCCGCTCGTCGACCCGTGGTGCCGCACCATGTACGAGCGGTTTGGACTCGACTGGATGAGTGGCGAGACGATCCCCGGGCAGACGGTGTTTCGGATCGAATAACGAGCTGGACCTGAACATCGCGCTCGCGCCGCGCCGATCACCCCCGCACGCGCACGCCCGCCTCTGCATCCGCCCCGCCGGTCGGGGCCGTCAGGAAGTCCCGCGAATCCACTGCGATCTCTGTCGACGGCGCGCACCGGGGTGGTCCGTCGGCGGGCCACCTCGCGGCCTCTGCGACCCTCCCGAAGGCGTCACTCCCCCGACGTGGCGGACCCAGTCAAGGAGCGGTCTCCGTGCTCCTGAGCGTCACCAGCGGCAACGCCGGCCCGGCATGGGTCCGCCCGCCGTGGCCTCCCTTGCAGC
>Ga0075163_10009408_pt1 | contig 12821 bp, 8 predicted proteins | sample JI1023141ADNA_FD_71478 | JGI IMG/M metagenome (GOLD analysis project Ga0075163, IMG submission 71478) | Wastewater effluent complex algal communities from Wisconsin, to seasonally profile nutrient transformation and Carbon sequestration -... | ecosystem: Engineered > WWTP > Effluent > Algae...
TGGGCTACGAGAGCGTGATGGTGAACTCGAATCCCGAGACCGTCTCGACCGACTACGACACCAGCGACCGCCTCTACTTCGAGCCGCTGACGCTCGAGGACGTGCTGGAGATTTATCAGCAGGAAAAGTGCGACGGCGTGATCGTGCAGTTTGGCGGCCAGACCCCGCTCAACCTCGCCACCGCGCTCAAGAAAAACGGCGTGAACGTCATTGGCACCTCGCCCGAGAGCATCGAGCTCGCCGAGGACCGGAAGCAGTTCTCCGCGATTCTCGACAAGACCGGCCTCAAGTCGCCCGCGAATCGCACGGCGATGAACGAGGCCGATGCCCTCAAGGCCGCGCATGAGATCGGTTTCCCGGTGCTGCTCCGTCCGTCGTTCGTGCTCGGTGGACGCGGCATGTTCATCGTCTACAGCGAAGACGAATTTAAGAACGTCGTGCGCCAGGCGTTCGACGTCATGCCGGACAAGCCCGTGCTCATCGACAAGTTCCTCGAGGACGCGATCGAGCTCGACGTGGACTGCATCTGCGACGGCGAGATGTCCGTCATCGGTGGCATGCTCGAGCACATCGAGTTTGCCGGCGTGCACTCGGGCGACGCGGCGATGGTAATGCCGCCGCACACGCTGCCGGCGTCGATGTTGAACACCGTTCGCAAGGCCACGCACGAGCTCGCGCGCGAGCTCAAGGTGATCGGTCTGATGAACGTGCAGTTCGCGATCAAGGATAACGAACTCTACGTCCTCGAAGTGAACCCGCGCGCCTCGCGCACGGTGCCGTTTGTGGCGAAGGCCATCGGCGTGCCGCTCGCGAAACTCGCCGCCAAGGTCATGACGGGCTCGAAGCTCAAGGACCTCGGCTTCACCAAAGAGCAGACCCCAAAGCACTGGTGTGTGAAGGAAGCCGTGTTCCCGTTCGTGCGCTTCCCCGGCTCGACGATCGCCCTCGGACCCGAGATGCGCTCGACCGGTGAGGTCATGGGCATCGACGACGATCTCGGCGTGGCGTTTGCGAAGGCACAGGCCGCCGCGAAGCCGGGCCTGCCGGTGAAGGGCAACGTGTTCCTCTCGGTCAAAGATGCCGACAAGGCGCGCGCGGTGAAGATCGCGCAGGCGCTCGAAGGCTACGGCTTCGCGATCTACTCGACGAGTGGCACCGCCGACACGCTCGCCGCGGCGGGCGTGAAGGTGAAGAAGCTCGCGAAGATCCAGGAAGGCCGCCCCAACGCGGTCGATCTGATCAAGAACGGCCAAATCCAAATGGTGATCAACACGCCCGGCGGCATGATCCCGCGTCGTGACGAGAACGCCATCCGCTCGGCGGCCTACGCCCACAACGTGTGTATCATGACGACCATCACGGGCGCCATGGCTGCCGTCGAAGGCATCAAGGCCCTCAAGGAAAAGCACGTCGGCGTGCGTCCGATTCAGAAATATAAGGGCAACGTCAACGTGGTGGGTTGAGCTGGTTGGGGTAGGGCGGACTTCAGTCCGTCCTTTTGCGGACACGTAACGTGTGAAAGGGCGGACTGAAGTCCGCCCTACTTGCTCTTTATTTTCCGGCCGCGTAGTCGGCGTAGCGGGCGGCGACGTTGGCGGTTTTCTCGTCGCCGCTGTGGAAGTAGAATCGGTAGCGCAACGTGAGCGTGCCGCCGGCGGGGACGGTGTAGTCGCCTTTGCCGGGCGGGTGTTTGGCGGCGGGCTCGAAATCTTTTTGTCCGAAGGGATTCGCGGCGAAGAGGCCGTATTCGCGGGCCATCCACCACGTGGGATGGCGGAGATTTTGCGGGTGGTCGAAGATCGCGATGCCGTAGATTTTTCCGTTCTTGGGTGCGTGGTAGTCGCACCACGGGGCGCGTTTGCCCCACGCGGCGCCGTTGCGGTCGCCGTTGGCGGTGACGATCGTGCCGGCGCCGGGGACGTCTTTGCCCTTATCTTTGCGCGGGGCGTTCATCCACTGCGCGACGCGGATGGACATGGTGCCGTCTTTGTTGTCGCCGAAGACGAGCGGGGTGTCGGGTTGGGCGTGAGTGGTGACTTCGTAGTCGAGCGTGCGGGTGTCGGCGGTGCCGCGGAAACGGATCGTGGTGTCGTCGGTGGCGATGAGTTTGCCATCGGGAGCGACCCAGCGGTTTTTCACACGGAGGACGCCGACGTCGCCGCTCTTGGTTTCGACGATACCGTCGTTGATCGTGTTGCCCTTGGGAAATTTTGTGCCGGAGGTGCCTTCGTTCCAGAAGTCGATTTGGTTCACGTTGCTGTGAACGAACATGAGCGCGCGGTGATGCTTGTGGTCGTGGTCTTCGCCGGGCGTCTCCTTCATCGGAAAATCGCGGACGAGCGACGTGCCGTCGGCGGCGTTGACGGGATAGAGGTAGGGGCGCGAGGCGCCTTTGTAGATGTATTCGGTGAAGAGCTGGCCGCCGACCTCGACACGCACGCGGTCGTCGAGGCGGGTGAGTTTCACGTTGGGGGCGGCGGCGCGCGCGGTGAGGCCGGCGAGCGCGAGGGAGGTCACGAGAAGAAGGGCGAGACGGGGAGGTTTCATGGGAGGGAGCTTGGTCGAAGCAGGGGCGAAGCGGGTGAGGGAACGTTGTTCAACTCTTCGGGGTGAGTGGCGTGTAGTAGTAGATCACGATGTAGGTGGAGGGAGTGGTGCCGGCGTTGCGGAGAAAGGTGGTCGCGCCGGCGGCGAAGAAAATCACGGAGCCGGGGCCGCCGGTTTTCGATTGGCCGTCCCAATGGGCTTCGACGAGCCCCTCCTTCACAATGATGACTTCCTCCTGGAGGTGCTTAGAGGGTTCGCCGCTTTTCTCACCGGGATTCAGCGTGGTGATATGGCAGTGCATCTTGTCGACGGTGGCGGTCGGTCCGTCGAAGACGGCGCGGCGTGAGCCTTTTGCATTGGGCGTGACGCTCATTTTCTCCCAGGCGAAAACGTCGGAGAGGAGGAGTGCGGGCGGCGCGGCGGGCGCGGGAGTTTGGGCGGGGAGCATGGTGCAGAGCGCCGCGCAGGCGGCGAAACGGGCGAGGTGGGGTAGCGGGTTTAATTTCATGATTTGGGGCGGGAGCGGGCGAGGGCGGCGTCGAGTTCGGCTTCGGTGGGGAAACGGTCGAAACGGCGCGCTGACTTTTTGCCGAGCAGGTGGTGGTCGGCGAAATCGAGCAGCGCGGTCCAATCGTCGGCGGTGAACGCGTGGGCGTGCGGTGCGTAGTTGACGCCGAGGCGGTCGGCGGCACCGAAAAGCTGATACGCGGGACGCGCGCCGAGGATGGATTGGCGGACGGCTTCGGGATAGGAGATCACGTCGGCATCGCCTTCGAGCGCGATGAACGGGCGGGGCGCGCAGAGGGCGAGGAACCAGTGCTGGTCGAAGGGGAGCTTTTCGCGGTAGCCCCAGAATTCGCGGAGGTGTGGCGACCACCAGTTCGGATATTTTCGCTCCATGATATCGAGCGTCTCGCTGTTGCGCGGGCCGGCGAAACGGTAGGCGCCGACGCCACCGCCGCCGGTGACGACCGGGGCGCCCATGAGGCGTTCGTCGAACGCGGCGGCGACCAGCGCGGACTTTCCGGTGCGCGACACGCCGGTGACGATGAGTTGGGTGCGGTCGATGGCAGCGTCGGTTTCGAGGTAGTCGGCCACGCGCGAGACGCCCCAGGCCCAGGCACGCAGGAGGCCCCAATCGTAGCCGGGATATGCCGGAAAAAAACGGGTGCGGCGAAACGACCAACTGCCGTCGGCCTCGCGCAGGGTGGTGTCTTCGCCGCAGTCGTTGTTGTTGAACATCACGTAGGCGTAGCCGCGGGCGAGGGCGGGATTCGTCGTGGCGATCGTCTCCGCATCGGGTGGGCCGCCGCGTCCGCCCCGGGCCGCGGGAGCGGTGGCGAGGCGCGGATCGCCACCGGCAGCGGCGTTGGTGGCGGAAGGCGGGGTGGCGGACGCGGTATCCGGATTGGCACCACCGACGACGAGGAGGACGTTGACGCCTTTGCCCTGCGTCGGGCCATTGGGGAGGCGCGGGAGCGGCGTCGCCCCGGGTGGCGTGCCGGCCTGGGCGATTACGGTGGGAAACGGGCCGCCGGTAACCGGGGTGAAGATGCCGATGTTGAGGCCGAGCTTTTTCCCGGGGCCAAAAGTGAGGTGCACGAGGCGGTAGCGGATGCGACCGCCGGCGACGAGTTGGGTTTTCACCTCGCGGCCGGAGACGTTTCCGGGCGGAGGCGGCGCGAGGCCTACGGAGTAGTATTCGAGCGTTCGCAGCATTTCGTGGCGGCGTTTCTGCCACTGAGCGACGGTCGTGACCTTTGTGCCGTCGTTCATCGTTAGCACGTCGGGCAGCTCGCGGCGCACAGGGAGGGCGGCGGCGCCGGGGAGTTTGTCGAGGGCGGTTTTGATTTCCGGGAGCGGGATTTCGCGCGGATCGGGACCTGCGGCGAGCGGGCGCTCGGCGGGATCGGCGCTGTGGGCGCGGGGGGCACCCGGGATCGAGATGAGCGCGAGAGCGAGCAGTCCGTGCAGAAGGGGGTGTTTCATGGCGCGGCGGATCGGAGCTGGGCGGCGGACTTTGCGGACACGTGTCGGCGGCGGTCAATCTCCGAGCGGAGGGGTGGTTTTCTTGGCGCACGATGCACGGGGAAGCGGCGGTTGGGAAACCGCCGGTCGGTCGGTGCGGATTGTCGCGCGGGGGGCGCGGGGTTTTTCGCGCGGCGACTTGCCTGTCGTGTTGCGGCGCGTGAGTTTCCGGCGATGCAAGCGATCCGAATTCATGAAACCGGTGGCGTGGAAAAAATGCGCGTGGACGATGTCGCGTTGCCGGAGCCCGGCGCGGGCGAAGTGCGGCTGCGGATCGAAGGAGCGGGCGTGAACTTTATCGACACCTATCAGCGCAGCGGACTCTACGCGGTGAAATTGCCGCACACGCTCGGCATGGAGGCCGCGGGCGTCGTGACTGCGATCGGAGCGGACGTGACGGAAGTGCGCGTGGGCGACCGCGTGGCGAGCGTGCGCGTGGCGGGCGCGTATGCGGGCGAGGCCTTGGCTCCGGCGGCCCACATGGTGAAGTTGCCCGAGGGAATCACGACGCAGGTCGCAGCGGCGCTGATGCTGCAGGGCATGACGGCGCACTATTTGGCGTGCGACACGTTTCCGCTGAAGGCGGGCGATACCGCGCTCGTGCACGCGGGCGCGGGTGGTGTCGGGCTGCTGCTCACGCAGATCGCGAAAATGCGCGGCGCGCGGGTGCTCGCGACCGTGGGCAGCGAGGAAAAGGCCGTGCTCGCGCGCGCGGCGGGAGCGGACGCGGTGTGCATCTACACGCGCGAGAATTTCGTGGACGCGGTGAAGGCCTTCACGGGCGGACGCGGGGTCGATGTGGCCTACGATGCGATCGGCAAGGACACGTTTGACGGCACACTCGCGAGTCTGCGTCCGCGCGGGATGTTTGTCTCGTATGGCAACTCCAGCGGGCCGGTCGCGCCCTTCGCGCCGCTCGTGCTCTCGCAGAAGGGCTCGTTGTTTTTCACGCGGCCGACGCTCGCGCACTACACGCTCACGACGGCGGAGCTGCAGGCGCGCGCCGGGGAATTGTTCGGCTGGGTGGCGACGGGGGCGTTGAAGGTGCGCATCGGTGCGACCTATCCGCTCGCGCAGGCGGCGGAGGCGCATCGCGCGCTCGAAGGCCGGCAGACGACGGGGAAGGTGCTGCTGGTGCCGTGAGGTCGGCGTGAGGCCAGTGTGTGAGGGCGAAAGTGGTTGGAGCTTGGATGTTGGCGGGATTCCCGTTGGGTTTTCCAACTGCCATGGAAACACCCACGCTCATCGCTCTCTTGCACGGTCCCGACCAGCCCGGCCTCGTCGCGCGGGTGTCCGGATGGATTTTTGCGCGGGGCGGCAACATCCTCCACGCCGACCAACACCGCGATATGGAGGCCGGGATTTTCTTCCAGCGTATCGAGTGGGTGCCCACGGGATCGGCGGGGGTCGCGGAGCGCGAGGCGGCGGATTTTCTGGCGTTCGCGGCGTCGCTCGGGATGCAGGCCAAGGTGATTCTCTCCAACCGCCGCGCGCGGATCGCGGTGTTTGTTTCGAAGGCGGACCACTGTTTTCACGATTTGATTTTGCGGTGGAAGGCCGGTGATTTTTCCGGGGACATCGTGGCGATCGCGGGCAATCACACCGATCTCGCCGAGGCGGCGCGCGGCTACGGGGTGCCATTTCACCATATTCCCGTGACGGCCGACACGAAGCCGCAGGCGGAGGCGCGGCAGCTCGCACTGCTCAACGAACTCGGCGCCGACCTCGTGGTGCTCGCGCGCTACATGCAGGTATTGTCGGCGGATCTGTTGGAAAAAATCGGCCGGCCGGTGATCAACATCCACCACTCGTTTCTCCCGGCGTTTGCCGGCGGCAAGCCCTACCATCAGGCGCACGCGCGCGGCGTGAAGCTCATCGGCGCTACGGCGCACTACGCGACGCGCGATTTGGACGAGGGACCTATCATCCACCAGGACGTCGCGCAGGTGACGCACCGGCATGGGGTCGAGGATCTCGTGCGCAAAGGCCGCGATTTGGAGAAGACCGTGCTCGCGCAGGCGGTGCGGTGGCATCTCGAGGGGCGCGTGCTCGTCTACGGCAACAAGACCGTGGTGTTTGACTGAGGCGGCGGTCCCGATGCGACATGGGCGGGCGCGGCGGACGGTTCCGTTGGAAAAACCGACGCGTTGCCCGAAAACACAGGGATGGACAGGGGGGCGGGGTTTTGTTCTCGTCGCCGATTCCAAAGCCCAATCCCTCGCGCCATGACAACGCCCGCCACTCCTTCTGCTCCGAAACCTGCCGGTGATGATCGCAAGCTCGTCTCTGTGGACGCGACCTACATCGCGCCGAGTTTCGAGGACAAGTTGCACCTCTTCTGGGAAAAGAACGGCACGGCCGTCTTCGCGCTTTGCGGGATCATCGCGGTCGGGATTCTCGCCAAGGGCGGTTGGGACTACTTGCAGAAGGGCAAAGAGCAGGACGTTCAGAAGGCCTACGCGGCGGCGACGACCTCCGACCAGTTGAAAGCGTTCGCGACCGCCAATGCCGATCACGCGCTCGCAGGAATCGCGCAGCTCCGTCTCGCCGATGAAGCCTATGCCGCCGGGAAATCTGCCGATGCCATCGCGGGCTACGACAAGGCCTTTGCCACGATCAAGACCGGTCCGCTCGCCGCCCGTGCGCAGCTCGGCAGCGCGCTCGCTAAGGTGCAGTCCGGCAAAGCGGCCGAGGCCACGACGGAATTGAAAGCCCTCGTCACCGATGCCGCGCAGTTTAAAGGACTCCGCGCCGAAGCCGCCTATCATTTGACGAGCCTCGCCGCCGAAGCCGCCAACGGTGCGGACGTGCAAAAATATTCCGACCAACTCATGCAGCTCGATCCGTCGGGCCCGTGGACGCAGCGTGCGCTGATGCTCCGCGCGACCGTGCCCGCGCCTGCCGCGGCAGCGGCGCCGGCGCCGGCAAAGACCGACGCGGCTCCCGCGGGCGGCGTGCAAATCAAGTTGCCGGGGAAGTGAGACGGTAGGTCGGTGGACCGGACCGCACGGCAAGCCGCGCGGCTACAGGAGATGGGCTTCTCGCCCTGATGGGTAGCCGCATCGATTTCGGTGCGGGCTTGCCGAGGGAGAGGTGGTGTGAACCGGTGACCGCGCGGTAGGCCGAGGGGCTACGGGTCTGGTGCTGCGCCGCGTGACGTTTCGTCGGCGGCGTGAATAATGCATCGTCAGGTTCGGTCGGGTGCACATCTTGACCGAATTCGATGCCGACGTTTGCGGACAAAATTCCCGATGATTTCGTGCCGGAGATAACCGGGGGCGAACGCGTCGTCGCGTGGTTTGTGCGCGGCGGCGGGGCGCATTGGCTGCGGCGCGTGCGTTGGGTGCGCGTGGGTGGAATCGTGGCGGGGCTCGCGGTGGTGGGCTACGTGAGTGCGGCGGCGACGGCGTATGGTTTCGTGCGCTTTTACCGGCAGATCGACGGCGTGCGGTTTACGGATATCTTGTTGCCTACGCGGTGGGACAATTACCGCGTGGCACGCGGGCTCCGGCAGATCGCCGAGGCGCAGCGCTTCGTGGAGGAGCGGAAATTCATGGAGGCGTTTTTGTATGCGCGCAGCGGTGTGGCGTCGGCGCCGGCCCACCGCGACGGGCGGCTGCTCCTCGTGGAAATGCTGCTGGCGGCGAAGCGGCCGGACGATGCGCGTCGCACGTTGCTGGAAGGACTCGGCTATCACGCGGCGGCCCCGGTTTACCTGAAGCCGACGCTCACGTTTTTACTCCAACGGCAGGAAGACAGTCTCGTGGTGGCCCTCGCGCGCCGCCATCTGCCGGCGATGGCGCCGGGCTCCGAACCGGCGCGGCTGCTCGCGCTCGGCGCGGCCACGGCGTCGTTTTTCCGGGGTAATTACGATCAGGCCGAGGATTTTCTCGGGGCGGTGCCGAAGCTCGCGGAGTCGCGCGACGGGCGGCTGCTCGCGGCAAAAATCGAGTGGGACCGCGGCTACCGCGAGCTCGCGCTCGTGCAGTTTCGTCAGCTCGCGGCCGAGTTGCCGGGCGACCAGGAAGTGCACCGCGAACTCGTCGGCCACTTGCGTCAGCACGGGCTCATGGACGAAGCGCGCCGCAGCAGCCTTTCGTTTCAAATCGCCTTTCCCGCGCTCGCCGGGCCGCGGATCCAGTTGCTCTACGCGTATCGGCAAGCCGGCGACAACGCGCGGGTGGCGCGCGAGGCCGAGGCGTTGCTGACGGATTTCGCCAACGACGAAGGCGCCTTGCTCGGGCTGGCGGACTTCGCAGCCAATGCCGGCGATGTCGCGCTGATGCGGCGGATTTCGAACTGGGTGTCGGCGCGCGGGCTGCGGCTCGATCCGTTTGCGATGCTGCTGGTGGAGACGCTGGTGGTGGCGCGCGATTATCAGAGCGCGGTCGACACGATCCGCCGCTACCGGGCGGATTTTCCGGCGTGGGAACGCAACTGCGGCGGGCTCTTCGACAGCCTGCAGGCGGCGGCGTTGCTGGGGCTGAAAGACGATCCGGCGGCGACGATGTATCTGAACCAGTTTTTGGGGCAGGCGAACCTGCGCGCCGACAACCTGTTGGCGGTGGCGAACCGTTTCGTGGAACTCGGCGCCGAAGAATCCGCGCGCCGCGTGCTCGGGCGTGCGGTGGAAGTCGACCCGCGCAACCAAGCGGCGCTGACGCGCCTCGTGGAACTCGATATGGCGCTCAACGCCGGCGAAGACCTCGCCGTGCACGTGCGCCGCCTCGTGCAGATGCGCCGGCCGTCGCCCGAAATCCTGCGCGTCGTGCACTACAAACTCGGGAGCGATTTGTTTCTGTTTTCGAAAGAGTGCGCGGTAGCGCTGGACGTGGTGAACGCGGCGCTGGCGCGCAGTGCGACGGGCGGGGCTCGGCGTTGAAGACGGCGATGGGGAGCGACGGGCCCGGTCGAGCGCGACACGAACAAAAAAACCCGCCGGGTTGCGGCGGGCTTGGGGGCTCGGACAGAGAAGGTCCGAAGGACGCGATCAGACAGCTTTGCGTTGGCGGCGGCGATGCCAGACGGCACCCGCGAGCGCGAGCGAGCCGAAGATCGCGGCGTAGGTGGAGGGCTCGGGGATGGCGGAGGGCGTCCACGTCAACAGCACGGAATTGCTGGAGATCGCTGCGGCAAACGAGCCGGCGCTGGACCAAGCAGAGTTATCTAGGCTGAACGCGGTGCCTGTCACGGTGCCTCCTCCTGTTTTGTCGACAACGGTCCAGGTTTGGGACGCATTCCAGAAGGCATTGCCGGATGCCGGCGACGTGGCGGTGCCGGTGAAAGAGGGCACCAAGGTGGCGCCCGAGTTGATCGTGAGGGAGCCCGCCGTGCCGACGAGAATCTGGTCAAAATTGGTGCCGGGCGTGGACGTGGAAAATGCGGCGAGTTCCCAATTGTAGTGGCTGCCGCTGGCGTAGGTGACTGCGCCGGAAACATTCAGAATGCCCGGGCTGTTTCCGGGAGCGATGGAGCCGCCGCTGGCAACGGTAAGAGTGCCGGCAAGCGTGCCGTTACCGCTGATAGTTCCGCTGAACTGGGATGAAGCCGCGGCGCCGTTGAGGGTGCCCGTCACGGCGATATTGTTGGGAATCGTGACGCTGGAAGCGACCGCGAGTGTGCCGCTGCCTCCGATTGAAACTGACCCGGAGCCGAGCGCGTTGGCGTGGCCCGCCGAAATCGTTCCCGCCGAGACCGTGGCTCCACCGGAAAAAGTATTGTTGCCTGAGAGCGTGAGTGTGCCGGTGCCGGATTTTACGAGTGAGCCCGAGGTGCTACCGCCGAACGCATTGGCGAAAGTCACATTGTTGCCGTTGGTGTCGACTGTGGCTGCGGTGGCGGCGACCATCGTGAAGCGGGAAGAAATGTCCTGCGTGTTGGAGCCGTTCCACTGAAGGGTGCCTCCGTTCATTGTGATCGCGCCGGTGGTTCCGAGCGAACCATTGGCGAAGGAAAGCGTGCCGGCGTTGATTGTGGTGCCGCCGGTGTAGGTGTTGGTCGCGCTGAGCACCCATTTGCCCACACCAGTTTTCGAGACCGAGGTTAGACCGGTGCCGTTGTCGATGAGAGTGCCGGCGAGGGAATTGCTATCGGTGTTCGAGCCGGTGAGCACAAGCGAGCGAGTTTGATTGTTGGTGCCATACGTAAACGCGTTTGTGCTGGTGGCGGTGAAGGCGAGGGCACCCGTGCCGGAGGCTTCGAGTGTGGCGGTGCCGCCGATGGTGGAGTCACCGATTTTGAACTTTCGGTCAGTGCTGACGGCCGCACCGGTGTATTGCAGAGTGCCACCGTCGATCACAAGGTTTCCGGCCGCGTTTGTCGATTGCCCGATCCCGCTGGCTACACCGCCGTTGGCCAGTGTGCTGACGGAGAGGATGCCGGCATTGATAGTGGTCGAGCCGGTGTAAGTGCTCAAGATCGCGGAGAGGGTGAGTGTGCCGCTGCCGGTCTTGGTGAGGCCGAACGAGCCGCCGATGTTGCCGCCGACGGTGAGCGTATTGGCGTTCGTGTTGACAGTGCGATTGCCGGTGAGAGTGACGGCACCGGTGCCGAGGTTTAGGCTGTTGGTGCCCACGAAGGTAAGGTTGCCGCCCCACGTTTGGGTGTTGTTGGTCGAGAGGGTGACGGTCGAGCCGCTGGTGTTGTTGATCGTGGTGGTGCCGGAGATGGTTAGTGTGCCGGTGCCGATGGCCGAGGATGTGCCGCCACTGCCGCTTTGGTTGATGTTTAGTGTGCCGGTGTTGCTGCCGCCAATGGTGGTGCCGCCTGAGTAGCTGTTCGCAGCGGAAAGGGTCAGGGTAGAATTGCCTGTCTTTGTGATCGAACCAGTTCCACTGACGAGGCCGGACAGGTTGACGTTGCTGGTGGTGCCCGTGTTGCCGGACTGAAGCGTCAAAGCGAAGCCGTTGGTGTTGACGGTGCCGCTAATGTTCAGTTGGCTGTTGGAGGCATTCGATCGCCACGTCTGCGCGGCGCCAAGGATAAGCGGAAGACTGACGGTCTGCGCGTTGGTGCCAACATCGGCGGAGATTGCGATGTTGGTCACTCCGCTGCCCAACGTGAGCGCGGCACCGCCGCTGTTGGAGAGTGTATAGGTGCCACCGGTGAAGTTAAGCCCTGCCACACTTTGGCTTGTGGAGAGAATCGGATTGGCTGCCCCTGAGAGTGTCGCAAACGTTGCGATATGAGCCGCGAGACTGTCGGTGGGCGCGGTGCCGCCGGTCCAGTTGGAGCCGGTGGCAAAGGTGGTTCCGCTGGTGGAACTCCACGTTATCGCCGTCTGTGCGAGGCCGGAGACGGTAGCGAAGGCGCATGCAAGTGCTGCCCTTCTGAGCCAGAAAGTGAGACGGTTCATAGTTGTAAAAAGGGGAAGTCGGGAGTTTCAGGCTGATCGTTTGACTGGTTTTGGGTGCTGCTTGCGCCACACGGCGGCACCAAGAGCGACGACACCGAAGATCGCGGCATACGTGGATGGCTCGGGGATGGCGCTGGGGGTCCAGGTGAGGAGGACTTCGTTGTTGGAGAGGGCGGTGGCGAAGTTGCCGCTGCCGCTCCAGGCGGAGTTGTCGATGGAGAAGGCGGTGCCGGTCACGGTGCCGGTGCCGCCGGAGTTCGTGACCACGGTCCAAGTTTGGGCGCTCGTCCAGAAGCCGTTGCCGGCGGTGGGTGAAGTGGCCGTGCCGGTGAACGTGGGCACCAGCGTGGCGCCGGCGAGGAGCGAGAGGGAGCCGCCGTTGGCGATGATGACTTGGTCGAAATTGGTGCCGGGCGTAGTGGTGCTGAACGCGCCGAGTTCCCACGTGTAGCGAGAGCCGCTGGCGAAGGTGACGGCGCCGGTGATGTTGAGGAGACCGGGGCTGCTGCCGGGGGCGAGCGAACTGCCACTGGCGAAGGTGAGGGTGCCGGCGAGGGTGCCGCCGGGGCCGTTGACGATGCCGCCGAGCGCGGCGGTGCCGGTGCCGGTGAGCGTGCCGCCGGAGTTGACGGTGAAGTTGCTGTTGATCTTTACGGCGGTGGGGATCGCGACGGTGCCGGTGTTGTCGATCGTGGTGACTCCGGTGCCGAGGGCGGTGGAGGAATTGGCAGCGATGACGCCGGCGCTGACGGTCGTGCCGCCGGAGTAGGAGTTGGTGCCGGAGAGCGCGAGGGTGCCGGCACCCGTCTTGGTGAGCGAGAAGCCGGTGCCGGAAATGTTGGCGGAGACGGCGAGGTCCGTGGCGGCGTTGGTGGAGTCGCCGATGGCGAAG
>Ga0075163_10009409_pt1 | contig 12821 bp, 5 predicted proteins | sample JI1023141ADNA_FD_71478 | JGI IMG/M metagenome (GOLD analysis project Ga0075163, IMG submission 71478) | Wastewater effluent complex algal communities from Wisconsin, to seasonally profile nutrient transformation and Carbon sequestration -... | ecosystem: Engineered > WWTP > Effluent > Algae...
TCCTATGTCGATCCGCACAACTTGCCGCAGCGAAAGAACTTTTCAAGCAGCCTCATCGATCCAGAAGGAACGCATCTCCGACGGGAAACGGGCTTAAGTGATCGGCATTGAGCCTAGCACCCATGGAACCCACGTACAACGCCCCTATGGAACGTTGGGCAAACATCCCGGATTTTTTTTCGAAAAGTGCGGTCACAGTCTGCCTGAAGACTCCCAGAGAAAGGTAAGGACGCTTCGTCCTGACAAGGAGGTTTCATCATGTCGCTCACCGTGCTCAAGAACACTTTGGTCGCTGCGGTTTTGTTTCCCCTCGTATCCGGCTGTGGCAGCGCAGCAGATCCCGATGTGGAGCTTGTGGTCGAGCCGAGCGGAGCGCCGCCATTTTCAGGCGAGCTCACCAGAGCCGATGTGCAGGCCGTGAAGACGCAGTTCGTCTTTGACTCAAATCATCTGCTGTCGCTGGCGTCGGATGCGCAGAAGATCCTGACGCCGATTCAGTACGACTTCGCGCAACAGACGATCAAGCGCACCAACTGGCTGGTCCTGAACAGTGAATGGAAGTACTCTGACCAACCAGATGGCAAGCTCGTCCGCGGCGATCTGGAGTCTGCGCCGACCCTGACCTCGTGCACCGTAGTCGATCACATCGAATGGAGCGCTGAGTCAGGCCTATTGTCTGACAGCGTTACGCCCACGCCCTGTGGCCGGGCATCGTTCGACTATTCAGCAGCATGGCAGGAAGTGGTCGACAAAACTCCGCCCCACAAAGAATGGGATAAGGTGTATGGCACGTCCAAGTACTGGTCCATGTACGACCAGTTCGCTTGCCACTTGACCTTCGCCTGGTGGAAATCCGAATGGAATCTGGAGCCCTCCAGGCCAAATGTCGGACTCACAACGACCATCCTCTGGGGATGCAACCCCCCATAATCCGAAGCGCCCCAAGCTGACTCCGATACCTGCATCCCCGCCGGTCTTTGCGACCGCTCGCCGCTGTCTTCAGTAAGGAATCAGTCCACGCCATAGGCCCAGGAAGAATCGATACTTCTTTTATTAGAAGTCACATTTTCCGTAGCGCGCTCCTTATCTTCGACAGCCGGGGGGAACTATTCTGGGTCCTCTCAGGCTCGGCTCCTAGTGTTTTACCGATAAAAAGGAGAGGTCCATGTTATCGACAAGAAACTCGCTTCCGTATCTTTCGCGCGCCGTACTTGGGATGATCTCTGCGACTGCTCTGGCGGCCTGCGATCCCGGAGTCCATCAACCAGAGGACGGAGTCCCCATGCAGAAAATGACATCCGGCGAAGAGTCCGCCATTGCTCCCCCCATCGCCAGCATGACGACCCTGTCAGGACTTCAGCCAGGACCGGCGAGCCATGGTGTAGTGGGAGTGCCGGCAGCTGAAAGCTCGACGACTTGGGCCGTCGTCAGTACGGTTCGATCTGACACGGGTTTTGACGTGTTCGTCGATGGAGTCCCGCGCGGCCAGATTGCTAATCACGAAGTCTCGAACGGTGTAGCGGCATCTGCCAGCCCGGATGGCAAGTACGCCGCTGTGATTACCGACTACGGCGGAGATCATGGTACGACGCTGACACTTCTGGAGCATGGCCAGGTCCCGCGAACCCTGATCCGGGGAAAGGTGACTTCGGCAGCCTTCTCCAGCGATGGAGCCCGCCTCGCCTATGCGCTGTCCGGCGAGAGCGAAGCCACTATCCAGATAGGAACACCGGGTGCGGCAGGCCATACGCTCACTGTTGTCCCCGGGATGGACGTTAAGATCTTGGGCTGGCAGAGCGATGGAAAAGCTCTTTTCGTCGTCGCCTACCCTGATCGGCGCGATGAAGAGGCGGTCGCTCCCGATCTGCTTCGAGTCGATATAGCGCGCGGCAAGATCGAGCCGATTCTCATGAGCGACTTGTCCAACGGCCTGGCGTATCGAGACTTCCGAATCGTCACAGTGGGTGGGATCCAAATGATCAGCGCCATCCGTGCGCCGAGCGCGTTCCCTTGTGCAGCGGGCGCGACCGATATCATCCTCGTTCGTCTCGATGGGACGGTGATGCAGAGCTTCGGGCGCACCTCCGATGCATATAGCGAGGCAGTGTGGAGCAACGACGGCAGCCAACTCGCCTTCACTGCACAGGCCTGTGTGAGCGAGCAAGAAAAGGCGACAGGAAGCGCCAAGAAGCGGGCTCAGGCAGTGGCCGGCACCTATCTCGCCGATGCTGCCAGCGGTAGGTCCATCCAGCTTATCAACGGCATCTCCGGGTTCAGGTTGAGTGCTCTGCGCGACAGCAGCGTGCAGCTCACTTCGCAGCGATTTGGCAACCGCAGCGTGGATGCTGGTCCTGTCCTTGCCAGCCGGGAGCCGTGGTCCGCTTCTGGGATGGAGCCCGAAACAGCGCTGCGCTCCGCGCGCACGAACCGCGCGGCGCACATCCATCAAGTCTACGACACCCGTGATGAGTTCAATGGCTCCGGGTCCTGCGGACCCACTTCGTGCGTCATGAGCATGGCGGGATACCAGCTTAGCGAATGGGGGATAACCGTTGCAGCTGGCGGCTCGCATTGGTCGCCTTACGGTCGGTACATCACGGATTCCTATACGTACCGCGGAGTGACATACAGCAAGACGCAGCCCGACAATGCCGGACATGGCGCTTGGGCTGGAGCTCACGGATATATGTTCGCACTGGGACACGGCAGTTACTGGAACGAGCTGCAAGAGTACCTAAACAACCACACTGGCTGGGCAGAGCGCACCTACAGTTGGGATGCCAGCTTCGTGCGGCGCCAGATTGACAAGGGCAATCTAGTCGTGGCCGGTGGAACCTTTCGCGGGCTCGCTCACATCGTCCTCATTAAGGGCTATACTGATAGTGGCGGCTGGGTTGTCAACGACCCGTATGGTCCGCATACGAGCGGCAGCCCCGGCGGTAACGATCAAGTCTACTACGTGGGCACAGACATGACGATTCGCAACATGGTCGGCAACTGAGCACAGACCCCCGATGCCGGTCATCATTCCACTTCCCTAAGCATAGCGAAATGGCGACCGAATCGGCGCTTGGCGCTGCGCAACAGCTGCGCAGCGGTTCAGCAGGGAGGGCTGCGCTGACGCTAAGAAGGTGTCTAGAAAGCCCCTCCTTGCGCGAGGCGTCGGGACATCAGGTGAATCATGGCGAGCAGGATCATCGCTTCGCTGCTCTGCGGCCGTTGCTCGTAGTCCTTGCTCAGCCTTCGATAACGTCCAAGCCAGCCGAACGTGCGCTCCACGACCCAGCGCCACGGCTGCACCACGAAGCCCGCTTGCCGGTCGCTACGTTTGACGATCTGCAAACGCAGCGGCTGCCCCGGCAACGCCGTGCGCACATAGTGCTCAAGCTCCCCGGCATACGCCCCGTCAGCCACAAGCAGCTTCAACTTGGGAAATCGCCGACCCAGTCGCTGCAGCAACAAGCGCGCCCCGTCGCGATCCTGGATGTTGGCCGGATGCACTACAACACAGAGCACCAAGCCCAGCACGTCTACAAGGATGTGCCGCTTGCGACCGTTGACTCTCTTGCCCGCGTCGTACCCTTTGAGCCCCCCTTTTCCGTGGTCTTGACCGACTGCGAATCCACAATTGCAGCGGGGGGTTGCCGTCTGCGGCCCTGCACGGTGCGAGTCCAAAGCAGGAGCTGAGGTTGAACCTCTCAAAGGTCCCATCGAGCTGCCACTGCATGAAGTACCAATACACAATGCGCCAGGGAGGCAAGTCATGGGGCAGTAGGCGCCATGCACAGCCGGTGCGAAGCAGATAGACCAGCGCATTGACGATTTCTCGTCGAGGATACTTGGCTGGACGTCCGCCTGGTTTGGGAGCCGGAATGACACGCTCGAGCACAGCCCACTGTGCATCGCTGAGGTCGCTTGGATAGACGCTGCGCGGGGTCATCCTGACTGCTTAGCCCATCTCTTCCCGTCTGCAAGCAGGCTCAGCGGGCGCTTTCTAGACACCCTCTAAAGGTAAGGAAGAGTATAGAGGGAACTAAACATGCTGGCTCACTCGTCCGCTGCAATCGCAGCATGGAGAATTACCGCGCCTGCATCGTGACTAAGCCAGCCCACCAGAGCGGCGAGGCGCATAGGCGCCGCAGCCGCTGTTGAATAAGATCCGATGCATGGTCTGTCAAAGGATGTGGCCCCCCTGCTTCGCCGAGCCGTCCTAACCGAATCTGCTCGCGCATGGCAGTCGCCAGGCTGATGGCTGGCCGCTGCTCGTGGCTGAGATGTGCTTCATAGAAGCCGTCGATGAGCCGCATGGTTGCTCGGGTCTCCACGTCCCACAGCCCGGCGACCACGTCGCTCACGCCGATCCGCAGCAGCGCGCCGCTGAACCCCAGCCATTCTCCGCCCAGATCATGCGAAGCGGTCTGTCCAGAGCGGCAGGCCGCCAAGACGACGAGCGCCGCGGGTGAGGTTAGCGGGTGGCGGAGCAGGCGCGAAGCCGACAGCTTCTCTCCATCAGCCAGGATCAATCCGGCGTTTTCCACATCATGACTCTTGAATTGACCGTGGCACACGAAATGAACGAGATCGAACTCTCCGAGCGTCTCCATGGCGAACGCGGCCGTCGCGTGTTGTCTGCCGTTGCCCGCCTCTCGCAGCTCTCTCGTCGTCATGCCAACGTTCCGGAACCGGCTGACCAGCCTCGCCACCGAATCGCTGGCCTCCTTCGGCAGGCTATTCTCTGTCAGAACAGTGGCGGCGCGACGCAGCCTGCTCGCTGACTTCACCTTTTCCAAAAAGGTTGTTGCTGCAGGAACCAGTGCCAGAGAGCGGAAGTCTTCTATGAGATAGCGCGGCGTGCCGTCGGCATTCAGCCGATAGGCCGCGGCGATGGGTAGCTGTCCCAAGATGCCGGGCAGGCAGAGCGAGAGATCGACGATCCCCTGCGACATCAGATCCGCGGTGAGCGGTGCCATCACATCTTCGAAGATCCGCGACAGCATCTGCATGCAGATCGCGTGTCCTGATTCCAGCACTTCGAGCAGCTCGGCATCGGAGCACTCTTTGTGCATGAGCGTATTGCCGACTCGCTCCAGAGTAGTATGCCAGCCAGCACGATCGCTCCGCGGATCATCATCAAGCCAGCTCTGCACAATGTGAGTAGTCAGCGACAACCGCTTGCTGTCGAGGACGAGCTCTCCGTCTCGGCCCAGATAGGCGCGAACGCAGACGCTGCCGAAGTCAGTCACAGACAGATCGATGAAGGCGGTCTGCGGCGTTTGTCGCAGTCTATCTATGAGGCCAGCGCGATCTATTTCTGGTAAAGTGGCCTCGGCACTCTGTCCACGGAGCAGCTTCGTTATCTCTTCTTCGACGAGCAGTGAGGCGGCCAGATCCTCTGGGCGAGATGAGCGATTGAGCTCTTGCAGCTTCGACAGCTGTGCCGCGTGCGTGCTGCGCAGAGCGGGTGGCAAGTCGAGAAGCACGGCCCTTTGCCAGCGCAGGGTGCGCGCCTTACCCCTCTGGCCATGGCGCAGGATTTCGAGCGGCTCAGCCCCACCATCGACTGCCAGAACCGCTCGCCTCGCGGCCCAGAGCGCAATATCCTGAGAAAACTTATGCTGCGCTATCGTCCGCGAAGACGCCGCCCAAGCCTTTTCCGCAAATTGAAGTGCCTGCTCGACGTGCTGAATCAGCTCTGACAGATTCGGGCGTGGACGCCCCCGCACCAGATCGAAGAGATACTGATGCGTTATGAGAGCCCGCTCCGGTTGCTGCTGCTTCACTAGCCCGGCCAGCAGGTTCTCGACCTGACGCAGGAGCGCTTCATCATCCTGAAGCATCCCGAACGGAACACGCATGCGCATGCGCACTCCGACCAGCGTCCCCAAGGTTTCCCACTCTTCCACAACCCGTCCCCGCCGTCGCTGAAGCGCGGTCTCCAGCAGCTCCTTTGCGCGCGTCAGATCAGCTGTGCCGCCCATCCGCATGAATAGCAGTCCCAGGTTGTGCGTTGCGCGCGATTCCTCAATGGGATCTTTGAGGATCTTGCAGAGCTCGATGGCAGCTTCGTAGCACTCGATGGCGCGCGTCTGATGCCCAGGCTCGTAGAACGCGAGATCCGTATGCGCGAGCCCGAGATGGATATAGTGATGCGCGCGGTTACGCAGAAAGAACGGACTGTCACCGCACAGTTCCAACGCTTTCTCCAGATCGGCCACTGCATCGCGAAATCCTTGAGGCTGCTGATCGGGCGGTAGCGTGATGCGTGCCCAGCCGCGATTACCGAGTGCCATCTGATGGAAGTTGAGATGCTTCCCTGTAGGGCCGCACTGCTCGATGATCTCTCCGTAGTACTGGATCGACAGTGCAAGCAATGCCGGTTCTTCTCGCGACATCTCGTGAAGTAGCGTAGCCAGATCATTGAGCAGCCCCACGCCCAGGGATGTCTGGTTCTGCTTCCGTGAGAGCTCTAGCGCCTTTTGAAACAGATCCAGTGCTTCACGATGGCGATCCTTGAAGGCGCCATGCGGGCGTTTCCACAGGACCAGTCCGAGGCTCTTCCAGAACTCCGGAAGATATGGATCTTCGCTGGAGTGAGCCTCCAGCGCCGTGGCTGCCGCGCGCTCTTGTCGCTCCAGCCAATCCCAGTTCGCCTCCGTCAGATTCAACCAGGCGCCATGCAAGGCATGCACGGCCTGGTGACGCCACATTGCCGCTTTTTCCCACGGCTGTCGGCTCAAGAATTCTTCGGTCAAGAGCTTCTCTGTGAGCAGGAAGAATCGCTTGATCTCGCTCGCAGGAAAGTCCTCCGGGTTGCCACATAAGCAGCTGTAGGCGCCGTCAAGATACTTACGGGCACTGTCCGCTCCTTCGCGCGCCAGGGCATCTTCGATGCGCGCCAGTACCATCCCGAGCGGCACATAGAGTTCATCCTTTTTCAGCTCGGCAAAATCCTCCCGCAGCTTTAATGAAGCAACCACCCGCTCGCGCATGACGGGAAACAGCACACTTTTGGCGATGTTCCCTTCGAACACCCCCATGTTCTGGACGCGCGGATCTAGCGGCAGATGCGCTGGGGCCTCCGCGCCGAGTTCATCCAATAGATGCTGAATCACCAGCGGTCCAGGACGGCCGCTGCCCGACGCGTCCACTGCTTTGCCTTCCAGCAGGCGCTCGATGCGGGTGAGGAGCGCGGCGATGGTCTTTTCGACGCCAGGGCTTGCGTCCGCGGCGAGGAGCGACTGACACTCCACGGCCGCACGACGCGCCGCTTCGAGCGCGCCCGGCTCACCTCGCCCATGGCGCAGAAGTTCAAGTTCCGTCAAGCTGAGCAAGCTCTCGGCGCGCGGTACCGGGAAGTGCTTTTCCGTACGGGTTTCCAGGGACTCCAGGAGCAGAGCCTTCGCCTCTGCGAGATCCCCCTCATGGGCTCTCATCGCCAGCGCATCGGCGAAACACTTCTTCGCACGCGCCGGCTCAGTCGGTGGCGAGAGTTCGAGCTGATCGGTCAACGCCAGCGCTTCGCGATAGATGCGGATCGCCCGTTCGAGCAGCAGCCTATCTTTTTCTCGCCCGCCTAAGTCCTGGTAGCCATCGCGGCACGCATTTGCCAACGTGATCGAGATCTGAAAGCGGGTATCCACTTCCGAGTCTGGACACAGCGCCAGTGCCTTTTCGTGATGACCGAGCATTCGCGAGAAACGCTGGTCATCGATGCGATTGTGAAACTGCTCACTATGCTGCTCGACAAGCCCGAGCAAGCGATAGAGCATCGCCTGCCGCACTGGGAACTCGGCGGCACGCGAATGGGCAAGGGCCTCCTGAATCACCCGCTGCGCGCGATCGGCGTACTTTCCTCGCTCCGCCTTATCTTTAGCCTCGAAGCGCCATAGTGCGTTCCCGTGTTCGTGGGCGATGTCGAGAAAGCCATCGGGGTCCGATATCGGCCACAGCGCCGAAGCGCACTCGAAATGGGTGATGGCCTTCGTTAGCGTCTGACGCAGATCCTGGCTCTTGTGGCGCATCCACAACCAGCCGAGAGCTCGGTGGACGCGCGCAGTGAAGGCCGCTCGCCACGACGCATCCAAAGCCGCGGCGGCATGCGACAAGAGCGGCGTCAGGACGGCAAGACCATCATCGCCAAACTTAGGATCTGCCGGAACAAGCTGCGCCATATGCTCGCCGCGGAGCAGGCTCTTCGCCAGATCCTTGGGAACCCCCTGCTCGCGCAGCGCTTGCAGCTTGATCTGGTCTTTCTTGGAAAGCTGGGTCAGCTCGTCGAGTTTGGCGCCTCGCTCGGCGTCGACATCGCCGACGCCGTAATCGGCGCGCAGCTTCTTTGCATATGCACGCAGGGGCGTCGCATCGGGCGCCGCGTAGTTTACGAGCCAGTGATGCAGCTCCTCCAAGAATTTGAGCCGCTCGTCGGGGTTGAGCTCCTCGGCTTCGCGCGCCAGCAACTGCGCTTCAATCGCCAGCTTGTGCGCGTCCTGCCCTGGAGTGAGCCCAAGGCAGCGCAGCCTGGCGCGCAGCCGCGCCTTGCCAAGCCTGGCGCGCAAAGTGGGTGCGAGCTGCGCCTCTGGATAAAGCTCCTCCGCCTTCTCAATCAGTCTGCGCGCAGCCTGCGAATTGATCAGGATTGGACCCGGCGGGGCGTCCAGGCGCATGTTCGCCAGCGTGATCAGGAAATCGACCGCCCCAGTCGAGCCAGCTTCCTTAACAAGAGCAAGCAGACAGACCTCCAGCCGTACCGCCCAGCGCTGCAGCAACTCGGTATCATCCTCACACTCGCGCAGCGCTAGATAAAGGCCCAGGCCCAGTAGCGGCTCGGCGTTGCGCGGCTCCTCGACAATCTTCGCCTCAATTCGCGCGAAGAGTTCCGGCAGCGATGGCGTTCCCGTGGCGCGGCCTCGCCAGACATCAATTAGAAGAGTGAGCGAGAGGCGGTCCCTGGCACTCTTAGCGAGCGATTCCAGCGCCGCCGCTCGCTCCGCGGTGTAGAGCAGGTTGTGCGGATGCAGGCAGTGATAATAAAGCCAAGCCCATGCCGCTTCGCAGACCCTGTAGAGAGCCTCCCAAGGCAGTGTCTGGGCATCGACAAGAAGCGCATCGAGCTCATGCGCCGCCTCATCTTCATCTGCCAGTCCATCAACTTTTCGGCGCTGCAAGAGAGGAATCAGCTCGACACGCAGATCGGCGCAGTGCGTCGGAGAAAGAAGGTGCTGCCACGCACGCAGCCCGCGCTGAAGGACTCTGACTGCCTCCATTTGCTCTCCCAGCTCTCTGTGAAGCTCTGCCCGGCAGCGAATGAGCGACCAGCGCAGCTCCTCGTTCTGCGCAGAGCCGAGGACCCTCGCCGCCTCGTCGAGCTCCTGAAGTCCCGCGCGCAGGCTTTCGACCGAGGACTCGCGCAGGCTCAGCCGCAGCCGTGCGCGGTCGAGGAGCAGCGATGCGCGAAACGTCGACGTAATGCCGGGAATCGCCAGCCCCTTCTGAACCCACAACAGCGCGGCCGCAAAGTCCCGCTGTTCGCGCAGGATCTGCACGTGGGACATGACGAGGATGATGAACCCCTCTGGATCGCTCTGCGTCTCGACGAACTCGAATCCGCGCTCACTCCACTTGCGCGCCTCGGTGAACGACTTTTCGCCGCTGTGCAGAGCGTGCCTGAACTCCAGATTGGCCAGGAACGAGCACAGACGCACGGCATTCTGTTTCGCGTGCTCACCCGAGTCCGTCGAAAATATCTGAAACGCCTCTTCCAGCTCAGCCCGCCGCTGCGCGTAGTCAGCGGCGTCGAGGTACATATCCTTGCTGAAGCGATGTCGGCAGGTCAGGAGCGCGGCGCGAATGAGCGGCGGCGGCCCCCCTCCCTCCTTGTCGCCATTACCCTTTTCCTTCGCGGGAGCCAGCAGCTCGTCTATATGAGCAAGCGTCTTTTGTAGCCCACCCCCGTTTTCCTCGGGAAGTCTTATCCTCGCCAGCAGTGTGATGTCTATGCACTGCGCAGCGGTTTCGACATCGCCCAGCTGGAGGAAGCCCGTCATCGCATGTCGCCCGGCCAGGTACTGCTTGTTGACGAGCTCCGGCGTCTCTCCTTCGAACTCGCTGAGCCTCACACAGATGTGCATGAGCGCGTAGTAGAGTCGCGCAGTCCATTCCGAAGACTCTTCCTCCGCTGCATGCTTGAGCGCATACTCGCCGAGCTCCTTGCGTCGCTTGAGAACCGCATACTCACCCGACGCTGGCCGCATGAGATCCAGAACATCGAAAGCAAGATGGGCCAGGAGCGCTTCCGGCCACTTCGCCTTCTGCGCGCTCCGCCAGAACAGCCACACAGGGATGATGTCGGAAACGGTCCTCCGGTCGCTCTCACAGAGCGCAACGAGCAGACCGCCCGCCTCGGCCGGCGCGATCTCGGGCACCTCCAGCCGATCCGCGGCGAGGAACATCCCTTCCGCTTCGCCGGCTCCGACAGCTTGCTTCGCCAGTTCTAACAACTCGGCAGCAGATTTCCGTCCCGCCTGAGCCCGTGCTTCGGAAGATGCTCTGGACTCCGCATCGACCAACGTCAGTAGGTAACGAAGAGACGGCTGCAACTCCGGTGAGCTCTGCGGCAAGAGCTCGCGTAAAAGTTCGCGAAACTCGCTCGACTGCACCCATGGCTCGCGCTCGAAGATCTCGATGACGACATGACGGTCTACAGGCTGTAGTAGCACCGAAAGGTACCCGGCGCGCTTGTCGCCGATACGTGACTTCAGCCGCTCGCGAAGATCGCGAATCTCCAGATACATCGTGAGAAGTCGATCGAGCTCAGGCCGCGCTGCCCCCGGGATCTTTGGCAAGAGCTCAATTACTTTATCGAGATTGCCGAAGGTGCGCGCTACGCCGCAGTGGGCAAGCAGGAATGGCACATCCACTGCTGCGGCATGCTCGGGTAGCTCTCGCAAAAGCGTCCTGACCCCCATGAATACTGCGAGCCCGCGCTGCGGCCTGCCGGAATGTATGATTGCCACGCAGAAACCGCAGAGCTCATCCAGGCAGAGACACTGCTCTTCTGCAGAAAGCTCGCGCAGCTTCGTCATGAGGTCCGCAGGTACATCCTTCGCGAATGGTTGCAGACTGGTCCACCTCAGCAACTCTTCGGTGAGGGGATGCGGCGATTTTTGGGCTGCTTGATCATTGAGATCCGACATGGGCACCTTCTAGATTAGCCTAGCTCGCTGTCTCTGTGGTGATGCACTCGGACGGGCCGAGAACTGGGCTCACAGTTAAAGCGCGGGCCGAGCGCCCACCTCACTTCGCCAATGGTGATGCAGATCCGCAATGGCGGAGAGGCGCGCATGGACGCCGGGTTGCTCGGCGACGTTGCGCTGGCGCTCGGCCTGCTGCCTGGATGGCAGCTGGTCTGTGGTGAGGATCAGAGCCTGAGCGGCAGGCTCTCGACGAGCGAGCCGACTAGTTTTTTCCGAAGTTCACGCGGTCCATCTCCTCGCCTAAATAGTCGGGAGCAAGGTGCGCGTAGATCATCGTGATCTTTACATCGCTGTGGCCCAGAATCTTTGATAGTGCCAGCAGGCTGCCGCCGCTCATCATATAGTGCGAGGCGAACGTGTGACGGAGCAGGTGCCACGGACACCGCACGCTCCGCAGGCCAGACGCGGCCATCAGCTGACGGAGAGTGAGCATGGTGTCCGATTTAGCAGACCGTGACTCCTTGCGACCTATGGGCACGACAAGTCCGTCAGGCGAAGGTGGGCACATCTTGCGCCACTCTGACAGGAGGGGCACAAGAACTTTTGGTAGTCGCAAATGTCGAGTCTTTCCATCCTTGGGTGTTGTGCGGTAGCTCCGAGCCACGGTCAGCCGCCTGGCCGCCGTGTCTACGTCGATCCACCGGAGGCCCAGGAGTTCACCCTTGCGCAGTCCCGCGTAAAGCGCAAGAGCTATCGCCACTCTCACAGCATGCACGTAGACCGTCCCCCGGGTCTCTGCGTTGGCTGTTGCCAACGATAGCAGCCGAGCGGCCTCTTCTTGTGTGAGGTAATCGAGTGAGCAGTCGCCCACTGGCTTCTCGATACCGCGGCAGGGATTCATGGGCGCGAGTCTCTCTTTCACCGCCCAGGAGAACGCCGAGCTAAGAGTGCGGATTACGTTGCGGACAGTGCCCCGTGCGAAGCGCCGCAGGAGCGAGTCCCGCAGCTTGGCCACGTCCGCTTGCGTTACCTGCTCGACGCTTAACCTGTAGAGCGGCCCTGCCTTGCGAAGCACCGACTGGGCCTCGTAACGGTAGCGGTTTATATCCTTAATTCGCGGCCGGCTGTACTCGGCGCAAAAACGCTCGACGAGCTCAGCAACCGTGATCCAAGTGACGGCGCGCTTCTCTGGAATTCCCGCCTCGCCGCGTGCTACTCGGGCCTCGATCTCCAAAAGCATGCGCTTGGCTTCCGCGTAGCTCGGCTGCTTCGACGCCATAACACGACGCCTGCCGCCCTCATACCAACGAATAGACCAACCGCTACCCCTTTTGAATACATCACCCATGAGACACCGTCCCCCGATCGTACCATGGGAGCGCGATCCCATGGTGATCCCACGACTCGATGTAGGTGCTCCTCGGGGCGCTGCTGAGTTCGCTTAAGCGAAAATTAGTCAGCGTCGGAAGTGTGCGGAATTGTTCATTGTTTTTGGACTGTGTCTTAGGACATGAAGGACTACGGCTTCGATGGCGTGGATATCGACTGGGAGTACCCGGGTGGGGGTGGCATGGCGCCGGGTCGGCCCGAGGACACGAGCAACTTCACGGCGCTGCTGGCGGCGCTGCG
>Ga0075163_10009410_pt1 | contig 12821 bp, 10 predicted proteins | sample JI1023141ADNA_FD_71478 | JGI IMG/M metagenome (GOLD analysis project Ga0075163, IMG submission 71478) | Wastewater effluent complex algal communities from Wisconsin, to seasonally profile nutrient transformation and Carbon sequestration -... | ecosystem: Engineered > WWTP > Effluent > Algae...
TCGACATTCTTAATTTATCTTCCTTCTTCCGATGCGCAATCATCTTTACAACCACATCACCACACTTTCCAAAGTATTATTGATGGATAAAATGCTTTGCAAATTGATACAAATTGAGCATCAATAGAAAATTTGTTTCACCATTATCATTTTACATAGAATGAAAAATATCAAGCTGATGTTGATTATTGTAATCGGTTTCTCCTTCGCTTCGTGTAGCAAGAGAGATGCTGCTCTGAAGGCGGACGTATTTCAGGTGATTAAGCCTGTCGTCAATACTGTTACATACCAGAAAGAATATGTGGCAGAAATACAAGCTGTGCAGTATGTGGAAATACGCAGTCGCGTCAAAGGCTACGTCGAGCGAATCCATGTGGACGAAGGGCAAATGGTCAATGAGGGACAACTTCTCTTTACTATCAGCAGTAAAATTTATAAGCATGAATTGCAGAAGGCAAATGCGGCTCTCAATAATGCTCTTGCCGATTTGCGAGGTGCTGAAGTGGAATTAGTTAATGTAACAAGATTGGCAGACAAAAATATTGTTTCTAAAGCAGAATTGAAAATGGTAGAAGCCAAAGTTCAAGCCTTCAAAGCTAATGTGGAAGAAGCTGAAGCAGAGAAAGAACAAGCGGTTCTTAAAGTTTCTTTCTCCCAAATTAAAGCACCATACAAAGGTGTCATCAATCGTATTGCCCACAAGACAGGGAGTTTGATTGAAGAGGGAACGATGCTCACAACACTTTCTGACAATAGAGAGGTCTTCGCGTACTTTAATCTTTCGGAAACTGATTATTTGAAATACATGGCAACTAAGAATAAGAAAGGCTCACGACGAATTGAACTCCTCCTTGCCAATAATTTGCCCTACAATCATGAAGGAAATATAGAAATTACTGAAAGCGAATTCGACCGCTCTACAGGAAACATAGCCTTTCGCGCACGATTTCCTAATCCCGACCGTATCCTCAAACATGGCGCAAATGGAAAAGTCATTGTGGAAGAGCAAATCGAAAATGCTGTACTTATTCCTCAAAAATCAACGTTTGAAATTCAGGACAAATTATATGTGTTCGTCGTGAAGAAAGACAGCACCATCGAACAAAGAAACATAGCAACCAAAACCCGTATTCCGAACTACTTCGTGATTGAATCGGGTCTTACATCGGATGATGTCATACTTTATGAAGGTATTCAGAGTGTAAAAAACGGGGGTAAAATTTTGCCTCAGATTCTTGAAAAGGAAAAATTACTATCCTCCCTGAATACTAATTCACAATAAATCAATCTCTTGCCACTACAATATACGTTTATGACTTCTACCTTCATTCATCGCCCGGTTCTCTCCATAGTCATTTCAATTATCATTACACTTGTCGGGCTTATCTCACTGACACAATTACCCATCACACAATTTCCTGATATTGCGCCACCGGAAGTGAACGTAACTACAAAGTTCACTGGAGCAAATGCCGAAACGTGTGTCAAAGCAGTTGTCACGCCCCTGGAAAGAGCCATTAACGGCGTTCCGGGCATGGCATATATGGCTTCGGTCTCAGGGAATGACGGAACAAGTATCATTCAAATTATTTTCAAAGCCGGTACGAATCCAGACGTTGCATCGGTAAATGTGCAAAATAGAGTTTCCGCAGTCATTGATGAACTGCCCGAAGAAGCTATCAAAGCGGGCGTTATAGTCGAAAAAGTGCAGAATAGTATGCTGCTCTATATTAACGTATTAAGTAAAGATTCGCTTGCCGACGAAAAATTTCTTTTTAACTACACTGATATTAACATTCTCAAAGAACTAAAAAGGATTGAAGGCGTGGGCTTTGCCGAAATAGTCGGTTCTAAAGATTATGCTATGCGCATTTGGCTGAAGCCCGATAAAATGCTCATGTACAATATCTCAGCTACGGATGTTATTACGCAACTAAAAGCCCAGAATGTGGAAGCTGCTCCAGGTAAAATCGGCGAAAGTTCTGGAAAAATGAAACAAACTCTACAATACGTTTTGCGCTATACCGGAAAATTTATCTCCGAAGAATCGTATCAAAATATCGTGATTAGAGGTAAAGAAAGTGGAGAAATTTTACGCTTGAAGGACATTGCCGATATAGATTTTGATGCGCAAAGTTATGGTGTTGTTTCTAAGGAAAATGGGAGACCATCGGCGGCAATCATGCTCAAACAGCGTCCGGGCTCGAATGCAAAAGATGTGATAAACATGATTAAAACCAGAATGGCGGAAATCAAGGCTTCGTCGTTCCCGCCGGGTATGGATTATACCATCAGTTACGACGTATCCGAATTTTTAGATGCTTCTATTCACGAGGTCATTAAAACATTGCTTGAGGCTTTTGTACTGGTCGCGCTCGTTGTTTTTATCTTTTTGCAAGATGTTCGCTCTACGGTCATTCCCATTCTTGCCGTTCCTGTTTCGCTCATCGGCACGTTTCTGTTTATGCAGCTCATGGGATTTTCACTCAATCTTATCACACTTTTTGCCTTAGTACTTGCTATCGGAATCGTTGTGGATAATGCGATTGTGGTGATTGAGGCTGTTCATGCCAAAATGGAGCATTCCCATATCAGTGCCCGCAAAGCAACCGAACAAGCGATGAAAGAAATGAGCGGTGCGATTATTGCCATTACACTCGTCATGTCTGCGGTCTTTGTGCCAGTTGCTTTTTTGCAAGGTCCAACCGGAATTTTTTATCGCCAGTTTTCGCTCACGATGGCGGTTTCTATTGTGCTCTCAGGCGTAACCGCACTAACGCTCACGCCTGCACTCTGCGCTTTATTTCTCAAGAATGTCCACACCGCAGCGGATAAAAAGCCAACGCTCCTTTCACGATTCTTTCACGGCTTTAATGTGTGGTACGACAGTCTGTCTAGCCGCTATAAACGTCTTTTGAGCGTCATTGCCAATCGAAGGATAGTAACCTTCGGTATTTTATTGGTGTTTAGTGGTGCTGCGGGACTTATCGGAGCGGTAGTGCCATCCGGCTTTATTCCGCAGGAAGATCAGGGTGCTATTTACGCCAATATCACCGCTCCGTCGGGAGCCACTTTAGAGCGTACAGAGAAAGTCGTGGACGAAGTACAGCGTATTGCCTCGACGCTCGATGCCGTCAATACTGTTTCAAGTTTGGCAGGGTTTAGCATTCTCTCTGACGGCACGGGGTCAATTTATGGAATGAATCTTATCAGTTTGAAAAATTGGGACAAACGCAAAGAATCTGATAAAGATTTGATGAGAATGCTGGAAGAAAAAACCAAGCACATCAAAGATGCCGATATAGAATTTTTCACTCCTCCACCTGTGCCGGGCTATGGTAATTCCAGTGGTTTTGAATTACGACTTCTGGATAAAACAAGCACCGGCGACTTAAAACAACTCCAAAAAGCAGCACAAGATTTTGTTGCGGCATTAAACAAACGACCGGAAATCAGCAATGCTTTTACCACGCTCAATGTTGATTTTCCCCAACTCCTATTGCACATTGATGGCGATAACGCCGCTCAAAAAGGAATTACCGCCGACAATGCCATGAGTACGCTTCAAACGCTTATTGGCAGCGAATACGCTACAAATTTTATTCGGTTCGGTCAGCTTTACAAAGTCATGGTGCAAGCGTTGCCGGAGTATCGCGCCGAACCTGAAGATATTATGAAACTTACCATCAAGAACGATGCGGGAGAAATGGTACCGTTTTCGTCCTTTTTGCGGATTGAAAAGGTCTATGGTCCTGAGCAGATAACCCGATACAATATGTACACCTCTGCGATGGTCAATGGTCAGCCCGCAACAGGGTACAGCAGTGGTCAGGCAATACAGGCTATCAAAGAAGTTGCCGCCGCACAGCTCCCCAAAGGCTATGGGTATGACTGGGCAGGTTCATCGCGCGACCAAGCAGAATCAGGGAATCAGGCTATCTATGTTTTTGTCATCTGCCTTCTGTTTGTCTATCTGCTGCTCGCCGCACAGTACGAAAGTTTTTTGCTGCCCTTGCCGATTATTCTTTCGCTTCCGGTCGGTGTTTGCGGAGCATTGCTGTTTCTGATGCTCTTCGGCTTGGAAAATAATATTTATGCACAGATAGCAATGATTATGCTCATCGGGATTCTGGGCAAAAATGCAATTCTGATTATCGAATTTGCAACGCTCAAGCACCTTCAGGGCGCAACTCCTTTTGAGGCGGCAGTAGAAGCTGCGTCGGACAGATTACGTCCTATTCTGATGACTTCGTTTGCGTTTATTGCCGGACTCATTCCGCTTATGCTTGCCTCGGGTGCAGGCGAAATCGGAAACAATACTATCGGTGCAGCAGCAGCCGGAGGAATGATATTCGGGACGGTCTTTGGTGTTATTGTCATCCCCGGATTGTATGTCACTTTCGCAACGATAGCAGAGCATTTACAACGTCGCGGCACTAAAGAAGAAATTGCTCTTACAGAAATCCTTTAATCGAAAATCTATGAAAACACAACACTCTTATACCTCGCCACGCTATTTTATATCACGGTTATTATCCTTTTGCTTGCCCTTACTCGTTACGCTGAGTGGCTGCAAATCACTCGACATGACAGTTTCGGTGCCGCAACGAAAAATTCCGGCAACATATCAGTTCGGAGCAGTGCCGCCACTACTTGCCGATACAACGACTATTGCAGAGATGAAGTGGCGCGAGTATTTTCAAGATTCGCTTCTTGTAGCATTGATTGATACTGCGTTACAGAATAACTTTTCACTTCAAATAGCATTGCAACGTATCGAATTTGCTCGGGCAAATTCCACGTACGCTAAGGGTGAATTATTACCCAAAGTGTTAGCAAGTGTTGGCGGTGGTATCAGAAAATTCGGGCTTTATACGATGGACGGAGCAGGAAATATTTCCACTGAAATTGTGCCGGGTAAAATTGTTCCTATCAATCTCCCGGATTTGAGCATCGGGATACAGACATCATGGGAGATTGACATTTGGGGTAAATTGCGAAGCAAAAGTGAATCTGCTGCTGCTCAGTATTTAGCGAGTATCGAAGGAACGCGCTGGCTCGTTACATCGTTGATAGCCGATATTGTGATAGGATATTATGAACTTCTTGCTTTGGATACTGAACTTGATATTTTGCGACGAACAATCCAAAAACAACAAGAAGCATTAGGCGTGATTCAACTTCAGAAAGAAGCGGGCAGAGCCAATGAATTGGCAGTGCAGCAATTTGAAGCACAGGTATTGAGTACGCAAGCAATGGAAAAAGAAACACTGCAACATATAACGAAACGTGAGAATATTCTAAACGTTCTTGCCGGTCGTTTCCCACAACCGATACCTCGAAAAAACAAGGGTCTTTCTACATTGTTCTCTCCAAAGTTTAGTGCTGGTATTCCCGCACAGTTATTGCAAAATCGTCCTGACATTCGGGAAGCAGAATTGCAACTTCAATCTTCCAAATTCGATGTTGCTGCTGCACGGGCAGCATTTTTTCCGTCTCTGAATCTCACGGCTGGCATTGGTTTTCAGGCATTCGACCCACAATTATTATTTCTTTCGCCAGCTTCAATCGCCTACAACGCCTTGGGTGGTCTTGTGGCTCCGCTTATCAATTGGAACGGATTAGAAGCGCAGTTTGCTTCGACAAAAGCAGGTCAGGCACAAGCAATGATTCATTACCAAAAGGTTATTGTCAACGGATATGTGGAAGTCATAAATGAGCTTTCCAACATCCAGAGCTTACATTCCATTGATTCCTTGAAATTGCAGCAAAGCAATGTCTTACAAGAATCGGTGGATATTGCCACGGATTTGTATAAATCCGCGAAAGCAACGTATCTCGAAATTCTCCTTGCTCAACAAGCATCACTGCAAGCACAACTTGATTTGGTGAACATAAAAAAACGACAACATATTGCACGTGTGAATGTCTATAAATCACTTGGTGGCGGGTGGAAATAGGCTTAATATGCAAGCCGCTCAGTTAGCTCTATTCACACAAACGAAACATCAATGAATACCTACATCATTATCATTATTTTGTCGGCTATTGTACTAGCATCGTATTTTTTTGACTTTCTCAGCAGTAAAATAAAAATCCCATCAGTCATTGTGTTGATACTGGGTGGTATTGGTCTGCGTTTGCTTACTGATTCGATGAACATTCAAATCCCGATGTTGAGCGCAATTCTCCCGCCGCTTGGCACATTAGGTCTGGTGCTGATTGTGCTGGAAGGTAGCTTGGACTTAACGCTTTCGCGGGAAAAAATTATCCTTGTCAAACGAGCTTCCTTGTCGGCACTTATCCTTATTCTTTTGACAAGTGCAGCTATGACAGCACTTATTATGTATATATTTCATGTTCCGCTTCTGCAAGCTCTGGTTAATGCCGTTCCACTTGCTGTTATCAGTAGTGCAGTTGCAATTCCAAGTGCCCAAGGCTTGGCAGCAAAAGACCAAGAGTTTATCGTCTATGAAAGTTCACTCTCTGATATACTCGGTGTCGTCTTGTTTAATTTTGTCGCCGAGCGTGAAGATTTTGGTTTGTCCTCAGTTGGGGAATTTGGATTGAACATTTCACTTACTATTTTTCTAGCAGTTGTAGCGTGTTTGGGGCTTGCTTTACTGATAACACATATTCGGCATCATATCAAATTTCTGCCAATTATCAGCGTTTTGCTACTTATCTACGCGAGCGCAAAAGTATGGCATTTATCGCCGTTATTGATTGTTCTTCTCTTTGGTCTCTTTGCCAATAACGCTCACCTCATTACTAATATCAAGTTTGCAGAATTTTTCCGTTTAGAGCGCATGGAAGAGGAAGTCCATAAATTTAGGCACCTGACCGCAGAAATGGCATTTGTGATACGAACCTTTTTCTTTATTATTTTTGGTTATCTGGCAGATATTGGCAGTATGCTGCATTGGGAGGTTGTGGGGATGGGAGCGCTCATTGTCGCCATTATTTTACTGTTGCGTATAGCGTATCTTGCCGTTGCATTTGCCGGCACAGAGCGGAAAATTTTCCCAATTGCGCTTATCGCTCCACGTGGACTCATCACTATTTTACTTTTCTTGAGTATTAGTTCGGCAGCAAGTATTCCCGGCATTAATCAAGGACTTCTGATGACAGTCGTCATTGGTTCTGCTCTGGCAATGATGTTCGGCATTATGCTTACAAACAAACGTTTATTAGAGAATGTATGACAATATCAAATGCACTACTGACTAAAGCCGTACAATCCTTTCGTCGTTGGGTTCTTCGACAATTAGTTTTTGTGCGGCGTTTTTCGCGTTATCGTCATTCTGATATTGCCTTGCTCATTAATGCTGCGATGATTGGAATTGTCGTAGGGGGTATTGTCGTGGTATTCCATCTGACAACAGAATGGTCTGAACGGGTATTTAGGGTACTACTAACACAAGCAGAAATAACGATTCCCATTCGTATTCTGGCAATTCCCATTGTTTGTGGATTTGGAGGATTATGCGTAGGCTTTCTTAATGCCACTCTGTTTAAGAATGTTGAAGGGGAAGGGATTCCAACAGTAACACACGCCGTTCATCGGCATCATGGTTTTCTTGATTGGCGATTAACGGCAAAAGCAATTCTGACAGCAGCATTTTCTATCGGCTCCGGTGGCGGAGCAGGGCGCGAAGGACCGACAGTACTTTTGGGTGCTTCGCTTGGTTCGTCGGGAGCGCAATTACTTCAGCTTGGAAGCGTTCAGCGCCAATTACTCTGTGTTGCAGGAACGGCAGCAGCCATTAGTGGAATTTTTAATGCTCCGCTGGGAGGAATTGTTTTTGCCCTAGAGGTCATCTGGGGCGAACTCAGCGCTCGTTCATTCATTCCCATCGTGATAGCTTCTGTTTTGGCAACGGCAACAGCACGGATATTTATGGGAAATTCTCCGATGATTATCGCACCACCACTTGCGGATATTCGCCTTCAGGATTATTTTTTGATGGCACTGCTTGGTATTGCTTGTGGCGCGACAGGGTTATATTTTCTCAAAACCTATCATTGGTGTTTTAGAAAAACACAACAGCTTTTCGTACCAATACATCCTACACTACGTCCCGCATTAGGTGGTGTCCTGATAGGTTTGATATTGGTTGCATTGCCTACGATGCTTGAGACGACATACACACCAATCAACCAAGCTATTCAAGGAAAAGGCACGTTGTGGATTGCTCTGGCAACAGTGCTTGTGAAGCCAGTTTCCAATGCCATTACCCTTGGAAGTGGCGGAGCAGGCGGAACATTTGCCCCCGTGATGAAAGTAGGTGCTATGCTAGGTTTATGCTTCGGTTTAACGTTGAATCTTGTTTTTCCAGGTACGCCCATTGGTTTGTATGCGCTTGTTGGTGCTGGTGCGCTTATTGGCGGTACATTTTCAGCGCCTCTTGCAGGAGCAATCATTTTGTTTGAGATTAGCCGAAACTATACCGTGTTGCTGCCGCTCTTATTTGCATCGGTCTTTGCCCATTTTATTGTTCATCGTATAGGAATTTCGACGTTTAATCCTTTAGTTCTTTCCCAAACAAAAGCAACAAAAGATTAAAGCAACTATTATGTACACCAACGACCATACCACTACTACACCCGATAGTAGATATGAACACGCCCGCGACCTTGCGCTGCGCTATGGTTGGAATGCAACTGCTTTTCAAATCGTTAATCCCGGAATAACACTGTACTTTGACTCTCAAGAAGATGCTGTTGTCGGTTATGTTACAAAAAACGGTGTCCGCGTCGTGGCAGGCGCTCCGGTGTGTGCAGAAAATGTATTGGAAAGTGTTATTGCGCAATTTGAGGCTGATGCTGCAAAAAACAGACAACGTGTCTGCTATTTCGGTGCAGCAGAACGTGTAATCAAACTCTTGGGGCATCGTCCCGGCTATTCAAGTGTTGTTTTGGGCGCGCAACCTGTCTGGTCTCCGCAGAATTTTGTGGAACGTATTGCAAACTCTGCGTCATTGCGACAGCAACTCGCCCGTGCCCGCAACAAATGCGTTCGTATTCGTGAATGGCACCCTCACGAAGCACACGAACATCCAGACCTCAAACGTGTGCTTGCCGAATGGCTGGAAACACGCACCTTGCCGCCAATGCAGTTTCTTGTTCAACCCGAAACGCTTTCGCGGCTCGTCGGTCGGCGCATCTTCGTGGCAGAGCAGAGTACCGTTTCTGCCGGAATTACCGAGAGGATTTCTGCCAATGCTGATACTGTTCCGATTGGGTTTGTGATACTTTCGCCTGTTGCGGCACGCAACGGTTGGTTTACCGAGCAATTTGTGCGCGGAAAAAATGCACCTAATGGTACAATAGAATTGCTTCTCGCCTCTACAGTGGAAGCTGTTGCCCAGCACGGCGCAGAATATCTCACCATGGGGCTTGCTCCACTTGTACGCCAGACGTGGGAAAGCAATTATCTTCATCCTTTGTGGCTTCGCATGACCCTTCAACTTGTTCGCAAATATGGGCAACGCTTTTACAACTTCAATGGTCTTGAATCATTCAAAGCAAAATTCTATCCCGACTCATGGGAAACGATTTATGCCGTATCAAATGAACGTAATTTTTCTCCGCGTACATTGTACGCAATTGCCCATGCTTTTAGCTACAATTCGCCCTTCGTAAGCGTAGCGCATGGCATTTGGCGAACGTTACGTCAGCAATAATAATAATTTTGGCAAATAACACCCTTCCAAGCATCAAGAAAGCGAGCATACATAATGGAAATGTTTAGTCTGTTTTCTGTCCTGATTTCATTAGCTGCCATTTTTTCCTACATCAACATCCGGCTTTTTCGCTTACCATCAGGCATTTTACTCATGCTCATGGGAACCATAGTCTCCATAGCACTTATCATCGCCGGGCAGCTTTCGCCTGCCTTTACAGCATACATTAAGCAAGAATTACGGTTGATTGATTTTTCACAGTTTTTGCTGGGAATCCTTCTCAGTTTTCTCTTATTTGCCGGGTCACTGCACGTGAATTTTAATGCTTTGAAGCATTCGGGGTTGAGTATTGTAAGTTTTGCCACGATGGGAACAATCCTCTCAACGGTGTTTATTGGTACGATTGCTTACTATCTCTTTGCCGCAATGGGTGTGGGATTGCCATACATCGCTTGTTTACTTTTTGGCGCACTCATTTCGCCGACCGACCCAATAGCGGTGCTTGGGATTTTGAAACAAGCAAAGATTTCGCACTCAATCGAAATAAAAATTACCGGTGAATCACTCTTTAACGACGGCGTGGGCGTGGTGATTTTTATGACGCTTGCCGAAGTTGCTGCTCTCGGAATTGAGCAGGTAAGCGCATCGCAAGTGGGTATTCTTTTCGCTCGTGAGGTTGTCGGCGGTCTGCTTGCAGGTGGGGCAATTGGTTTTGTGGGGTATCGCTTGATGAAATCCATTGACCATTTTCAAACGGAGATTCTCATTTCTCTTGCAATGGTTATGGGCGGGTATAGTCTTTGCCATTATCTGCACGTGTCAGGACCGCTCGCTATGGTTATTGCTGGCTTATGGACAGGCAATCAAGGTCGTGAACTGGCAATGTCCGACACAACACGTGATTATTTGGAAAAATTCTGGGAAGTAACCGATGAAGTTTTGAATGCCGTGCTCTTCATGCTCATCGGCTTGGAATTGGTAACGGTGAATTTTGCATGGAACTATTTGACGCTTGGACTCATATTGGCTCTGGCTATGCTCGTGGCGCGATACTGCTCGCTGTGGATTCCGACACAGATATTTCGTTTCAAACAAACTTTGGAACCACGCACCCTCGAAATTATGACCTGGGGCGGTTTACGGGGTGGTATTTCTATTGCCCTTGCGCTATCATTACCCAAAAGTGCACAAACGGATGTGATTGTATCGGTCGCCTTTGTGATGGTACTGTTTTCCATTTTAATACAAGGCTTTACGATGGAGAGGTTTGTAAAATATATTCAGCAGCCGTAAATGAAGTTGTACTCTCTTGAATTCAAGTCTTTTAACTCCCTTTTAACGCGCATTTATCTCGCCCTTAATCTCAGTATTGTATATTGGGTTAGGAACAATCACATAGCTCAACATTTTCAACGATGAAATCCTAATTTTTTTATTCACACTCGAAGGAAAATAGCCATGATTATTAATCTGCAAACCGTTCACTTCAAGGGCAGCCCAGAATTAGAAGCGTATGTCCATGAAAAAGTTGGAAAACTATTCGAGCAGAATAGTGCCATTATTCACGCAGACGTTATACTATCCGAAGGAGCAAGTGGAAATCCCGAAAATAAATGGTGTGAAATTACCCTTGCAATTCCGGGCAACAATCACGTCGTCAAAAAAAATACCGACGTGTATGAAAAATCAATTGCTGAAGCAGTTGAGGCACTCCAAAAAATCATGCGTCGCAAAAAAGAAATCGCTGTTACTCAGCGCAGACACTAAAGCCTATAATATTCAGAACTACAACTATTGCATAAAGCCCACTTCTATCGTAAGTTTTATGCAAAAGTTTTAGAACGCTATTGGATGAGATACAACGTAAGAAAATATCCTCCTAAAACGACTACTCCACTTGGAAGGCTGTACAATCTATTTTTTCCTCAGAGATGAAAGAAAATCCAGAAATGATACCATTGAGCACATACCGACAATACTCAACGGGAGAAATGCTTACTCGGTCGGCAGAATTTGCTGATTTTTTGCACCGCCGACGAACGGTACGTCATTTTTCCGATCGTCCTGTCAGCCGAGAACTTATTGAGAATTGTATTCGGGCGGCAGGTACAGCACCAAGTGGTGCAAATATGCAGCCGTGGCGTTTTGTCATTATCTCAAACCCCGAAGTAAAGCATACAATTCGTCTTGCAGCTGAAGAAGAAGAGCGGGATTTTTACACCCATCGTGCTCCCAAAGAATGGCTGGAAGCGCTTGCACCACTTGGAACAGATTCTGAAAAGCCCTTCTTGGAAACCGCTCCGTATCTCATTGCGATATTTGCAGAAAAGAACGGTACACTTCCCGACGGACGAACTCTCAAACATTATTACGTTACTGAATCAGTCGGCATTGCTACAGGGATGCTTATTACGGCATTGCACCATGCCGGTCTGGTTTCGCTCACCCATACGCCCAGCCCGATGAATTTTCTCAATGAAATTCTGTCTCGCCCAAGCAACGAAAAGCCATTTCTGCTCTTGGTAGTCGGCTATCCTGCCGATGATGCGGTTGTACCGAATATTCAGCGAAAGATACTCGAAGAAATTGCTCTTTTTATTGAGTAAGGAAATTAAACATTCTTGAATTCAAGTGTTTCCCGCGCCCGCGGGGATGAACCGAGTATTACTGCCATGAGATACAAGTATCCATGCGGCATTGGGACAAACGTGATGTCCGTCGACCAGACCTGATTCGCGCGTTCGATTACCAAACCTTTGAGTAAATACGGATACTTTGTATGTGCCGGATTGGCTGTACTGGTGCGCGGTTTGGGATATAGTGCTTCATATCCCATAAGCCGCCAGAGCCGACGAACACGCTTGATATTCGCTTCATAGCCAAGGCCAACAAGCCGTTGGTGCATCCGACGATACCCGTAAAATGGTGTTTCAAGGAACTGTTCGTCCATCGCCATGGTTACCATGGCTGCGCATCAGTATCAGGTTGTACTCGCTTTCCGGTACTGCTTCATAATAGTACATTGTTCAAGAAGTTTTTATTATTTGGAGTGCGGAATGATAATTCCGCATCATCGGCGCGAAGACGTTCGCTTATTGCGTTGTGTGATGGCGGAATTATCATTCCGCACTCCGC
>Ga0075163_10009415_pt1 | contig 12818 bp, 10 predicted proteins | sample JI1023141ADNA_FD_71478 | JGI IMG/M metagenome (GOLD analysis project Ga0075163, IMG submission 71478) | Wastewater effluent complex algal communities from Wisconsin, to seasonally profile nutrient transformation and Carbon sequestration -... | ecosystem: Engineered > WWTP > Effluent > Algae...
TTCCACACGCCGCGCGGGAGCTGGCCGGTGATCATCTGGTAGATCATGACGCCGAGGGCGTAGATGTCCGCGCGGTGGTCGATGGGTGTGTCCGGGCTGAACTGCTCGGGCGCGGCGTAGTCGGGCGTGCCCATGCCGGTGCCGGTCTGGGTGCGGAAGCTGTTCTCGGTGTCGAAGTGCTTGGCGAGGCCGAAGTCGGCCATCTTGATGCGGCCATCGCGGGTGAGCATGATGTTGCTCGGCTTGATGTCGCGGTGCACGATGCCGTGGTCGTGCGCAAACTGGAGCGCATCGCAGATCTGCGGCAGCAGGGTGAGCGCCATTTCCTGCGTCATCTGGCCGCCACGGATCACATCCATGAGGTCCGCGCCATTGACCAGCTCCATGACGATGTAGAGGTAATCGGGACCGGCCTCGCCGTAGTCGATGACGCTGACGATGTTCGGATGGTTCAGCTTGGCCATGGCCTGCGCCTCGCGCTCGAAGCGCTGCTCGAAGCCGTAGTCCTTGCCCTGATCACGCCGCATGATCTTGACGGCCACGGGGCGCTTCAGGCGAACCTGCATGCCCTTGTAAACCGCGCCCATGCCGCCTTGGCCGAGGAAGCTCTCCACCAGGTAATTGCCACCCGGCAGCAGCGCGGTCAGCTCCTCGGGCAGCGGGAGATCGGGCGAGTCACCACGCGGGATGGAGGGAGCCGGACCTGCCACTGGGAGGGTGGCGTCTGAATCAGGCTGCGGGTCGGGGGAGTCCGGCATGGTGGGGGAGTTTTACGGTGAAGTGGTCGAGGGGTCAAGGAGTGGGACGGTGGGTGAGAAAAGCTGTTTTACTGTCCTACCGTTCTACGGCCCTAACAGCGCACCGATGCAACGCCGACCTCCAACCGTCCATTGGCAGACCTGCCAATGCCGGGCGCGCACATCACGATTGCACGCAGACACGCGGGCGGCATCGTGGACGGCATGTCAGCAAAGCCGAACGCAGCGAATGGCGACGCGCTCCTCTGGAGGGGGCGGCGCGTGGGGATCACGCAGCCATGCCTCATCGGTCGCGCGCCTGACAATGACGTGGTGCTCGTGGATGACGCGGAGGCCTCGCGCAGGCACGCGATGATCTTCCGCCATGGCGATGACTGGTGGCTGAGCGACATGGGCAGCCGCAATGGCGTGCGCGTGAATGGAATGCGCCTCGCCCACGCGCGCCGCTTGCGTGATGGCGATGAGCTGCGCATCGGCGCGCAGAAGCTCGCGTTTGTATCAGCCGAGGCCGAGGCACGTCGCAGCACCGGGATGCTGGGCGCGACGACCAAAGTGGCCGCCGATGGCCACGGCACATCGTCCCCCGGCGCGGTGGTGTGCGAGCTGATCGTGGCCGCCGCGAGTGGCGAGATCCTCGAAGGCGACAAGGCTGCGCGGTGGTTCTTCGGCAAGACGCTGGAGCGCCCGCCCGGTGCGGCGCACTCGTTTCTGCCCACTGCCGTGCGCAAGTGGCTGGAGCGTCAGTCATCGCAGGCCACAGCAGGCAGCGCACCGCTCGAACTCCAAGAGACGGACCGCCGCGTGGTGGTCACGCTTTGCCGTTGCAACGCGGGCCGCTACTTTCTCCTCGTGCGCGAGGAATCCGAACAAGTGGCGACGGAGCGGCTGCAATCCCTCGGTCTCAGCGCGCGCGAGGCAGAGGTGATGCACTGGGTGACGGAAGGCAAGACGAACCCCGAAATCGCCGCCATCCTCAGCATCACGATCCACACGGTGAACCGCCACATGGAGCACATCTTCACCAAGCTCGGCGTGGACAACCGGCAGAAGGCCATCGTGGCCGTGATGGAGAGATTGGGAGCGCAGTAGGAGACGAGGTGACAAGTCTTGGTCTGAAGGTTCGAGCCAGAGCCAGAGACTCCTGACGTCGTCTCCTACGGGCGGAGCGCTTCGCAGCGAATCCTGGAGGCGCCTCGTGACCCACGAGTGAGCAGTCGGCTGGAATGTCACCTTGCCATTGCACCGTCTGGCGGCCTAAGCTGCGCGAGATCAACTCGCCCCACTCCATGAACGAAGACCTCCAGCAACTCCAGGCCAGCCTCGCCGCCATGCGCGCGGAGTTGGATGACACGAAGGCACGACTCGCGAAGCTCGAGACCGTGATCAGCTTTGACGAGGGCAGCGATGGAAAAGAGGAGGCCTACATCGACTGCGCCGATCTCGTCGTGCGGCAGCGGAGCGACCGGCGCTACCTGGCGGTGCATCTGGGCTCGACGGAGATCGGCGGCTACATGGACGTGCATTACACGGGCGAGGAGCACGCCATCAAGACCGCGATCCGGCTTGGCATCGATGACGATGGCGAGCCGCACATGCAACTCCTCGGCAAGGACTGGAAGATGCGCGCCGACATCTTCATCGACAAGGATCACGGGACGATGGCGGTGCTGGCTCCCGCCAATGCGCCCGGCGCGGTGATGCGCGCGCACCCAGGCGGCGGATCGGTAGCCGTGCTCCAGCCCGATGGCAAGGCGCGCGCTGTGCTGATCCATGACGAGTTTCACAAGAACGCTGGCAGTGACGAGGCGAGCCCCTCCACCGATCTTCTTTTTGCCACTGCCGAGGCCAAGATGGTGCTCAAGCTGCATGGCAACGCCGAAGGTGGGCTCATGTGCGTGGGACATCCCGGCCAGCCGGATGCCGCAGTGCTCATGTCTCGGAAGGACGGCGCGACGCTCATGCTCAACAGCCCGACGAACAAGACGAGCGTCTCTCTCGCCGCGATGGATGGCATGGCGCGCATCGCCGCACACGAGGGGATGGCTCACGCGAAGAAGGCGGAGGCGTGCCTGGTGGCGGGCACCTTCGGCAGTTGCGCGGAGCTACGGGACTGTGATGGCACGAAGCGCGTGGACATTCATGCAGCCGCGAAGGCCGGGACCATTCACCTGCTGGACGATGGCGGCAAAGAGGCGGTGGCGCTGAGTCACTTTGCCGACAGTCACTCGAGTCTGGCGATGAAGGGTGTATCCGAGCACGATTGCGTGCGCCTCATTGCCAACAAGGATCTCGCCGCTCTGCGCATCACTTCGCCCGGCTCCGAAGACACCGCATTCGTCACCACCGCGCAGGAGGACAAGGCGATGGTCTTCCTGACCAAGGACAAGCTGCCGCGAGTCATGCTCAGCGAAGGCGAGTTGGGCGGCATGGTCTGCGCCTACGGTCCCGAGCCCGAGAAAGCGGGCTGCGCCACTCTGGCGGGCGGTCCCATCACTGGCAGTCTCAGCCTCTCGATGACTGACGGCACCGCTCAATTGACATTGGATGGCACCGATCACGGCGGGCGCCTCATGATCAACAACGATCTCGGCTTCCAGCGCATCGCCATGGGTGTGTATCAGGAGTCCGCTGGGCTGCACATGAACCACACCGGCAGCCCAGGCGTGCAAGCCGTGGCCACTCCCGAAGGCGGCCTCCTGGCTGTGTGCAACGCCGAAGGCAAGGTCATCGACTCCATGCCGAAGCACGATGACGACGAAGACGACTCCGACCGCTGGGGCAAGCTGCCGGGGAGCGAGTGAGCACCCCATGGTCACCGCCCGCGCAGCACGCCCTGCTGCATTTGCCTTACGCTGCACATGGCAACGGGTGGGGCGAGCTGGAAACAAAAAGCGCGGGGTTTGACGCCCGCGCTTCCTGTTTGTGATGGTGTGAGCTCCGGGCGCGTTACTTCGCGAACGGGCTGGAGACGAGCTTCTTGAAGCTGTCGAGCAGCTTCATGATGCCATCCTTCGGACCGGTGAGCTTGATGAAGACATTGGCCTCGGCGGCGGGCACGATGGCACCGAGGAGGGCGTAGCCTGCCTTGGGTGTCTTGGCACCGAAAGGCGGGCCATCGAGATAGGTGCCGGTGGCTTTGACAAGTGTGATCTTCTTGTCGCCGACGGTGATCTCCTCACGGCTCTTCTCGGGCTCGCCTTCAAACTGACCATACCAGCGGCCGACGTTTGCCTCGACATCGCCCCCCTGCCCGGCTCCGAAGTAATAGAAGACAGCCTCGACGGGCTTCTCCGCGCCCTCGACCACGCACTGCAAGGTGCCAGCGCGCATGGGGGACGAGGACTCCACGGCCTTCCATGGGGCCGCGTACTTGAATTTCAAATCCGCGACGGGAAGCTGCGCCTCCTCCGCCGACGCGGATAGGGTGGCGAGCGTGAACAGGGAGAGACCGAGGAGTGGTTTCATGGAGATGGAAGGAAGGGTGTTGCCTTATTTGGTGACTTTGAGGATGCCGCGCATGAGCAGCCAGTGGCCGGGGAACGTGCAGGCGTAAGGATAGTCGCCAGCTTCGGCGGGCGCGGTGAACTCAACGGAGCCAGTCTGGCCGGGCTGCACGAGTTTCATGGAGGCGAGGACGTCGGGAGACTCGGGGATGTAGCTCTTGTCCATGGCCTTCGGGTCACTGAGCATGGCATTGGCCAGAGCGCCCACCTTGTCGAGCGTGCCGACTTTCATGAGCAGGAAATTGTGCGGCTGAGGGAGGATGCCGCCCGCATTGGTGAGCGTGAGCTTCACCTTGGCTCCGGCCTTGCAGGTCAGCTCCGTTTTGTCATAGGAGAGCGGTGAGGCGGGATTGGCGCTGGGCTTGAGCTCGAGCGCGGTGACATCCTGGGCGGATGCGACGGTGCTGAGTCCGAGTGCTAGGGCAAGGGTGACGACGGTGACGCGTGCAATCATGTGTGGGTATGTATTGGGTTTTGTTTGGGGGTTCCGAATCGGAAGGCGGTAATCGACGGACGAAGCGGGTTTTTTGCAACCAATTTCATGCATCCATTTTTATCCCTGCCGCGAAGCAAGATGCGGGGAAAGTAAACCGCGCCCGAGGGCGTTCAATCACCATGGAATTTCGAGACACAGCCCTAGCCACTCAAACCGCCAGCCGCCGCCGCTTCCTGCGCGGACTGGGGACGATGCTCGCACTGCCGACGCTGGATTCACTAACACCGCGTGGGTTCGCCGCGACAGCCCGGCATGACAAGTCGCCGGTGCGCATGGCCTACCTCTACATCCCGAACGGGGTCAATGTGGACGAGTGGTTCCCGACCGGTGAAGGCGCGACCTATGAGCTATCGAAGTCGCTCAAGGTCATCGAGGAACACCGGAATGATTTCACCGTCGTCTCGGGCCTGTGCCACGATTGGGCCAGATCCCACGGCAATGGTGGCGGCGACCACGCGCGGGCTACGGCCTCTTTCCTCACTGGCTGCCAGGCAAAGAAGACGGCTGGCGCTGACATCCATCTCGGCATCTCCGTTGACCAGATCGCCGCGCAGCAGATCGGACACCTCACGCGCCTGCCGTCGCTGGAGTTGAGCACGGATGGCCAGCGCAGCGCGGGTCGGTGTGACTCGGGCTACAGTTGCGCGTATCAGTTCAATCTCGCTTGGCGCTCGGAGAACATGCCGATGGCACCCGAAATGGACCCGCGGCTCGTGTTTGAGCGCTTGTTTGGCTACGGCGCGACCGGCGGCAAGGGCCCCGATGCAGCACGGCGGCAGCGTTTGCAGAAGAGCGTGCTCGACGTGGTGCTGGATGAAGCGAAGAGCCTCCAGGGCAAGGCTAACGCCGCAGACAGGCGCAAGCTGGACGAATACCTCTCCTCCGTGCGCGACATCGAGCAGCGGATCGAGCGTGCCGAGAAGCTCACAGCGCAAATGCCCGATGTGCCCGTGCCGGACGGCATCCCCGAAACGTACGAGGCGCACATGCGCGTGATGTTTGACCTGCTCGCGCTCGCCTTCCAGACGGACAGCACGCGCATCGCCACCTTCATGCTCGCACACGACGGCAGCAATCGCAGCTTCTCTGAGATCGGCGTGCCTGAGGGCCATCACAGCATCTCCCACCACCAGCGCAACGCGGAAAAGCTGACCAAGATCGCTGCCATCGACCGCTTCTACCTCAAGCAGTTCGGCTACTTCCTCGCGAAGCTGAAGGCGACGAAGGACGGCGAGGGAAACCTGCTCGACAACTCGATGATCGTGTATGGCGGCGGCATCAGCGATGGCGACCGGCACGACCACAGCAGACTCCCGGTCATCCTTGCTGGCAAAGGCGGTGGCACCCTCACGACTGGTCGCCGGATCGTGCTCGAAGGCGAAGTGCCGATGACGAATCTCTACGTCTCAATGCTCGACCGCATGGGCGTGAAGGCCGAGCAGATCGGCGATAGTACGGGCAAGCTGGAGAACATCTGAGCACCGCCAGACCGGCGAGACTGCGACGAGTCGCACGATTCGTGGCGGCATTGGCGGGCAGGATTCACCGATTGTAGCCGTCGAGATAGCCGCGCGCGAAAGAGGCTCGCGATGTCGCATCAATCTCCCCGACATAGGCATCTGGATCGGACGGTTTGCCGCGCGCGCGATCTCTCATGCCATAATCGAATCCCTGATTGTAGGTGCTGTCACGCACCGGCTCCGTCGCGGCCGCGCTGGACTGGTAGCCTTCCCGGTAGCCGTCTGCATAGGCCTTCTCGGTTGCGGGAGTGTACATGGGACTGTGTCGCCGGTAGTTGTCAGGCTCGCCGTTTGAGCGGTCGGACTGTCCATCAACGCGCCCTTCATCGAAGGCGAGTTGGCCTGCGGTCTGCATAACCTCGCGACCTTCCACCCGCGCGGCCTCCCGTTTGTCGGAGTAGGGCCGCACGGAATGCGAGCAGTTCGAGAGGCTGGTCGAAATGAACGCAAGGGCGAGCAGTGGGCGGAGATTCATGGTGGGCAAATGCTAGACGCTAGATCGCATCGCGCCACTTCACTCTTTGATCCTGACGGGTCGGTCACGATGTTTGGCGGCGTAGAACTCCTTGTGAATGCCGAGCAGCCGTGCCATCTCGCGCGTGGGGTCGGGATGATCCTCGACACGCAGATCAATGTAGCGATCACTCACACCGCCGTAACCAGCGCCATCGCGCACCACGAGCAATGCGGCCGACTGCCGGCCACGGCGGTCGCCGCCCGCGTCTTCACCTGCTTGCAGTGCGGCGACCAGCCAGTCGGCCAGTTCGCTGCCGCCAACAGACTGCGCGGCCTCAAATGCCGCCTCCATCGCGGTGAGCACCTCTTCACCTGCGAGGATGTTTCCCTGCACCGTGAAGTTCTTGCCGACACGATGCCCGGAGAAGGGCAGACACTCACCGCCTGTGTGCGCCGCAGCGTTCCCTTTGGCGTCGATCACCCCGAACTGACGCTGCTCCCTGAGTGCGTCATCGGTGGGCAACAGCTTCACGATCTCCTCCACCCCCTTCCCTTCCTCGAGCCATTTCAGAGCGCGCGGCCCGTAGGTCACGTTGGCCGCCGCCTGTGTCGCGACGGCTCCAACGTTTGCCTTTGCAAATGGCACCACCGTGCCGACGCCAAAGAACTTGCTCTGCACGGCCACTCCGAGATCGCCAGTCGCCGGATCAAAGGCCACGATCGAGTAGGTCGCGACGATGTCCGAGTGCCTGTGTGGCGTGGCACAGTTGGCGAGACAGAAGACGAGGGCGAGTGAAGCGACGATTCTCATGCGCAGGCGACAATGAACGTGAGGACCATGTGACAGCAGGCGGTTTTTGCAAAGAAGCTTCGCTGTGCTATCGGATTCGCCCATGCCCCTTTTCAAGCGGGGCCTCCTTATGAAAAGCTACGCTCTCGGCATTGATTACGGCACAAACTCCTGCCGCTCCCTGCTCGTCGATCTCGACGACGGCACGGAAGTCGGCTCCACGGTTTTCAGTTATCCCAGCGGAGAGCTAGGCATCCTGCTCGACGAGCGGAATCCAAACGTCGCGAGGCAGAATCCGCAGGACTATCTCGACGGCCTCGAAGCCGTGACGCGCGGCGCATTGGATCAGGCAAAGGCAAGCGTCGCTGAATTCTCCGCCGACCAGATCATCGGCATCGGCATCGACACCACCGGCAGCACGGTGATACCCGTGAACCGCGACGGCACGCCGCTCGGATTGCTACCAGAATTCAAAGACAGCCTCAACGCGATGGTTTGGCTATGGAAAGATCACACGGCGCATGAAGAAGCAGCGGAGATCACGGGTCTCGGCAATCGCATCCGCCCGAAGATCATGGCGAAGTGCGGTGGCATCTACTCATCGGAATGGTGGTGGAGCAAAATCTTGCGCCTCAAACGCACCGACCCGCGTGTCTATAATGCGGCGTTCAGTTTCGTGGAGCATTGCGACTGGATTCCGGCCGTGCTCACCGGCAACACCGACCCACTCACGCTCAAGCGCGGGGTGTGCTCCGCCGGACACAAGGCGATGTTCAGCAGCGAGTGGGGCGGACTTCCCGACAAGGAGTTCCTCTCCGAACTCGATCCGCATCTGCCGCAGCTCCGAGACAGGCTCTACAATGAGGCGCACACGTCCGACACGCGCGCCGGTGGTCTTTGCGCCGAGTGGGCGCAGCGGCTCGGTTTGAAGGAAGGCACGGCTGTTGCAGTCGGCGCATTCGATGCGCACATGGGCGCGGTCGGCGCGGGCATCAAGGAAGGCTCGCTGGCCAAGATCCTCGGCACGAGCACCTGTGACCTGATGATCGCGCGTGCAGACAAACCGCTGGCCGACATCCCCGGCGTCTGCGGCATCGTGAACGGTTCCGTGCTGCCGGGTTACTACGGAATCGAGGCGGGTCAGAGCGCCGTCGGCGATCTGTTCCTCTGGATCGTGAATCACATCGTGCCCGATGCGTATGGCGCGACGATTGGAGAGAAATTCGTGAACATGGAGAAGGCGCTCTCCGCGATGCGCCCCGGGCAGAGCGGCCTCATGGCGCTCGACTGGAACAATGGAAACCGCACCATCCTTGTCGATGCGCGACTCACCGGACTGTTGATCGGCCAGACGCTACACACCGAGGCACACGAGATTTACCGCGCCTACATCGAGGCGACCGCATTCGGCGCACTCACCATCATCAAGCGCGTCGAAGAGTTCGGCGTGCCCGTTCGCGAGATCATCAACACCGGCGGCCTCTCGATCAAGAACGAGTCGCTCATGCAAATCTACGCTGACGTGATCGGCAAGCCGATGAAGGTAAGCCGCAGCGAGCAGACCTGCGCGCTCGGAGCCGCCATCTTCGGCGCGGCGGCCGCTGGAGCCGGAAGCGTGAGCGACATCCAAGCGCGCGTCACCGCCGTGCGCGAGAAGATTTACACGCCTAACGCTGACAACCACCGCGCCTACACCGAGCTCTACGCAATCTACCTCAAGCTGCACGACGCCTTTGGCACGCGCGAGTGGAGCGGACAGATCAACGATGTGATGAAGGCGCTGCTCTCCATCCGTGACCGCCGAGAAGCCTAAACCAAGACCATGCTCGAAGAACTCAAATCCCAAGTCTGCGAAGCCAATCGCGCGCTCGAACCCTCCGGCCTCGTGAAGCTGACCTGGGGAAATGTCAGCGGCATTGACCGCGCCAACGGCCTGTGGTGCATCAAGCCGAGCGGTGTCGATTACTCCGAGCTCACACCCGATGACATGGTCGTTCTCGATCTCTCCGGCAAGGTGGTCGAGGGAAAACTGAATCCTTCGTCCGACACGAAGACACACCTCGTGCTCTACCGCGAATTCCCCGAGATCGGGGGAATCACACACACGCACAGCGCCTGCGCGACGATGTTTGCGCAGGCCGGGCACGATCTGCCGTGCTTTGGCACCACGCACGCTGATCACTTCTACGGCACCGTGCCCATTGTCCGCGCACTCACGCCTGAAGAGGTCGAGAAGGACTACGAGCACTTCACCGGCGTGGCCATTGTGGAGCGAATGCGCGAGCTGAAGCTCAAGCCGCTCGAAATGCCAGCCGTGCTGCAACTCCACCACGCGCCCTTCACGTTCGGCAAGAACGCGATGGACTCACTGAAGAACAGCATCGCGCTAGAGATGTGCGCGCAGATGGCGCTGGGCACCCTGACACTGAATCCCGACCTGCACTGCAACTCCATCCCTCGGCACATCCTCGACAAGCACCATCTCCGCAAACACGGGCCGGGCGCGTATTACGGACAGAAGTCGTAAGCGGCGATGCGACGCATCGCAACGGGAGCACAGCCGGCCCGGCTGTCGTTCGGCGCGGCCCGCGCCGAACTTTCGCGCAGCGAACACGGGCGGGCGGGTGCTGGTGCGTGCCCTGCCCTGGAAATCTGGCGGCAGCCAGCACCAGCGTGGAAACCAGATCCGAAGACGCGCGGACAATCAGACCGTCACACCCTCTCGGAAGAACTGCTGGCGCAAGGTTACACGCATTTGGTCGTTGCGGACACGCCATGGACTCCGCGCGCGTGTGCTCGCTGCGCTCGACGAATCGGGCGGGCCGCCTGTTCTCCCCCTAGCGCGCTTTCGCGCGCCGGATCAGATGCCATACCCTTCGCGATACGCCTTGTGGATGATCGAGTCGGCTTCGGGGCAGTTCTTGGCCTTTAGGTTCACGGAGTCCCACTCGATGCGCTTGCCGAAGCGCACGGCCAGCAGGCCGATGAGTAGCGACTCGGTGAACGGCGCGGAATACCAGAAGCCGGATTTTGCGTCCTCGGGTTTGCCTGCCTTGCACGCTTCGATCCACTCCTTCCGATGCCCGCCATCGCAGCGCGGGATCACTTTCGCAGGCATGATGAAATCCTTCATGCGCGCTTCCGGCACGAGGCGCGGCGTGCCCGACCAACCACCAGCGAGGATGCAGCCCTTGTCGCCCACGAAGTAAATTCCGTTGTCGCCGAGCTTGCGGTCGGCTTCAAAGCCCGGCGGGTTCGGCGGCAATTTGCCTCCGTCATACCAGATCATCTTCACGGCAGGCCGCTCACCTTTGGCGGCGAAGTGGTAGGTGATGATGCTCCACACGGGGAACGACTGATTGTTGTTCGGCCCGTTCTCCGCCTCGACCCAATCGGGCGTGTCGAGATCAAGCGCGTAGAACGCCGGATCGGCATTGTGAACGGCCATGTCGCCCAGCGCACCGCAGCCGAAATCCCACCAGCCGCGCCATTTGCGCGGGCAGAAGTCGGGGTGATACGGGCGCACCTTCGCGGGTCCGATCCAGAGATCCCAGTCGAGATTCTTCGGCATCGGCGGCGTGTCCGTCGGATAGCCCTTCCCTTGCGAGTCCCAAAACTTGCCGGGCCGGTCCGACCACACATGCACTTCCGTCACCTTGCCGATGGCACCCGCCTCGATCCATTCGCGCGTGAGCCGCAGGCCTTCGCCCGCATGGCCCTGATTGCCCATCTGCGTCACGCGCTTCGTTTCCACCGCCACCTCACGCATCTTCCGCGCCTCGGCAATGGTGTGCGCGAGTGGCTTCTCCACATACACATGCCGCCCCGCGCGCATGGCCATGATGCTGGCGGGCGCGTGGCAGTGATCCGGCGTCGCCACGACCACGGCGTCAATGTCCTTCTGCTGCTCGATGATCTTGCGGAAGTCGCGATACAGCTTCGCGTTCGGATACTTCCTAATCGTCGCCGCCGAATGATCGAGATCGACATCACAAAGCGCGACGATGTTCACGAGACCCGTCTCATCCATGTCGCGAATATCACCCGCGCCCTGACCACCGACGCCGATGCAACCGAGGTTCAGCTTCTCGCTTGGCGGCGTGAATCCCGGCCCACCGATCACATGCCTCGGCACGATCTGAAAACCAAACGCCGCAGCGGCAGTGGTCTTGATGAACTTGCGACGGCTGGCAGAGGGAAGCTTGGATTGTGACATGCCTCACGGAACGAGTCGCGAGCGCAACGTCTTGCGCGAGGCCGTCCCGGCTCGCAACAATCGAAGACACAGGGATCAACCGTCACGACCAAGCTAACTTGACGACGCGAAGATCCTATTGCTTTGCAATAGTAGCCGCTGAATCAGCCAACCTGCACGCAAACGGGTGCTCAAACTCTCACTGCCACACAAAAGATGCCCCTGGATGGACGCCATCTCCCGCCAGATCGAAGCCCGCCCACCTCCGCTCGCCTACACCATTGCATAATCCGAGATGAGAAACTCCCGTTGGAATGAAAGCCTCAAAAACAATCTTCCTTTTCGCGGCCGAATGAAACTGGCTGCGGCTTTAGTCGCTTCCTATCCATGAGTCGGCTACCGCGAAGCGAACCCCAAGCTACTTTCTAAGGCCATTCCAGCTCCACCAATGTCACGCCTTGCCGCGCGAGCGTGAAGCGGATCTCGGTGTTTCCGTTCTCGGACTTCAGCTCGGTGTTGTCGGAGGCAGTCGTGAGTCGGCTCGCTTCTTCCAGCAGACGAATCTGCTCGGCGGTGGGCTTTTGCGGTGACCCGAGGGCTTGCCAGGCGATGAAGGAGTTTGAGTGGCCTTCGTCGATGAGCGTTCGGGTGAGTTTGGGATGGCCTGCGGGCGTGTCTTTGAGTGTGAGCGTGAGGGCCGCATCGGGGCCGGGGAGAGCGTCGTCGTGGTAATGCCAGGCGAGGAGGGTGATGCGCTTGCCATCGCGTGCGGCGAGGGCGGAGATGTCGGGTTTGCTTCGGACGCCGGTGGTGATGAGGTCGGCGAGCGGGATGGCTGCATCGCTTTGCACGCGGAGTCGGGCGCCACTCATGCGGGCGAGCATGCGGAAGACATTGAGCACGGGCTTGTCGATGCCGTTGGTGGCCAGTGAGCGAAAGCCGGCGAAGTAAGGCTGCCCCTCGAACTCAAAGGACCACGTCAACGCGCCTTCGAGATTGACGCCGTGCTTCGCGGCGAGATCGAGCTTGCGCGGAAAGATGGCGGCGGTGTAGCTGGAATACATCGTGCCGTTGCGATAGTCGCGATCCGCGCCCTTGCA
>Ga0075163_10009416_pt1 | contig 12818 bp, 10 predicted proteins | sample JI1023141ADNA_FD_71478 | JGI IMG/M metagenome (GOLD analysis project Ga0075163, IMG submission 71478) | Wastewater effluent complex algal communities from Wisconsin, to seasonally profile nutrient transformation and Carbon sequestration -... | ecosystem: Engineered > WWTP > Effluent > Algae...
TTACCCTTTGTGGAACGTGAAAGCCTCGTCGTTGGCCTCGACCTTGACGACGCTGCCCGGCGCATAGCCACCGGCCAGGATCTCTTCGGCCAGCGGATCCTGGATCTTCTTCAGGATGGCGCGCTTGAGCGGGCGGGCCCCGAAGGCCGGCTCGTAGCCCAGCTCCACCAGCTGCTGCTTGGCGGCCTCCGAAAGATCCAGCTTTACCTCGCGGTCGACCAGGAGCTTCTCCAGGTGCTTGAGCTGGATGTCGACGATGCCCCGCAGGTCGACCTTGGAGAGCGCCCGGAAGATGACGATGTCGTCGATGCGGTTCAAGAACTCCGGCCGAAGGAAGTTCCGCAGCTCCTCCCGGAGGACGTCGCGGAGCGCGTCGCGGCCCTCTTGCGAGTCGAACATCTTGGGGTCGGTGTCGAGGATGCGCTGCGAGCCGATGTTGCTGGTCATGATGACCACGGTGTTGGAGAAGTCGGCGGTGCGGCCGCGACCGTCGGTGAGGCGGCCGTCGTCGAGCACCTGCAGGAGCAGGTTGAACACGTCGGCGTGGGCTTTCTCCACCTCGTCGAAGAGGAGCACGCTGTAGGGGCGACGGCGAACCGCCTCGGTGAGGAAGCCACCTTCTTCGCTGTCGACGTAGCCGGGCGGCGCGCCCACCAGCCGCTGCGCCATGTGCTTCTCCATGAACTCGCTCATGTCGAGGCGGGTCATGGCCTGCTCGTCGTCGAAGAGGAAGCCGGCGAGGGCCTTGGCCAGCTCGGTCTTGCCCACGCCGCTGGGGCCCAGGAACAGGAAGCTGCCGATGGGCTTGCCGGGATCGCGCAGGCCCACGCGGCCGCGGCGAACGGCGCGGGAGACCGCCCGCACCGCTTCGCTCTGGCCCACCACGCGCGCGCTGAGCCGCTCTTCCATCTTCATGAGCTTCTCGGACTCGGCCTCCAGCATCTTGGAGACGGGAATGCCGGTCCAGTCGCCGAGCACCAGCGCCACGTCTTCTTCCAGCACGTCGCGCGAGAGGTTGGTGGCGGTGCCCTGCGAGGCCACCGCCGCGTCGGCCGCTTCGAGGCGCCGCTTCACGTCGGGGATGCGCACGTGCTCGAGCTCACCCAGCTTGGCGAACTCTTGCTTCTCGCGCGCAACCGCGAGCTCGCCCTGGAGGCGCGTGTATTCTTCACGGAGTGCCGCCTGCGCAGCGAGGGCGCCTTTGCGGGAGTCGAGCTTGGCGCGCATCTCGGCCACCCGTGGCTCCAGCTCGGTCACTTCCTTCTGCAGGCGATCGTGGGTCTTCTGGCTCATGGCGTCGGTGTCGTCCACCAGCGCCGCCACTTGGGCCTTCAGTGAGGCGAGACGGCGAATGGCGTCGTCCATGGGCGCCGGCAGGCCGTCGATCTCCACGCGCTTGCGGGCCGAGGCCTCGTCGAGCAGGTCGATGGCGCTGTCGGGGAGGGCGCGGTCTTGCACGTAGCGCTTGGCCAGCCGCACCGCAGCGGTGACCGCCGGATCGCCGATGCGCACGTTGTGGTGCTGCTCGTACTTGGTGGCGATGCCGCGCAGGACCTCCACCGCTTGCTCGGGCGTCGGCGGATCGATGGTGAGGGTGGTGAAGCGGCGAAGGAACGCGTGATCCTTCTCTTCGAGCTTCTTCAGCCCCTCCGGCGTGGTGTCGGCGAGGAGGCGCACTTCGCCGCGCGCGAGGAGCGGCTTGAGGAGCTCGCCCACCGCGCTCCCGGACGCGCCCTGCCCGAACAGCGAGTCGATGTTGCTGATGTAGAGCACCGTGTCGCCGGCGGCGGCCTTCACGCTGGCGAGCACTTGCTTCAAGCGGTCTTCCACCTCGCCGCGGAGCTTGGCGCCGGCCACCAGCGAGCCGGTCTCGAGCTCGAGCACCGCCAGCTTGGAGAGGTTGTGCGGCACGTCGCCGGACGCGATGCGCATGGCGAGGGCGCCCACGATGGCCGTCTTGCCCACGCCCGGGTCGCCCACCAGGAGCGGGTGGTTCTTCTGCCGTCGCTCGAGGATCTGCAAGAGGCGCCGCACCTCGACGTCGCGCCCGATGACCGGATCGAACTTGCCGGCCACCGCCACCGCGATGAGGTCGCGCGTGTAGCGGGCCGCACCCTCTGCGCCGCCGCTGCCTCCGCTGCTACCCGCGGCCGCATCGCGGGGAACGCTGGTGAGCGCCGCCATGTGCGGACGGAACGAGCCGGGCCCGAGGGCGAACGTCTGGAGCACCACCGCCGCCGCGCCGCGGATCTCCTGCGAGAGCGCGTTGAGCAAGTGCTCGACGGTGACCGGGACCTTGTCGGCCTCCTTCTCGGCGCGCGCCATGAGGGCCAGCATCGCCGTCGAGAGGTAGGCCTGCCCGCTGGCCTTGGGCATGCGGCCGAGTTGGGTCTCGGCCTCTGCCGCCACGTCGACCGGGTTGGCGCCCGCAGCCTTGAAGACCTCGGCCACGCCGCGATCGCGATCGAGCGCCCGCGCCAGGAGATGGATCGGCTCGACCTGCGCGTGCTTGCGCTCGTCGGCCAGGGTTTGCGCGCCGGACACGAGGCCCTTGGCGTCGGCTGCATAGCGTTCGAGGTGGATCGTCTGTTCGGAAGCCATTGGGGCCGAGAGCGTATCACGAGCTTGCTTCCCGCATAGGCTGCCTTACATTTCTCGGACCATGGTCCCCGTCGAAATGTACGTCACCAACTACTGCCCCTACTGCACCAGCGCCAAAGCCCTGCTGAACAAGCGCGGCATCCCGTTCAAGGTCATCGATGTCACCAGCGACACCGCCAAGCGCGAGTGGCTCGTGGAGACAACCGGCCGTCGCACGGTCCCGCAGATCTTCATCGACGGAAAATCGGTGGGTGGCTCCGACGACATCCACGAGCTCGACAGAAAGGGCGAGCTCATGAAGATGGTCGGCGCCTGATCGCGCAGCGTCGTCGATGGAGACTTCGATGCTGGAGCGAGGCCCGACGTTGCGACCGGTTGCGTACACTCGACCACACCGGTTCCTGTGTGTAATCTGCATGAAGTAGGCGGAGCTTGCCGGGCCTCGGCTCCTCTGGTCTGATCGCTCCATGATTGCTCTCCAGCCGTGTGAGCGCTGCAAGCGCCATGTTCGCACCGATGAGCCGTGTGCGTTCTGCGTGCGCATCCAACAGGGGGCGTCCATCGACGCAGCGCGCGGCGGCATCGGGGGGTCGCTGGCCCGCACGGTGGCCGTGGCCTCTGCGGCGGCGTTGGCCCTCGCCGGGTGCGACAAGGAGCCGGTGGCGCCGGAGCCGCTGTCACCGTCGGCGTCGGCGTCGGCTGCTACCACGGGCCCGTCGATGGCCGCCATACCCACGGCGGTCGCGAGCGATACGCCGGCGCCCACCGCGCAGCCGGTGGCCACCACAGCGCCTACGCCGTCGGTCGCGGCTACGCCGGGGCCCGTCCCGGTCCCGATTCGTCCGGCGGCTCGCTACGGTATCGCGCCTTCGCGAAAGCCCTGAGCGTGCTCGGTCCACGCCCGTCGCGGCCACTGCCGGTGATCGGGCAGCCGGTGCGCGAAGCAGCGCCCCGTCGTCGGCTCCCGCTCGCCCCCGAGGCGCGCGAGGTGGATCGCGCGGCGTCGCCGGCCTACGTGGTGTGGGAGCTCACGCTCCAGTGCGACCTCTCCTGTCGCCACTGCGGATCGCGCGCCGGCAAGGCGCGGAAAGACGAGCTCACCACCGCCGAGGCGCTGGCCTTCGCGGCGCAGCTGGTGGAGATGGGCACCGAAGAGGTGACGCTCATCGGCGGCGAAGCGTATCTCCACGAAGGGTGGCTCGACATCGCGGCGTGGCTCGCTTCGCGCGGGGTGCGCGTGGGCATTCTCACGGGCGGTCGCGGCATGACCCGGGAGCGGGCCCAGCAGGCCAAGGACGCCGGCGTCGTGAGCATGAGCGTCTCCGTCGACGCGCTGGAGGAGCTGCACGATGCCTTGCGCGGGCACGTCGGCAGCTACGCCAAGGCCATGGCCGCCATCGGTCACGCCCGCGACGCGGGGTTGCAGGTGGCTGCCAACACGCAGATCACCCGGCCTGCGCTCCGGCACATCGAGCCGCTGTTCGAGCTGCTCTGCGCGGCGGGCATCGAGGCCTGGCAGGTCTCCATGACGGTGCCCATGGGGCGCGCCGCCGACGAGCCCGACCTCTTGCTGCAGCCGTACCAGGTGCTCGAGGTGCTGCCGATGCTCGCGCGCATCCATACACGTGCGAAGGCGCGCGGCGTGCGGCTCTTTCCTGGCAACGACATCGGCTACTTCGGGCCCTACGAGGCGCAGCTCCGGGCGGAGAACGCCGGTGGCTACCGCGGCACATGCAGCGCCGGCCGAAGCACCATGGGCGTAGAGGCCGACGGCGCCATCAAAGGGTGCCCCTCGCTGCCCTCGCGGGACTACGTGGGCGGCAGCATTCGCGACGCGCCGCTGCGGGAGATCTGGGAGCGCGCGGCGCCCCTGCGCTTCACTCGCGATCGCACCGCGAGCTCGCTGTGGGGCTACTGCGCCACCTGTTACTACGCCGAAGCCTGCATGGGTGGCTGCTCCTGGACCGCCCACGTGCTCTTCGGTCGCATCGGCAACAACCCCTATTGCCACCACCGCGCGCTGGAGCTCCTGGCAGAAGGAAAGCGCGAACGAATCGTGCAAGCTACACGCGCCCCGGGCGAGCCCTTCGATCACGGGACGTTCGCGTGCATCGAAGAGCCGTGGCCCGAGGCCGAGCGCGAGCTGGCGGTGGTCCTGGCCGAGACCGGCGAGGGTTTCCTGCCCGCTACTTGAGCGGCGGCGGGTTGTAGATCTTCTTCACGTTGGAGCCACCCACGAAGGCGTAGGAGCCGGCGGATCCGTAGCCGTAGGCCACGATGCCGAACGGCTGATCGCCGGTCATGGTGTGGGCGCCCTCGGGGAGCGGGCAGCGCCGGGCCACGTAGGCAGTCGCGTCGATGGTGCCCATGGGCGAATTGGTGCAATCTGCACCGAGTGGATTGCCGTCGATCTTCACGGTGCCCGATTGGGGCATGGAGATGACCACGTAGTTCTTGCGCCAGGAGCCGGGGACCAGGAACAGGTAGTCGCTGCGGAACTGGTCCACCGCCGGCAGCACGCTGAGGGAGGGATCGCCGATGCCGTCGTTGGTGTAGCCGGCGCTCACCAGGATTTGCCCCACCGCCACCGGCTCCGTAGCGTCGACCACGAAGTCTTGCTTCACCAGCGTGTCGCGGACCTGCCCCGGCTCGAGCGTGAACGAGTCGTCGGGCGCCGGGAGGTTGGTGCGCACCAGCGCCGCCGAGGCCACGCCCATGAACCGGATGTAGTCGGGCTCGGTGCCGCCGCGCGGCGGGCTGCGCGGCACCGTGAACTTCTTGCCGTAGGACTCCACCGGGAGCAGCTGCTCTTCCAGGTGGTCGAGGCAGCAGGAGCTGGCGCCTTCGGGCAGCGTGGGTGATGGCGAGGTGATGCCGCCGGAGAGCTCGGTGCCCACGAACACCGCCACCGGGTTGGAGGCCACCACCACCGACGCCGTGAGATCGCCGGGCAGGCCGTCGGTCTCCAGGTTGAGCACCTCGAACGGCCCGAGCGTCACCTCCACCAGGCCCCCCTTGGGCGTGGCGGGAATGCCGCCGCCGGCGACGATGGCCTGCGAGACGCGCACGCTGACCCTGGTGCTCTCGCTGGTGCCCACCACCGTGAGGTAGCCGCGATCGATGGGCGAGCCGAACACCGAGATGGGCTTGCCGGAGGGCCAGGAGAGCGCGCGGTAGGTGCGCCCCAGGGCGGACGTGGGAATGAGCAGCGACGCGTCGTTGGAGTACTGCGCGCGCAGCGCGTTGAACTGGTAGACGACCACCGGCTCGCTGGACTTGATGCGGAAGGCTTGGGCCGAGAGCATGGTGCCGGGGCCTTCGTTCTTGCCGAGCAAGCTACCGTCGATCTCGCGGGTGGGCATCTCGAGCACCTGCAGCGCCCGCGGCGCCACCACGATGCGTTTGAAGAGCGTGACCTTGGCGGGCGAGCCCGGGGTCGCGTCGTTCTGCTCCACCACCACTTCGGCAGGCACGTCGCCGGCGTTGGAGATGGCGAGGCCCCACGGCGCGCCCGCCGCGTCGTTCACGGCGTTGTGCTCGTTGTCGAGGTCCACCGCCCAGAACTCGCAGCCCACGTTGCTGGTGAGGACCGCCGCCGCGTCGCAGCCCTTGCGGCAGGAGCCCGCGAGGCACACCTCGCCCTGGCCGGTGCACTCCCCTACCTTGGCGCCGGCCTTGCCGTTCTCGTCGCAGGTGTGAATCTCGTTGCCCACGCACATCTTGCCGTTGGAGCACACGTCGATGGGCGGCGGCACGAAGCCGTCACCGCCACCGTCGCCGGCATCGCTCGCCTCGAAGCCTCCTCCGTTGGACGAGCCGCAAGCGATCGCTACGAGGACCGCGGCGGGGAGCACGATGAGCGACCGGATGCGCATGGGCTCGGCGTAGCACACCATCGCGTTCGCGGTAGGAGCCTCACCGGGTGCGCTACGGAGAGCGCAGTTACTTGGCGGCCACCAGTGGGCTCAGGGTCGTGCGCTTGTCGCAGGGCCGTGCGTTCTCGTCGGTGAGCAGGCCGGGAATGCGCATGGGATCGGCGCGGAGGAACGCGGCCTCGCGCTGCACCTTGCCGAGGATGAGCTGGTCGAGGTTGCCGCTCGCGTAGTTGCGCTGGGTCCCGCCGCAGCTCGAGATGGGGTCGCCGGCGCCGGTGGACTGCGGGCCTGCGCCACCGCGGAGCACGAACATGTTGGTGCCGCCGGTGTACTGCGCGGCGCGCCGCCAGAAGGCCTGGCCCATCTGGTCCATGCCCGAGGCGGCGATGGTGTGGAAGGTGATGCCCTTGCGCCGCGCCTCCCGGAGCACGCCGGGGAAGGCGCCCAGGCGCTCGGCGTGGGGCGGCGCGTCGCCGATGAGGAAGGCCAGGTGCGAGACCGCGTCGCTCGACCAGTTGAGGTTGTTCACCGCGTAGCTCATGCCCTCCTCGACCGCCTCCGGCACGTCGCCGCCGCCGCCCGCCGACACGTTGGAGACGTCGAGGGCGAAGCGACCGACGTCTTCGGTGAGCGGGTAGCCCTTGGTGACGAAGGTGTCGCCGTGGTCCTTGTATTCCACCATGCCGATGCGCACGCGCACTCCGGCCTGGGCCAGGTTGCGCGTCACCTGGGCGATGGTGCGTTTCACGCTGGCGATCTCTTCGCTCATGGACCCGGTGGTATCGAGCACGAAGGCCACGTCGATGACCGGAAGACCTTGCTGCGCGCGCTTGGTGCCCAGGCGGATGTCCACCACCTGGTCCTCGGCTTCGGCGCGGAAGCGCGCGGTGCCGGTGGCGCCGCCGCAGCTGGTGCTGGCGAGGAGCTCGTTGTTCTCGGCACCCACCGCGGTGGCGGTGCGAGGAAAGAAGATCGCACGACCCGAGGCGCCGGTGCGGAGCTGGAAGGCGGTGTCGCTGGCGCCGGTGATGGTCACGCGGCACTGGGGCATGGCGTGCCCATCGGCGTCGCGGACCACGATGAACGTGCGGTGCGTGATGTCGGGCGCGTAGGCCACTTGACCGGCGGTGGCGAGGTACTTCTGGAACTCGCGGTAGTTGGCGTTGTCGTCCCACTCCCCGGCCTTCACGCCGGGTTGCTCCTGCACGATGGGCGCGGGCTCGGTCGCGACGCGCGCGGGGCCTGCCGGCGGCGCGATGGACGCAGGCGGTGCACCCGCGGGGACGGGCGCGCGCCCGGTCGCTTGCGGCGCTCGCGGTGCGCTGGGCGTGGGCTCGCTCGGCGACTTGGCCACCGGTGCATCGCCGGCGCCATCTGCCATCGCCGCGGTTGCCGGCGCCGCTTCGGCATGACCGCCGCCGCGCGCCGCGGGCGCTTCGGAGGGAGCCGAAGCGGAATTCATGGAACCACCACACGCGACGACCAGGAGCGGAAGAAGGCAGAGCGAGCGTTTCATGGGGGGAGAAACGAGGAGCTACGTGCCCGCTTACACCGCCGGATGGAACTTTCCGCTGCGGCGCCTGTCCCTCGATTTGCCGGCAAATTGGCCGATTTTTACCCCGTGCACCACAGGCATGTCCCGTGTCCTATCAACTGATTTTGCCGAATCGCCTCGAGCTTTGGCATCCTGGGAGGACGTGGCCCTTCCCGACGAACTCGAAAGCCGCCTGATCGAGCGGCTCATCGCGCGTGACGAACGTGCTTTCAGCGAGCTCGTGCGTACCTACGAGCGGCGCGTGCTGGGCCTCGTCACGCGCATGCTCGGCAACCGCGAGGAGGCCCGCGAGCTCACCCAGGAGGTCTTCTTCCAGGTGTTCAAGGCGATCGGTACCTTTCGCGGCGAGTCCAAGCTCTCCACGTGGATCTACCGCATCGCGGTGAACCTCTGTAAGAACCGCGCCAAGTACCTGCGGGTTCGCCACTCCGACGAGCAGGACGAGCTGGAGGCGGTGGCGGAGCGCGTTCCGCTGGGCGAGGCCAAGCGCGCCAACGTGGGCAGCGTGGAGCGGCCCGACGAGATGATGGCCGGGCGCCAGGTCGAGGTCATCGTGCAAAAGGCCATCCAGGAGCTCGAGCCGAGCTTTCGCGAGTGCTTGGTGCTCCGCGACGTGGAAGAATTGAGCTACGAGGAGATCGAACAGATCACGGGCCTGCCCCAGGGCACCGTGAAGAGCCGCATCCACCGCGCTCGGTCGCAGTTGAAAGAGATCGTGGAGCGCCAGCTCGGAGAAAAGATTCCATGAGCACGGCCGAGAACGACAAGCCGAAGGGCCTCTCCGAGGGGGAAGACGACGTCGGTGCCGACGCATCGAGCGAGCACGAGGCTCCCGACAGCGCCAAGATGCGCGCGCTGCTCAAGCGCGCCCTGGCCCAGCCGCCGGCCGACGAAGCGACCGACGAGCTCATTCTCCGGGGCGTACAGAAGAAGATTCGCCAGCGCTCCAAGGGGAAGTTCTACGGCGATGGCTGGAGCACCTCGCAGTCGAAGGTGAGCTACGCGCTGGTGGCGGTGACGATGCTGGTCATCCTCGCGCTGGCTTACCTGTACATGACGCCGACGTCGGTCTTGTCGCCCTGAGCGAGCGAGGCGAAACGACTCGCGGGGATCGTACCGAAGGGTGGGCGCCCGACGCAGGGTGGGCGACCCATTTGCGCGCTGCGTGATCGTTCGGCGGGTGGGTACGTCCCTACGGGAGTAGTGACCCCCTCGCTGTCCCGAAAGAACTCCATGAGCTCCTGCCTCGAAGCCACGCTGCGCGTACTGCGTCAGCACTTGCGCGTCCCGTCGATGGGGGGCGAGCTCGACCTCGACCTCGACCGCGATCTCGGTGTCGATCCGTTCGACCTGGTCCTGATCGTGGCCGAGCTCGAGGAAGCGCTCCAGGTTCGCGTGCCGCACGAGGAGCTTGCCGCGCTGCGCACCGTGGGCGACGTCGCCCGCCTGCTGCAGGATGGCGCTCCAGCATCGCGCCGCCCGGCGCGGACCGACTCTGGCTGCATTGCGATACTGCCTGAACGTTCAGCATCATAAGGTGTGGAGGGGTGGGGATTGCCCTTGTGTCGAAGCGCGCCACGAGCTGGAGTGACACCGGGAAATCTTCGCATGCACGAGTCATCCAGTCCCGACGAGGGTGCGCCCGAGGAGGCCGCCGAGCTACTCCGCGAGGCGAGCGCCATCGCCCGCGTCGGGGGGTGGTCTCACGACCCCGCCACGGGCCGCGGCATGTGGACCGCCGAGGTCGCACACATCTACGAGATCGAACCGGGTTTGCCCGCCACCACCGAGCTGGGGTTGAGCTTCTTCCACGGGGAGCATCGCGACAAGATCGTCGCGGTCATGCGCGACGCGGTGGACCGGGCGCAGCCCTTCGACGTCGAGGTCGAGATGGTCTCCGCCAAGGGCAACCGCAAGTGGGTGCGGAGTCTGGGCAGACCGGTGGTGAAAGAAGGCAAGGTCGTCCAGCTGCGGGGGACCATGCAGGACATCACCGCGCAGCGCATGTCGCTGCTGGCGCGCCGTGGAAGCGAAGCGCGCTTTCGCCTCATCTTCGAGCAGGCCGCGGTGGGCATCTGCGAGGTGGATGCCGAGAGCCGTCGCTTCCTCCGGGCCAACCAGAAGTTCTGCGAGATCATCGGCTACTCGCAGGAAGAAGTGGTGGGCCGGCGCTCCACCGACTTTTCGCACGCGGAAGACTTGCAGAGCGACGAGGCCATGTACGCAACGCTGGCCTCGGGGGTGGAGGTGCGCGCCTGGCGCGAGAAGCGCTACGTTCGCAAGGACGGCGCCGAGGTGTGGGCGCGGACTACCGCCTCGCGTTCGGCGTTCGAGGGCGAGGACCCGTTCTTCGTCGTGGTGGTGGAAGACATTTCGGACCGCTGGCTCGCCCGCGAGCAACTGCGCCGCAGCGAGCAAAGGCTGGCGGCCATCTTCGACGTCACGCTCTCCGGCACGCTCATCACGCGAGAACGTGACGGCGTGATCCTCGACGCCAACGAGTCGTTCGTACGCCAGCTCGGGTGGACGCGCAGCGAGCTTCTGGGGCGCACAGTGGACGCCCTCGGGCTGTTCGAGGACCCGGCGGATCGCGAGCACGTGCTGGAGGAGCTGCGTGCGCATTCCATCCTGCCGCCGATGCACGCGCGCATCCGTCAGCGCTCGGCGGCGGTGGGGGAGTTCTTGCTCACCGGAGTGCTCTCCGAGCTGGGGGGCGAGCGCTGCATCATCACCTCGTGGCACGACATCACCGAGCTGCGGCGCTCCGACGCGGCGCTCGCGCAGGCGGAGCAACGGCATCGGTTCGCGCTGGGCGCAGCCGACCTCGCCACCTGGTGGATGGACTTTGCCGACAATCACATCGTGGTCGACGAGCGGGGGCGGCAGCAGTTCGGGCTCGACTCCACCTCGTTGAGCGGGACCGACGTTTCGTCGCGCATTCACCCGGAAGACCTGGCGGTGCTCCGGACCGAGCTCGCGCGCTCGCGCATGCCCGGCGAGAAGGGGAAGGTCACCATGTCCTTCCGCATCTCGCTCCCGGACGGCGAGACCCGGTGGATCATGGCGCACCTGCAGATCCACTTCGACACCACGGAACCGACGCGTCGCCCCCTCTGGCTCATCGCCACCACCCGCGACATCACCCGCGAGAAGCGCGCGGAGCAAGAGCTGCGCGCCAGCGAGGAGCGCTATCGTTCACTGGTCGACAACCTCGACGACGTCATCTTCTCCATGGATCTGCGGGGGCGCATCATCTTCGCGAACCGCGCGCACGGACGCTTCGGCTTCCGCCCCGGCGAGTTCGTGGGGCGCACGCTGGACGAGCTGGCCTTCCCCGAGGACCGCGCACGCATCCGCCACATCGTGGAGGATCAGCTGGCGGGTGGCTCCGAAGGGCCCTACGAAGCGCGCATTCTCGACAGCACCCGCAAGACGCGCTGGGTGCGCATCACGACGCATCGGCTGGTGGTGGGTGGGCGCGTGGCCGGCCTCACCGGCGTGGTGGTCGACCTCACACAGCAGCGCGAGACCGAGGAACAGCTGCGCGCGGCGCAGAAGATGGAGGCGGTGGGTCGCCTCGCCGGCGGCGTGGCCCACGACTTCAACGACCTGCTCAGCGTCATCCTCTCGTACGCCGAGCTGGCGTCCATGGACCTTCGCCCGGAAGACCCGCTGCGGGCCGACATCGAGGAGATCGCCCAGGCGGCGCAGCGCGCCGAAGGGCTCACCCGGCAGCTCCTGGCGTTCAGCCGCCGTCAGGTGCTCAACCCGGAATCGGTGGACCTCAACGAGCTGGTGGCGAGCCTCGGCAAGATGCTGACGCGCCTCATCGGCGAGGACGTGCTCCTGGAGATCCTCCCCGGCGCAGAGCTCTACGAGACCAAGGCCGACCGCGGGCAGGTGGAGCAGGTCCTCATGAACCTGGTGGTGAACGCTCGCGATGCCATGCCCGACGGCGGACGGGTGACCATCGTCACCGCCAACGTCGAGCTCGACCCCATGACCGCCTCGGCCCTCGAGGTCGCGCCGGGCGACTACGTCGAGCTGCGCGTCACCGACACCGGATCCGGGATGGACGAGGCTACCCGCGCGCGCATCTTCGAGCCGTTCTTCACCACCAAGGAGGTGGGCAAGGGCACGGGTCTGGGCCTGGCCATGGTGTACGGCATCGTGCGCCAGAGCGGGGGCGGCATCGCCGTCGACAGCGCCCCCGACGCCGGGGCGACCTTTCGCATCGTGCTTCCGCGTATCGGAGCGGGCTCGCAGCCGCGCATTCCCAAGGCGCCTTCCGCCCGCGTGGCGGCGGCCACCGAGTCGATCCTGGTGGTGGAGGACGAGCCGGCGCTGCGCAACGTCATCCGGCGCGTGCTCGAGTCGGCCGGCTACAAGGTGCAGCTTGCAACGAGCCCCGGCGAGGCGCTCTCGTTCTGCGAAGAGCCGGGTGTCGGCATCGACCTGGTCTTGACCGACGTGGTGATGCCGGGCATGAGCGGCATCCAGCTCGCCGAGCGCCTGGCCAAGCTGCGTCCGCACCTCAAGGTGCTCTTCATGTCGGGCTACAGTGAAGAGTCCATCGAGCGCCACGCGATTCCCGCGCACCGGTTGCTGCGGAAGCCGTTCGACCGGCAAGCGCTGAGCCAGAAGGTCCGCGCGGCCTTGGACGAAGTATAGAGCTAGCCCGGATTATTCATGGTTCCGGGGCTGCATGTCGCGATGCATCGGGAAATCTCGGGCGTACGGCGGTTCTCGACCCTGCGACGGAGCAACAGTCCGCCTCGGGTCTGCGA
>Ga0075163_10009418_pt1 | contig 12818 bp, 10 predicted proteins | sample JI1023141ADNA_FD_71478 | JGI IMG/M metagenome (GOLD analysis project Ga0075163, IMG submission 71478) | Wastewater effluent complex algal communities from Wisconsin, to seasonally profile nutrient transformation and Carbon sequestration -... | ecosystem: Engineered > WWTP > Effluent > Algae...
CGGCCCGAGAGGCCATCGGTAAGCCGTGTGCGGGAAATCCGCATGCACGGTTTGAACGGGGGTCCTGTCTGGCCTTGTGTGGGAAGCCAACCTTGACTAGACAGGATCTACCAATGACCCGGAGCTGCTCGCCGAGCTCGACGCGGTGCCGGCGACGGCGCTGCCCGGCTGGCCGCACAAGGTCGCGGGAGGCGGCGCGCCGTGCCATCCGGCGGCGTTTCGCGCGGGTCAGCGGCGGCTGGCCTTCGCGGAGGGCGTCAACGTGTTCCCCAAGCACCTCGCGCGCGGCGTGCCGCTGCGCCTGAGCGCGCGCGTGGCCGGGATGCGCCCGCTCGACGGTCGCGTCGAGATCTCCTTCGAGGACGGCGAGACGCTGCACGCCCGCCACGTCGTGTTGACCGTCCCGCCGCGTCAGGCCCAGGCCGTGCTCCCGCACGAGCACGGCCGCGAGCTGCGGGCGGTCGACGCGTTGTTCGAGCACGTCGTCACCGCGCCCTGCATCACCGTCAGCCTCGGCTTCCCGACGAGCGCGCCGCTCCCCGACTTCGACATCCTCTACCCGGACGACTCGAGCCTGGTGCAGCTCATCGCCCACGACTCGGCCAAGCGCGTCGACCCGAGCTACCGCGTGCTCGTCGTCCAGGGCCGCGCGGCCTGGTCCGTGGCGCACCTCGAGGACAGCCGCGACGTCTGGCGCGCGGCGCTGATCGAGGAGGCGGCGCGGCAGGTCGGGGCCTGGGTGCGCGAGCCGGCGTGGGTGGACGTGCAGCGCTGGCGGTTCGCGAAGCTGGTGCTGTCGACGGAGATGTCGGCGCCGCTGGTGTTCGGGCTGCCGGGCGGGGCGCAGCTCGGGCTCGCGGGCGAGGCGTTCACGATCGAGGCGGGGGTGCAGGGCGCGTGGCGGTCGGGTCGCGGGGTCGCGCGGCGGCTGCTCGCGGACCGCGATGCGTGAGGACGGTGCTAGCGGCGCAGGCCGAGGCCGGGGACGAAGCGACCGACGCGGGCCATGTAGTCGCGATACGCCTGGCCGTGGACGCGCTCGAGGTGCGGCTCCTCGACGCGGCGGACCTGCAGCTCGACGGCGACCAGCAGGCACACGAACGCGGCGCGGGCGAGCGCGTTGGGCAGGAAGATCGCCAGGCCGAGCGCGGTGAGCAGCATGCAGGAGAAGATCGGGTTGCGGACGACGGCGAACGGCCCACGGACGACGAGGCGGGTGCGATCGTCGGCCTTCACGCCGATCCGCCAGGCGTCGCCCATGCCGAGCTGCGACGCGTAGGTCGCGGAGATCCCCAGCAGGGTCAGGGCGAGGCCGAGCGCCGCGGCGAGCGGCCCCGGGTCGCCGCTGGACGTCCATCCGAGCAGCGCGGCGATCGGCGCGGCGAGGCCGAGCGCGACCGCGACGGCGAACAGCGCCCCGCCCAGCCACTCGGCCGAGCCCGGTCGGCCCGAGACGCCGTGAAAGCCGGTGGAGCCGGTCGCGCGCAGGTGCTGCCAGGTGCGCAGCCCGAAGGCCACGGCGTGGAAGACGGCGAGGAGGAGCAGGGCGAGGACGGGGCGTGACATGGGCCGAGCCTGAACCTTGTAGTCGTTACAGGGTCAAGCGAGGAGACGCACGGGCCGCGCGCGGGTCACACTCTCGGGGTGACACGCGGGCGAGGCGGGGGCACGATCCGCGGGTGTCGACGGAGACGGAGCGGTTCACCATCGGTGTGCTGGGTCAGGCGACCGGCGTCTTGCCGGAGACGATCCGCTATTACGAGAAGATCGGGCTGCTGCCGGCGCCGGCGCGCACGGCCGCGGGCTATCGCATGTATCGTCAGGAGCACGCGCGGCGCCTGTCGTTCATCCGCAGGGTCCGCGAGCTCGGGCTCGGCATCGACGCGGTCCGCGAGCTGCTGTCGCTGGCCAGCGATCGGGTGCGCCCGTGCGCCCGCGTCGACCGCCTGATCCGCGAGAACATCCACGAGCTCGACCACAAGATCGCCGGGCTGCAGCGGCTTCGCGGGGCGCTGCAGGGGCTCGCGGACTCGTGCCGCGGCGGCGGAAAGGTCGCGGACTGCCGGATCCTCGAGGCGCTGCAGGACACCGCCACCGCGATCGCGGCGCCCACCGCTCCGTGCGCGGACGACGAGTGCGTGCGGCCGGCGGCGCGGCGGCGACCCTCGAAGTGAATCGCCTCAGCCCGGCCGGCGCTGCGGCATCCCGGCCGCCGGCGCCTTCTTGGCCGCGAACTTGTCGATGCAGACCTGCATCAGCTTCTTGGTCGCGTCCTTGAGCTCGGGGCCGGCGCCGTCGAGCGCGTTCTTTTGACACGCCGCCGTCTTGACGCTGTCGGCCTGCGAGCACTGCACGATCGTCATCGGCAGCGCCTTGTCCTTGCCGCCGCCGTCCCACGCCGCGATCGCCTTGGCGTCGCCGACGCGGCGGACGAACGCGTCCTGGGCCGCGCCCACGGCCTCGCAGGCGGCGACCGGGTCCTTCGGCAGCTTGTCCGGCACCACCGTGAGCCGCTCGATCTCCGCGGCGAGCTTGGTCTCCGCCTCGGCCTTGGCGGCCTCCTCGGCCTCGCGCTTGACCTTGCGGTCCGCGACCGACTTCGCCTCGGCCGCGTCGTCGGCGGCCTTCTTCGCCTCGGCCGCCTTCTGCTCCGCGGTCGGCCCGGCCGGCGCACCGCCGCCGCACGCGAACACAGCCAGGGTCGAGCACATCAGGAGTCGGGTTGCGAGCATCCCCGACCGTGCCACGGGGCCGTCGTCGGCCGCAAGCACGCCGGCGTATTTTCTCGAGTCGGGGCCGCGCGGCGGCTCGCGGCTCGCTCAGGGCTCGCGGGGCTCGAGCGCGCCGCCGGCCCGGGCGAGCGCCGTCGGGTCCATGCCGTCGTGTCCGGCGACGACGAGGATCCGCGTCGGATCGCCGTCGTCCTCGCGGGTCAGCCAGCCCTCCGCGTCGCGGGCGTCCATCCACGCCTCGCGTTCGGCCGCGGAGGCGCCAGCGAGGCGCACGTGGAGCGTCGGACGGCGCGGGCCGCCGAGCACCCGGAGCACGCGCGGCGGGTCGCGACCGAAGTCGACCTCGAGCGCGTCGTCGAGGGCGGCCTCGGGCCCGCGCGGGACGATCTGGACGATCAATGTGCTGCCCGCATAGCCGGTGGCGATCGCCCGCTCACCGCCCGGATACTCGACCTCGAAGAGCATCGCCATCGATCGTGCCGGCGATGATATGCGTGAGACCCTGAGCCCGCCCGGGGGTTTCCGCCGGCCGGAGTCGCTCGCGTCGCAAGCTGGCGCTTGACCGCGCGCGGCGGCCCGGCGACCCTGACGGTCATGCATCGACCGGCCCGCTGTCTCATAGCCCTGTCCTTCTCGGCCGGCGCCTGCGGCGACAGCGGTGACCGTGACCCGTCGGGCGCGTCGGCGAGCGCGAGCGCGACGGCGACGGCGACGGCGACGGCGACCGCGACGATCCCGACCACCGGCGGCGACGCCACGGGCACGTCGACGGAGCCGCCGACCGGGAGCGGCGGGGCGACCGAGGGCGGCACGACGAGCGGCGCCAGCACGGGCGGTGCGTCGACGACCGGGGCCGTCGAGGGCACGACCGGGCTCAAGTTCGACGTCGGCGGGAGCACCGGCGGGAGCACGGAGGACACGACGACGGGCCCGCCGGTCGACGTGTGCAAGGTGCAGGACGACATGAACGCGATCGGCGAGTGCGACAAGGAGGCCCCGCCCAACAGCTTCGAGCCGGAGATCCAGTGGTCGTGGATCGGGCCCGACGGCGACGCCTTCAGCATCGTCACGCCGCTGGTCGCGAACCTCACCGATGACAACGCCGACGGCGCGATCGACCTGTGCGACATCCCGGACGTGATCGTCGTCGCCTCGGCGTCGTTCGGGCAGCCGGACGCGGTCGGCCATATCTACATCCTGAGCGGCGACACCGGGGCGGTGCACTTCAAGATCGCCGACGCCGTCGACCACAGCGTGACGCCGGCGCTCGGCGACATCGACGACGACGGCCTGCCGGAGATCGTCACCGCGGTGATCGGCGGGGCCCCGGTCGCCTTCGAGCACGACGGCGCCCTGAAGTGGGTCGGCAAGGCCAACTGGCCGGAGGTCTACTCCGGCGCGATCGCCCTCGCCGACGCCGACAACGACGGCGACGTCGAGATCCTCGCCGGCAACCGCCTCTTCGACCACCTGGGCAACCTGCTGTTCGTCGCGCAGCAGCCGGCCGGCAACTGGTCGTCCTCGGCCTTCGCCGACCTCGACGGCGACAGCGACCTCGAGGTCGTGCTCGGCCACGCCGCGTACCACCACGACGGGACGCCGCTGTACGTCTCCGGGGTCGCGCCGGGCTACCCCTCGATCGCCAACCTCGACGCCGACCCCGAGCCCGAGGTGCTGGTGACCAACACCAACGGCATCAGCCTGCTCAACCACGACGGCACGGTGCAGTACCAGGATCAGCGGCCGACGGGCGACAACAACTTCATCACGACGTGGCTGCGGCCGTCGACGGTGCACGACTTCGACGGCGACGGGAAGTCGGAGTTCGCGACCAGCTCGGCGAACAACTACACCGTGTACAAGCCCGCGGGTCCGACGATCCAGTGGAAGGCCGCGGTCTCCGACCAGAGCGGGATCGCGGCGGGCACGGCCTTCGACTTCCTCGGCGACGGCGTGGCCGAGGCGATGTACGCCGACGAGCAGTTCATGTTCATCTTCGACGGGCAGGGCAAGCCGCTGCTGCAGATCCCGCGCACCTCGGGCACGCTCAGCGAGTATCCGATCGTCGCCGACATCGACAACGACGGCTCCGCGGAGATCGTCGTGGTCTCGTGTCAATACATCGGCATGTCCTCGCCGACCGTGCAGGTCATCCGCGACAAGCAGGACCGGTGGATCCAGGCGCGGAGGATCTGGAATCAGCACACGTATCACGTGACCAACGTGCGCGAGGACGGGACCATCCCGCAGTTCGAGGTCCCGTCGTGGAAGCAGCTCAATACATTTCGCACCAACTCGCAGATCGAGGGCGGCGGGCTGTGCAAGCCGCCGATCCCGCAGTGAGCGGGCGGGTGCCCGCGCTCCGGCTCGGCGGCGCGGATCAGGACAGCCCGCGCAGCCGGCGATATGCGCCCTGCGCGAGGTCGCCTGCGCCCCGCGCCACGCTGCCTGCGCCCGCGTAGACGCTCCGCGCCGCGCCGGCGGCGGCCGCCGCGGCCTGGCCCGGTCGGTGCGCTTCGTCGTCGCCGCCGCTCCGCCGCGCCGCGGACCGCGTCGTCCAGCGGCGACCCGGCGGCGCGCAGGGTCGCCTCGACGCTCGGTGGGACCGCGTCACACATCCGGGGCTGGCGAGCGCGACGCTGGCCGACATCTTCGCGCGCCGTCGCGGCGCGGCTGGTCGGCCCTCCGCGAACGCGATAGCATCGCCCGACACGTGGTCGTCGGCGACAAGATCCCCTGGCTGCCGGTGATACGTCTGCACCTGCGCGTATTGTTGGTGGTGCTCGCGGTGTCCGTCGCGGTCGCGGCGGTCCACACCTTCGCCGGGGTCAAGCCGGCGATCGCACCGCTGCCGTTCTCGATCGTCGGCGTCGCGCTGAGCATCTTCCTCGCGTTCCGCAACAACGCCGCCTACGACCGCTACTGGGAGGGCCGCAAGCTGTGGGGCGGGCTGGTCAACGCGTCGCGGACCTTCGGCCGTCAGGTGACGACGCTGGTCGTCGCGCCGGCGGCCGAGGCCGGCGAGCAGCGGGCCGCGCAGCGCAGCCTCGTGTATCGCCAGATCGCGTACGTCAACGCCTTGCGCGCGCAGCTGCGGGGCGACGCCGTCGACGAGGTGCAGGCCGGGCTGCTCGCCGACGACGAGCGCGCGGCCGTGTCCGCGCTCGAGAACCCCGCGGTCGGGCTGCTGCAGGCGCAGGCGCGGGCGCTGGCGGGGGTCGCGGCGCGCGGCTGGCTCAGCGATCGGCGTCACCTGGCGATCGACCAGACGCTCACCGAGCTGACGGCCCTACAAGGCGGCTGCGAGCGGATCAAGCGCACGCCGATCCCGCTGGCCTACGGGTTCTTCGCGCGGACCTTCGTGCGGGTGTTCTGCGCGCTCTTGCCGTTCGCGCTGGTCGAGCAGCTCGGGCCGGTGACGATCGTCGCGTCGCTCGCGGTGGCGTTCGTGTTCCTCGTGCTCGACCGCATCGGCGACATCATCCAGGACCCGTTTAGCACCCACGTCAACGGGCTCCCGCTCGCGGCCATCTGCCGCACGATCGAGGTCGACCTGCGCCGTCAGCTCGGCGAGACCGAGGTCCCGCCGCTGCTCACCCCGCAGCCGATCGCCGGCGGCACGGCGATGGTGCTGCGCTGAGCGCTGCACGGTCGCAGCGCGCCCTCCGCACGGGATGACGCGCGGCGCACCCACGTGCCCGGGTGACACCGAGCACCCCGGTGGTGCGCGGCGACCGGCTCATCCCCGGGTGCGCAGTATGATGGCCCGGGAGAGATTTACATGCGGCATATTCGTGGCATCGTGACGTGCCTGGCGGCGACCGGGATCGCGCTCATTGGACAAACCGCGCGCGGCGCACCGACGCTGCGCGCCCAGGTCAGCCAGAAGGGGGACTTCGCGCTGATCGGCAACACATTGGCCCAGGAGTGCGCGCCGGGGACCCCGGCGCCGACGGTCGGCACCGTCGGCCTGTGCGGGCTCAACACCGTCGAGACGGCGCCGGACGTGTTCTGGCGGGCCGACGCGCCGCTCGCCGGGCAGGCCTCGGCGAGCACGCTCGTCACCGCGGCGCAGGCCCGCAGCACGGCCGTGCTGGCGCTGCCGCCGGGCGGGCAGGTGACGCACGCCTTCCTCTACTGGGGGGCGACGCTCGCGGCGCCCGGGACGGACATGCAGGTCACGCTCGGCCGCGAGGGCGGGTTCTCGACGTCGGTCATGGCGAGCAAGTGTTACCAGTCGATGAACAATTATCAGTGTCTGGCCGACGTGACGGGCGTGGTCCAGGACGAGGGGCTGGGCGGGTTTAGGCTCAGCGACGTCAACATCATCCCGCTGGCGAACATCGACAACGACAGCGTGTTCGGCGCGTGGTGGATGGCGGTGTTCTACACCGACCCGAACGGGACGCTGCGCAACCTGGCGCTGTTCGACGGGCTCGACCGGGTCGCCAACATGGCGCCGCAGAATACGATGCTGACGGGCTTCCTGGTCCCGAACAACGGGTTCACCGCCAAGCTCGGGGTGGTCGCGTACGAGGGCGACAACGCGATCACCGGCGACGCGTTCCTGTTCAACGGCGGCGGCGCGCTGACGGACGCGCAGAACCCCAACAACAATTTCTTCAACTCGACGCGCTCGACGCTGGGGATGACGACGTCGACGATGGGTGACCTGCCGCAGCTGACCGGCGCGCCGCAGAGCATGTCGGGCGTCGACCTCGACATCGTCGACGTGACGGGCAAGGTCATGGGCGGGCAGAAGTCGGCGATGATCCAGGCGACCTCGACCGGCGACGTGTACTACCTGGCCGGGTTCATCACCTCGATCTCGGACTACCGCCCGAACTTCACGACCTCGACGAAGACGGTGACCGACGTCAACGGCGGGGTCCCCGTGCCGGGCGACGTGCTCGAGTACGAGCTGGTGGCGATCAACACCGGCAACGACACGGCGATCAACGTGGTGCTGACCGACGACCTCCCCGCCGGCGTGACGTACGTGCCCGGCACGCTCGAGATCACGGCGGGCCCGAACATGGGCGCGAAGACCGACGCCGCGGGCGACGACCAGGGCGAGTTCGCGGCCGGCGTGGTGACCGTCCGCCTCGGCATGGGCGCCGACGGGGCGCAGGGCGGCACGATCCCCATCGATGGGTCGTCGACCGTCAAGTTCCAGGTCATGATCGACGACGACGCCGAGGGCATCATCGCCAATCAGGCGCTCATCAACGCCGGCGGCCAGAACGGCGCGCCGCCGACCGACACGCCGACCGACGGCAACGGCGGCGGCGACGGCTCGCCGCCGACGGAGTTCCTGGTCGAGGAGTGCGGCGACGACTCGATGTGCCCGGCGATGACGCCGGTCTGCGACGTCGAGGGCGAGCCGAACAAGTGCGTGGAGTGCCTCGAGGACGCCGACTGCGGCGGCCTGCTGCCGACCTGCGAGGTCGAGACCGGGACGTGCGTGTGCATCCCCGTCGGGACCGAGGTCTGCGACGGGAACGACAACGACTGCAACGGCGAGGCCGACGACGGCTTCGACGTCGGTCAGGCGTGCATGGCGGGCGTGGGCAGCTGCATGGCCGTCGGTTCGGTGGTGTGCGACGGGCTGGACGCGACCGTCTGCGACGCGGTGCCCGGCGAGCCGCAGGCCGAGGTCTGCGACAACGCCGACAACAACTGCGACGGCGACGTCGACGAGGGCCTCGGCGTCGGTGACCCGTGCACGGGCGGCCTCGGCGAGTGCGCCGCGGACGGCGTGCTGGTCTGCGGCGACGACGGCGCGACCGAGTGCGACGCGGTCCCGGGGACGCCGGGGGTCGAGGTCTGCAACGACGCCCTCGACAGCGACTGCGACGGCAACAACGACAACGGCTGCGCCTGCGACGAGGACGCCGACTGCGGCGCGCCCGACAGCGGTCAGGTGTGCGAGCCCGACGTGTGCATCGCCGGCTGCCGCGGCGTCGGCGGCAACGGCTGCCCCGCGGGCCAGGAGTGCACCTCCGACGACGAGAGCGTCGGCGAGTGCGTGCCCGGGGGCGGCACCGGCGGCGAGTCGATGAGCGGCACCGACAGCACGCCGACCGAGGGCGGTCCGACCGAGAGTGACAGCGTCACGGCCAGCGCCACCGACAGCGTCACCGACGGCGACGGCGACAGCGCCAGCGGCAGCGACGGCGTCGGCCTCGACGACGAGGGCTTCGGCTTCGACTGCGATTGCGACGCGAACGGCCGCGGCGCGCCGGCGGGGCTGGCCCTGCTCGGCCTGCTCGCGCTCGGACGCCGGCGTCGCCGCGCGGTCTGAGGCCTGGTGAGCGACGGCCCGCGCAGGTCCGGGGGACCGGCGCGGGCCGTTCGGCTAGCGAGCGCAGGGAATGGACGAGCACGCATATCGAGCCCGGGTCGGCGACCCGGTCACTCGCCCGCGAGGCCGCGCTTGCACGCGACGCGCCGGGCGGGCGTGAGGTCCGCGGCGAGGACGATCTGCTGGACCGCGACCTCGCCCGGGCCCTGCGGCATGAACTCGATGAGTCGCTCGCGCTCGCCGTCCTGGACGCGCAGCACGTACGCGATCGTCGCGTCGTCCGGCTCGCCGGCCTCGCGGCGGACGATCTTCATGCCGTTTCGCAGGCCGGCGCGGTGGGCCGGGGTGCCCGCGCGCAGGCCGGTGATCACGTTGTCGGCGCGCGTGGTGGCCTCCGGGTCCCAGCCGCGATCGAAGGTCCGACGGCGCTGGACGACGACGCGGACGCAGCCGCCGAACACGTCGGTGGGCAGCACGATCGGCTCGCCGCGGGTCACGAAGCGCTCGAGATCCGCGGCGAGGTCGGGCCCGCCGAGCGCGCGATAGGTCGATGGAAACAGCGCGGCGGCGTCGGCCTGCTTGCGCTCGCCTGCCGCGCGGACGTGGTCGCGCATCGCCAGCATGACGTCGTCGAGGTCGCGGGCGCCGGCGGTGGCCGCCCTCAGCCGCTGCTCCCAGAGGGCGGCCAGCAGCGGACCTCGACGATACGGCAGGCGTCCGACCGCCTGGTCGGTCCAGTATTCGGCGACGATCCGCGCGTTGGGCTCGGCGCGGACCGGCGAGGTGTCATATTCGCGGAGGGCGGCGTTCCAGGCGGCGACGAAGTCCTCCAGAGTGTAGATATCTGCGCGCAGCAGCAGACGCCAGGCGTAGAACTCCGTGAAGCCCTCGGAGAACCACTTGCCGGTCATCTCGTCCGCACCCTCGGCCTGGGCGCCGAGCATGCGCGGGTTCCACGTATGAAAGTACTCGTGGGCGAGGATGTGGCGCAGACGGTCGAGCGGCGCGTCCTGCGAGACCGTGAGCGCGAAGGCGTCGGAGCGGCCGGTGCCGCCCGTCGACATGCTGCCGGGTATCGCCTGCAACGCGGTCATGGCGACGAGGAAGGGCGCGCCGTGATCGCCCCAGAACGCCCGCTGGGCCGCGATCACGTCCAGCGCGAGGTCGATGAACGCGCCCTCGCCGAACCCATACTCGCCGAGCGTGGCGACGCGGAGCTGCCCGCCGCCGTCCGGCCGCGTGTGGACCTTCAGGCCGGGGCCGCCGAGCACGATGCTCTCCAGGACGTCACCCACGACCCCCGGCCGCCCGGCGGCGAGGTGCTCGAGGTCGGAGGCGAAGCCGAAGCCCGCCGGCGCGCCGGTCCACGCGAAGCGGGCAGGGTCGTCTTCATGACCCTCGGGGACGGCGAACAGCGCCTCGCCGAAGACGTTGAAGAAGGTCGGGCGGATGATCGGCGCGAACGGCTGGCCGTCGTCCGAGGTGGGGTCATGGTCGTACGCCGAGGTCACCCGATAGCGCACGACCAGCGGTGCGCCGGCCGGCGCCGCGATCACGCGGACGACGGGGCCGTCCTCGACCACCGATGTGGCGCCGACGACCTCGAGGTCCTTCACGAATCTCCACAGCTCGCTGGCGTCGGCCCAGGTGTCGGGCAACACCAGCCGCGTGGCGCCGGAGGGGCCGGCGCGGAGGTGGATCTCCACGGCCAGCGCCACGAGCCGGCCGCCTTCCAGCACCGGAGATAGACGATACTCCACCGGCTCGGGCGCGGCGGCAGGCGCGACAGGAATCGCGGTATGCGCCGCCCCGGGGGGCGCGCAGCTCGCGATGACCAGGGAGATCAGCGCAGTCGCAAGGATCGCGGTGGGACGCGTGTTGCCCGGCAAACGTGGGCTTCCTAGCACGTCCGACGCGCGCTGGCGACGGCCGCCACGTCGATGTCGCGGGAGGACCCTGTGCTCTGCGACGGCGGCATCACGCCCGCGGGAGGCCGGGAGGAGGGGCGTGGTTGGGCCCGGACGCCGGCGCGCGGTCCGACGCAGGGGCGCGGCGGCCCGCGGGGCTCAGGTGGACCGGCGCGGGCCGCTCGAGGTCGCGGGAATGTGGGTATGCGCAAGAACACCCCCATATGGACGGCGGCGGCTGGTCGGCCGGGGCGCCGCGCTCGCGGCCCGCGGGTGTAAAAAGACCGGGACAGGACGTCACCTCCTGATGCATATCTGGACGGGAGATCGCGGTGACCGGACGCGGGCCTGCGCGGACGGGTTGCACCGAGGGCGGCGTGGGAACGGAGGGCGCGATGCGAACGGTAGATTCGAAGGTGATGTGGACGACGTGCGGCTTGCTCGTCGCGGCGTGCGGCGGCAGCGGGGGCGGCTCCACGAGCGACAGCGGCGGCTCGAGCGGCCAGGGCTCGGAGTCCAGCGGCGCGGCGACGTCGACCGAGGGCGTCACGACGAGCGGCACGACGAGCGGTACGACCGAGGGCGGGTCGATGAGCGACACGCAGAGCACCGTCCCGACCACGACCAACGCGACGGATGACGCGACGACGGCCGGCGACACGACGACCACGACCACCGCGGAGACCGACAGCACGACGCAGGGCGTCTCGGTCAGCGACAGCACGACGAGCACGGGCGACGCGTCGAGCAGCGACGGCACGGACAGCACGACGGAGGCGCCGCCGGTCGAGAAGTCGTGCAGCGCGGACCTGCACGCGGTGGTCGACGAGCAGGGCCAGGTGCTCGAGACCTGCGCGGGCGACCAGGGCTGCGCGGACGGCGTGTGCGTCGCGGCCTGCGACGCGGCGGCGGCGAGCAAGGCGAACTTCGGCTGCACCTTCATGGTCCCGACGCCGCCGGCGTACCCGCCCGCGCTGCCGCCGTGCTTCGCGGTGTTCCTGGCCAACACCGTGCGCGCCCATCCCCCAGTACGCCCCCGTTCCGCAGATCGGCTGCTATCCCACGTAAACGGGCGTTCTGGAGGGGTGAGGCGCGCCCCGGGGCGGCCCGGCGTGGACCGGGAAGTCCCTAAGTTTGGCAACGTTTTGGCAACGCCTTGGCAACGCGCGGTGTGCGCGATACGAGGAACGGTTGTCCGGGGGTCGGGTCGAGAGGCGGGCGAGTGGCGAGCGCTCCGCGGTATCTGATGCATTGAACGACCGCGGCGCATCCGGCTTGTGCTGGCTCCTCTTCCCCGGTACGCCTACGGGGCGCGAGTTCGCGCGGGAGGCAAGATGCCCAAACTCGGAAGGAACGAGCCCTGTTTCTGCGGCAGTGGCCGGAAATACAAGAAGTGCTGTCTTCTCCAGGCGCGACCGGCGGGCGGCTACACGAAGGCCGATCGCGAGGCCGCGCTCCTCCTCCTCGACGAACTTCTGCACGAAGATGCGGACCTCCTCGAGGAGCTCCGGGCCGAGTTCTACGAGGGCGTCCCCGAGACCGGCGACCGTCGCCAGGCGCTCCTCGATATGAGCCACTTCGCCTTCCAGAGCTGGGCCTATTTCGACGCCGATATCGACGAGGACGGCACGACGCTGGCCGACGACGCCCTCGAAGAGCGCCGCCTCAACCCCGGCCAGCGCCGATACCTCGAGATCCTCCGACGATCGACGATGCGCCTCTATGAGGTCGTCGACGCCGCACCGGGCGCGACGCTCACGCTCCGCGACCTGCTCAGCGATGAGGAGACCGTCGTCCAGGAGCGCGCCGCTTCGGTTGAATGCCCTCGCTGGTCGCTCCTCGCCACACGGGTGGTCTCGCAGGGACGCGGCGACT
>Ga0075163_10009419_pt1 | contig 12818 bp, 11 predicted proteins | sample JI1023141ADNA_FD_71478 | JGI IMG/M metagenome (GOLD analysis project Ga0075163, IMG submission 71478) | Wastewater effluent complex algal communities from Wisconsin, to seasonally profile nutrient transformation and Carbon sequestration -... | ecosystem: Engineered > WWTP > Effluent > Algae...
GCGAGTCGCGCGCCGCGGGTTCGCTGAGCGGCGCGAGTCGCGCGCCGCGGGTTCGCTGAGCGGCGCGAGTCGCGCGCCGCGGGTTCGCTGAGCGGCGCGAGTCGCGCGCCGCGGGTTCGCTGAGCGGCGCGAGTCGCGCGCCGCGGTTCAGCTAGGCAGCGCGAGTCGCGCGCCGCGGGTTCGCTTGAGCGATTCGGTCGAGCGCCGAGTGGCGGCGCCAGTCGAGTTCGGCGCTGCTAGGGAGCGGCGAGAGTGGGTGTCGAAGACGGTGCGGCGGCCTGAGGGTCGCCGCGCGTGTTTCGAAGGGGTGCGGGTCGACGCGCGGCTCTCAGACGAGGTCGCTGTCGATCCACTGGTACCAGAAGTGCTCGCGCAGCCAGTCGAGGTCGTACTCGGCGTGGAAGCTCCGGGCCGACATCACGTGGTGGCTCGGGTGCGCGCGGAAGCCGCGCTGTTGGAACCACGTGAACCAGGGCGACCACGGCGGCACGAGCCCGCACGCGACCAGGCATCCGTCGACGCGCGACTGGTGCAACACGGCTTCCAGCAAGAGTTCCGCGGCCTCGGGATCGTCGTGCGGCACGAGCCAGTCGACGAGGACGCTGCTCGACTCCATCAGGAACGCGCACGAGCGCTGGATCGCGTAGCCGCGCAAGCTGCCGTCCGCCGCCCGCACGCCGAAGCGGCGGTACTCGACTCCCGGTCGCGGCGCCAATCGCCATTCGAGCCAGCGCGCGTCGCGGATCGCCGACGCGCCGAACGCGCCGCGACACCGATCGTAGAGAGCGCGCGCGTCGTCGCCGAACCGCTCGACGCGCTCGACGCCCCGCGGCGCGGCGGACGCCGCATCCGGCGCACCGCCCACCTCGCGCGCCAGCACGATCTCCTGTCGCAGCGTGCCGTAGGACAGGAACCGCTCGCCCGCGCGCCACGCCGCTTCCACGGGCCAACCGAAGTAGGCCAGGTCGCGACCACGCGCACCGAACGAGTCGAAGAAGCCGCGGCCGACCTCGACGAACAGCCCCGGTCGTCGCAAACCCGCGCGGTGATCGGGCAGCACGAGCGAATCGACGATCTGTCCGAACGTGTGCTCGGCGCCGTCGACGATCACGCGCACGGGACGCGCGGCGTAGAGCGCGACCACGCGGTTCTCGCGCAGGGCCACGCACGCGCGTCGTCCCGCGGGGTTCGCCTCGTAGGCCCAGCCCCAATCGTTCGTCGTGCGCGGTGCCGCGCCGCCCGCGCGCGCGAAGACCTCGTTCCACGCCTCGAGCGCGGACAGGTCGTCGTCCTTCTGCATCTCGCGAATCGTGTACGTGCTCATGCCCAATCCGAATCCGAGGTCGTGCGGTGGAGCTCGCGCGCGAACCAACGCGTCGGCAGCGTGCGCGAGTGGCTCGCGCCGCTCCACAGTTCTCCCGTGCGACGGACACGACAGCCGAAGTCCTGGAACTCCGTCCACTCGCGCGAGAAGGGCGAGAAGGAGGCCGTCATCGTGTCCGCGGCCGCGGCGCGGGTGCGCTCGGCCATCGCCGCGAGCAGCGACGACGACGCGTGCGGTTCGTCGCGCGGCACGAGCCACTCGGCGATCACGCCGACGCCCCGTCCTTCGCTCGTGGACCGCGACGCGCTCGCGCCGACGAGTCCTCGCGAGCCCGTGTCGAGCGACCAGCCCGCGCGCCACACCGCGAGTCCCACGACGTGCTCGCGCTCGCGCGCGACGAGCAACGTGTACGGTCTCCCGGGCGCGTCGGCGAACCGCCAGTTCAGGAACGCCGCGTCGCGCGTGACGATCGCATCGTGCTCGATGGCCACGCGCTCGAACAGCTCGGTGGCCTCGGGTCCGAATCTCTCGACCTCGCGCACTTCGACGCGGTAGTCGCCCTTGGGTGCCGCCTCGACGTCGAGTTCGTGGACGTAGCCCTCGCCCAACGAGTTCCAACCGGCGTAGGCCCGCGCCGCGCGCGCCGTCGCCGGCGATCCGGACGTGTACGCGAACACGTGACGGCCTTCGCCTTCGCCGCCGTACGTGTCGCGGAACGCTTCGCAGCACGCGGTGAAGAGCCCGCGGCGCGTGTGGTTCGTGCGCTGCGAGCGCGCGTTGAGCGGATCGACCCAACGACAGAACATGACGTTGCGCCCGCCGAGTCGAGCGCGCAGCGGCAGACCCGCGACCTGCGCCAGCACCTCGCCCCCCTCGTCGATCGCCAGGACGATGCGGGTGCCGCTGGGGTTGTCGCGGAAGCGCCAATTCCACTGTTCCACCTGACGCGGGGCCGCGATCGGGCTCTCGACCACGTCGCGTGGACCCGCCGCGGCGGCGGGCGTGCGCGTCGGGACCGAAAAGCCCTGCGGGGCACCGAAGCCCTGCAGGACGCCCTGGTTCCCCCCCACGACGACCGCCTTGGGAGCGTGCACGCGATTGAAGGTGGCGAGGATGGCCTGTTCGTCGCCGGGTTGGTACGGCCGGATCGTGATCGTCTCGCGCAGGGCCATCGAGTTGCGGTCGGGTGCTTCGCCGAAGTGCGTTCGCGGTCGGGTGGACGGGTGGCGGACCGGACGAACGAAGGTGGCGGGAGCGCATGGGAATCGAACCCACCGGCCCCGCTGTTCACGAAGCCCAACCGGCTTTGAAGGCCGGGCGGCACACCAGCACCGATCCGCTCCCTTCGTTCGTACGATCTCGACGGTGTTACCTACGGGTCGCCGGGGCCCTAGGCAAGGGGCGGAGAAAACCACGCGAATTTCCCGAGAAAGACTCAGCCTTTCGGCAGGGGCAACAATCGCCCCGGACTCCCGTGACCGAGCTCCGCCGGCAAGCCGCCGGCGAACCGGCGCACGACTCGTTCGCCGTCCTCCCACGCGACGAAGCCGCAGCTGAACGCGACTCCGTCACGTCGCGTGTCGAAGTCGGCCGGCAACGGAGCGCGAGCCCCGCGCGAACCCGCGACCTCGCGCCCGTCCACGTGCAGCAGCGCGCGCGCGTCCTTCAAGCCGCCTGCGTTCTCGACGGCCACGTACACGTAGCGACCTTGACGGCGCAAGGTCATCGACGCGGCCGGATCCGCCGGGCTCTCGCGCAACATCACGAGCCGTTGCGCCAACGCGTCGGCGCGCACGCGACGCACGCGCACGAGCGGTGCGTCGAGCAACAGGGATCCCGCCGGCCGACCAGGTCCCGCTCGCCAACGATAGCGCGCGTGGAAGAGCGGATCGCCGCCCGGACGCCACGATCCGCCGCGCAACGAAAATGGCACGTCGCGTTCCTCGCCAGGCTCCAGGACGAAACCGACCGGCACGTGCTCGACGTCGAACGCGCCTCGGCGCGGCGACACGCCGCACGCGACGCGACACGTGAACGGGAAGGGGTTGCGCACGCGGGCCTCGCTGTCCCACGCGCCACTCCAGTCGCCGCGCAGCGAGGGCACGGAACCGGGGACGACCTCGAGCTCGGGCACGAGCACCGGCCACGGTCCGTCGTCGTGCGGCGCGAGCCGCGCCAGGACGCGCGCCGCCAACGCGCGGGTCGGTTCGTTCGTCAGGACACCGAACAGCGGCATCCGACACGCGCGACGCAAGTCCTCCGGCTCGTCCGCGTCGGTGGCCCAGCGCTCGCACGGCCAGGCGAGCGTGCTCGCGGCCAAGGCCTTGGCCGGCGCGCCGATCGCGTCGAACGCCGCGTCGCGCACGATCTCGAACTCGCGATCCCCCGCCGCGTCGGCGATCCACAGCGCGGCGAGCCCACGGTCGCGCGCCTCCGAACACGCGTCGCGCGAGCGCGAAGCGACGCGCACGGTGCGCCGGCGCGCGGCCTCGCGCGTCAGGTCGGCGACGCGCGCGACGTCGGCGCGCTCGTGCACGATCACGACGAACAGCGGCGCGCCCGGATCGGTGTCGGTGACGAGGTCGGAGTGCACGCCCGGCGCGCCGGGGCCACTCGCGCCGGAATCGTCCGCGTCCGACACCGCCGCCCGCGCGACGCGCAACTCGAGCGCTTCGGACAACAGGGGCACCGGCTCGCCGCGGAAACGCGCGTCGAACGTGCCGCCCGCGTCCAACTCGGCGATCTCGCGCAGCGTCGCCTCGCGCACGAGTCCCCGTCCGTTCGTGGTGCGCTCCAGGTGCGCGTCGGCGATCAGGACGATCTCGCCTTCGCTGGTCGCGCGCGCGTCCGCCGCGAAACCGTCGAGCCCCAGCTCCAACGCGCGCCGAAATCCGGCCAACGAATTCTCGGGCGCCTCCAACGGCGAGCCGCGCAACCCGAGGATCCACGGCGGCGGCGCCGTGTTCACCGTCGAGAACGGCGCGAGCGGATCGTCGACGCGCTCGTGGGTCGGTCGTCGCGAGCGGGTCATGCGGATCCTCGACGTCGGGGCGCGTCAGACGAGGTCGACGTAGCGCCCCGTCGCGGGCACGCACTCGCCGATGCGCGCCACGAGGAGGTCACGCGCGACGAGTTCGCGCTCCAACGCGGCCGCGCGCGTGGGCGGCAGTGCGATCAAGAGTCCGCCCGAGGTCTCGGCGTCGAACACCAGGTTCACGAGCGCTTCCTCGAGCCCCGCGTGGATCGACACGACGTCGGCCAACGCGGCGCGTCCGCGCTTCGCGCCGCCCGACAGCGTGCCCGCGCGTGCCAACTCCAACGCACCCGGGAAGATCGGGGCGCGCGCGAGTTCGATGCGCACCGTCACGTTCGAGGCCTTGGCCACGTTGCGCGCGTGCCCGACCAGTCCGAAACCGGTGATGTCCGTCGCCGCGTTCGCGCCCACGGCGTTCATCGCGGACGCGGCCGCGGCGTTGAGGGTCGCCATCTGCTGCGCGGCCGGCAACAGGTCCTGCCACGTGATCTTCTGCTGCTTGGCCGCGGTGGTCATGGCCCCCATGCCCAAGCGCTTCGTCAGGTAGAGCACGTCGCCGGGCCGCGCACCGGAGTTCGCGGCGACGCGACGTCGGTCGACAAAGCCGGTGATCGCGAAACCGAACAACGCCTCGGCCGACTGCACCGTGTGACCGCCCACGACCATCGCTCCGCTCTCGCGGATCTTCTCGAAGCCGCCGCGGAAGATCTCGGCCGTCCACTCGGGCGCGAAGTCCTTGGGAATGCCTGCCAGGTTGAGCGCGGTGTACGGCCGACCGCCCATCGCGTACACGTCGGAGACGGCGTTGGCCGCCGCGATCGCGCCGTAGTACCAGGGGTCGTCGACGACGGGCGGGAAGTAGTCGACGGTCTGCACCAGCGCGAGTTGCGTGTCCGCGGGCAGACCTTCGACGCCCGCGAGCTCGACGACGCCCGCGTCGTCGAAAGTCTCCGGTCCCACGAGGAGGCGCTTGTCCCCCTCACCGCTGACGCCGCGCAAAACTTGCGCGAGCTGCCCCATGGGCATCTTGGCCGCTCAACCGGCGCAGTTGGCGTAGTCGGTCAGTCGCTTGTGTTGGTGCGTGTCCATGTGGCGCAGAGCATAGCGGTCCGTCGGCTCGAGCGGTACGCGGCGGCCGACCCTCGTCGAGGGCCCACACCCGGATCCGGCCGCGCACGCCGTCGCCGGGCGCTCGAACGCGATCCGCCGTGCGGTCACGGCGCGAGGTGAGTGCCATCACGAGCGAGGTCCCTCGGAACGCTCGGTGTTCGGCGCAACCCGCAGCTACCCCGGTGATTTCGTCGTGCGCTCGACCAACGCGCGCATCAAGCGCGTGCCGGCCGTGATCGTCGGGCCACCCATCGTGTCGCGGCTCAATTCGTCGAAGGAACCTTCTCCGAAGTGCAAACCACCGGGCGTCAGGACGCTGATGCGCACGTGCCCCACCCGTGGCGGCGGCGGTCGAAGCTTGCCCCACGGCCCCGTCGCTCCGGCGATCACCTGTCCGAGCCGCAACAGATCGTCCGTGCGTTGCTGGACGAGCACGTCGGTGGCCTCCCACACGATCACCTTGCCGCCGTGATTGAAGTAGCGCGCCCGGTGATCGGCGTACGCCGCCAACGTGTCCAACCCGGCGTCGAGGTGCACGTCGAGCACGACGCCGTGCGCGCGCGTCGCGACGTCGGACGCCGGCACGATGCCCAGCGCACGCAACGCGTGCCAGGCCTGCAACAAGTGCCGCGACTCGGCGTGAGGGTCGTTGGCCACGTAACGCAGCGCGTGGACCGCGGAGTTCGTGTCCCCTTTCGCGATCGCACGGCGCGCCGCCTCGAACAAACTCCACGGCTCGAGCTCGTTGCCGGCGGCGTCGCGCGCCTTCCACTCCGCGAGCGGCACGTCGCCGTACAACATCTCGCGCAGCTCCGCGACGTCGAGCGCGCCACGCTTCTTCGGGGAATCGACCATCAGCCGCGCTCCGTTCCGTCCGCGGGCCGCTCGCCGCGCGTCGACGCCGCGACGATGTCCACGGGACGCTGCCAGTACGCGACGTCGAGCCACTCTCCGAACTTGAACCCGACCTCGCGGAAGTGCGCGGTCTTCACGAAGCCCAGGCGCTCGTGCAAGCGCACGCTGGCCTCGTTCGGTTGCGTGATGCCGCCGATCACGGTGTGGTAGCCCGCGTCCTTCAGGCGCGCGATCAACACCTCGTACAGACTCGTGCCGACGCCGCGCGTGCGGCGATCGTGCGCCACGTACACGGTGCTCTCGACCGAGAACCGATAGGCGCTGCGAGTCTTCCACTTCGAGGCGTACGCGTAGCCCACGACGACGCCGGACTCCTCCGCGACGAGCCACGGCAACCCGCCGGACTGGATCTCGCGGACACGCGACTCCATCTCGCTCGGGGAGACGGGCTGTTCCTCGAACGTGATCGTCGTGTGCGTCACGTAGTGGTTGTAGAGGTCGACGATCGCGCGCGCGTCGTCGGGGCGTGCGTCGCGGACGATCACGGCCGCGGCTCGCACAGGACTTCCGTCCGGACCGAGTTGGCGAGGAAGCACTCCGCGTGCGCCTCGTGGTGCACGGACTCGAGTTCGCTCGCGGTCGGAGCACGAGCTCCGGCGAAGCGCGTACGCGGGCGCAACGTGACGCGCGTGATCGCCGTCTTGCCGCGCTCGTCGCGGCCCATCACCCCGACGGCCTCGTCGACGTAGGACTCGACGACGAACCCGCGCTTCGCCGCGATCGACAGGAACCACAACATGTGACAGCTCGACAGCGACGCGACGAACGCCTCCTCGGGATCGACGGCGCTCGCGATCGACAGGGGCAGCGGCACGACGCTGGGCGAGGACGAGGCCTGCACCACCGCGCCGCCGTCGAACGTCCACGCGTGACCACGGCTGTAGCGGTTGTCCGTGAACGCGGCGCCGCCGCGGTTCCACTCGACGCGCGCGCGATGCTCGCTCATGCGGCGATCATCGCGGCCCGCGGATGCCGACGCAACAGGCGAGTCGATGCTACGGGCGATGCGCGCGAACGCGCGGCTCAGAACATCGGATCGACGATCGTGACGACGGCGCCGTCGCCGACCCGCAGCGTGCCGAGCGAATCGAGGGCGAACGCTTGCAGGTACCACGACGTACTCTGCGCGCCGACGGGCGTCAGACTCGTCGGCACCGCGATCGTGAGCGCGCCACTGGCCGGGAACGTCCCCACCGGGACGCGGCGGCCGCTCGGCCCGACCAGCAACACGCCGCTCGACGCGAATACGGGCAGCCAGCGTGCCTCGAACGACTGCCCGACGAGCGCGACGTCCCCCGGCGTCCCTTGCAACGTCAACGACAGCGGCTGTCCGGCGCGCACGATCGAGTTCGCGCTGATCCGCAATGGCGCCCCGCTCAACACCGTCACCGGATTCGTCGACGCCGAACCCGCTGCTCCCGCGGGCATGCCGCCCGCCGCCGGACCGCTGCAGAACGCGGGCGCTCCGCCCAATCCCGCGGCACCACCCGTGATCGACGTGCCGAGCCGAGCCGACGAGGACCCGAGGGCGTTGTCGATGCCGGCGCCTCCGTTCGAACCCGCGGTTCCGGACACGAGCGCGGCGGTGAAGCAATTGCACCGCGCGTCCACGCCGTGGCCGCCCGCGCCGCCCGTGATCGAGCCGCCGGTCGAGCACCACGTCGAGCTCGCGTCGACGACGACGCCCGCGGCTCCGTTCGTGTTGGAGAAGACGAACGGATTCGAACACGGGCTCGTCGTGACTCCGTCGAGTCCGCGACCGCCCGTGACGACGCAGTCGTACGCCGCGACGCGACTCGACACGAGCGTCACGCCGGGGTTCGGCGTCCACGCGGCCGGGTTGAGCGTCGTGACGACCGCGGACGCACCGTTCAGCGTGCATTCGAACAGCGCGACGTCGGTGGATCGGGTGACCCGCAACGCCGGATGTCCCGCGGGAGGCGGCAAGGAGGCTTGCAACGAGTCGAGGCGCACGCTGCCCGAGCACTGGTCGATCTCGACGCACGGGAACAGGAACCCGTCCGTCGAAGCGGGCCGGACGACGCGCAGACCCGCGATCGTCGTGCGTTGACTCGCGTTCGTGTTCGCGACGCGCAGACCGGCGACCCGCGTCGACTGCGAGGGCTCGGACACGATCGTGAGCGCCTTGCCGACGATCCGAATCGCGCCGAAGTCGCCTCCGTGCACCAACACGGTGTCACCGCTCGCGGCGGCGTCGATCGCGAGTTGGAGCGTGTCGCCGCCTCCGCCGGACACGACGTGCACGGCCGATTGCGCCCGCGCCGACGCGGTCGTCGCCATCACGAGCGCGAGCGCGACGAGGAATCCCCTTCGACGCCGCGGACGATCGTCGAGGGCCGGGGAGACGGCGCATTCGAAGCGCGGACGGAGCGAGGGACGCGAACGAGGATCGATCGGGTTCGGCGAGGGATGCACGGCGGCCTCCGGGTGCACGAGACGACTCGAGACGTGAATGGGTGGGAACTCCGTCACTAGGCACGACACGATTCCAGGCCACTCGTGCAGCGCGCTGCGGACCGCGAAGGAGGTGCACTTCTGCACGATCGAGGCCGATTCGCGCCGACTCGCCGCAGCCGGGTCGGAGCGGGCCCGATGCGCGCCGACGAGGAACCGTCGCCGCGCGAGGAAGACGCGAGCGGAGGCCGCGCGAACGAGGGTCGCCGCGAATTCCCGCGCCGACCCGTAACCGATCGCGACGCCGTTCGTCGTGGGGACATGGACGTCGCGCGGTGCGGCGCTCCGCGGAACGCGCGGCCCTCGGCCGGCGACGAACGCAACCCACGACCACGGAAACCCACGACATGAAGCCCGCGCTCGCACTTTCGGCCCTCCTGTTCGCGTCGATCCTCGCTCCGGTCACGTCCGCCGTCGGCATCGGGGACTGTCCGCACGTGGCCGCCACCGACGTGCCGGCGCGCGTGCAGGACGCGGGCGCCGGCAACCAGTGCTACCTGGGCATCGTGATCTTCGGCTTCGAGATCGGACTCGCCGGCCCCGAATGCCCGCAGTCGCGCTTCATCTATCCCGCGCACCAGGAGTGCTTGGGCGTCTCGAGCCCGGGCCACCGCTGCGAGATCGAAGGCAGCGTCGACGTGCGCATGCAGAACTGCTCGTGCCTGTACTTCGGCACGGCGCGTTTCGGTTTGGGTCTGCCCGGCTGTCGCTGCGCGGAGGCCGGCACGGCGGGCTCGATCCAGGACGCGACGACGGAAGTGTGCCCGCCCGTGGGCACCTGACCGCGCCCGCGCCTCACACCACCGAACGACGAGCACGCGAGGAGACCACGAACGATGTCGAAGCAAGTGATCCTGATCGCCGCGGCGACCGCGGCCTTGGCGCTTCCGCTCTGGTGCGCGCGCGGCTGCGCGACACCGGGCGCGCGCGCGCTCGTGTCGCCGAGCACGGGCGGGCGCGACGGTGACGAGGCGCGGTTCGAGCCGCGCGACGAGTTGGACGCACGCGCGATCGAGGCGACGTCACGCGTCGACCTCGCGCCGACGACGGCCACGACCGAGGACCGCGGTCCGAGCGACGCCGAGTTGCGCGCGCGCCTGGCCGAGACGGCGCGCGCGTTCCTGGCGCACGACGAAGGGCGCCTGCGATCGGAATTGGAGTCACTCCTGGCCGGTCCGGTCGTGCCGCGGCGCGTGTTGGCGCTGGTCGAGGAGCTGGCGCTCGAGAGCGGATCCCTGGAGGAGGAAGGCGCGCTGTTGTGCGCCTCGTTCGCCTGCGCGCTCGAGGCGCGCGGCCGCTCGTTGGCGCACGAGGGCCGATCGTTCCGCGCGGAGTTCCTCGACGTCCTCGCGCGTCTCGATCCGCTCACGGCGGAACCCTTCGCGGAGTTCGCGGCGCGTCTCGCGGTCGACGGTCGCCCCTGCATCGGCGCCGAGTGGATCACGACGATCGCGCGACTGCGCGACGAACGCCCGGAGCACGCGGGCACGTTCGATCCGTTGCTGCAGGCCATCCTGCGCAGCGCGACCGCTCTCACGGCGGGGCGCGAGTCGATGCCCGAGCTCTCCGACATCGTCTCGAACTCCAACGATCCGCTGACGGTCCAGATCGCCTTGAGCGTCCTGGTGGCGAACGATCCGGAGAACTTCGTGCCCGTCGCCGAGCGACTGTTCGCGGATTCGCGCCGCGCACCGGGCCTCGCGAACGCGGCCGTCGGCGCCCTCGCGCGTCACGCGCCGGTCGACGCGGCCGCGGCCAGCCTGGCCAAGCTCGCGCGCGAGGACCACTACGCGGCCTTCGCCGACTTCGGCGGGCGAGCGGGTGCCGTGGAGGCGGCCGAACGCCGCTACAACGACCTCGTGGCGAGCGACGCGGACCCGCGCGCCCGCAAGATGCTCGTTTCGTCGATGGGCAGCGAACGCCCCGAGGTCTTGCTGGGCATCGCGCAGACCGATCGATCGGCGGACGTGCGCGGTCAGGCCTTGTTGACATTGACGCTGCGACCGATGGAGTCGAACGAGGTCGTGCGCACGCTGCGGGGCCTGCACGCCGCCCGGCGCGGGGAGCACGGTCTCTCGACGCGAGCGTCGTTGCCGGTGGCCGAGAACGTGGCGCGCAACTCGCGCGGCAGCGTGCGCGACGAGGCGATCGCCTTCTTGCGCGACGTCGTCGCGGATCCGAGCGAGTCGGCGGTCGATCGTCGAGACGCATGGGACCGTTTGCGCTCCCAGGCGCACCCCGACGAGATCGCGGGGCTCGCACCGCCGCCGTGAGGCGCGCGCGACCTCCGAGCGTCACCTCCGAGAATCCACATGGACGCTGGAGGCGCGAGCGAGGCCCGGCGAACGCCGTGGACGCGAGCGACGCGCGCGACGTGCGATGGACACCGCGGCGGCGAGAGGCGCGCGACCGCGATCTGCGAGATCCCGACGACGCCGTCGAATCGACGCCGCGCGTCAAGCCTTGCGGTAGTGCGGACGACCGCCCAGCCGCGAGGCCAGCGCGTTGCGCGTGTCGACCACCAACGCCGCCTCCGCCGCGATCGCGTCCCAATCGAACGCGCGGTGGTCGGTGGCCACGAGCACGACGTCGAACGCCCCGATCACGCCGCGATCCAACGGGATCGAGCGACGCGGACCGATGTCGTGATCCCCCACGACCGGCGCGACCGGCACGTGCGGATCGGAGTACTCGCAGTGCGCCCCCAGCGACTCGAAGAGCTCGATCAAGCGGATCGACGGCGACTCGGTCACGATGTCGACGTCCGGCTTGTAGGCGAGCCCCAAGACGAGCACGCGCGCGCCCGACACGTCCTTGCCGACCGACGCCAGCGCTTCGACGGTGCGGTCGACGACGTACTGCGGCATCGCGCGGCTGATCTCGCCCGACAACTCGACCAGTCGCGTCGCGGCGCCGTGACGCCGCGCGATCCACGACAAGTAGAACGGGTCGATCGGCAGGCAGTGTCCGCCCAACCCCGGCCCGGGCGTGAAGCGCATGAACCCGAAGGGCTTGGTCGACGCGGCGTCGATCACGTCCCACACGTCGATGCCCAGCGCGTCGAGCGCGATCTTGAGCTCGTTCACGAGCGCGATGTTCACGGCGCGAAACACGTTCTCGAGCAACTTGGCCGATTCGGCGATCTCGGCCGAGGCGACCGGATGCACCGTCGTGACGGCCGTGCGGTACAGCTGCTCGGCCAATCGCCCCGACGTCGCGCACGTGCCGCCCACGAGCTTGGGCAGGTCACGCGTGGCCACGTTGCGGCCCGGATCCTCGCGCTCGGGCGAGAACGCGAGCAGCACGTCTCGACCCGGTTCGAGCCCGCGCTGCGCGAACAACGGCCCCAGAACCTGACGCGTCGTGCCCGGCCACGTCGTCGATTCGAGCACGACCATCGTCCCCGGTCGCAGGTGAGCGGCCAACTGCGTTCCCGCGGCGATCACGCACGAGAGATCGGGCTCGCGGTCCTCCGACAGCGGCGTCGGCACGCACACGATCGCGACGTCGGCCTCGGACAGGCGTTCGGGGTCGCACGTGACGTGGAATCGGCCTTGGTCGACGAGGCTCGACACGTGTCCCGCCGGCAGGTGGTGCAGAGTGTTCTCGCCGCGCGCGAGCCGCGCGACCTTGGCCGCGTCGACGTCGTAGCCCAGCACGCCGAATCCCGCGTCGACGAAGGCCTTGACCAACGGAAGACCGACGCTTCCGAGGCCGACGACGACCACGCGCGCGGTACGCGCCGCGATGCGCGCTTCGAGCGACGGATGGCGTTCGGCGAACGAGTCCGGTGCGGACGGCTCCGTCGACGAGGACTCGTCTCGATCGATCGTCCGACGCGGAGTCGCCGTCGAGACGCCGGTCGACGCCCGCGCCGCGGCGGACGCCGCGGACCGCTGTTCCGGGAGATCCATGCTCACGGGCTCCGCGGACGGACCTCGGCGGCGCTTCTTCCCACCA
>Ga0075163_10009420_pt1 | contig 12818 bp, 13 predicted proteins | sample JI1023141ADNA_FD_71478 | JGI IMG/M metagenome (GOLD analysis project Ga0075163, IMG submission 71478) | Wastewater effluent complex algal communities from Wisconsin, to seasonally profile nutrient transformation and Carbon sequestration -... | ecosystem: Engineered > WWTP > Effluent > Algae...
ACATTGGCTACCTCTCCTAAATAAACAATCATTGGTTTAGCTGTAGGACAACAATCACTTTTAGCATTTACGGATACTCTTTTCCACTGTAAATAATTAGCAGGAAAATTAGTACTTTCAAAGTATGTTTGTTTATTTACCATGGTTAATGGTAAAGGTCCAAGTAAAACCTGTAAATCATCTATTCTCCTAGTAGATTGTTCATCACCTTCTTTTACAATATTTAATCCATGTAAGTTCCTACGGCACCAGTCAACCTGTCCTTTGTTAAAAGCCTCAACAATTTGCCATGACTCAATGTTATCGTAGTCATTAGAGGCAAGCTTGTTGAGTCTCTGTTTTACTTTTATGAGAATAGCTGAATTAAGCATTATCCAAAGTTAAATGGTTTTGTTTTAAACACTTGTTGAACCTCAACACGCGGTTGTTTCTTGTTAGGAGAGTTGCCTTCCACTGTCTTACCATACACACCCAAAATCTTAGAATCTGTAGAAAGAATAGAACCACCTTTGTTCAACTTATCTTGTTGATCATTGAAGTGTTTCATTACTTCGGCTGCGTTTGCTTTTTTCATATTAACAAGATTTTTTAGAGCCCCCTTTTTTCATTGCCGGTACAGCTCCTTTTGGAGCTTTACTTTGAGGCCCTGTAAATTTTACAGAAGCCTTTTTAGATACCTTTGCTGGAGTATTTGTTTTTACTTTTGCCATGATTATTTCTTTAATTTACCATTAGGTACATCACATGCAGCTTTGTTTAAGCCACCGTTGTAACGGGTAGGGTTAGTAACTACAGTAACATTAGCATTTTTTCCACCAGTATATCTAGTAGGAGATGTTACTACTTCAGGACACTTATTTGCGGTTTTCATTTGGCCAGCCATAATATTAGTTTTTAATGTTTATAAATTCCAGTGTGTTTCTAATTTTTTTGTTAAGTCAAGTAACAAGTCATCATTTAAAGGGTTCTTTAAGAACTCTAAACAATCAGCTGCATTTCTACCCATCATTGTAGATTTCTCTGTATGATAAATAAAACCATCTGATTTAGGTATGATGAACTTATAGTAAATAGAATCTTTAATAATACAACGGATCTTTAAAGTCTCCATATCAGCATTAGCAGCATCTAAGAAAGCTTGAGCAGCTCTACTAATATTAGTTTCAACTCCACGGCCTGTAATAAATCTATCCATGTTATCATATAAGACATCATTAGGTGTAGATTTTTTGTACTGTACACTGTTAGCATCAACCACTTTAGCAACATATCTAAGCTTGTTTTGATTTTTATCAAACAACTTAGTAAGTTCAGAAATAGCTTTATTTTTCAATTTGCTAACTTCTGTCTTAGTTGATATAGTCTCTACATACTTATCTAAGTAAAATTTAGGAGCAACTGAACGGCTTCTAGCTTCTTCATAACTCTTTCCTACTAATGAAAATCCACCTGCTTCAATAGCATATAACTTAATTAAGTCATGTGGATCTTTCTTTGGGTCCAAAAATACAGGCTCATTACCACATCTTAATGTAATCTTACTCCAGAATTCATGATTGTCCGGCTTAAGTAAAACTACTTTAGACCAGAAATCAGGATCATCTACTTTAATAAAGTTAGCTGCTAAATCTCTTTCAAGTTCAGAAACAACTGTTCTGATTTCTTTAATCTTTGCAGCTTTTTCCTCTTCATTAGCAATAAGCTTTACTTCAGGGGCATACTCATTTAAACCAGTAATATATCTTTGGATACCATTCCTTTCAATACAGGCAAGCTGTTCTTCATGGAAAATTCCATCAAATAAAGCTAAGCCATATTTTTCAAGACCTAAATTACTCTTACTCGCGTCAAAGAACGGTTTGATAGATATACTACCAGATTTAGCTGTTTCAGCTAGTGATACAATTGAAATACTCATGTTGTTGGTTTTTTGTTGGTTTATATTGTAAAGGTAATATTTATTTAGAAATAAATCTTCATAGCAAGAACAGTTTCTGTTAACAGTCCATTTGTTGCAACATTAGATTTATCAGCTGTTTTTAGTTTTTATAGTTAATATTTAGATCTTCACCAGGATGTTGAATCCCTCGCCTATTTCAACTTGTGAAGAAGTTGTTGTTATGTATTTATTATTTCTTGGTACTTCTGATATTTTCTTTCGAGATAAACTGTTGAGTCTTTGTATAGTAACTCAGCAACAGCTTTATCCTTATTTGCATGTAAATCTACGGTCCATAGATTTTGTCTTTTTTTTACTTTATGAGCTTGAGCTTTTGTAGATATACCTGAATCATTTACATATTTTAAAAAAGCTTGTATTGTATTTATATGACCACACAAACCCAGAGCTGTTTGCTTTTTATTACATATCCAACCATCACCATCTACAACCCCTCTCCAAAAATCTCTTGATGTTTTTAAAGTGATATGTGGAATAATTGCATATGTTTTTCTATTAGAAAAGCCCATAGTTATCAGCTTCTCATAAATAGAAATAGAACTAAAAGCTACTCTATGATGTCCTGTACCAAGTACTCTTATAGTAATATTATCACCAAAGAACTTACTCAATTTAACTAAATGTTCATGATCTATAGAAGATAAAGTTACAGATATTCTAGGTCTATCTTTTTCTATATGACCATCTGCATACAAAAAGCCTATCCAATATAAAGCTTCTGGTGTTAAGTCATCAAAAATATTATGATTAATAGATCCTTGTAACTTAGATTGCTGTATAGCTTTTGATCGTGTTCTAAGTACATTTTCTTTTAAAAGGAATGTTCTTAAGGTTCGATCATCCATCTTAAGTAATTTGCAAATAGGCTTTATAGCCCTTCCTGAATCATAGAGCTTTATAGCTTCTATAACTCTTGAGTCTGTAGATTGTAGTTTTTTCATTCTACAAATCTACAAAACTCATTTGTTATTTCAAAGAACATTACCCAGTTGTCAGGAATACTTATTAACATTAGTTAAAAGCTCTGAAACCCTTGGTATCACTAGAAACTGCCGCCGGTTATAGGATTTCTCATCACTATTTTCAACACCTTTGTTGGATCCTTAACCCAGATTGCAGGCATTGTTTGTGACATCATCACACGGTAACCATTGAATTGACCAGATGATTGGAACCCTTGAGTTCTTCCCATGTAATCCATAGTACCGTTTTGGTACCACCATTTCAATTGATTATCCCAAGATAATTTCAACATGAAGATGTTATCATTTCCTGTATCAGTGATATCAAAGATAACAAATGAGTAAGAACTTAATGGGTTACCATCAATGATTGGGTTCTCAATATCATTTGTATGTAAGTTATCAAATGCTGGATTTAATACAAACTTCACATTTGCTAAGAAAGGAATCACATAAGATGTGAAAGCAAATCCAAAGTTTAAGTCCATTCCTTGACCAGAGATAGCACCAATACCATTGTTGCTTGCAGCTTGGATTACTAAACCAGAGTTAACAGCTTCACGCTTGATAGCCTCATTTACTAATCTCATACCACCCATACCTGTTTGAACAATTAATTGTCTCTTAGGATCTGGACCTTGGAACTCTACACGACCTGCATAGAAGTTATATAACTCAGAACGGAACAATTCTAAAGAGAAGCTAGATTTGTTGTATACACGTTTGTAAGAGTTATCTAATTGTTTCCAAAGACCCACTGATAAACGCATATCATCTGGACCATCTTGCTTCAATCTACCACCATGACCCCACATTAAGTAAGTCTCAATGTCAGTAGCAATCTTAGTTAAGTGAGCAGACTCCATTGATGTTAAGAAAGTACGGGTTAATGTACCATTTCCTACAGCACGTTTTAAGTAGTCTTTACCCATCTTAGAAGCAATATCCTCAATTTTAGAAATTGATGGATCTACATTCTTATCAAAGTTTCTCCAGATCTCAGTTACAGGAACTGTACCATCTGCATTCATACCACCTTTTAACATTAAGTCAGCACGAGAAGATACTGAATAATGAACATGTGCTTCAGCTCCACCTACGAAGTTGTAGAATTCACGGAAACCTGCTTTAGTTTGGATATCAGAGAATCTCTCACCATATTCTCCACGAGCTGAACCTTTACGGAATAACTTAGTTTGTGGAGTTAAATATTTATTCTCTAAATATTTGTAGTTATCATTGTTAACTAACTGTACTGTGTAGATAAAGCCATCTCCCATAGGTAAGATATCATCCGCTGTAATGTACATCTCAACACCATTGTATTTATCATAAGTGATGATATCACCATGACCAAATTCACGTTTGTTGATTTTAATCTTGAAGGTAGTACCATCAACACCTTTGTTAAGGTTAGCTGGTTCAATATCTTCTAAGATGTAGGGTAAATCCTGAGATACAGGAGTTTGCCATTTGTACTCACCGCGAGCATTATCAACCATGATAACATTCTTACCACCAAATGATGATAATTGGTATAAAGGCATTTCAACTTTTCGAGACATTGCCCAGATATCTACTGGTCCCATGTCCATTGGTTCAGCATCCTTAAGCATGTTTACTAAGTGGTAAGAATCTACATGAGAACTAGCATTGTAGTTTGTGTCACGCAAGAATATACCGTTGTTTAAAACTGGAGTTGACATTGTGTTTGTTTTGGGTTTTTAGTTTATATTTATTTATTTGTTTTATTTATCTTTTAAAGAAGTTGGATCCTGTTGGTCTCTGTACTCCTTGTACTTTTTTAACTCTGCTTTCAGTTTCATCTTCTTGTGTACTTGAAGTATTTTTAGAAGACTCTTCTGTTTTTAATGTTCTTACTGTTTTAAGAACAGTTTCCTTTTTACCACCATCTCTTAACTTATTTTTATATCCTTCTGGATCTTTTAATAACCATAAGACCTCACTAAGTAATGCATGGTTTGGTTCTTGATATTGATATTTTTCTAATAGATGACCTAATAAGTTAGTAGGGCGGCCTGACATAGATGGGTAATTAGCTTGTGTTAATCCACCAAATAATTCATTTTGGATTTTTTTATCCAATTTTATACCATTTAACTCTCCAGCCTCAAGGACTTTATAGATGTTGTTAGTGTATTCTTGAGCTTGTTTTTGTTGTTGTACGCGTAATCTTTCTTGTTGCTCTAATTGTCTAGCAACAATCTGCTCTTGCATAGAATCCAATTTAGGTTTAAACTGTCTAGCTTTATTACCTAATTTATCACCATCTTTATATTCTTCAATCTCTAACTCAATCTCTTCTGGAGTTCCAAATTTAGTAGCATGTAAATAGCTTCTTACAATTTGTTCTTGAGAATCTTCATCTTCTACATCTAAAGACTTAATCTCTTCAGAAGCAGCTAGGGATTTAAATAAAGATTTAAGATCTGTTCCTCCATTTGCTACATAATGAGCAGCAACCTGAAGTTCTTCAGGTAAAGAATCAAAGAAATCAGCTGAAACTTCTTCTTTAATCTTACCTTTACTCTCTTCACTTCTTACATTATTAGCCTCAAATAAATCTTCAAAGTCTTTTAAAGTATATTTTTCAATATCTTCTTCACCATCAAATGGTACAATCTGACCTTTCTCAATCAATTTTTTAGTCAATTCAATAAGACCATTATGTCTTCCTGCTTTTTTAGAAGCTGATTCAGTATCAGTATCTCCTACAGGTTTAAGTAATGCATCTATTTCTTCAACTGTTGAAGCTTTAATAGGAGCTGGTATGATATTCCCTTGTTCATCTTTAGTAGGAAGAACTTCTTCTTCCTCTTCTTTTTCATCAATATTGTCAAGGAACTCTGAACCTAAATTCTCTTTTCTACTGAATACAGTAGGTTTTTCTTTTTCTGGGACTAAAACATTTTCAGCTCCCGGTGTACCTAATAGTTCATCAAGATTAATATCTTCTTCATGAACTGATGTTGTTGTTTTTTCTGACATAATTGTTGGTTTAATTGTCTATACTAATATAAGCAAATTTACAGATATAAACTTTAGAAATTATAAATTTATACTATAAAAATAAAAATAAATGGCAATATATGGCTATAGATTTATTTCTTCTTAGCATCTTTTTTTCCTTTAACATCAAATTTATTTTTATTTTCTTTGGCAATCTGTAAATCCATCTGTTTCATTTGCATTGAAGTACTCATTTTCTCTCTTTCTATTTGGGCTCTCTCACGGTTATTAGCTGTTTGAGAAGCTTCTTTACTTGTTTGAAGATTTATAGTTTCTTGAAATTGTTCTGATTTTTGAATTTGGCCTAAAGCATCTAAATAATCTGATTGCTTATTAGCATTAATATCTTGCATTGCTCCATAGCCTGCAGATTTAATTTCAGCAATAAGAATATCTTTTCTACGGTTCTTCTCAGCTTCTTCCATATCATGACTAAGTTGCATTTGTTTCTCCTTAATAGAAGCTTCAATTTGCTCTTGTTGCATTTTTTCAGCTGATTCTCTTTCAGCCTGATCTTTAGCACTAGCTTTTTTATCAATACTCTTTAATGCAATAGTAAGTTCACCTAAAGATTCAGTCTGCATAATAGTACCTAAATCATAAATAGAAGCACCAGCTGTATTATTACTTACAGCTAATTGTTTCATTTGTTCTAGAATAGATCTTTGATTAGCTTTAGTTGTACAGAAAATATTGATATCTCTTAATAACAGATCGGTACCATTCATCTCAAAATTAACTTTCTCACCAGCTGAAGTCATATACTGCAATCTAATAGAAGGTTTTTTAGATTGATAATACTGAGCTAAATCAGTTCTCATCTGATGTACGCGAGGCATTAATCTGTCTGAGTGCTGTATAAAGTAAATTTCTGTTTGAGCATAAGATCCCACAACTGCTTGTTCAATACCTGTAGCTGTATTAGTTTGGCCAATTTGTTGACCTAATCTTTGAGGAGAAACTCCTGCAAGCTCATAACATTGTTGTTTAAAGTAATTAGCTAACTGAATTCTAGATAATAATCTTTGTGTTTGTTCCAGATTAAGTGATTGGAAAGCCTGATTAGCAATTGGATGTTCTGTATTACCAATAGATGTATCTAAAGGTAGCATTTGGAAATTCTTCATTGCAACATAAGCCTTGGCCAAATTGTTCTTACCCCAGTCTTCTCCTAATGAGTGTTGAGGTAATGCATTCTGATCAAGCATGATTACAGTGCCTATCTCATCTACTAGGATGTCAGCAATTTGGTTATTAACCATATTGTATCCAATTTGGAAAGGCTTCATTAAATCAACCATAGAAGTTGATCTGGTATTTCTATCATTGAAGATAGCACCCTCTACAGGAAGTTTAGAACCATATAGGGAATTATCACCTTTAAATTGGAACTTCAATGGACCAATTGTATTTTGATCAATCCCTAAATACATAGGATTTATACCTCCTGGATTATTCATACCCCAGAAAGAAGGTTGATTAGGTCCAATTTTAACACCTCCCCATACTTGATTAATCCAAATCCAATCTATGTGCTCTCCAAAGATTAAGTTATCTTTAGTTTTATTACGGACAAGAGTAGTATCATACATTGGTTTATCACTAACTTTATAATCATCAGTAATAATATCTACAAGAACTTCTCCTTCTTCAGTAATTTTAGTAAGATGACCCACTTTTCTTTGAGACTTCCAATAGGCTGTAGTAGTTCTTAGTAAGAAAGATGATCCCATAGGAGTATAGTCTTCACTTTCTCCTAGTATCCAATTCATAATATCACCACCATTATCACCAATAGTTCCCCCGCCATTAGCAAACATAGATACGTATTGTCTATAAGCTAGGCCGGGCATGTTGGTATTCCAGTCATGAGACTTAGTAGCATCATAATAAGATCCATCATTTTGATAACCTTGTAATGGGTAACCTGCAGATCTTACAGGATAAATAGCTTCAAGAGACTCTAATTGTTCTTGAGTCATAAGGTAACCATACTTATCAATAACATCAGCTACTGTCATCATCTCAACTTTACCAACCCAATTTCCTTGAGAAACATATCTAGCTTCAGGAGATTTATGGTAGAAGGTAGTTACTGGATTCCATAACTCAACATCATAATCATCTTCATTCATCTTAAAATGCCAGAATTCTCTGTCAGTAATAAGCATGTCTCTAAATGCTCTTTCTTCAAGTTCATCCATAGCAAATCTGTCTTCATCAATTTTATACTGATGAATAGCCCATTGTTCACACATGCTTCTGTAATCTTTATCAAAATATGATTGGATTTCAGGAAGAGTCTTAAGATTTTCAGGAGCTAATTGTTGTTGCATTTGTTGTTGCATCTCAGGATCATTAGGATCCATACCTGATTCAAGCAACTTAGCAAGCATTTTTTGCTCAGCTTTTTTTAATAATACTTCAGTAACTTGGTTATTCTTTTCTTCTAATTGCTCATTATAGGTATACTCATCAACACCTCTAAATGTAATTTTAGTATTTCTTTTAGCAAATTCTGCAGTAAGTACATTAATGATATTAGGAACTAAAGGATAAAATTTAAGATCTAAAGCTGTTACATCTTGTTGAGACAATGTATCAATAATCTCTTTCATCTCATTACTATCTTCAGGAATATAATCAGATCTATCAATAGTACCTTTGGATATCTTATAGTTTTTAATAAGCCTGCCAGCATTTTTACGGAGTTGTTTAAGACCATTCCACTCAAGCCAGTCCATGTTCCATGCTTTCCATTCAGGATCTTTATCTTCTTTAGATAAGAACTGTAATGGTTGAGTAATAGAACCCATTCTATTATATTCAGCTTTTTTGCCTGCTTTAAGGCCCATAGCATTAATTACTTGCATAACAGTTATTTATAATTTTTAAATGGTGATCTTGGCGGTCTATTGTTAAAATTACTTCCGTTAGTCCCAATATTTCTAAAGGGACTATTACTAAAGTTATACAAATTTTTTGACTTTTCCAAGTTTTTTCTTTCTGTTTTATCTAATCTCTTCTTAATACCACGGTTAGCTTCTTGAACTTTAGCAAAAGCAATCAGTGCACCTAAAGCAATTAACCTATCCACATTGAGTCCATCTCTGTACTCTTGCATTTCTTTCATAGCCATGATATCAGGAATTCTCTCAATACCGTATACAGTTTTATAAACCTTACCGTCATCACTGTGAACTACTTCAAGTTCTTCTTTACAAAAGTCAATAAGATAAGGTAGGATGTGAGCCCTAAATAAAGTACCCGTATTTCTCCAACCATATTCTGTATTGGACTGGGTATACTCAATGTCTTTCCTAAATGTGATTTGGTCCTTAGGAACCAGATACTTTTGTTTTCTCTGTTTGATCATATGAGTAATAAAGCCGGGCACATTACTTTCAACTAATGTCCATGCATTGTAATACTCAATAATATGCTCTAATCTCTCATTAGTTTTATTGATATCATCAAAACGGCCACACCAATGAGCTACAATTTTGTCTTGTTCTATACTTGTAGTTACTTCTTTACCATCATCTTTAGTTACCTCTACTGGTATCTTATACACGTAAATTGAACATAGAGATTCTGATGTTGTAGTTTTACCTTGAGAAACAGGGTCAATAGAAGCATAATAAGTTCCCCATGATGCATTAGCTATTGGTCTTTCATTAATAACAATAACACCTGTTTTATCTTCTGTAGATTTAGTTACCGGGAATTCACTTATAGGAATCTTTCTGCTTTTTTCAACATTAAAAGTACCATCTGAATTCTTAGTTAAATCTACAAATTCAGTAACATATTCTTTTTCTTCAATTCTCCTCTTTTGAGCAGCTACTAAATGACTTGGAAATAAGGATACAGTTCTTGTAGCAAAAGCCTCTTCAATGTTACGCGGGTGCTGAGATAGTTCTAGCTGGTAATCTTCAGGACTTAAATCTTTTTTCTTTTGAATGAAATAAGCATCTAGCATCTTTAAAGCTTCCTCAACTTTAGAGTTACCAAACTCATCAACACATGGCGGCATAGACCATTGCTCAGGAATAAACAATCCTGATTTACCAAATGTTCCCTTACTATCAAGTAGGTTAGACTCCACCGGATAAATGTCATTAGCCTCTGGGTGAATGATCATTTTTCTTAACGGATCACACTGACTTAAATCACCTACAGAACCAGCAATGGCAAACACACCCGTAGTAATTAAACCTGATTTTAAGGCAGGCTTCATATAACCTAAAGTTTTATCAGCATGCGGGGCAATCCCACCCTCTTCATGGAAAAAGAAAGTACAAGGCCCACCGACACCAGCTGTTGGGTCTTTCTCAAAAGATGTTCCTTTTAGTACTCCTTTTAAACCAGCCATGGTCTTTCTGTTACTTCCTTGAATGGTTGTTTCAATCTGTTGCATCCAATCAAGAGGTTTTCCTGGATTCATATCACGATACCAGGCTGTATTTAAATCCAAGAAGTTTTTGTATTCAGCTAAGAATTTCCAAGTATCAAGAACATAACCTTTTAGTGAAGCTCCAATTTTAAGAATAGGAGTTTGCTCAAACCAGATAAGATTGATCAACTTTGCGGCATGATAATATGATGAAGCTATCTGACGTTTCTTCAATATAGCACAGTGCATATAGTTTAACTCAGCAAGGAATTCATACAGAGCCATGTGATATTGAGCATCCCTTACAGAAGGGAAATCAAACTTCTTTTTCTCTTTATCATTAATAGGTAGGAAGTTCAACCACATATAGTATTCTCTAGTGAGAAACCAAGTCTTTCCTTTATTTTTATAAATAGCTCCTTTTCTACATCTTGCTTTTTGGGCATCCCAGTATTCAATGTAGTCCCTACTTTTTACAGCAGCTTCACAATAGAATCCATCTTTTTGATATTTCTTAGCTTCTTTGGCAAAAACAAAAGAAGTGTCATCAAACTCATACTTACCTGGTTCTAAAAATAATGTTTTAATAAAAAGAGCAAAGTCTTCCTGAGTACTAAAACTTGTAGTAGTCCAAACACCATTCTCCCATGTGGGTATATCTGTAAAAAAGAAACTATCCATTTAATTGAGCAAGTCTTACTAAAAGTTTTATTTTTTGTTCATCACCATTAGCTTTATTAATAGCTGACACTAAGATACGGTGATTTTTTGAAATAATCGCATCTTTTAAAGTACCATTAAAATAATCATTAAGCTGGTCTCTTTTGAAAGCACACCATTCTTTTTTGTAAGGGTTATAGTGAAATAACCAGTCTTGCATTTCTGTACTACATGTCATAAGCTAAAGAGCCTCCACCTCTTGTTCTAGTTGATTGTTCATCTTGTAAATCTTTGTATACTCCTTTGTAAGATTGTCTTACACTATCAAATTTTTCAGCAATTCTTAATAAGGCTGTAGCTGAACCATCTCTACCAAAAGTAGGTTTAGTTGTAGCCATTACTTCACCCATATTATCTAATGCAATTTTTATACCTGTATAAGCTCTTGATGTAGGTGTAGTAAACATTACTAGCATATTACTCAAAGCTGTAATAACCAAAGGATCTTCTGTAGTAAAGTTACCGCGAACATCCCTCATGATGATTTCTTCTTTCTCTCCTTCATTCATATTGAAGTAAGGATTAAGGTCCTCATTTGGACAAGTCATGTAAAATAGAAATGCATATACCGATAAATAATCTTCAGGATATTCATCCATGATGTCTTTAAGATATCCTATAGTATAACAGTGCTCCGTAGGAATAATCTTACCATTGTGTAAATCAAATAATCTTATCATTTTTTATTTTTTATAGTTTCACAAAAAGGTGGATTAATATTATTTTGATCAATCATCACAAATTTAACACTCTGTAAACAATCACCTTTTTCATTTTTCTCTAGGCATATAGGCTCAGATAAAATAGCTTTTTCTTCTTCATTGAGCCTTGTATTAAAAGTTAGCCAGTATAACTGGTGTTCATATTCATCACTCATTTTTTCTTATCTTGTAAATAATTAATCATTGATATTACTTCAGCTTTTAAATAAGGTACTTCATAAGGAACAATATCTTTTACAATAACTTCACCATTAGAATCTAACTTAAGAATAGGATAACCAAATTGATCTTCTCCCTCTTTTTCAAAACTAATATGATGTAAAAACATTTTACCTACCTTATATCTTGGATTATGTTTTAATATAATATACATATAAGTACTTAATTGTAAAGCATAGTGATTAAAATTACAATCATCAAGATGAGTTAATGGGCCTTCCATCTTTTGAGACTTACCCTCCCAATTAACAAAGCTTTCTTTTTTAATCTCTTTGTTAGTCTTGTAATCCACAACATCTACTGTATCCTTAATAACTTCTACCCTATCTGATTGTCCACAAACACCTGCTGATTTAAGGTATACAAAATGTTCAGGATAAATTCCTTCAGTCAATCTTTGTACAGGAGCATACTTAATACCATCATTAAATATTGGCTTGATAATAGGAATTTCCCTACCTGCTCTTTGTATAGTGTCAATAGACATTAAATCAGATTCTCTTTGATCATGATACCAAGAACCAGCTTTAATAGCTCTGTCAGTTTCATTACCCCAATGTTTCTGAATAACAAGAGGATCCATACCATACCACTTAGATCTTTTATTCTGTGATGATTTTATAGATTGAGCAACAGCATCAAACTTCTGTTTAAACATTCCTACAAAAGTAGTTACACTAATCCAGTCTATCTTCTCTTCAGGATCAAGACTTTCATATTTATGGTTGGCTGATTTAAATGTTACTGACATTATTTTAATCTTTTAGTTGTGTGATAATAAGAAAAATGTTTTTCTGATAAGCTTGTTA
>Ga0075163_10009421_pt1 | contig 12817 bp, 9 predicted proteins | sample JI1023141ADNA_FD_71478 | JGI IMG/M metagenome (GOLD analysis project Ga0075163, IMG submission 71478) | Wastewater effluent complex algal communities from Wisconsin, to seasonally profile nutrient transformation and Carbon sequestration -... | ecosystem: Engineered > WWTP > Effluent > Algae...
GGTCTTGCCGCGACCTTCCAGGCCCAGGGCAAGTCCAATGATGCCATTCCGGTTTATGAGCGCGCCCTGGTCGTCGCGGCGGCCAACCCGACCGCCCGCGACCGGTTTGACCCGGCGCTCGGCGAACTGATCGCCGCCTGCCGCGCGCAGGCGCAGTGGCGACGGCTGGCGGTCTATGAAGAACAGGCCCGCAAGCGGGTCGAACTGGAGGATGGCGCCGTTTCACCCGGTGCCCTCAAATTCGCCTGCGATGACCTCAAGATCCAGCAGGTTGCCGCGCGGCGTTTCTGGAACGATCCCGTCGGTGCCGTCGTGGCGAAGCCGTCCGCCCGTGCCAACGTGCGTCCGCTCAATATTGGCTGGCTGTCTGATGATTTTGGCGACCACGCCGGCAGCTATCAGCTGGCTGCGTTCATCGAGCAGCATGACCGCTCGAAAGTCCGACTGATTGGCTACAATATCGGCGTTCCGATCCCTAGCGACATCCGCTTCAAGCTTCGCCATGCGTTTGACGACTTCAAGAGCTTCCGGGAGCTCAGCGAGGAACGCGCGGTCGACATCATGCGCAAGGACGAACTCGACCTGCTCGTCTGCTCCATCCGCTTCGGCTCAAGCTGGAGGCCTGCCCTTCTCCTGCGTCGACCGGCGCCTGTCGTGGTGTCGTACCAGGGACATCCGGGCACGCTCGGCAATGCCTGCGTCGACTACATCATCGCTGACGGTCACCTGATCAAACCCGGCGAGGAAAGCCTCTATGACGAAGCCGTGGTGAGACTTCCCCTCGCCTCGCGCTGCATCCTGCCCGCGCCGCCGCCGACAGCCGGCTCCGGCAGCCGTTCCGATCACGGTCTGAAGGATGACGCGTTCGTCTTCTGCAATTTCTCTTCGACAGATGCGATCGGGCCGGACACGTTCACAGCCTGGATGCAGATCCTGAAGGACACGCCGAAGGGTCTGCTCTGGCTTGGTGAGCCCCGGCACTCCGTGCGCGTCGTTCTTCGCCAGGAAGCGACCGCCCGCGGCGTCGATGCCGACCGGCTCGTCTTTGGCAGCTTTACCACCCGTGACCTGCACCTCGCGCGCCTCGCGCACGCAGATCTCTATCTGGATACGCTGACCTACCAGGACGCCTCGCCCGTGCATGATGCGCTTTCCGCTGGATTGCCCGTGCTTTCGCAGCCCGGCAACAGCTTCAGCGCACGCTCCGGTGCCGCCCTGGTTGCCGCAGCCGGGATCAAGTCTCTGGTTGTGCCTTCGCTGGCGGAATACACGGCAACGGCCATACGCCTGGGGAATGCACCTAAGGACGCGCTTGAACTGAAGCACGCGCTCAAGGCTGAGATGTCCCGTAATCCGGTGTTCAACCCGACCCAGTTCTTCACCCAATTGCAGCGTGCCTTCGACATGATTGTCGAGCGCAGCCGCAGTGGGTCGCCTGCGTCGTCGTTCGACGTCACCGGCTGAACAGGGTAGCGCAACGCCTCTCATGAACCAGCCCAATGGCGTGCAGGAACTCGTGACCCGGTTCGCAAAGATGCGGGCCGTGGCTGCACGTGCCGTGGCGGACAATCCGGGTAACTTCAAGGCGCTGTTCGGCGCGGGCGTGGCGTTCAGGCTTGCCGGCGACTTTGTCTCTGCCGAGAAGCACTTCCTTTCGGCGTCGCGCCTTCAGCCGGGAAATCCGTTCCTGCTTTTCGAACTCGGCATCGTCCAGGAGTATCTGGGCCAGTTCGATGCGGCCATTGCCACGTATCGCGGTTCGCTCAAGGCGGATGCCGGCTACTTCAAGGCCAGGCTTGCGCTGGTGATGCTGGAGAAGCAGACGCCCGACGCCAACATGATCCGCGAGATGGAAGCCCAGTTCCAGGGGCGGGACGAGGATGGCTGGCGCACGCTGCATCTGGGTCACGCGCTTTCCAAGACCTGGGAAGACCTTGGTGACCATGCAAAATCCTTTGACTGGCTCGTGCGCGGCAAGCGGCGACGTCGCGAGATCCGCCCCTATCGGGAAGCCGAGCAGGCGAACATCTCTGCGACGGCACTTGGGACGTGGGATGCCATGGCGGCGCGCCCGGGCTTCAGTTCCGAAGAGCCCATTTTCATCGTCGGCATGCCCCGCAGCGGCACCACGCTTGTCGACCGCATCCTGTCCAGCCACCCCGATGTCAGTTCGGCCGGTGAGCTGCCGACGTTCCCGCAGCTGTTCAAACTGCTGTCCGGCTCCACGAGCAAGACCGGCATTGATGCGGATACGCTGAAGGTCGCTGCCAACATCGACCCGGAAGCGCTCGGCCGCTTCTACCTGCAGAGCACGCGGCCGATCACAGGGCATCGCAAGCGCTTCATCGACAAGGCGCCGAGCAACTACATCATGGCCGGTGCCATCCTGCGCGCCCTGCCCAACGCGCGCGTGATCTGCATGCGCCGCCATCCGCTTGATACCCTCATCGGGAACTTCAAGCAGATCCTGCCGATCGAGGATCCGTATTACGACTACGTCTTTGATATCCAGACCACGGCGCGCAAGCTGGTGGAGTTCGACCGGACGATGAAGGGATGGGCGGCCGTGCTTCCCGCAAACCGCTTCATGGAACTCTCTTACGAGTCCCTCGTTGACGGCCAGGAAGCCGAAACGCGTCGGCTGCTGGCGTTCTGCGGCCTTCCCTGGGACGATCGCTGCCTGAACTTCCACGAAAACACTGCCGGCGTGGGAACGCCCAGTGCCCGGCAGGTGCGCAGCGCCATTTTCCGGACCGCCGTCGGCCGCTGGGAGAAGTACGGCACCCTCCTCGACCCTGCCAAAACCATCCTGGCAGGCGCTGGCCTGATCTGACCCGTCGGCGCACTCAACCTATGGTTATTCGTCCACAGGTCGCCCACAAGGCCGCGACGTGCGCCCGATTTCCGATCCACCCCTAAAGCACTGAGTTTGTTGCGTTTTTCTGCCGCCCAACTGGTTAACAGCGCCAAACTCTGTGTCTGAGTGGCAACATAGGGTTGTGAATTGAAACGCGTCGGGTCGAATTCTTTTACATTGGGCGGCGGCATTCGCTAGTGTTCGCGCTGAGCCCGAATTGACCGCGTTCAGTGTTGGGCTGACGTGTTTTTTTGGGGCGCTTTTTTCAAAAGCGAAGTTTCTAGAGAGGGTGCGATGGGGTTTAAAAAGATTTTGATCGGAGCCGCTTCGGTGATGGCTCTGACGACTGGCCTGGCAACTGCCGGCTATGAGCGTGATGGCTGGTATGTCGGACTGGAAGGCGGCTGGGGCCGCGTCAGCGAGACCGACATCTCGAACGAGCCGCTTGAGTTTGCCGATGGCCTGGCCGTTATGGGCACGGCCGGCTATGCGTTCAAGAACAGCAACTGGCGCCTTGAAGGCGAAGTTGGCTATCGCCACAACGACGTCGACACGCTCGACAAGGCGACGTTCGATGACGGCGATCTCGAAGAGTGGTCCGGCATGCTGAATGCCATCTACGACTTCAACCTGAACTCGGAGAAGTGGGGCCTTGGCCTCGGCGCCGGTATCGGTATCGACAACCCGCGCTATGCGTCGCCGATCGACGGCCACGACAGCAACGACAAGGTGTTCGCATTCCAGGCCATCGCTGGCCTGACGTATCGCGTCAACCAGCACTGGGACATCATGCTGAACTACCGCTACTTCAACGCGGCGCAAGCCGAGCTGCAGTACGCCGCCCAGAGCCCGTCGGAAGAAGTTGATCTCGAGAAGCACTCGGTCACGATCGGCTTCCGCTATGGCTACAACGAGCCGCCGGCACCTCCTGCCGAGCCGCCGGTTGTTGTCCCGCCGCCAGCTCCGAAGCAGTTCATCGTGTTCTTCGGCTACAACAAGTGCAACATCACGGCTGAAGCAGACGCAGTTCTGTCCGAAGCCGCGTCGGCCGCGAAGTCTTCTGGCAGCGCCTCGGTCCGCATCGTCGGTCACACCGACACGTCGGGTTCGAACGCCTACAACCAGAAGCTCTCTGAATGCCGCGCCAACGCCGCCAAGACCAACCTGGTCGGCAAGGGCGTGTCGGAAGGCTCGATCTCCACGTCCGGCAAGGGCGAAACGGAGCTCATGGTCCAGACGGGCGACGGCGTGAAGGAACCGCAGAATCGCCGTGCGACGATCGACCTGAACTAGTTCGATCAGCGACTGAATTGACGGACAGGGCGGCTCGAAAGAGCCGCCCTTTTCTTTTTGTTTTCAAGGATTTGCGCCAAATCCGTGTGTCCGTGACGACACGGGTTTATGCGGACTTAACGAGCTCGTCGCGTTTTAACCTTTTGTTAACCATCTTCCGCCATCGCTCGGGGAACCACGCGACGGAGGGATAGACCATGCGTTTGAAAGAAACACTGCTCGGCACCATGGCTGCGATCGCCATGGCCGGCGCCGCCCAGGCTGACTATGTGTCACCCACGGGCTGGTACATGAGCCTTGGGGCTGGCGCCAACTGGCTCGAAGATGGCGTGATGAAGGAGTTCGCGTCTGGGGTTCAAACCGACGCCTATACCTACTCATTTAGCGACGGTTACATTGTATCGGGGTCCATCGGATACGATTTCGGCGACCATTGGCGCGTTGAAATGGAAGTCGCCTATCGGGACAATGATGCAGACACGTATGTCTACACCGATGGTCGCGGCTCCGGAACGACGGACGCCCAGGTCGCAGAATTCTCCCAGATGGTCAACGTGCTGTACGACTTCCAGCTCGGCGGCAACTGGGAAGCGACGGTCGGTGCTGGCGTCGGCGGCAATCTGGTCACATGGAACTGGGGTGATCCGGAATATGACGACTACGTCCTGGCTGGTCAGTTGATCGGTGGCTTGTCGTACCAGTTTGCAGACCGATGGAAGGCGTTTGCTGACTATCGTTACATGGTCATGGATGAGCCGGACTTCCTCGAGATCGACAATCCGAACTTCAACTACACGCTCGAGAAGGCAGACCACTCGCTGCTCGTTGGCCTGCGCTTCGACCTGCAGCGCGATGGTGCAGCTCCGCCGCCGCGCCAAACGTCTTCGGGCGCGCCCAAGCAATTCATCGTGTTCTTCGGCTTCAACAAGTCGAACCTCACGTCTGAAGCTGCCCGTGTCGTGAGCGAAGCCGCTGCTGCTGCCAAGCAGTACGGTTCGGCGTCGATCACGGTTGTCGGCCACACGGATACGGTCGGCTCCAACGACTACAACCTGCGCCTCTCCATGGCCCGGTCGCAGTCGGTCAAGGAAGGCCTGATCGGCAACGGCATCGCAGCCAGCATGATCTCGACCGGTGGTCGCGGCGAAGCCGAGCTGATGGTGCAGACGGGCGATTCGGTGAAGGAACCGCAGAACCGTCGCGCGACAATCGACCTGAACTGACGTCCTGAACGTCCGCGAGGGCATCAAATCAGGGGACCGCTGAAAGGCGGTCCCCTTTTTGTTGCCGTCTGGCGATCATGTGCACTGCGGCAACACTACGCCCACGTCCCTGAAATCCGTAACCCGGCGTTAAGCAAATTCCTTCATCGATGGGAAACCACGTGAAGGAGGGAAATTCATGAAAATCAGATCCCTGTTGCTGGGGACAATTGCGGCACTCGCCGCTTCCAGCACAGCCTATGCCGACTACAGCACGCCAACCGGCTGGTACATGAGCCTTGGTGCCGGTGCGAACTGGATCGAAGACGGCGATGTCAATGTCTACGATGACGGCTCGCTCACGAGCAGCCAGGAACTGTCGTATGAACGCGGCTACATCATTGCCGGCGCAATCGGACATGACTTCGGCCGCTGGCGGGCGGAATTCGAAGTCGCCTATCGCGACAATGATTGCGAGAACGACGCCTGCCCCCAAAGCAGCAGCCATACGGACGCCGAAGTCTGGGAACTCTCCCAGATGTTCAACGTCCTCTATGACATTCCGCTGGGTGGTCCCTGGAACGCCTCTGTTGGCGCCGGCGTCGGCGGCAACCTGGTCGTCTGGCAGGAAGACGGCATCAACGAAATCGACGACTATGTCTTTGCCGGACAGCTGATCGCACAGGCTGCCTATCGCCTGTCGGACCGCTGGGAAATCTACCTCGACTACCACTACATGATCATGGATGACCCGGACATGCCGCTGCTCAACTTCCCGGGGCAGAGCTACACGGTTGAAAAGACGGATCACTCCCTGATGCTGGCGCTGCGCTTTGACCTGCAGCGTGACGGAGCAGCCCCGCCGCCGAGGCCGGAAGCTCCGCCGAAGGGCTCGCCCAAGCAGTTCATCGTCTTCTTCGGCTTCAACAAGTCGAACCTGACGGCTGAAGCCCACCGCGTGGTGACCGAAGCCGCTGCCGCAGCCAAGCAATATGGCTCTGCATCGATCTCGGTCGTGGGCCACACGGATACGGTTGGTTCGAACGAGTACAACATGCGCCTCTCGATGCGCCGCTCGCAGGCGGTGAAGGATGCGCTGATTGCCCTCGGCGTTGCACCGGAAGGCATCTCGACAGGTGGTCGCGGTGAAGCCGAACTCATGGTTCAAACTGGGGACAGTGTGAAGGAACCGCAGAACCGTCGCGCGACGATCGACCTTCAGTAACTCCTTCCATCATCAAGCTTGCGGGGCGGCCACATGGCCGCCCTTTTTCGTTTCCGATGCGCGACCGCCCTGTCCCCGTTTACCCAGCCTTAAGCCTAACAAGGGGATAACGGCGATGAACATGTGAAACTGCGGGTGAAGACATCGCCCGGATACCAGAGGGGTTTGAATTGCGATGAACACGAAGGTGACACTGCTGGCGGGCGCGGCCCTGCTTGCATTCTGCCTGCCTGCCGAGGCCCAGCAGCTGCGCGGCACCTATGCCGCCATCGAGGCGGGCGCGAACTGGATCGGCGACGAGCGCTTTTTCCAGGACTCGATCTTCACCACCAGCACGTTCGTGTATGATGAATATCGCGGCGACTTCGATCGCGGGTGGGCCCTCTTCGGCAGCATCGGCTACGCGTTCGAGAACCGCATTCGCGTCGAGCTCGAGCTTGGCTATCGCGACAACGAGTTCAAGCAGCTCTATGGCTCAAGCAGCTCAGAGCTTCCGTCGGATGGCGGGCTGAGCGAATTCAGCATCATGGCCAACCTGCTCTACGACATTCCGCTGGGCAAGCGCTGGTCCGTTTCGCTGGGCGGCGGTGTCGGCATGGACCGCGCCAACCTTGAGGTCGACTACCTGGACTTCGATGAATCCGAGTGGCGCTTCGCCTACCAGGGCATCGCCGGGATCAACTACGCCCTCGGCGAGCGGACCCAGCTGTTCCTGAACTACCGCTTCCTGCACGTCGACGCGCCGGAGTTCACCTGGTTCGAGGCTGGCACGCCGGCCATCACGCACCGGACAATTTTCCTGTCGGACGTCAACAAGCAGTCGGTGTCGCTGGGCCTGCGCTTCGCCTTCAACGGACCGGACGCGCCGCCACCACCACCGCCTGTCACGCCTCCGCCGCCACCGCCTCCCCCACCGCCGATGCCTGACCAGTTCGTCGTGTTTTTCGGCTTCAACAAGTCGAACATCAGCGGCGAGGCGATGCAGGTCATCACCGATGCGGCGACGACGGCCAAGGAGAAGGGTTCAGCCTCGATCGTCATCATCGGCCACACGGACAGCTCGGGCTCCGACGCCTACAACGAGGCGCTGTCGTTACGGCGCGCAACGGCCGTGAAGGGCGCGCTTGTCAATCTTGGCATTGCCGAGGACAAGATCTCACCGACGGGCAAGGGCGAAACGGAACTTCTCGTGCAGACGGGAGACGGGGTGAAGGAGCCTCAGAACCGTCGTGCAACGATCGACCTGAAGTAAGCGTCGGACCGTTAGGAACGCATTCTTCGATTCGCATGATTCGTGAGCGAATCAGCGGGATTCGAAACAACCAAAAGTCGAGGGCGGGTTTTCACCCGCCCTTTTTGTTTACGATTTATTAGGAAATTCAGCCCTTTCCACACGTCCGAATCCTTGTGTTTGACTTCAACACGCATCGCATGCACCCACGACATGAACTGGGCCGGACTTTCCTCGCGGTTTGCCGGCACCAGAAAGAACAACAGAAAACAACTGATAGGGGTGTCCGTAATGTCGTTGAGAAAGATCCTGCTGGGCCTTGTCGCCACGGCAGCCATGAGCGGGGTTGCCGGTGCAGGTACTGCCAATGGCTGGTACCTGAGCCTTGAAGCAGGTGCCAACTGGGTGGATGACTGGAGCAGCATCGCCACCCGCAATGCGCCGCCCGAAGCGGCAGAGGCGACGTTCAGCACAGGCTGGGCGGCCTTTGGCAGCGTGGGCTATGCGTTTGCCAGCCACTGGCGCGCGGAACTGGAACTTGGCTACAGGGCCAACGAACTCGACAGCACGACGCCCGGAAACCTCCTCTGGGTCGACGGTGACCTGTGGGAAGCCACGGCGATGGCCAACGTGATCTACGACATCCGCCTGGCCGACAAGCTGGGTCTTTCGCTGGGCGTCGGCGCCGGTGCCGACTATGCCGAACTGACCGACAAGCGCGCCGTGGCTGACCTGACCGATGAAGACTGGAACCTCGCGTACCAGGGCATCGCGGGCCTGAATTATGCGATCGGCTCCAGAACGACGGCGTTCGTGAACTATCGCTATCTGCGGGTCAGCAATCCTGACTTCGACATGCGCGACCAGCTGGCCAGCGCCTATGAGTTCGAAGGCGATGACTTTGCCAAGCACACCGTTACGGCAGGTCTCCGGTATGCGCTCAGTTCGCCGCAGGCCGAGTTTACTGAAACGCCGACGGCGCCACAGCCGCCGATGGCCGAGCCTTCCGGGCCGTCGCGCCAGTTCATCGTGTTCTTCGGCTTCAACAAGTACAACCTCACCTCAGCTGCCCTTCGCGTGATCGCAGAAGCTGTCATTGCGGCCAAGGAAACCGGTTCCGCGACCGTGCTCATCACCGGTCACACGGATACGGTGGGTTCGCCTGACTTCAACCAGCGCCTCTCGATGAGACGTTCGAATGCGGTGAAGTCGGAGATGGCGCGCCAGGGTGTTTCGGCTGCCGCGATCTCTACAACCGGCAAGGGTGAGACCGAGCTGCTCGTACAAACAAACGACAACGTCAAAGAGCCGCAGAACCGTCGTGCGACGATCGACGTCCAGTAGGTAACCATCTGAATAAACTTTGATTTCCATCGTGGGCGGCCCCTTCCGGGCCGCCCATTGCTTTATGAGCACACTGCGTCTCTGATTTTAGGGTTACATCAGCCTTTCAATTGACGAAACGGGCTGATTCAAGCCTGATTCGCCCCGATGGGTCCGGTCTGAGAAGCGCATGCGAAACGAGCGCGCTCCTGCACCGGCGAGGGGTGTTTCATGCTCAAGAATTTTTTGCTGGCGTCGGCCATGGCGCTGTCCGCTTACACACTTGCCACCACGGCTGAAGCCGGCCACCGCCCGCAGGGCTGGTATGTCGGGATCGAAGCCGGCGGCACCTGGATGAACGACACGGACATCGACCCGGGTCTCGCCAAAACCGATATCGAAGTCGACTTCGATGACGGCCTCGCGATTCTGGGCGAGATCGGCTACCGCTGGGAAAACAACTGGCGCCTGGAACTGGAGCTCGGCTCGCGTCACAATGACGTCGACTGCTTCAGCGTGAACGGAAGTCCCTGCATCAAGTCGGCCCTGTCCGACATTTCGCAGTTCAGCCAGATGGTCAACCTGATCCACGACATCGACATCACGGAGCGCACGGCCGTATCCATCGGTATCGGCTTGGGTGGCAATTTCATCGACGCCGATGGCGTTGGTCTTCTCGAGGACGACGATTACTCGTTCGCGGCGCAGGCCATCTTCCAGCTTTCGCATGAACTGACGGACCGGATCGACCTGGTCCTGTCGTACCGCTTCATGACGAGCGATGACCCGGAATTCCGCCACATCACCTACAAGACCATGGAGATGGACACGGAAAGCCACACCGTGTCGGTCGGCCTGCGCTTTGACCTTGAAGCCGACGCGATGGAGCCGATGCCTGTGGTGGCTTCCGCGCCGCCGCCGGCTGCGGCCCTGCCCGAGCCCAAGCAGTTCATCGTCTTCTTCGGGTTCAACAAGTCGAGCCTGAGCAAGGAAGCCCGAAACATCGTGCACGAAGCTGCCTCTGCCGCGATGCAGCAGGGCTATGTCACCATTCTCGTGACCGGACACACGGACACGGTTGGCTCGAGCAAATACAACGAGACCCTGTCGGCGCGCCGGGCCCAGAACGTCAAGAAGGCCCTCGTGACCGAAGGCATTCCTGCTTCCGGGATCACGGCTTCCGGCAAGGGCGAAACGATGCTGATGGTGCAGACGGGGGATCGCGAGATGGAACCGCGCAACCGTCGCGCCGAAATCAACCTGAACTGAATCCGGACCGCCTCGTTCATGAGGCTAAAGCCGGCAAGCAAAAGGGGCGTCCGCAAGGACGCCCCTCATTTGTTTCAGCACTCTGCCAGTATTACTGCTGTGCTGCAGGCTCAGCCTGCGCGGTCGCAGCTTCCGGCTTCGGCTGCGGGGCCGCTGCGGCGGCAGCGGATGCCGGGGTTTCCGGCTTGACCCGCGGCAGCGGAACGAGCTTGCCACTCGACGAGGCCGTTATGAGCGAAGGCATGCCGCAAGCGTTCTGGCCGTGGCGGTTGGCTGACGGCTCGGACGACACGAAATCTGCCAGCTGGATCTTTTCCGGGCCGAGGAGCTTGTCGTAGAGGGCGGACGTGTAGTTGCAGAACTCGGTGATGTTGGCGAGGCTGCGCTGGGAAACCTCGTTGGCCGTGCGGGACTTGTAGTCCTCCAGGCGCGATTCACGTGCAAAGTAGGCCATCAGCGACCTGTGGGCGGACATCAGGTCTGGCCGGTATGCCACGACGAAGTCGTTGTAGCGCGGCGTCAGCTTGCAGGAGAGCGCCCCGACCACAAGTTCCGTCTGCAACATGCGCATCTGGAAGGCCGACAGGACCTTTCCCTTGACGCATGGCGGCTCGGCCGACTTCTTTTTCGCTGCGAAGGCTGGACCCGCGACAAGCGTCGACGCTGCAATCAACAGCGCTGCGTGTGAAAATTTCATGGATACTCCCTTACCCCGACTCAGTTAACACATCCTAGACCCTCGACAACAGGTCCGTGAAGCTGTTTGAAGCGGCATTTTTCGGCCAATTTGCAGCCACAAGTTGGGCGCGCGGCCTCACACCCGGCACGGTTCGTATGGCGTGGCGTGCAGACTATCCGAGGTTGCATCGGGCCTTCATGGCAAGCGATCTCTGGCCTATAGTCCGGATGACCGGAGGGACATGATGAAACTGAAGACAATCGCACTCGCACTGGCTCTTGCAGTGGTCGCGCCCATTCCGGCGTATGCATCGGAGTGGCGCGACGTGGATGGCGACAACCTCGTCGTCATGGACATGGCGCATGGCCGCGTGCTGATCGAACTGTCATCGCAGTTCGCTCCACGCCACGCGGAGCGTTTCAGGGCGCTTGTCCGGTCCAAATTCTATGACGGCAAGAGCTTCTATCGGGTCATCGACGGCTTCGTGGCCCAGGGTGGCATTGGCGAAGGCGATGACAAGAAGTTGCCCGACTGGCCTGCCCTCAAGGCCGAGTTTGATCGCAATATCGGCATCGATGTCGACTTCGTGGCGCTGGGCTCCCCGGACCTCTTTGCCGACAAGGTCGGCCATGTCGACGGCTTTCCCGTCGGGCAGAGCCGGAAGGACAAGCGCATGTGGCTGTTGCATTGCCCTGGCGCGCTGGCCATGGCCCGCGACAACGATCCGGATACAGGCGGCACGGAGTTCTACATTCCGATCGGGCACGCCCCTCGTCGGCTTGACCGCAATCTCACGGTCTTCGGCCGGGTCCTCGACGGCATGCAATATCTCCAGAAGCTCAATCGCGGTGACCCGAAGGTCGAAAGCGGCGTGATCCAGGACGCGGCGCGCCGAGATGCGATCGTCAAGGTGCAGATGGCGGCCGACATGGCTGAGGCTGAACGCCCCCGTGTGCAAGTCATGGACCCGACGTCCAAGGCCTTCTCGGAGTTCAAGGAACAGCGCCGGAATCCGGCACCGGAGTTCTACAAGAAGGTGTCTCCCAACCTCGACATCTGTGCGTTCAATGCCCCTTTGCGGATGGGCAAGGACATTCCCGCTGAGTGAATATCGAGATGCCTGGCGGCCGAACCTCGGTCGCCAGCGCCTTCGTGAGCGGGCACGACTGCTTCGCCCTGCATCAGCGCACGCAGCCTGATTGATTCGACTGAGAAACCACAGTTCAAGCCCCCTCGTTTCATTTTGTGCGACCGAAGATTTGTGCCGCACACCATTTTCAAACTCTCCGCTCTCTAATTTGAATCTCTCCTGAATTGCTGGAAAAACAAGGGTTCCGCAACAGGGGCTGACGAATCGAGAAAGTGCTTTGCGCACCTTGCAAGCTTCAGCGTGCGACGCCTGCCTGCTGCAGATATCGCGGGAATTCTGAAACGTGATCCTCCACATTCTGTCGAGACGTTGATTCTTCGTTAATCGAAGATGACGCCGCAGATGAGGGGACATTCGTGTGATCAAGCAATTCGTGCGTGCTGCCTGCGTGGTAGCCGTGACAGCCATGATGGCGGCATTCCATTCGGGCGCCCAAGCGCAGCAGGTGGGACAAGCCACGGCGATCAAGAACGCCGCGTACCAGCAACCGCCGGCCCAGGCCCAGGCTGAACTGAAGCTACAGGATTCCATCATCTGGAAGTCCACGCTTTCAACGCCCGGCAACGGCGCGCTGGAAGTCCGCTTCCT
>Ga0075163_10009423_pt1 | contig 12816 bp, 7 predicted proteins | sample JI1023141ADNA_FD_71478 | JGI IMG/M metagenome (GOLD analysis project Ga0075163, IMG submission 71478) | Wastewater effluent complex algal communities from Wisconsin, to seasonally profile nutrient transformation and Carbon sequestration -... | ecosystem: Engineered > WWTP > Effluent > Algae...
GAGAGCATGAGCGCCGGGTGCGGGGAGGCATCCACAACCAGGCGCAGCTCCGGCCACTCATTGAGCGTCCACCACGCAGGCCGCTGCCACTGCAAGCGCAGCACGTGCCGCCCCTCGCCGCGCGCCACGTAGCCGCGCGGGTAGCCGACCTCCGCCAGCCGCATCACGGGCAGAGCCGGTGCCGCCTCGTTCGTTGAATCAGCTCCAGCTCGCGAAGCAGATGCAGTCCACGCAGCGGCCGCAGCACGGCCAAGGATGCACTGCGGCTGCTGGCACGCCTGCTGCCACCGCGAAAGGCGCAGCGAGCTCAGCGCCTGTGCAAGCTCCGCATCACTGCGCGCCTTGACCACCAGCTTGCCGCTCTGCGCAGTGGCCACGCCCACCACCTGCGAGGACGCCAGCAGCGGCTCGCGCGCGTCGATCAGTAGGCTCAGCTGCGGCGTGGACTCCGCGTCCTCATTTGTCGCAGCCATGGGCTGGGCGCTCAGGCTGCGGATGAGCGCATCTGCCTCCAGATAGGCAGCCAGCGCCTGAGGAGCCAAGCGCTGACTGGGAGCCAGCAAGACCACGGAGCGCTCGCGGCGCCACTGCGCAAGCAGCCCGGACACCGTTGGCGCAGGAGCCGCATCCTTTTGACGAAGGTAGGCAAGCTCGCTGCCAGGCAGGATGCGCAGCCAGACGCTGGGTCCGCTGTCTGGGCCTACGGCGCAAGGCGGCGCACCGCTGAGCAGTCGCGTGCGCAGCCGCAGCACGTGAAAGCCCTCGCCAGCTCCAGCCAGCACCACGGACCACGGCCGCGAGCTTGAGTAGCCGGTCAGAAAGGTCGTGGCGACCGGCACATCGTCCATCTCCAGCGTCAAGGTTGAGGTGTCTTGGATGGTGGCTGCGGACGCTTCCAGGTACAGCGTCAGCACGGGCTTGCTGATCTGCGAAGCAGGCGAGTCAAGCTGCACGACCAGCGCTGCGCTGCCTTCGCTGCCCAGCAGCTCCAGGTCGGTTGTCAGGGGCCGCACGCTGACCTTTTCGGTCCCAGCTTCAGCGGCGGGGCTGGCCGAGCTGCCGGCCTGCACCGGACGCACAACAGCAGACAGCGCACACCAGAGCGCCCAGCCTGCAAATCGCGACAGTCTTGAAGCGCCTGATGTTGGCAGCCTGCACACGGCTACCAAGGACTGCAAGCTGGATGCCGGGACATTCCTGCTGCGCCGCTATCCCACCTTGCCGGTCTTTACGGTCTTGTCCCAGCTGCGGGACGCACCGGACAGCTCTTTGACGTACGCGGCAAGCGTTACGGCGCACAGGAGCGAGCCGTACCCACCAAGCAGCAGCATGGCCGGAGCCAGCCACGCCCAGCGCGGGCGCTTCTCCAGCACCATGGCCAGATAGGCCACCAGCATGGACAGGGCCAGCCACAGGTACATCATGATGACGCCGGCGCGCTGAACGAGCTCCGAGCCTTGCGTCAGCCACAGCACTGCCGGCTCGACCAGCGCAGGCACCAGCGAATAGACGATGATCACCATGGACACAAGACCTGGAAACAGCACCCCTTCGACCCAGGACTTGCGGCCCGACTCCCAGTCGATCGCCAGCGACACGCCCGTCACCAGCAGATAGACCATGCTGGCGATGATCCAGTAGCCGCGAAAGATCGTCCACGACAGCGATTCGTCGACAAAATAGAGCACCACCAGGGCCAGGGCGCCGGTGATCTGAAAGACCGGCATGAGAAAGATCGAAAACCACAGGAGCCCCATCGCGATGGAGCCCAGCGACTGGTGCACGCCGCGGTTAAACCACAGCTCCCAGAACACCTGCGTGATCTGGACATTGCCGCGCGCCCAGCGCAGCCGCTGCTTCCACAGCATCCACAGGGTGTCTGGCTCCTCGGCGTAGACGATGGCGTTGGGCTCAAAGACGGCGCGTCGCCCCTTGAGCTGCGTGCGAAACGTCGTGAAGGTATCCTCCGCCAGCGTGTCGCTGAAGATCTGTCCGCCGATGGCCTCCAGGTTGGCGCGGGAGTGCAGCTGCGCGCCGCCGGACAGGCAGGCGAGAAAGCCGAGCACGTTCTGCGCACGCCGGGATGCACCGGTGGCCGTGATGTACTCGAACGTGACGTAGCGCTGAACGTAGTTGGGGGCGCGGCTGCCCTCCTTGATGTATGCAGTCACAGCGCCGATCTCGGGATCCGCCAGATGCCGGGCCATGCGCGAGAGCGAGTCGGCCGTGTAGATGACATCGGCGTCCATGATCAGCACCGCCTCGGTCCAGCTGCTGCGCCACAGCACCTCCAGGCCATAGTTCAACGTGTGGGCCTTGCCCTCACCACCCGCAACCCGCCGGATGTGAAACACGTTGCGCGGAAAGAGCTTGCTCTTGGCGATGGCCACGTGCGGGGTCTCATCGGTCGAGGCGTCATCGATCACATAGATGCGCAGGCGGTCTCGCGGATAGCGAAGCTGCATCAGTCGATCGATCGTGGCGCCGATCACCGCGCCCTCATTCCACGCCGGAATCAGGATGCTCACGCGCGGCAGGTGGCGGCTTGAGCGCTCCAGATGCGTCGCCCGGAACGAAAAGATCAGCAGCAAGAACTGATACAGGCTGACCAGCACCGGCAGCGAAGAGAGCATCGCCACCAGCGTACACAGGACCACAAGAACCAGGACAGGACCGTGCATGGCTGTGGAGCACGGAATATCAATTATCGTGCCGCCGCTGGTCTGAATCAGATTGGCACAGACTGTCCAGCATTGGCACATTGCGCGTGGAGCCGATTCAGTGCGAAACACGAGAGCAGCGAAAAGCGGCCTGTCAGCGGTTGGCACAGAGCGTGAAAGTCAGGCTGCACATGACTGCCCCAGCATCGCTTGCTTCCACGACCCGCTGCGCATCGCCCCAAGCACTCAAAGGCCGCCTGCTGCTCGTCGAGGATGATCGCTTTCATGCGAAGCTCCTGGTCAGGTGGCTGGAGACCGACTCCAATATGGAGATCGTGGTCGCCGAGACCGGCCACGAAGGCATGCGCCTCTCCCTGAACCAGCAGTTCGATGTCCTGCTGACCGACATCAACCTGCCGGGTCCCAGCGGGCTACAGCTGGTGCGCGAGAGCAAGAGCCATGCGCCCGAGCGCGCCGCGATCCTGATCACGGCCGAGGAGAGCGTGGCGCACGCCGTAGCCGCGCTGCGGCTGCATGCCGATGATATCTTGTTCAAGCCGCTCACCCGGAGTGCGCTGACCCAGAGCATCAGCCAGACGCTGGAGCGCGTGCGGGCCGCGCGCGGTCTTCAGCCCAAGGTTGTGCTGGCAGTGGGCGCGCATCCAGATGATGTGGAGATTGGCTGCGGCGGAATTCTGAAGGCGCATCGTCAGGCCGGAGATCAGGTGGTGATTCTGACCCTGAGCCGGGGCAAAAAGGGCGGTGCCGGCGAGGTGCGCGCCGAGGAGGCTGCCCGCGCGGCGCGAGCGCTGGATGCGAGCCTGGTGCTCGCCGATCTTGAGGACACTCGAATCAGCGAAGGGCCGGACACCATCGCGGTGATCAGCCAGGCCATTGCTCGCCACGCGCCTTCGGTGGTCTACACCCACTCGCCCCATGACGTGCATCAGGATCATCGCAACACGTTCCACGCAACCATGGTGGCCGCGCGCTCGGTGCCCTCCCTGTTCTGCTACCAGAGTCCGTCGAGCACCATCGACTTTCATCCGACGTACTTTGTCGACATCTCCTCCCAGTTGCAGCACAAGCTCGACATCCTGGCGCTGTATCGCACCCAGGCAGAGCGCCGCTATCTGGAGCCCGATCTGCTGCGCGCCACCGCGCGCTACTGGGGGCGATTTGGCGACTGCAACGCCGTGGAGCCGCTCGAAGTGATCCGGGCCAGCCTGTAGCGCCGCCTATGTGCAAATCACACCCAACAATCAAAGGGGGCAAGCTGAAACAGCTCTTTGTCTCGCAATGGCACAGAGGTAGCATTTTCTAATGGAACCCACAACGCCAGCTCCTCTGCGCGAGGCCCCGGGTCGCATTCTCATCATTGATGACGATGAGAGGTTCTGTGTGCTGGCGCAGCGGATCCTTCAAGGCGCCGGCCACGACGTCGAGGTCTGCCACGACGGGGAGAGCGGCCTGCGGCGTCTGGGCGAGATCATTCCGGATGTCCTGTGTCTAGATCTGGGACTGCCCGACATGCGCGGCATCGATGTGCTGGAGCGGGTGCGGGCTCATCATCGGCTGGTATCCGTGATCGTGCTGACCGCAGACAGCACGGTCGACTCGGTCGTAACCGCCATGAAGCTGGGGGCCTGGGACTACCTGACCAAGCCCGTGGACCGGGCGCGACTGCTGACGATTGTGCGCAACGCCATCGCCCACAGCCACATGGCCGTACGGCTCTTGCACCTGGAGCGCGAAGCCCATGGTCACGGCTACCCGGGCTTCGTCGGCAGCTCGCCTCCGATGAAGGCGCTCTTCCGACAGATCGATCGGGTGGCCTCCAGCGACATCACGGTGCTCATTCATGGCGAAAGCGGAACCGGAAAAGAGCTGGCGGCCCGGGCGATCCATGATCACAGCGGACGCAAGAATGCACCGTTCGTGGCGCTCAACTGCGCGGCGGTTCCCGAGAGCCTGCAAGAGTCCGAGCTGTTTGGCCATGAGCGCGGTGCCTTTACCGGGGCGATCGCGCGGCGGGCCGGCAAGTTCGAGCTGGCCGACCGCGGCACGCTGTTTCTGGATGAGGTCGCAGAGCTCAGTCCGTCGGCGCAGGCGAAGCTCTTGCGGGTGCTGCAAGAGCGGCGCTTTCAGCGCCTGGGCGGCAACCAGGAAGTGGTGTCGGACTTCCGCTTGATTGCGGCGACCCATCGCGACCTGCTTAAAGAAGCGCGCGCGGGTCGCTTTCGCGAAGACCTCTACTTTCGCATCGCGGTCTTCGAGCTGGAGCTGCCGCCGCTGCGCGAGCGTGGAGATGACGTCATCCTGCTGGCCAATGCGACCCTGGAGCGGGCGCAGCGCAGCGGCGGCGCGAGCCTGCAATTATCGCAGGAGGCGATGGCTGTGATTCGCTCGTACAGCTGGCCCGGCAACGTGCGCGAGCTGCAAAATGCCATCGAGCGGGCCATCGTCATTGCGAGCGGGCCCGAGATCAAAGCAAGTGATCTTCCTGCCCGCATGTGCGCACATCCCGAGCGGCCCGCTGCGAGCCTGGCGGCCCCTGCTTCCGCTCCGATTTCGATCGCTGAAATGAACCCGAGCACTCCTCCAGCTGTCGCAGCTGGCGGCGCGCCTACATCCAGCGCTCAGCCGCCCACCCAATCGCACGCCGATCCGATTGCGGCTGAGCTGGACATCCCCGCTGCGCTGGCTGGTGCAGGCAGCCTGGAGGAGGTCGAGCGGCGCACGATCGAACAGGCGCTCAAGGACTCTCGCGGCAACATCACGGAAGCGGTGCGTCGCCTGGGGATCGGCCGCAGCACGCTGTATCGCAAGCTCAAGCAGTACAAGCTGACTTCCTGATGCACCGGGCCACCGGGGGTGTGGCCCATTTTCTGCAATCTGTTTCAGCAGTCTGTTTTCTGCAACGCACAGCGCAGAAGCTCAGGCTCCGCGGCCCGCTGCGCTCCATGGGAGGCTGCCAATGTATGGCATGGTCAACAAGGCGGTTGTCGATATGGTAAGCGCCCACTTTGGCGCCGAGACCTGGGAAGCGATTCGCATCAAGGCAGGGCTCGATGAAGATCTGTTCCTGAGCATGCGGCAGTATCCCGACGATGTGACCTACCGCCTGGTGGCTGCCAGCAGCGAGGTGCTGAAGATTCCGCCCGAGCAGGTGCTGGAAGCGTTTGGCCGATACTGGGTCGCCTACACGGCCCGCGAGGGCTATGGCGAGCTGCTCAAGCTCTCTGGGCGGACGCTGTGGGATTTTCTGGCCAACCTCGACAACCTGCACTCGCGCGTCGGCCTGAGCTTCACGGATCTAAAGCCGCCATCGTTTCGCTGTAGCAGCCAGACTCCGACCAGCCTCAAGCTCCACTATCGCTCGCACCGCAAGGGTCTGTCGCATCTGGTCGTGGGGCTGCTAAAGGGGGTCGGCGAGCTGTTCAAGACGCCGGTCGAGGTCTCGCTGCTGTCACGATCCAGCGAGAGCGCCAGCGAGGATGTCTTTCTGGTCAGTCTGACAGGCAGTGCGTCATGAGCAGCGGCTTCCAGTTCGGTCTCTCGCCGAAGGATCTGGCGGAGCTTTTCCCATTTCATCTGATCTTCACGCCCGCGCTGCGCGTGCTCCAGCTCGGAGCCGTGCTGGCGCGAAGCTGCCCGGAGCTCAAGCCCGGCGTGGAGCTGCCCGATCACTTCCGCTTGCTTCGCCCTGCCCTGCCCTGGAGCCAGGCCACCGCCGCGGCCAGCGGCATCCTGTTCATGCTTGAGCACGTGCAGAGCGGCCTTGTTCTAAAAGGGGAGATCCGAGCGCTGGATGGGCAGGATTGCCTTCTGTTTGTGGGCGTCCCCTGGGTCACCAACCTCGGCGAGCTTCAGCAGCGCGGGCTCTCGATCAGCGACTTTCCCATCTATGAGCCGCTGGCGGACTATCTGTTTCTCCTGCAAGGCAAGAACACAGCGCTGGCCGAGACCGAGCGGCTGGCGGCGGCAGTCACAGCCCAGCGCCTGGAGCTCCGCATCGCCAACCGCATGCTCACCGCTGAGTTCGAGGTATCGCAGGGCCTGGTTGAGGCCAAGACCCTGCCCGAGGCCTGCGACACATTTCTGAGCGCTGTGGTCAGGCATCTGGGCTGGGATGCGGCGGCGCTGTGGCTGTATGACGAGCTTGAGGGCCTTCACTGCGCAGCCTCCACGACCACGACCAAGACCAAGAAAGATGAGCAGCGGGCAGCCGCGGCACTGGCAGCGCACCGCAGGCTTGTCGAGCAGGCGCACGAGCGCGGCGAGTCCCTGTGCGGAGGCCTCGCGCCAGCAGGCGGCCAGCAGGCAGGAACGCAGCCGCCGCCCTATCGGGACGTGCTGGTCATCCCGCTGCCTGGGCTGACCGAGCACACAGCGCTGCTTCAGGTCTTTCGCGATGACGAGACACCGCTGGAAAAGTCGGCCATGGCGACCCTGCTTTCGGTCTGCGCGCGGCTCGGTCAGTTCATTGAGCGGCAGCGGGCGCATGCCGCGCTGGCCGATGAGCGGGCCCGCCTACAGGCCGTGCTGGCGCGCACCGGTGCGCTCATCTACAGCGCAAGCTATGACGAGCTCTCGCTGAGCTTTATCAGCGACAACGTGAAGCAGGTCCTGGGCTATGACCGCGAGCAGGTGCAAGGGATCTTCTGGTCCTCTCTGCTCCACGTTCACCCCGACGATCGCGGGCGCCTGCGCGCCGCCTTGTCGCAGCTTCACAAAGGCCCGCTGAGCATCGACTATCGGATCTGCCGGGCCGACGGCTCGTGCCAGTGGCGCAGCGACTACCTGCGTCTGGTCCACGATGAGCAGCGGCAGTCGGCTGAGATCTTTGGCGCCTCCCTGGATCTGTCGGATCGCAAGGACGCAGAGGCAGCACTGCGCGACAGCGAGGCCCGCCTGCGCGCCGTCCTGGACAGCGCAGCCGAGGGGATCATCGCGGTGGAGGAAGACGGCACCGTTGACATCTGCAACGAGGTCGCCGCACGCACCCTGGGCCGACCCAACAGCGCCATCATCGGACAGCCAGTCAGCCGAATTCCCGAGTTCTCAGCCCTGCTCCAGCCAGGAACTCCGGACTCGCAGCCAGGCCGCGTCTTGCCGACGGGCGTGCACGAGCTCGAAGGCGTGCGCGCAGATGGCACGAGCTACTCGCTCAGTCTATCGATCAGCGAGGTAGCCACGGACAAGCGGCGACTGTTTGTGGGCATCATGCGCGACCTGACCGAAGAGCGGCGCGCCAACCGTGAGCTTCAGCGCGCCAAGGCCGTTGCAGAGTCCGCATACCGCGCCAAGTCAGAGTTTCTCGCCGTGGTCAGCCACGAGATTCGCACCCCGCTCAACGTGATCATCGGCATGACCGAGCTGGCGCTGGGCTCAAAGTCGCCTGCCGAGCAGCAGGAGTTCCTGAGCCGCGTGCGCACCAACGCCGAAGCGCTGCTCAACCTGATCCATTCGATGCTGGATCTGTCGAAGATCGAGGCCAGCCTGGTCGAGATCGAGGCCATCCCCTTCAACTGCGCGCAGCTGGTTAGCGATGTCGCGGATGCAGTGGGCTCGCGCCTCATGAACGGCAAGGTGGAGCTTGTCTGCGCAGTGTCGCCCGAGGTGCCGCCGCAGCTTATCGGCGATCCCATTCGCCTGCGCCAGATCCTCATGAACCTGCTCGGCAACGCCTCCAAGTTTACGGAGCAGGGCGAGATCCATATGCTCCTCGAAGTCGTCGAGTGCGCGGCCCGCAGCGCCCGACTGCGGTTTGTCGTGCGCGACACCGGAATCGGCATTCCGCATGAAGTGCAGAGCCGCATCTTTGAGCGCTTCTTCCAGGCCGACAGCTCAACCTCGCGGCGGTTCGGTGGCAGCGGGCTGGGACTGACCATCAGCCGCTCCCTGGTGGAGCTGATGGGCGGCCGCATCTGGTTTGAGAGCACGCCGGGCTGCGGCAGCACGTTCTATTTCGAGCTGCCGTTTGGAGTTGCACCCACAGAGCGCCTTGAGCCGCCGCCCGTATCCGTCGCGCACCTGCATGTGCTGATCGTGGATGACAACCCGGTTTCGTGTCAGTCCATGGCGGCCGTGCTGAGACATCGCGGCTTTCAGGTCAGGACCGCTGCCAACGGTCAAGAAGCGCGCGAGCTGCTGCGCCAGAGGCCGCGCTTTGCCGCTGTGATACTCGATAGCAACATGGAGCTGGCAACCGGCGGCAAGCTGGCCGCCGCGCTGATCCAGGAGGGCGCCCTCTACGGCACCAAGCTGATCCTGGCGACCCAGCTCTGGGTCACGGCCACCCTCCCCACCTCGGGGGCGCAGAGCTCCGCGGACTACCTGATCAAGCCGGTCTCAAACGCGCGTCTGCTGGACGCAGTGGAGCGTGCGACCGGAGTGCGCGCCGCCAGCCCGACCCAGCAGCCTGACTCGAATGCCCAGCGGGCTGCGCCCGATCGACCGTTTCGGATTCTGGTGGTCGAAGACAATGTCGATAACCAGCGGCTGGCCTGGCACACGCTGACCAAGGCCGGGTATCATCCCGAGCTAGCGGAAAATGGCGTCATCGCCGTCGCGAAGGCCGCCCAGCATGACTATGACCTGATCTTCATGGACATCGAGATGCCCGAGCTCGATGGATTCCAGGCCACAGCGCAGATCCGGCGCAACGAGTCTGAGCGTGGCCGCAACCGCGTTCCCATTGTTGCAGTTACAGCACATGCGGTGCCGGCGTTCCGCCAGAAGTGTCTGGATGTCGGCATGGATGACTACGTGACCAAGCCGATGCCGCGGCAGCGCCTGCTGGAGCTGGTAAATCGTTGGCTGGATCGGCGCCCGGTGATCCTGGCCGCTGATGACTCGGCAGATGGGCGCATCCTCTTGCGGCAGATGCTTCAGCAGGCCGGGAGCTACCGGCTGGTGCTGGCCAGAAATGGGCAGGAGGCCGTCGATCAGTTCCGGCGGCTTGAGGTCTCGCTGGTGCTTCTGGACATGGAGATGCCGGTGATGGATGGTTATGCAGCCGCGGCGGCCATCCGCGCCACTCCGCAAGGAAAGACGGTTCCGATCGTAGCGCTCACCGGCCATCAGGGGCCTGAAGAGATCAGAAGGACCCGGGCCGCGGGGTGCCTGGAGCACCTGTCAAAGCCGGTTCGCCAGCGCGAGCTGCTGCTGCTCGTGGACCGACTCCTGATGCGGCCTGCCTCAGCGGGTCTGCTCGCCAAGGCAGTGGGTCAGATGGAGCGGCTGGACAATCCCGGCCAGAGTGCAGAGCTGAGCGCCCCGGAGTATGAGCCGGTTCCCCTGGAGATCCTCGATCTGGTTCCTGGCTATCTATCGTACTGCCGCGCCGAGGTAGCGACCGTGCGCAGCCTCCTTCACAGCAAGCAGTTTCAGCGCATCAAGGTGATGGGACACAACATGAAGGGAACCGCTCCTTCATATGGGTTCCCGCTCATCGGCGAGCTTGCCGCGCGCCTGGAGCGGCACGCGCAGCAGAGCGACGGCTCAGCGGTAGCAGCGACGGCCACCGAGCTGGAAGCGCACCTCGCCACGCTCCCCCAATAACTGCTGAATCGCCGAGCACCCCTGCTTCCGAGAGCCCATCCTGCTCATGCTCGACCAGCGTCCAAAACGAGAAGCAGGCCGGACTTATCGTGCAGACGAGACAATACCCTTGTGCAATGTCCACAGGTTCATCTTGTAATATGTAAGTTTACAGCAATCACTTAATCTTACATTCAATCGGATCGACCAGCCCAATCAAAGCCGGTCTGAATTAAGCTCGCCCCGACAGCAGAAAAAAAGTTTCTGCGCACCGACGTAAACAGCGACGGCAATCTGGATGTGCTCACCGGCAATCCGCAGGGAAACAGTGTGGGCATCCTGCTCGGAAAAGCTGATGGGACCTTTTCGCCGGTCGTGGTCAAGGCCGCAGGCGCAAACACCCGCCACGCCATCGCAGCGGACTTCAACGGCGATGGCCTGGGCGACATCGCGGCAGTCAACTTCAACGCCAGCAGCGTCAGCATCTTGCTGAATCAGTCGCAGTAGCGCGTGACCCGGCAGCGGCTCCCCAGGCAGCTCGGGCCGGGAGTGCGCAGGTGTGGGGAAAGTGCGTGCAGCGCGGCCCGGGTTTTCACGCGGGAGCGATGGTCATCGGCCAGACCAGCGGTCATAATGAGCTCTGTCCCTGTTTAGATCGATCGGTCTCCCAAACTCGCAGTCATTGCCCGCACATTGCGATCTTCAGCGCAGGAGGAGCCCTGGTGGAGCCGCTCATTTCGATGCAGGGAGTCACCCGCCACTACCGCATGGGGGACGAGAAGGTGGTGGCGCTGGCCGGAGTGGATCTGGCGATTGGCGTGGGTGAGCTCGTCGCTGTGATCGGTACTTCGGGCTCGGGCAAGACCACGCTCATGAACATCATGGGGTGCCTGGATACGCCGACCAGCGGTCGCTACCATCTGCGCGGACATGCGGTGGATGGGCTGGACGATGACGCGCTGTCGCGACTGCGAAATCGCGAGATCGGCTTCGTCTTTCAGAACTTCCAGCTGCTGGCGCGCGCCGCAGCGTGGAAGAACGTCGAGCTGCCGCTGGTCTATCGCGATGTGCCGCGTGCCGAGCGCCGCGCCCGCGCCGAGGCGATGCTGACGCGCGTGGGACTGGGCCACCGCATGCGCCACCGCAGCCACGAGCTCTCGGGCGGCCAGCGGCAGCGCGTGGCCATTGCGCGCGCCCTGGTCGCAGAGCCCTCGCTGCTGCTCGCGGACGAGCCGACCGGCAACCTCGACTCGGCCACGCAGCAGGAGATCATGACCCTCTTTCATGACCTGCACGCAGCTGGACACACCATTGTCATCGTCACCCATGAGCCCAGCCTGGCGGCGCGCTGCCCGCGGGTGATTCGGCTGCTGGACGGCCGCGTGGTTCAGGATGGTCCACCGGACCCCGGAGCTGCAAAGTGAGCGCAGTGCGATCGATCCTGAGCGCGTGCCTGATCTGCGCCGCGGCAGCGTGCGAGCAGGGAGCGAGCGCACCAGCTTCCGGTCGCGGAGGGCTTGCGCGCGAGCAGCTGGTGCGGCGCGGCACGCTGGAAGATCGCATGCTGCTCACGGGCGAGCTGGAAGCCAAGAACTCGGAGAGCCTGTATGTGCCGCGAACCCCGACCTGGATGATCTCGCTGCGCTGGCTCGCAGAGGATGGCGCCGCGGTGAAGAAGGGCGACAAGGTTGTGGAGTTCGACTCTTCGTCGTTCGCCAGCTCGATCGAAGACAAGCGCCTGGCAGTGTCGCGCGCCGAGAGCGAGCTTGCGACCGAGTCGGCCAAGGCTGCGTCCACGCTCGCCGAAAAGTCCATGGAGGTGGAGCGCCAGCGCGCAGAGCTGGAAAAGGCGCGCGTCGAAGCGAGCGTGCCGAGCGACCTCTACCCGCGCCGGGTGTATCAGGACAAGCAGCTCGCGTTCGCGCAGAGGCGCGACGCGCTGGCCAAGGCCGAGGAGGAGCTGGCTGCGCAGAAGCGCGCCGCAGGGCTGGATCTGAACATGAAGGAGCTGGCGCGGGTGCGCGCTGCCCGCGAGCTCACCGAGCTCACGCAGCGCCTGGATGATCTAACGCTGCGCGCTCCGCGCGACGGCATGGTGCAGATCTCGGTCAGCCGCCGCGAAGGGCGCAAGCACCTGGTCGGGGATCAGGTCTATCCGGGCACGGTCGTGGTTTCGCTGCCGGATCTGACCGCCATGCAGGTGCACGCGCGGCTGAGCGATGTCGATGACGGCACCGTGCGCGAAGGCATGGCCGCAGAGTGCGTCCTGGATGCCTATCCGCGCAAGCTGTGGAAGGGCACGGTGAGGCAGGTGAGTCCGGTGGCCCGCGCTGAAGGACGCGATGCGTCGCGCCGCTTCTTCGACGTGGTCGTGAGCCTGGACGAAGTCGCCGCGGACATCATGCGACCGGGCATGTCGGTGCGGGTCGAGGTGATCCGCCATCGCGCCGAGAGCGCACTGCTTGTGCCGCGGGCTGCGCTGCGCGGGTGGCCAGCGCCGAACCGGGCGCAGGTGCGCCTGCCCGGCGGCGCCGTTCAGACCATCGAGGTCGACTTCTGCGCCGAGCTCGACTGCGTGGTGCGCAGCGGTCTATTAGAGGGCGGCGCGGTC
>Ga0075163_10009427_pt1 | contig 12813 bp, 8 predicted proteins | sample JI1023141ADNA_FD_71478 | JGI IMG/M metagenome (GOLD analysis project Ga0075163, IMG submission 71478) | Wastewater effluent complex algal communities from Wisconsin, to seasonally profile nutrient transformation and Carbon sequestration -... | ecosystem: Engineered > WWTP > Effluent > Algae...
CGTTACAGCGATGAACCACTGAGGCCAGCACCGTGAGCGACCATGACTTCCTAAGCGCATCGACTCCTGCAGCGGACGCCTTGGTTCTGGAGTCGTTTCAGGGACAAGAGGAGATCTCCCTACCGTTCCTTTATACGCTTCAGTTTCTCTGCAAGGATCGAAAGCTCGACTTTAAGAAGCTGATGGGAAAGGCGGTCACGATTACGATCGTGCTGCCGGATAAGTCGAAGCGTCACATCTGCGGAATCGTGACTCGTTTCGTTGAATCAGGATACGATCCCAAGCACACCGTTTACGTGGCGGAACTGCGGCCATGGTTGTGGCTATTGACGCTTCACGCCGACAACCGAATCTTCCAGAACAAGAGCGTGCCCGAGATCATCGAAGAGGTATTTTCGGATCTTGGTCTGAAGGATTTCAAAAAGAGTCTGAAGGGAACGTATGCCAAGCGCGAATACTGCGTGCAGTATCAGGAGTCGAGCTTTGACTTCGTCAGTCGGCTGATGGAAGACGAGGGAATCTTCTACTATTTCGAGCACAGCGACGGTAAACATATGATGGTGTTGGCCGATGACAGTGATGGCTACGCCAAGTGTACTGGGTCGACTGATGTGCGAATGGGACTCGATGATTCCCCGAACTGCCTGCGAGACTGCACGTTCGAAGAGTCTTTGGTTACTACCGGATACGCGCTGACGGACTATAACTTTGAAATTCCTTCGACCGATCTGTTCGTCAAGACCGGTGGTGGAAGTCCAGCGCTGGTGGTCTACGACCATCCGGGTAACTACGCCAAAAAGAACGATGGCGAGAAGCTCGCCAAGCTGCGCATTGAATCGATGGAGCACGCGCAGAAAGTCCTGCGAGCGAGCGGCAACTGTCGCGGATTCACCGCTGGTGGCAAGTTCAAGCTGACCAAGCATGATCGCAGCGATCTCAATCAAGAGTATGTGATTCGCAGCATCAGTCACATCGGAGACAGGGGCAACTACGGCAACTCGATCGAGGCATTGCCCGCGACCGTGGTGTTCCGTCCCCCGCGACGTACCCGACGGCAAATGGCGTTGGGAAGCCAGACCGCAGTGGTGGTGGGAAAGTCGGGCGAAGAGATGTGGACCGACAAATACGGTCGCGTCAAAGTCCAGTTCCCATGGGATCGCAAAGGCAAGAAGGACGAGAATAGCTCGTGCTGGGTTCGGGTGACTCAGCACTGGGCAGGGAAGGGCTATGGCACGTTCTTTCTGCCGCGAATCGGACAGGAGGTGGTGATCACCTTCATTGATGGGAATCCTGATCGACCACTCATCACCGGGGCTGTCTACAACGCTGAGCAGACTGTCCCCTATCCGCTTCCTGACAACCAGACCAAGAGCACGACCAAGAGCCGCACCAGCAAGGGTGGTGGTGGTTTCAACGAGATTCGTCTCGAAGACAAGAAGGACTCCGAAGAGATCTACGTCCATGCCCAAAAGGACATGAACATCGAGGTCAAGCACGACCGCACCGCCAAGATCGACAACGACTGCAAGACCGAGATCAAAAACGATCGCAGCGCCAAGATCGATAACAACGACAAGATCGTGGTGAAGAAGAACCGTGAGGTCGAAGTGACCGAGGGTGATGAGATGCTCACGGTCAAAAAGGGAGATCGTACGGTCAAGGTCGATAAGGGTGATGAGAAGCACTCTGTCAAGGGCAAGCGGACGGTCGAAGTCGACAAGGATGAGACGCACAAAAACAAGGCCAAGTTCAGCCACACGGTGGACAAGGACTACATCCTGACCGTCAAAGGGAACCTGACGATCAACGTCGATGGCGACATCAAGATTGTTTCGAAGAAGGGAATCAAGGCAGAGGCCTCTGCTGCTGTGGATGTGAAGTCCGGTGCGGATATGAAGTTCAAAGCCGGGGCCAACATGAAGCAGGAAGCGGCCGTGAATCTCGACATCAAGGCTGGGGTAGGCATGAAGCTGGAGGGCGTGAACATCGACGTCAAGGCTGCCGCGATGGCGAAGCTCGAAGGTGGAGCGATGGCTGCGATCAAGGGCGGCATGGTGAAGCTGAACTAATATGAGTGAACAGTCAAAGCATCGTCCAGAAGGAGAGTCTGCGCAGGGGCCGATCGATGGCAAGGCCGAGCATGTCGATCACGATGCAGATGGCAACGTCAGCATGCGTGGGCCTTTGCACGACGGCAAAATGGACGGTGAGTTTTCATTTTTTCAGAGCGGCAAATTACATCAGAAGTCGCAGTATAAAAATGACCAGCTCGACGGTGAATCTGTCGAGTTCTTTCCTAGTGGCAAGGTCTTGCAGCGCGTTCACTTCAAGGCCGGAAAGATGAATGGACTGCTGCGCCGCTTTGATGAACAGGGTCGGTCCGAGCTGCTGGCGTCGTATGTGAGCGGAGAGCTACATGGCGACATGGTGACCTATGAAAACGGTCAAATGGTGAGCCAGCAGCACTACGTGAAGGGCAAAAAGCACGGAGTCGGTGTCATCTACGGTCCTGACGGTGGACCGATTCTGTCTGCTCATTATGTGAACGACAAACGGCATGGGGAGGCGGTCTATTTTGGACCGCACGGGGTGGTGGTCCGCCGCGAGCCCTATGTCGAGGGACTGCTTCAGGGACTCGTCGAGGAGTTTCTTCCCGATGGACGCCTGCGCGAAACCAATCAGTATCTGGCGGGCAAGCTCCACGGCGAATCTTTGGTCTACTATCCGAGCGGTAAACTTCAGAGGCGGGCTCGCTATGAGCACGGGGCGCTCGTACCGACTCCGGAACAGTTTGATGAAAAAGGGCGACCCCTGCAGACTGCTCCGGTTCCCGCAACGCCTTCCGTGGAGGCGCAAGCGGCTGATGCAGCCAAGCAGTCGGCGCTGCGCGGACTCATGGATGTGGCGCGCAAGAAGATCGTAGCGGCTGCGGCTCCGGCGGTAACCGGACTCCTAAGTGGTGCACAGATGCCCGCTGCACCGGAGCTGCCGAGTGCGCCCGAGCTGCCGACGGCACCTGAGATTCCTGCGACTCCGGAGCTTCCTCAAGCTCCCGAGGTACCACAGGTTCCAGAGTCACCGATTGCCAAGCCAGAGCTAGCGGCAGCCGCAGCGGAAAAGGTACCTCCAGTTGCGGCAGCGGAGAAAGCTCCCGCGTTGACGGTCAAGCCGGGGAAGAAGGCTCCGCCGCCCCCGCCGCCCCCTCGCAAGGGATTGATTCTGGAGCCTCCGAATATTGGTACTTTGCCGATGACTGAAACCTCTACACCGAGAGGCAAGTAATGCCAAACGCAGTTTGCATGGGCGCAATGCTAAAGTGTTCGTTTGGGCTGGCTCCTGGCTCACTGATGGTGCTGCCGGTGAACCGCGTGATGTCTCCAGTGCCGGTCGCCAACATCATGGACAACAAGCCCATGGTGAACATCCTGCCGTTTGGCATGTGTCAGTCGATGGCCAATCCGATGGTGGCAGCGGCCACGGCAGCAGCGCTCGGCGTACTGACTCCGATGCCTTGCATTCCGAACACACCGGCCCCATGGATTGTCGGGGCTCCGACCGTGCTGCTTGGGAATATGCCGATTCTGAATAACTCTGCAAAGCTGATGTGTCTGTGGGCGGGGGTGATCGAGATTCTGCCGCCTGGTGTTCCCACGGTGATGACCCCTTAGGAGTAACGATGGCCACCCGGGTTCGTAAGACACCAGCCGTAGCACCGACCGAGCCACCCGTAGATTCTGCGGCGGTGGTCACCACCCGTCGGCGAGCGACTACCAGTCGGACCGCTGCGACGCGTCGGGTGGCCAGCTCATCCCGGAGTCAGCGCATCTTGGTGGGGACGGATCTGTCGCCCAGCGATCGGCCCCCAGTTGCGGAGGCAGATGATGCAGCGACTCCGCAGCCAGACACGTCAGCACTGTTGGTGAAGGAGTCCGGAGGAACGGACTCTGCGGCTTTGGCTCCGGTGCTCGGGATTCCGCTTCCCGATGTGAGGACTGCGGCGACTGTCAGCGACTCTGTGCCACCCGAGCCGACGGTCGCTACCGTATCTGCTGCGGCTGTGGTGGGAACGGATGCTGTGGTTGATAGTGTCGATGTCGCGTCAGTCGCTCGTAAGCTCGGCGAGCTGCACCAGTTGCTAGCGGAAGGCCACGAGCGGCTGTCTCAGGAGATCTCGAAGTCTCAGTCTCAGACCGTTCGCAATGTCTCAGGTCTGGCGCACGACGTCGATCGTTTGATGACGCAGATTCAAGGACTGGTCGTAAGGGTCAACCAGACAGAGACCATGTTATCGCGGATTGAGGCAACCCTGGTCCCGCTGGCCAGAGGCATCAGTGCCACGTTGCTACCGGTCAAAGGAATCGAAAAACCGGTTAGTGCAGAGACGCTGGAGCGTGGGCTGGCCACGGCGCTGGCACCGCTGCTGGCCGAGCTTATCGAGATGCGGGCGCAGCGCTCGCGAGACAGTAGTCTGGCCCAGGTCGAGCAGCAGATTCTGCTGACCGAGCTGCGTAGGCTCCGAAGTGTTGCGTTACCGTCAGCTGAGCGAACCACCAACCCGCTATTGGCCGTTGGGAAGGTGCCACGCCGATCGTCATCCAAGTAGGACTGAGCGTGACTTTGATTTTTTTGCATTCGCTTCGTAGTGCTTCGATCGAACTTGCTTCGCTTACGTAGGGGGGAACGATGAACTGCCAACGCAATCAGAAGGGACTTTGCCACTTCCTTGGGGCACTACTCGTGCTGCTATTGGCATCGTGTAGTGTACCAGATGGTGTGATGGTGGTGATCCGTGCTCCGGATGGAGTTCGCCTTCAGAGCTACGTCATCAAGATTCAGGACCGTGCTACCCGCAAGGTGGTGTTCCTGTCAGGCATCCAGAATGTGAGCGACAAGCGATTGCTGGCAAACGACCCACTCAGGGTCGCACTTCCCTTTTCGCAGCATGGTCGCTTTTTGCTGCAAGTTTTGGCGGCCAATGTACCCAATGTGGAATCGCTGCCCCAGAGAGGGAATCCCGAGCCGCAGTACTTCTTTGCACGAATCTTAGAGATCGGTGCCTACCAGGAAGTCGAAGCCAAACTGCTCCCGGTTGCCTCCGAGTTCGATGTCGATGGGGATCACTTTCCGGATGCTCTGTCGTGGACCGCTCAGAATGCGGAGGCCGCGTCTCTGTATCAGGATCAGCCAGAGGTCTTAGACTGTGTCGACGGCGATCCGCCCCCGGGAGACTTGGAGCCAGTGCGACTCCGCAGCTTTGACATCCATCCCCTTGCAAGTCCATCTTGCAACGTCAAGCTGCGTCCTGCTCACTCCCCGAGTGCCACCAGCCTGCCGCCACTGGCTCTGTTTGATGTCACATGTGCGGGCGAGCCACGGGCTTGTGAAGACAAAGATTCTGACGGTGATCCTGAAGGGAGTGACTGCGATGACACCGATAAGAATCGCTATCACGGCAACCCGCGCCCCCGAAACTGTTGTGAGTGCACTGATGTCACCAGTTGCAAAACCAATCACAATAAGCGTGCGGATCAGACTCTGTGTCAGCCGAAGCGCTGCGATACCACCTTCGACTTTGACTGCACCGGATTGAATGTTGATTGCTTTACCGATGAAGACTGTGACGGCTACTCGCCCAACAATCCCGATGTGAAGCTGCGTGACTGCGATGATACCGATTCCCGGGTGCATCCCAATGCGCAGAAGCTCTGCGATCCAGCAGATGGTGTGATCAAGGACTGGGCCTGCGATGGTCGTCCATCCGCGGGCTGTGTTCCTTGCGATCTCGATGGCGATGGATTTCAGCGTTCCGAGGTACTGGCGGGACAGACTTGCCCGACCACCAACTACAAAATGTCCGGTCGTCCGCTCGATTGTGATGACAACGATCGCGGTGTGTTTCCGGGCTCTGCGACCACGCTTGGGAGTGCGACCAAGTACGGAATGCTCGATGCAGCGTCCAAGGGATTCAATGTTCTTTCCGCAATGCGTGGACTGTGTCGAAACACCGATGCGACGGGTGGGGTGCAGAACACGAGTTGTGAGGATCCCACGATGGCGCGCAGTGGCTGTCCTACCGTGGCGTGTGATGCGGATGGAGACGGATTCCCCAAGAACACCGCCGGATGTCTGGTGGCTGGCAAGCCATTTGACTGCAATGATGCGGACCCGAGCAGCTTTCCTGGTGCGCCGATCGCTTGCGATGGCAAGGATCACAACTGCGACGGAATGATGGATGTCTGTAGCTTCGATCGTGACAAGGACGGCTACGACTCCGCAAGTGACTGCGATGATGCAAACTTCGATGTCCATCCGTTCGCGGTGGAGATGTGTAACGGCAAAGATGATGACTGCGATGGTCTGATCGATGAGCTAAACCCCGACTCGCTGGGGAGTCGCTTGGTGCAGACCGGTACCGATCTGTCGAAGCGAACGACCTCGTGTGCGGACTCCACGGTCGGACTGTGTGGACAGAAAGACATCAGTGGATTCTTCAGTGGCCGCTGTGTCTGTACTTCGACTCTGCCTTCGTCCACTGTCGATCCCAAGGCGTTTGCGGGGTGCCCGGCTCAGGACAACAGCGCGCTCTTTACGGCTCGCTGCTTTGGTGCCAATCAGCCGAAGCCACAGACCTGCGATGCCACAAATCCGGTGGATGATGATTGCAACGGCAGCATGGACGACCCCGCAGGCAGCTTCTTGGCGGAAAAGGGTCGAGCGTGCGGTGTGACGGTGAACGGCACTCGTTGCAAGGCTGGCACGGTGGTCGGTTGTGTCCGTGGCAAGGACAATCCCTTCTATGCACTGAGCGTCCCCGGATTTTCTTCCAAAGATCGCTATTTGGTCTGTAAGGATCAGACCGATCCGGTTGCGGAGATCTGCAACGGCTTCGATGATGACTGTAGCGGGGCTCTTCCTCCTAACGAGAGCGATCTCGATGGAGACAAGTACATGTCCTGCGCGGGCTGCACCGACACCGATAACCCTGCCGCGTTTAATAGCAACTTGCTGTATTGCAGCGACTGCGATGACAACAATCGCAACGTTTGGCCGGCGATTCCGCCGCCTAGTATGCAGGCTCGCGATGGTGCCCCGGAGCTGTGCGACAGCCTCGACAACAAGTGCGTGAGTGGCAACGTCAACATGACGCCGGGCAACGATGGCTTTGAGCAGTGTGGAACCGGTGCAGACAGCGGAAAAGGAAGCTGCTGTCCGATGCTAAGGATGTGTATTGATCCACAGACCGACTTTAACCACTGCGGTGGCTGCTCCAACGCCTGCAGCAACAGCACGGCGGATCGCTGCGGTGGTGGCCAGTGCATGTGCAACAACGAGGTCGCGTGCGATCCCGCCAGTCAGACCAAGTCGTTGTGCAAGTCGAACAGTGGCTGTGTGCAGTGTCTCAGCGGATCGGACTGTGTGCGCATTCTGGGGGCGGGCACGACCACTCGTGCCTGCAGTCCTGGTCAGAATCGCTGCGTGGAGTGTACCGACAACAGCTTCTGCTCGGCCTTCCCAGGTCGTCCTGCGTGCGATACCGCCACTGGGAAGTGCGCGACCTGCTTGACCAACATGGACTGTCTGTCACCAGCGGCACCTGGCTGCAAAGTCGATCCAACGGACAGCAGCAAGAACATGTGTGTTGAGTGCACCCAGAGCAGTCACTGCACCACTCCCGGCAAGACGACCTGCGACACCGCCATCAACAAGTGCGTGCCGTGTTTGATCGCTGCTGACTGTAAGAACATGAGCCCGGCGCAGTGCAAGACCGATCCGGATTCGACGCTCAATGCTTGTGTCGAGTGCTTGAGTTCGAACGATTGCAAGACGCTCCCGAGCCGTCCGGTCTGCGATACCACCAAGAACAAGTGCGTGCCGTGTCTCGCTGATGCGGACTGTCCGATGGCGAGCCCGAAGTGTCTCAAGGACATGACGGATGCGAGCAAGAACAAGTGCGTCCCGTGCTTGACTGGGGCCGACTGCATGAACGTCATGGGCAAGCCGATCTGCGATCCTGGAAACAACCAGTGCATCGCTTGCCAGAGCAGTACGGACTGTACGGGGGTTGCGGGCAAACCTGCTTGCTACCTCAACGCTGCCGACACGACCAAGAATCAGTGTGTGCCTTGCGTGGGGACGCTCGATTGCCCGGTGATGACCCCTACCTGCAAGGTCGACAACATGGATCCCAGCAAGAACATGTGTCTTACTTGCTTGGTCGACGTAAACTGCTCCGCTCCGAAGCCCGCTTGCTTCAAAGATCCGGGCATGGACGACACCAAGAACTTCTGCGTGGAATGCACGTCGGGCGTGCACTGCAAAGCACCGAGTTCGACGTGTTATGTCGATGCTGCGGACGCCAAGAAGAATGTTTGCACAGCATGCTTGACAAATGCCGAATGTACGAACATGAGCGCTCCGGTGTGCTACTTGGACGCGGTAGATAAGCACCTCAACGTCTGCACCGCGTGTCTTATGAACGCAGACTGCAAAGGTAGCAATAAGATCTGTCAGTCCGTGATGGGTATGCCGGTCAAAAACCTCTGTGTTCCATGCGCAACGGATATGGAATGTAAGAACCCGACTCCCAAGTGCTACGTGGACAATGCGGATCCGACCAAGACCGCTTGTGTGGCGTGCGTGATGAACGCCGACTGTCCGATGACCAAGCCGACCTGCAACATGACCACCCACGTTTGCATGTAGCTGCCTTTTTACCGACCAACGACCGCTTCATTCGCTTGACGCCGACTTCATCCTGCTCGACTGTGGAGTCGGACTTTTTTTCACGCCCACCCAGGAGCGCCTATCGATGGACGGACGGCAGGTAGATACCGAATCGAAGATTGCGGAGCTGGAGTCGGTCTTGGCTCACGGGGATGCCCATGCGCTCTATGACGCAAGTGGCCGTGCCGCGCTGGCGCTGGAATTTCGGGGGGTCGATGAGATGATCGGGCTTGCTCCGGTCGCACTCGAGCAGATCGAGCGGATGCGGAACCTGACCGTCGCGGCATTGGAACGAGCCGCGCAGCTCGGTCATCTGCAAGCTGGGGTCGATTTGGCCAATCGTATCTACTTTTCCCGTATGAGCGAGCGAGCCACCGAAGCCTTCGAATGGGCCAAGCGAGCGGAGTCCATCCCGAGAGCACTGTATTTACTCGGGCTCTTTACGTACGCCGGGTTTGGTTGCGAAAAGGACGTGACGGAGAGCTTGCGCTATCACCGCATGGCCGCTGAAGCCGGAGAAGCGGACGCGATGTTTGAGCTGTACGTCTTCTACGTCAAAGGCGTCGGCGTTTCGGTGGACAAAGCAGCAGCGGTTTCGTGGTGTCAGCGTGCGGCAGAAGCAGGTAGCTCGCGGGCGATGGCCAACCTCGGTGGCTTCTATGCGACCGGCGATGGGGTCGAACAGGATTCGGCCCTGGCCGTGTCTTGGTACGATCGGGCTGCTTCCGCTGGCAGTGGTCGTGCCGCGGCCACACTCGGGGTGATGTACGCACTCGGCGATGGGGTTTTGCAGAGCGATGATGCGGCTCGCAAGTACTTTCGAATCGCGGAGGATCTTCGTTTCGACTGGCGTGCGCTTGCCGATCAGTGCGGACTGGACTGCGATGCCTACGAAGGTACCCCCTAACCTCTGGTGATCGTCGGGCACAGCGTCACCGGCCTAACGAGCTGGGTACGGAACGTAACGAGCTGGGTACGGAAGGCAACGAGCTGGGTATAGAACCCCAACCGGCTGGGTTACAGATCCAACGCGCTGCTTGGTGGCACCGAGCGGAAGGCGATTGGACCGCTGCGCGCAGAGACTGAGACGTCACGGGCTGCTTGGAAGACCCAAGTCGGTAGATTCCGGAACGCTGGTCGGAGTGTTTGTGACCCAGGCCGATCGGGTTGCGAAGCCAAGTCAGCGTGTCTGATTGGTGTAGCGGCGGGTGTCGATGGCCATGGCACTGTGGTGGAGAATCACGGTGGTGGCTTGTCAAGGACTCGGCTTCCGGTTTCGATCACCGGTCCTTACCGGAGAGTGCCCACGCGCTGGTTTTGACGGCTCCAGTACTGCTCCACCCACGGTTGACGCCGCCGTTTGCCAATGGGATCGCTTTCCAGGGACCGTGTCACCAGTTGGGTCCACTTGTGAATCAGCTCTCGATGTACCGCGAAGGCATCGGCTGAAGGCAGGGGATTGTTGAGCCAGCGCTGCTCCACTTGGTTGCGTTCGGTTTCAAACAACGGAAGGAGTCGCTCGGGATCTCGCATGACCAGGCAGTGGAGTCGTTCCTGGAGCCAGAACAGAGAATGATCATCGGCGCGACCGACTGTTGGGGTCCCAAGATACTCGCTCGGAATGGGCGCTTGTACCTGTGCGGGTTTGAACAAGGACATACATGGGGCAGAAGTGGCGGTTAGGTAGTGACTATCGCCTTGCGGAGAGAGCCGCGACACCCATGAACTGGTGGTCTGGACGTTCACCGCCAGACCCGCTCCATGCATACATGGGCCCGACATCCCACCAAGCAGCAAGTTGGTAGAAATGCGACCCTGCTTCTCATGATCGGTGCCGTGGTCTCGGAGTACTTCGATCATGTCTGAGAGTCCTCGGGCGCTACGGGCGCGGCCTTGGGTGCGTGGCTGGCGGATGCGACAGCGGGACGCCCAGGTCCGGAGGACATCACTGTGGGGCTCGGCAAAGCCGGGGATGGTCAGCCCGTTCGAGATGCTGCGTGTCGATAGGACTTCCTCGATGGCGTGGTGTGGCCCGGCGGTTTCGAGCACGAAGGCCCGGCGGCGGTCAGCGATGATGAAGCTGCTGAAGTAGCGAAACGAGCTGCTGAGATGGTCGCAGTCACCACCTTGACCAAACTGCGCACACAGATCGAGGATGACCTCGACCGCTGATGAGGCTGAGTCGGCCCGTTCCACCGCCAGCCGCAGCAGATCCATGCCAGTCAGTCCAAGCCGTGGCACTCCATAGCGGGTGAACACCGCTTCATTGCCAATCGTGACGCCGTGCTCGTTGGTGGCGATCTCGGCTCCCCACATCCACGAGGGCCGCGACAGCATCACCGCATGGGTGCGACGAGCCTGCGGGATCCTCAAGTGGCTACACTTCACAAAGCTGCCCGGCTTGTGTTCGGACGCTGGTTGCCACTCGATGATCTGCGGTTCTTGCGGAGAGCGATCCGAGTTTTTGGCAAACAGCACGCAGTGCGGCTGTACGACGACGAGTGTGTCACACATGATCGACTTTCCCCTTTTGAGCAAGTCCGATTATGCTCGCTGCCGCAATGAATCCAAAGCTACGCGCTATGGTCTTGGGTGCGACGGGAGTTGCTGGCCAACAGTTCGTCGCCGCGCTGACTGATCATCCGTGGTTCACGGTGTCGCGACTGTGCGCCTCGGAGCGCTCGGCGGGCCGCTCGTATGGCGAGGCGCTGCGGGATGAGCGGGGCAGCCTGCGCTGGTATGCCGGGGGACAGCCGCCACCGGACCTGTTGGCTCTACCGGTGGTGGCTGCCAAAGACGCAACCACTGAGGGAATCGATGTCGTTTTTTCTGCCGTCGAAAGCGATGTCGCCAAAGAGCTAGAGCCGCGCATGGCCGCAGCGGTCCCGGTTTTTTCGACTGCGAGTGCCTTTCGTTACGAGCCGGATGTCCCGATCTTGCTGCCCGGGGTCAACCGCGAGCATGCGCAGCTACTCCGTACCCAGCAGCAGCGGCGTGGGTTCCGTGGCTTTATTGCGCCTGGACCCAACTGCACCACCGTGGGGCTGGCGATTACGCTGGCACCGATCCTGCGGCACTTTGGGCTGCGTAAGGTGGTGATGACCTCGCTGCAATCGGTATCTGGGGCAGGGCGCTCGCCGGGAGTGGCCGCTCTCGATGTCATCGATAACGTCATTCCGTTTATTCCCGGCGAAGAAGAGAAGGTCGAGCGAGAGACCCGGAAAATCCTGGGCCTGTGTGCAGGCGGCTCCGTCTCTGAGCACGCGATTGTTTCGCTGCCGATCGCTGTAAGCTGTACATGCACCCGGGTGGCGGTTCTGGACGGGCACACCGAAGCGGTGTTCTGCGAAACCGAGCGAGCGGCATCGCTGCCCGAGGTGAAGGCCGCGCTTCAGGGGTTCGGGCGAGAGCTCGCAGCACTGAGGCTGCCCTCTGTGCCGCCGCAGCTCATCTCGGTGACCGACGATCCGTATCGACCGCAGCCTCGTCTTGATCGCGATCTGGGCAGCGGGCTTACGACCGTGGTGGGGCGCCTCCGTGAAGAACGAGCGCTTGGGGAGCACGGTGTTAAATACGTGCTGCTATCGCACAACACCAAGATGGGGGCTGCCCAAGGTGCGATCTTGACCGCCGAGCAGCTCCTCGTGGACGGCTATTTCCCTTAAGTAGCCTCGTAGAATCGACTTACCTCGGTGGGGCTGGCGGGAGTCTCGGGGCTCGATGGGACGTTGGGCGGTAGGGGGGAATGCAGACATTGAGCAGGGTTTGGCCCAAAGAACGGGTTTCACGTTGACTTTATTCCTCAGTCCTTGTGGAATGCCTCATTAGTACACTGTTGTGCGAAATGTCGCTTCCGTCCCTGCGCTACCAAAGCAACCAGTTCCTATGCCGCGAGCTTCTCGACGGAGCGGCTGGGGTGCGTACGGAGATGGGGCACTGTCGCTGCGGTTTTTCTGGTTTTGGTGCCGGGGCCTACCATCCCGGTGTGGTCGTTGTGAAGGAGCTTCGAGCCGATGAAGAAGCATAGAAAGTCACTGTTTCTTGGTGCCGCCGCGAGCCTGATGCTGCTGGGGGCTTGTAATGACAACC